>Ga0194121_10005815_pt1 | contig 16851 bp, 16 predicted proteins | sample TA2MahCa50mmetaG_FD_148609 | JGI IMG/M metagenome (GOLD analysis project Ga0194121, IMG submission 148609) | Freshwater microbial communities from Lake Tanganyika, Tanzania - TA2015020 Mahale Deep Cast 50m | ecosystem: Environmental > Aquatic > Freshwater > Lake | place: Tanzania: Lake...
CGCACGGCTTCCTTGAGCGGACGGGGGAACTTGGCGGCGACGTCCTTGGCGAAGTGACGGACCGAACGATAAGGCTTGGACGAGATCAGGCGCGACAGGTATGCGCTCATGGCGCCGACGGGCGGCGCGATCGACATGTCATTGTCGTTGAGCACCACGATCAACCGCTCGTCCATGGCGCCGGCGTTGTTCATCGCCTCGTAGGCCATGCCCGCGCTCATGGCGCCGTCGCCGATGACGCAGACGATGTGGTTGTCGCCGCCCTTGAGATCGCGCGCCACGGCCATGCCGAGACCGGCCGAGATCGAGGTCGAGCTGTGCGCGGCGCCGAACGGGTCATACTCGCTTTCGGAGCGCTTGGTGAAGCCGGAGAGCCCGCCGCCCTGGCGCAGGGTATGCATGCGCGAGCGTCGGCCGGTGAGAATTTTGTGCGGGTAGCACTGGTGACCGACGTCCCAGATCAGCCGGTCGCGGGGCGTGTCGAACACATGATGCAATGCGACGGTCAGTTCGACCACGCCGAGACTAGCGCCGAGATGGCCGCCGGTGATGGACACCGACCGCACCGTATCGCGCCGTAATTCGTCGGCGAGTTGCTTCAACTGCTCGACGGTGAATCCGCGGATATCGCCCGGATTTTTGACGGTGTCGAGCAGCGGGGTCCCGCTGGGGTTGGGCTGTCCGCTCACGGTTGTGGTTCCTTTGGACTCGAATCTTTTTTCGGGCTGAAACCCGTGGCGTCCCGCTCAGGCCCGCCGGTTGACCACGAAACGGGCCAATTCGTGGAGATAATCGGCTTTTTCGTCGAACATTTCAAGGTGCCGGCCGGCCTGTTCGGCCAGCATCTGGGCCTGGGCCTTGGCCCGTTCGATTCCGAGCAGCGAAACGAAGGTCGCCTTGCCGGCAGCCGCGTCCTTGCCGGTTTTCTTGCCGACTTCGGCCGCCGTGCCCTCGACGTCGAGCAGGTCGTCGGCGATCTGGAAGGCGAGCCCGAGGTCGTGGGCATAGGCCCGGAGCGCGTGGCGTGCGGGCTCGGCCGCCTTGCCGAGGATCGCCCCCGCTTCGCACGCGAACGCGATCAAGGCGCCTGTCTTCATCCGTTGCAGGCGGGTGATCTCGGGCATGTCGAGGCGCTCGTTTTTGGCGAGCAGATCGAGCATCTGCCCCCCGACCATGCCTTCGGCGCCCGAGGCCTTGGCGAGCGCCAGCACCAGTTGGCTGCGCACCTGCGGATCGGGATGGGTCGGCACATCGGCCAGCACTTCGAAGGCCCGCGTCAGGAGCGCGTCTCCGGCCAGGATCGCGGTCGCCTCGTCGAAGCGGACATGACACGTCGGTTGCCCGCGACGAAGATCGTCGTCGTCCATCGCCGGCAGGTCGTCATGCACCAGGGAATAGCAGTGCGCCATTTCGACCGCGGCCGCGGCGCGCAGCGCGCAGCTTTCGGCGACCGCGAACAGTCGCGCGCCGGCGGTGACCATGAAAGGACGGATGCGTTTGCCGCCGCCGAGGGAGGAATAACGCATCGCCTCCATCAGGCGCGACTCGCGCCCGCCACCGACCTTGAGCAGACGGTCGAGCGTTTCGCTGACGGCGCGGGCGCTTTCGGCCATCGCTTTTTGCAGATCGGCCATGGTCCGTCAGTCCGCTTCGCCCGGCTTCGTCGTCGGCGTGCCGTCGGAGGCCAGCACGATCTTGTCGATCCGCGCGCGCGCTTCCTTGAGTTTCTTTTCGCAATGGTTCTTGAGTGCCGCCCCGCGCTCATAGGCCTTGATCGAAGCGTCGAGACCGCCCTTCCCTTCTTCGAGCTGGCGAACGATCTTTTCCAACTCGGAAAGTGCGTCCTCGAAGCTCAATCCGGACACATCGGCGGCGGGGGCTTTGGTCATGGGGTCTCCCGAAGGCGCGGCAGTCTAGCGGCGCGGGCGCAAGTCCCGCAAGACTACGCCGCCATCATTTCTCGCACATGGGCGGCGCTCGATTCGGCCAGGGCCTCGAGGTCGTACCCGCCCTCGAGGCAGGATATCACGCGACCTTTGGCGCTCATTTCGGCGACCGCAAGCAATTCTTTGGTAACCCAGGCGTAATCGTCGGCCCCGAGGCGCATCTGGGCGAGCGGATCGCGTGCGTGCGCGTCGAACCCAGCCGATATGATCAAGAATTCGGGCGCGAAACGCTTGAGCGCGGGTAAAATCGTCCGTCGATATCCGTCGCGGAATTCCGCCGATCCCGCGCCCGGCGGCAATGGCAGGTTCGAAACATTGCCGGCAACTCCAGTTTCGTCCGTATGGCCTGTGCCGGGATAGGCGGGCCACTGGTGGCTAGAGCCGTAAAACAGATCGGCGTCGCGCTCGAACGAATGCTGCGTGCCGTTGCCGTGATGGACGTCGAAATCGATCACTGCCACCCGCTTAAGGCCGTGTACCGCGCGTGCATGGAACGCGGCGACAGCAACGTTGTTGAACAGGCAAAAGCCCATCGCCTGGCCGCTTTCCGCGTGATGGCTGGGCGGCCGCACCGCGCAAAAGGCGTTCTTGGCTTCGCCCGCCATCACCGCGTCCACCGCCGCGCACGCCGCGCCCGCCGCGCGCAGAGCCGCCTCGCCCGACGCCGGCGACATGGCTGTGTCCGGATCGAGATGCAAGTGTCCCCTTTTGGGCACGCTCGCCAGAATTTGGTCGATATAATCGCCGTCGTGAACGCGCTCGATTTGCTCGCGCGCGGCTTTGGGCGCCTCGCGCCAAGCGAGCTTCTCGAACCCCTCTTCCTTGAGGGTCGCTAGCACGGCGCGCAGACGATCGGGGCGCTCCGGGTGATAGTCGCCCGGATCGTGGTCGACGCAAGCCTGATGGGTGAACACAATCGTGGTCATGCGGGGACCTGCCTTGGGCTGTGAAACATGGGCATAATACCTATAACAATTTGAAAATAAAGAAAATTCTTTACGGTTTTGGTGCAATCTGGCGTTAATGAATTCGGCCCCATTTTCGCCATAATCATCCTTCACCTTCAATACCGTTTGGAATGTTCCAACACTCTAACCCACTCGGAGAGACCTACCCATGAAGAAGATGCTCGCGGCCCTCGTGGCCCTGACCTTCGTTCTCGGCGCCGTGGCCGTGACCTACTACCCGGTCGACGCCGTCGCCCAAGAGAAGAAGAAGGACGAAAAGAAGAAGGACGAAAAGAAGAAGTAATTCTTCTTCCCTTTTTCGGGATATTGCACAGGCCGCGGGTTTCGCCCGCGGCCTGTCGCTTTTCGAGGCCGAGCCAACCAAAGGACAAACGCCGCAATTGTGTCTTCGTTGCCGTAATGCCGACCGTAATCGGGCCACAATGGCGGAATGCGTTTCCCGATAAGGCAGACATTGACTGCCGATCCTGAACCTGAATGGAGCAAGACCCATGAATCGCATTCTCGCCGCCGCCACCGCGCTCTCCCTGATCGTCGGCGCCGGCGGCCTCGCCGCCCCGGCCGCGTTCGCCCAGGCGACTCCCGCCACCCCGGCGCAGAAAGCCGAACCGGCAAAGAAAAAGTCCGACGCCAAGAAGGCGAAGGAAAAAGCGAAGTCCGGTTACGGCAAGGCCGAACCCAAGAAATAATCGGGTAACGTCTCGAACAGCTGGCCGCGGGAAAGGCTTTCCCGCGGCCTCGTCTTTCAGCGGGGCACGGTCGATTTTTTCAGATAGTCGATCAACTGGCGCAGCTGCTCCGCATCGGTGATCCGCTGCACCGGCATCTTGGTCCCTGGCAGCATCACGTCGGGCCCATCGTCGAACAGGCGGAACAGGGTCGTCTCGTCCCAAACGAAGACTCTGTTTTCCAGAGCAGCGGAATAGCGGTAACCGCCGACCGAACCTACTTTTCGGCCAAACAAATCGGCGAGATGCGGGCCCGACTTGTTGGCACCGTCGGCACTCAAAGAATGACACCGGGCGCACTTGGAAAACAGCTTGGCGCCCTGATGCGGATCGGTAAGCCACGGTCGCGCTTCATCCGCGGCTTCGACGGCCAAGCCGATTCTATCGCCGGTCACCAGGTGCCACACGCGGGCGCTGCCGTCGGAAGCGGCGGTGACGACAAAGCGGCCGTCAGGCGACGGGGCCACGCCCCAGATCTGGCTTTCGTGCGCTTTGATTTCGCGTTCGATTTTTCCATCGGCAAGCGACCAAAGAACGACGATGCCGTCGCGCCCCGCCGAAATGGCCCGCCGTCCGTCGGGCAGAAATGCGACCGCATATACCTGAACCTCGTGATGGCGAAAAACGGCGATTTCAGATCCTTTTTCCGCGTCCCACAAGCGCACGGTTCGATCGATTCCGGCCGATAACAGCCGTTTTCCGTCGGGCGCAACCGCGAGATGGGTAATCCCGCGTTCGTGACCGGAAAGCTTGCCCTTGAGCTCGCCGCTGGCCCGATCCCAAAGCCACAAAAACCCATCATGGCCAGCGGCGGCAACACGCGAGCCGTTGGCGGCGAAGACGACCGTGTTCATCGGTTCCGTGGTTTCAAAAATGGCTCCGGCGCGGCCGTCGCGGGCGTCCCAAAGCCGCACGGTGCGATCCCAACCGGCGGTGGCGATCCAGCGACCGTCGCGCGACACGGCGACGCCCATGGTCTTATGACGATGGCCTTCAATCCGGAACGCCGGCTTGCCGGTCGCGAGGTTCCAAACGATCGCCCCGTCGTCGCTCGCGCTGACCGCGCGCGCAGCATCGACGAAAGCGACCGCGTTGACCGGCCCGGCGTGCCCCTCGAGCGCCAGCAATTCCGACTGTTCGCCGAAATCCCAAAGCCGCGCCGAGTAATCGAAGCTGCCGGTGGCAATCCGCCGTCCATCCGGTGAAACCGCGACCGCGCGCACGATTCCGCCGTGTCCAACCAAATCGGCACGGACAGCCGGCGTCGGCACGAGCGATGCGATCAGGAAAACGGCCCCCCCAAGCGCACACGTGGCAACGAGCATCGCGACGCGTGTCGATTTCACCGCCGTTCGGAATTCACCGCCCATGACCGGAATATCGCCGCTCACCCTTCATCTGCACAGGCCCCATTTCCAAGCCGCAATCGCGTCGCGGACATCGCACGCGACCGCGAAAGAATCCCGGCGATTTGGAAAACATAATATTGCAATGCAACATGAATATTGCGACGCATTATTGTCCACTGAGATATTGTGTTTTACCTTCCACCTTTGTCGTCCAGATAAAAATAGTAAACGCTCGCAAAAATGGATCGTTTTTCACGTGCTTTCAATATGTTTTCGATTGGACCCGCCCGAGCAAAAATCATATCCGCTAATAAAGCGGCGAATCTAGAAACCATTGAATATGGCGGTGCACCATAACTTGATGATTTTTCTATGGTATATGACTTTCATGTTTATTAGTTTGAGTTGATGGAAATGCGGTGTGCTCCCAATCCGGCGGGAACACATTGACGTACACAAATCACATAGAGCGAATCCAAAGGGCCCTCCATGGACACCACGCCGACCGCCCCCGCCAAGCTGCAGGCAATCCAATCCAATGCCCGCCGCGCCAGCGAGCTGCTCAAGGCCATGAGCAACCAACACCGCCTGATGATCTTGTGCCAACTCGTTCCGGGCGAAAAAAGCGTCAGCGAGCTCGAACGCATCATCGGCCTCAGTCAATCGGCCCTGTCGCAGCATCTGGCTCGGCTTCGCCGCGACAACATGGTCAAGACTCGGCGCGTCGCGCAAACGATCTATTATTCGCTCAACGGCGAAGAGGCGAGCGCGGTGATCGAAACCCTCTACGGACTTTATTGCGGCTCGGCCGCCACCCTGACGATCGAAAACCCGAACGAAGCGCCGCGCACGGTCACGATGCGCTGATCAGAAAGGCTTCGCCGCCTGGCGGAACAGGCGGACCCCGTCCGCGCGCAATTCGCGTGTCAATGCGCCCTCGCCCGCCAGCCAATGAAGGTGGGCCAGCGCCTCGCCGATGGCAAACATCAATTGGAGCGAGTCGAGTTCCCGCGTGAACAGATTCCGCAGAACATCGGTCCCGCTCGCGGGGACCGCACACGCGCCCCAGGTACGCTGGAGGCGCGAGCGATGGTGGTCCGCCAGTTCGTCCAATCGCCAGGCCAAGCCCCGAAACGGCCGGTCGTGACTCGGCAAAACGAGAATATCGTCGGGGAGCCCGCGAAACTTCCCGAGCGATTCGAGATAGAGGGCAAGCGGATTGGCGTCTGGCTCGTGCGGCCACACCGCGATGTTGGGGCTGATCCGCGGCAAAATCTGATCGCCGGAAATCAGCACCTTGAGTTCGCCGCACCATAGGCACGCATGCTCGGGCGAATGGCCGAGGCCGACGATCACCTGCCAGCCTCGCCCGCCGACCACGATCGTCTCGCCTTCACGATAGCGGCGGATCGCGAGCGGAATCGGGGATACCGACTGAGCATAGCGGCCGCGCCGATCGTTCGCCGCCGCGAGTTGCGCGGCGTCGAATCCCGCGACGCGATAAAATTCGACCGCGGCGGCGTGCGTCGTGTCGGTCTGGTCGAGGGTCAGCATGCGCGCGAATGCCCACTCCGCGAGCGGCATCCATACCTCCGCTTCGGTGCGTTCGCGGAGCCACCCCGCCAAGCCAACGTGATCGGGGTGAAAATGGGTAACGACGACCCGTTTCAGGGGCTTGCCGGCGAGGCGCGTGGCGAAAATGCGCTCCCAAGAGTCCCGGACTTCGGGCCGGGCAATGCCGGCATCCACCGCCGTCCAGCCGTCGCCGTCTTCCAACAGCCAAAGATTGATGTGGTCGAGCTTGAAGGGCAGCGGCATCCGGTGCCAATGAACGCCGGACGCGACTTCACGCGTTTCCGCGATCGCGGGAACGCCTTCGAACGCATAACGGCTCAAATGAGTGTCGGGCATGGATCCGGCGCGCGCCGCAGCACGCGGCGCGTCACCATAGAAAAACCCAACCTAAGGGACAACCCTAAAGAACGTCAGTTCGCCTTGCCGCCGGTCGGGATCGGACGCTCCTGGGTCACGATCCATCGCAATTCCTCCTTGATCATGTCGAGGTGCCGCGACGGCTCCGCCTTGAGCACCGCGCCGATGATCCCGAGCCGGACCGTATTCGGCATGCGTTGGAAATTTTCGAGCAGCAGGAACTTGATGCTCGGACGAATGTTGGGCGACAGCAGCAGGCTCAGCACCAGTTTCTTGCGGATTTCGTTGCGCAGATTGCCCGCTTCGGTCAGGTCGAAGAACTCGCGCACGAACTGGCGCGGCGCGATCGATCCTTCGAGCAGCGATTGAAGATTATGGCGCAACGCCAGGGTAAATTCCTCCCGGGTGTTGACGATGACGCGGGACGCCTGGCGGCGCACCTCGGCGATAATTTCCGGGCTGAAGGCATTGGTGGTGATCATCTCCACGCATCGGCGCACGATGTCGTGGCGCGTCGATTCGCCCATCACCTGGAACAATCCGCCGATCAGGCGGTTCTTGGGCCCGAGCGGGCTCATGCGTGTTGCGCGCGTCATGGTCTTCGGTGCCGCCGCCAGAGATTGCCCGTGAACGACCCGACGCTTTCGGGCTCATTAGGGCCGGAACGTCGTTAACAATGGTTTAATGACGGGCCGGTCGAAGGTAAACTAGATTTTGCGGACAGATCGAACCGGGCCACCATATCCTGCAGAAACTATGACCCTCCGCATCGGCATAGACCTCGGCGGAACCAAAATCGAGGGAATCGCCCTGAACGCCGAAGGCCGGAAACTGGCCCGGCGCCGGGTCCCGACCCCGGCCGGCGATTACGCCGGGATCGTCCGTGCCATCGCCGAGATGATCCGGGGCCTCGAGCGCGATGCTGGCGGTGATTCATCGTTCGTCGGCATCGGAATTCCGGGCGCCGTTTCACCCGCCACCGGCTTGATCAAGAACGCCAACTCCACGTGTTTGATCGGCCACGCCCTTGACGCCGACATCGCCCGCGCCACGGACCGGCGGGTTCGGCTAACCAACGACGCCAATTGCTTCATCGTTTCGGAAACCGCCGACGGCGCGGCGGCGGGTGCGCGGGTTGCGTTCGGCGTGATTCTCGGCACCGGAGTCGGCGGCGGCATTGCTATCGACGGCCGCGCCTGGGACGGCCCCAACGCCATCGCCGGCGAATGGGGACACAATCCCCTGCCATGGCCCGAACCGGAGGAATTGCCCGGATCGCGTTGCTACTGCGGCAAGCACGGGTGCATCGAGACATTCCTTTCGGGACCGGGGTTGGTTCGCGATCACACCGCCCATACCGGCGAAACGTTGACGGCCGAAGCGATCGTCGCCCGCGCCGCCGATGGCAACCCGCGCGCCGAGGCGACGCTCGTCCGTCACGAACAACGACTCGCCCGGGCGCTCGCGACCGTCATCAACATGCTCGATCCGGAGGTGATCGTCCTCGGCGGCGGCCTCTCGTCCATCATCCGCTTTTACGAGAACGTGCCGCGCCTATGGCAACGATGGGTATTCTCCGACCAAGCCAACACTCCTCTCCGCCAAAGCCGCCACGGCCCCGCCAGCGGCGTGCGCGGCGCAGCGTGGTTATGGCCGATTTAGAAAAAATTAGAGATTTTTTTCATCAATTATTAGCCCGCATTTCCCAGATGGCGGCACAAATTCGTGACGAAAACTGTAAATTATGATATAAGAATCAATGCTTTGCAGGTGATTGGAGTGGCTGGGCATGGAGAAGGCGTCGGGTGAAATTTAAGCGGGCGATCTGCGGGTCGTCTTCGACCGCCGCCTGAAGCTGGAATTTCACGGTTCCAAGGTCACTTCCGACGCCGGACTGATCGCTTTCCGGGAACTGGACGACGCACTCGGCCTGACCGAGATGGCCGGGCAGGTGCTGGCCGACAGCAGGACCGGCAGAAACAATCGCCACACCCTGACGGCGCAGTTCCGGCAATGGGTGTTTGGTCGTCTTGCCGGATACGAGGATGTCAATGACGCCGACCGCCTCGGCCATGATCCGGCGATGCGCTGGATCGTCGGTGGCAGGGCAGTGACCAAGGAAGCCGCCTCGACGAGCCAGATGGGGCGCTTCGAGACCGAGGTGCTGACCGACAAGGCCAACCTCGCCGCCCTGGCCGACCTGTCGGGGACGTGGATCGACGCGGTTCATGCCCGCCGCCCGACCAACGTCGTGGTGCTCGACATGGACTCGAGCGTCAGCCCGACCTATGGCGAGCAGGAAGGCGCCGCTTACAACGGCCACTTCGGCTGCACCTGCTACCATCCGCTGTTCGTCTTCAACCAGTTCGGCGATCTGGAGCGGGCCACGCTGCGTTCCGGCAACGTCCACAGCGCCGACGACTGGCGTTCGGTGCTGGAACCCGTGGTGGCGCGGTATCGGGACAGGACCAGGCGGCGGTTCTTCCGGGGCGATGCCGCCTTCGCCCTGCCCGACCTGTACGACTACCTTGAGGCCGAGGGCTACAAGTACACCATCCGCCTCAAGGCCAATGCCGTTCTTCAGGGCCACATCGGCCACCTATTCAAACGCCCCGCTGGACGCCCGCCCATGCATGTCCAGCGGTTCCATGCCAGCTTCGGCTATCAGGCCGGATCGTGGCGCCGGAAACGGCGGGTTGTGGCCAAGGTGGAATGGCATCCCGGCGAACTGTATCCCCGCGTCGGGTTCATCGTCACCAATCTGACCCGGCCCGCCAACCGCATCGTCGCCTTCTACAACCAGCGCGGCACGGCAGAGCAGTGGATTAAGGAGGGCAAGAACGCGGTGAAGTGGACGCGGCTGTCCTGCGGCACGATGAAGGCCAACGCCGTGCGGCTCCAGCTTCACGCCCTGGCCTACAACCTGTGCAACTTCCTTCGCACGCTCGCCCTGCCAGAGGAGATGGAAAGCTGGTCGCTGACCACTATCCGCGAGAAGGTGGTGAAGATCGGCGCGAAGGTGATCGCCCATGCCCGCTACGCCGTCTTCCAGATGGCCGAGGTCGCCGTGCCACGTGACCTGTTTCGGCGCATCCTCGACATGATCGACGATCTGCGTCCACGAGAGCCGACACCATGTTGACGGCAGAAAGCAGTCGCGCGAAGCCCGGCGACAGGCGAAGTGCGCCCGCACTGTGGCAAAACCAGCGAGAATCGCCTGTCTGACGTGTGGGATGGTGGTCCAGCCGACGATATTGTTGCTACGGACGCTGTCGATACGCCACCCCCCCTTCCGAGAGGACCGAAGCCTGGCTACTCTGTCGTCAATCGGGGGCGGATGGGCCGCCTATCTGGGAAATGTCGGTTTAAGGTAGCGCCCCGGTTTTGACTAGGCCGCGCTCCGCCACGATACCGCATGACAATGCGGAAGGCCGATTCTAAGGTTTTCCCGTCAACCCGCGCTTGGCGCGGACATTCGGACGATTAACGTGAACGTATCTTCTTCCGGCTCCGGAACGGACTCGAATGCGCCGCCGCCCACCGTCGCGGTGGTCGTGCCGTGTTATCGGGAAACGGAGAACATTCTCGACGTTCTCGGGCGCATCGGCCCGGAGGTCGCCCGCGTGGTCGTGGTCGACGACGCATGCCCCGACGGCACCGGCCGGTCGGTCCGGGAACGCTGCCGCGATCCGCGCGTCGAGGTCGTCGCCCACGACGCCAACCAGGGCGTCGGCGGCGCGACTCTCACCGGGTATCGCCGCGCCCTCGCGGCCGGCGCCGACATCATTGTCAAAATGGACGGCGACGGCCAGATGGACCCGGCGTTGATCCCGAGCCTGATCCGCCCCCTGGTCGAGGGCCGCGCGGATTACGCCAAGGGCAACCGATTTCACCATCTCGACGGGCTCGCGGCGATGCCGCGCCTGCGGCTGATCGGCAACCTGGCGCTGTCGTTCGCAAGCAAGTTCTCGAGCGGGTACTGGGACCTGTTCGATCCGACCAACGGGTTCACGGCGATCCGAGCGCAAATCGTCCGCGCGCTGCCGCTGGACAGGATCAGCCGGTCCTACTTCTTCGAATCCGACATGCTGTTTCATCTCTATGTGCTGCGCGCGGCGGTTGTCGATGTGCCGATGCGGGCGCGTTACGGATCCGAGCGGAGCAGCCTGCGCATTTCGCGGGTGATCGGCGAGTTCGCCTGGAAGCACTGCCGCAACGCCTGTCTCCGAATTTTCTATACCTATTATCTCAGGGACTTTTCCATCGCCTCGCTCGAATTGGCGGGCGCCTTTATCTTGCTTGCGTTCGGCGTCGGATTCGGAATTTGGCAGTGGAGCGCCAGCGTCGCGTCGGGCGTCCCGGCGACGGCGGGGACGGTCCTGGTCGCGGCGCTGCCCATGATTCTCGGCTTTCAGCTGCTGCTTGCCTTCCTGCAATTCGACGTCGACAACGTGCCCCGCCGGCCCATCCACCCCGATTTGCCCGTTTTCCCCGGTGCGTAGGACGGCCGCCGCGCGCGCCCGGAAAATCGGCAAGGAGTTGTTGACAGAACTTGGGCGGGAAATGATGATTTGGCGGTATTCCCCGGCGATGAACCCGCGAGTCCCGTCAATGAAATTCGGAGCGTTCCCGCGCGCGCTTGCCAGGCCCACGGTCCTCGCCGCGCTGGTCGGTGCGGCCCTGCTGTCTCTCGCGGCATTCGCGCAGGACAAGGCGCCGGCCGAAGCGGGCGGCGGCAATCCGACGCCGTCCGCCGTGGTCAACGCGGTCAGCTTTCAGCCTTTGCCCGAACGCGCGGTCTTCGCCGTCCGTCCCCTCGACAACTCCGACGCCAACCTGCGGCTCAAGGTCGCGATCGAGGAAGCGTTGCGCGCGCGGGGATTCGGCGTGGCCAAGGAATCGTCCCTGATCTTGAGTTTCGATACCCGCGACGAAGTCGGCGTGTGGACGGATTCCGGTCGCCGCACCATTCTGGAGCTGCAGGCCCAGGGCGGACGCGATGGCGGCGAATACGCGCACGCCAAGGTCAACGTGTTCGACAGCGCCAGCGGCGGTTTGCTCAACGAAGGCCGCGGCGGTACGTCGATCGCCACGCCCAGCACCTACCGCATCGACGCCACCGTCGACGACCGGACCAACGGTCGGCGATTGTGGCAGGGATGGGCGATCGCCAACTTGTCCCACGGCGACCGGACCGAGCTTGACCGGGCCATGATCCCGGCCATCGTCCAGAACGTCGGCCGTTCGGTCACGCGCCAGCCGTTCGAGTTGAAATAGTCCATTCGGCCGCGCGCGCGGCCGCGGGCGGCCCATCGCCATGACCGATAACATCGCGGACAAGAGCCTATTGCCGGCCGGAATACGGGACGTGCTTCCTCCCGACGCGACGTTCGAGGCCGAAGCGGTCGGTCGTCTGATCGATCGCTTCGCGCTGCACGGTTACGAGCGCGTCAAGCCGCCGTTGCTCGAGTTCGAGGAAACCCTGCTCGCCGGCAACGGCGCGGCCCTCGGCGACCAGACGTATCGCCTGATGGATCCGGAATCGCGGCGGATGATGGCGCTGCGCCCGGACATGACCCTTCAAGTCGCGCGCATCGCCGCGACCCGGCTCGGGCGCCGGGCGCGGCCCTTGCGCCTCTGCTACTCCGGCCAAGTCCTGCGCGTGAAAGGTACCCAGTTGCGGCCCGAGCGCCAGTTCGGCCAAGTCGGCGCCGAGCTGATCGGCGCCGCGAGCGCCGCGGCGGACGTTGAAGTCATCCTGATGGGAATCGAGGCCCTGATCGACGCCGGCGTGCAACGTCTCGGCGTCGACATCGGCATGCCGACCCTGGTGCCGGCCCTGCTTGCCGAGCGCAAGATCGCGCCGGTATCGCTCGACCGGTTGCGCCTGGCGCTCGACCGCAAGGACGCCGCCGCCGTCGCCGAGCTCGGACCCTCGCTCGGCGCCGGGCCCGGCGGCAATCTCGGCGAAACGCTCAGCCGCATGCTCGTGTCGGCCGGCCCGGCGGCGAATGCGCTCGCCGCGCTCGCCGATCTCGACCTGCCGCCGGCCGCAGCCGCGGCGCGCGCGGACCTGATCGATGTCGTCGGTCGCGTCGCCGACGGGTTCGCCGTCCTCGACGCCGGCCACGTGACGCTGACCGTGGACCCGGTGGAAAATCGGGGCTTCGGCTACCATACCGGCGTCGGCTTCACTTTCTTCGCCGGCGGGGTTCGCGGCGAGCTGGGCAGCGGCGGGCGCTACCGCACGGGCGGCAACCCGATGAACGGCTTGGAGAACGGCGAGCCGGCGACCGGACTGACGTTGTTCACCGACACGCTTCTCGCCGCCCTGCCCCGGCCCGATCGCGGACGGAGGGTATACGTGCCGCTCGGCGTTTCGGCCGCCGTCGCCCGCCGACTGCGCGGGGAAGGATGGGCGACGGTCGCGGCGCTCGGCGCCGACGCCGATCCGGTCGCGGCGGCCCGAGCGATGGGCTGCGGCCACATCTGGGATACCGGCAAGTCCGCCCCGGTCGAAATTTCGCGCTCACCCTGAGACAGATGGACGAGGAACCCTAACCATGGCCAACGTGGTGGTCGTCGGATCCCAATGGGGCGACGAAGGCAAAGGCAAGATCGTGGATTGGCTCTCGGAGCGGGCCGACGTCGTCGTCCGCTTCCAAGGCGGCCACAACGCCGGCCACACCCTAGTCATCGACGGCGTGACCTACAAGCTCAGCCTTCTTCCGTCCGGCATCGTCCGCAAGGGCCGCCTGTCCATCATCGGCAACGGCGTGGTTCTCGACCCGTGGGCCCTGCTTGCGGAAATCGAGACGGTTCGCAAACTGAACGTCGAGGTTTCGCCGCGCAACCTGGTCGTGGCCGAAAACGCGCCTCTCATCCTGCCCTTGCACCGCGAGCTCGATCTCGCGCGCGAAAAATCCGCCGGCGCGGGAAAGATCGGCACCACCGGCCGCGGCATCGGCCCGGCCTACGAGGACAAGGTCGCGCGGCGCGCGATCCGGCTCGGCGATCTCGCCGATCCCGAATTCCTCGGCGCGCGCGTCGATTCCCTGCTCGCGCACCACAACGCGCTGCTGCGCGGGCTCGGCCTGCCGGAGGCCAAGCGCGACGTGTTGATGCGCGAGCTGCTCGAGGTGGCGCCCAAGGTGCTGCCGTTCGCCGGCACGGTCTGGAAACGGCTCGACGACCTGCGCCGCGCCGGCAAGCGGATCCTGTACGAGGGCGCCCAGGGCACCTTGCTGGACATCGACCACGGCACGTATCCCTACGTCACCTCTTCCAACACCGTGGCCGCCCAAGCGGCGGTCGGATCGGGACAGGGGCCCGGAGCGATCGACTACGTTCTCGGCATCACCAAGGCCTATACCACCCGTGTCGGCAGCGGGCCGTTCCCGACCGAGCTGACCGACGAGATCGGGCGGACGCTCGGCGAACGCGGACGCGAATTCGGAACCGTTACCGGCCGCCCGCGGCGCTGCGGCTGGTTCGATGCCGTGCTCGTGCGCCAGGCGATCCGCGTCAACGGCATCCATGGCATCGCGCTGACCAAGCTCGACGTTCTCGACGGGCTGAAAACGCTCAACGTCTGCGTCGGATACCGTCTCGACGGCCAAACGCTCGACCACCTGCCGGCCTCGGTCACGCGCCAAGCCCGCGTCGAGCCGGTCTACGAGACGCTGGAAGGCTGGGACGCGAGCACGCACGGCGCGCGTTCGTGGGCGGACCTGCCGGCGACCGCGATCAAGTACATCCGCCGCATCGAGGAAATCATCGGCGCCCCGGTCGCTCTTCTGTCCACCAGCCCGGAACGCGAAGACACTATTCTGGTCCACGACCCCTTCGCCGACTGACGCGCCCGACAAGGCGAAAAACCGCCGCGATCGCCCGGGTTGTCGCCGGATTAACCATAGTTGGGGCGGCGCCGATCCCCGATTTCTGAAGCATCGTTGATCGGAATCCGCTAGTATCCGCCCCAGAATTCTTGGAAGGACATGGCCGGATGGCAGAAGCTGTAGCGGTCGCACGCCCGGGAACCCCTTCCCGGGCCGGGCTTGATTTCGCGGTGCTGCGCGATCGTTTCACCATTCGCGCCGGCTCTCCGCTGCCCGCTTTGGATTCGCCGTCGCCAAGGCCTTCGAAACCGAGGATCGCCGCGATCCCGGCGTCAAGCTGTTCGCCCTGATCTACACGCCGGGCATGCCGGTGCGCGCCGGCACCATGGAAGCGCTCAAGGGCGTCCGATCCCGCGGGCTTTTGAGCCTGATCGATTTCGGTCCGGTGTTCTGGCCCCCGCTCGGACGCATGTGCATGGCCGCGATCTACGAACAGCCGATGGGCGGGCGCGTGTCCCAATTGCTCGCCTCCGGCGCGCTTAGCATCTCCGAATACGAAATCGCCAAGCGCGTGATCGCGCCGACCGTCGCGGCTCTGCACAGCCTGGCCAGCCGAGGCATCGCCCACCGTCAAATCCGACTGGAAAACATGTATTTCATGGACGAGGCGCGCCAGGACCTCGTCCTCGGGGATTGCACCACCTCGCCGCCGGGATTCGACCAGCCGGTTGCGTTCGAGTCGATCGAGCGGGGCCTCGCGGGGTCGGGGGGCGCGGCGAGGGCGAAATCCGCGACGACGTCTACGCGTTGGGCGCGACGATCCTGGCCATCCTGCTCGGATCGTCGTTTCTCCCGAAGATGAACGAGAACGACATTCTCAACGCCAAAATCGAGCTTGGATCTTTCGCCGCCCTGATCGGCAACGCCCGCGTGGTCGCATCCTTGATCGAGCCGTTGCGCGGCATGCTCAACGACGACATCGAGGAACGGTGGAGCCTCGAGCAGCTCGACCGCTGGCAGGACGGGCAGAAAATCCCCTCGTCGCAGCGCCGGCCCATCGTCAAAACAGAAGTGACTTTCCCCTTCGCCGGCAAGGCGCACGTCACCGCGCGCACCATCGCGCGCAGCATGACCCAACACCCCGCCGAAGCCGCCAAGATGATGCGGACCCAGGATATCGAAAATTGGGTCCGGCGCGCCTTCGGCGAGACCGACATGGCCGACCGGATCAAGCAGATTCTGGACATGGCGAAGGCCAATCCCAACGCCCCGGCCAACAACTACGACGGCATCGTCACGCGCGTCGCCATGTGCCTCGATCCCAAGGGACCGATCCGCCACCGCGGATTTTCCTATATGCCCGACGGTTTCGGTCACGCCCTTGCGGTCGAAATGATGCGCAACGGCGATCTGCAAGCGGCGGCCGAGACGATTGTGCGGGAATATCCGGTTCTTTGGTTCAATCATCCCGCGAATTTCGGCCCGGACGCCCCGTTCGCCATCAAGACCTACACCGAGATCAAGGGGTATCTGCAAAACAACGACCCGGGCTTCGGCATCGAGCGTTGCCTATACGAACTCAATCCCGCCATGCCCTGCCAAAGCCCGCTCGTCGCCGAGGAATACGTATCCCAGATCGACGATCTACTGCCGGCGTTGGACCGTGCCGCCAGCCGAACCGATCCCAAGACCCGCCCGGTGGACCGGCATATCGCCGCGTTCATCGCGGCCCGCTTCGAGCAGGATATCGATCCTCATCTCAAGGCCATGGCCTCGCCGCGGCTGGAAACGTCCCTGATCGGCATGCTCAGCCTGCTGGCCGTGGTTCAGTGGCGGTTGAAGCTCGAGGGCGTGCTCGGGCTTTCCGGGTGGATCGGCGGCCTGCTCGGGCCGGCGATCAACACCTATCACAGCCGGACGACGCGGCGGGACATCGAGCGCGATTTGCCGCGCCTGGTGCGCCAAGGCAGCCTGCCGGAATTGTTCGATCTCATCGATAACGCCGAAAAACGCCGGCGCGATCACGAAGGCTACACCGCCGCGAAGGCCGAATTCGCCGCCGCCAGCGCCGAAATTTTCAAGATCGAGGG
>Ga0194121_10005817_pt1 | contig 16848 bp, 12 predicted proteins | sample TA2MahCa50mmetaG_FD_148609 | JGI IMG/M metagenome (GOLD analysis project Ga0194121, IMG submission 148609) | Freshwater microbial communities from Lake Tanganyika, Tanzania - TA2015020 Mahale Deep Cast 50m | ecosystem: Environmental > Aquatic > Freshwater > Lake | place: Tanzania: Lake...
CCGCACGCCGACCAGACCAACCCGGCAAGGATCACCGAGCGACCGACTGCCCGCGCCACTGCTTGTTTCATCGGTCTGAGGCTATTAGTCAATCTCAAACTATCCGATAGTTTTTTATGTACTATTGACCCTCTATGAGCAAGAAATTTGTCCTCGACCTGGTTGAAGGCGCCTGTTTGGTGTTGATTGGCGGCGGCCAGAGTCACGGCTACCTGTTGGCAAAACAGTTCGAACCAACCGCGACCCTGGGCGAAGTGCTGACCTTGACCCGACCGGTCGTGTATCGAGCGATCAAAACTCTCGAGACGCAGAAATTGATTCGAAGCGTGGACTCGTTGGGTTCACGCGGCCAATTGAAATTTGAGTTGCGCTGCACCAGCGAGGGCCGACACGCGGCGCAACAGTGGCTCAGTCGACCGGTCTCGCATATTCGTGATATGCGTGGCGAGTTCTTGGTCAAGATTCTCTTGATGCAGAACTCCAAAGTCGGCACGAAGCGCCTGATCCAAAACCAACGAAAGGCTCTCGCGCCAGTCGCAGACGGTTTGCTCGCCGATGAAGCCCCGACGCCCGTGGCGATCTGGCGTCGCGAACAGGCGCGCGCGGCGATGAGGTTTCTTGACGAACTCGACGGGGCGACTCAAGCGCCGGTCAAAGACGACAAAAAGCAATTTCAGGTCAGTGCTCGAAACCAATTGCGCGCCCGCGTCGCCAAAGTCAAACATGGCGACACGCTGTCGACGGTTCATCTGACGCTGGAGCCCGACCAAACACTCACCTCGACGATCACACGCGAGGCCACACAAGATCTTTCGTTGGCTTCAGGCTCTCAAGTAGTCGCGTTGTTCAAAGCCACCGAAGTAATGATCGCCTCGCGATAACCAGCGGTCTCGAGTTTCGCCTATCTGACGATCTCGCCAACTATTCGACGCGCAAGCCAGAGATCGCCCGAGCGATCACGAGTTGCTGGATCTCAGAAGTGCCCTCGAAGATGGTGTGGACATTCGAAGGTTCACACTTGGCCGCTCAGAAACCCTGCAAAATAGGGCGTTTTGGGAGCGAGCAAGGAAATCCGTGTGACAACGCGTCACAGGAGGGGTCTGATGCGGTCCGATTCTGTCTTGTCGTGGCACATTCAACGGTGCTCAATCGCGCGCCCGAACAAACTCCTAGCCACACTGACCAAGAACAAGCGACGCCACGAACAGCGCTCACCTCCATCTTGGTACCACCCAACCCGGAGTCAGTGGCATGAAGCCACCAGGAGCGCACCGACTACTAGCGAAGTAGATCGGCTTGCTACTAGCGAAGTAGATCGGCTTGGCATAGCCTCAAGCGACCGGCGAACCAGAGATTGGCCACCGTCAGCGTGGCGCCAGGTCCGCAACGCTCCATTCAGTGCTATTTTTGATTTTATACTCCTCTTTTAGCGCCAAAATCAGCGTCAGGACTAGCCTTAAATCAATTAATTCGTTGGAGGCAATCAATTGACTCAGGAAGTCAGTCAAGCTTGGTCCGACATCTCAGTCATAATCGATGGCGCGAATGTCGCCGGGGACGACCGATTGTCTGGGTGCGGAAAGTTCTGCTGGGAACGGGTAGATGCGATAAGGGAAGCATGGAAATCCCGGATGGACCCTGGTGCCACATTCACTGTATTCATGGACGCGGCGCCGAGTGTTCAACTCGGCAGTTCGTGCAAGCGAAACTACAAGAAAGAGAGGAGCAGTGGACAGGTTATTGAGGTCGACTTCGCCGACCCAGAAATCCTTCTGCTAGCCGAGAGAACCGATGCGGCGGTTATCACTGGCGACTTCTACAAAGATTTCCGTCGAGATCACCCGTGGCTCGACGGAAATCGCAACCAGTTTTTCGAGTGGCGTGTTGAAGACGACCAAATTTTCTTCATCCTTCGTGAAATGGGAACTCCTACTGATTTCAGCAAGACACGCGCTGAGGAGAGATCCGAACTCAAGAGAAGAGGGGCTGACATCTCCAAACCGGCGGTTGAGAGGGCGATGCGGATGTCGTACCGTTGTGAAACCGAGGCGTGCTGGCTTCGCGAGTACGACCCCGGGCACTACACCGGTGTCCCGGACCTCACGAATCCTCAGCTGCCGCGATGTGCCGCATGCCGACAGCCACTCGCGATGCTGGGCGAAGCACCTCGACTCGTGCAACTCAAGTTCGCCGACTCAAAGCAGTCAAAGCTCGAACGTCGCACATTTTCACCAGGCGCGTCTTTGGTCATCGGTCGCGACAGCTCAGACGAGCTGGTCTCGAGGGTGCTCACTGCCGACGTTGGTCTCGTGAGCCGCCGACACGCAAGGATCGACTGGGATGGATCGCAACTCTCCCTCACCGACCTCAACTCAAAGAACGGCACGACGATTCGCCGCTGGGCAGGAAAACCGCACGGCTATGAACCATCTGTGAGTATCACTGGGACTGTCTCGCTTCGTCCTCGAGATGAAGTTTGCCTCGCTGGCGTCCTGATGATCACCCGGTCGGCCCGGTCATTCACCCTCGAGCCAGAAGTCATCCAGGGACAACGCGCCACTGCGAACCCACCGACAATCGACCAAACGAGCCACGGAGTCTGACGTGGGGCTGTCGACAAACCTCCATGATCCCCGCATACTTCCAGTGATCGTGCTCGCCGATGTGAGCGGAAGCATGGTTGAGCACGCCAAGATTGAGACGCTCAACCTCTCCGTTCGGGAGATGCTTGAAGCATTGTCGCACTCATCCGAACCGGACGTCGCAATCAAGGTTGCCGTTATTTCTTTCGGGGGGAAGGGCGCCTACCTGCACGCCCCGCTCGCCACCCCTGATCCCCTCAACTGGACCGACTTGAATGCGGCCGGCGGAACGCCGCTTGGAGCCGCGCTCGACGAGCTCGTGAAGCTCGCCGACGACCGTTCAGTAATGCCAACCAACTCCGTCGTGCCGACCATCCTGTTGGTCTCCGACGGCCACCCGACCGACGACTTTGATAAGGCACTGACCCGGTTCGAGAAGTCGCCGGTCGGCACCAGATCGGTGCGTCTGGCGCTACGGATAGGACCGGACGCCAACTTGGAGGTCCTAGAGCGGTTCACCGGCGACAAGTCCGCCGTATTGACTGCCGCCGACGCCGCCGACATCGACAAGCACTTCCAGTTCATCACCTACACAGTCATGAGCCGTGCCAAGTCCACGACGCACGGGACGACCGAGATGCCAACACTCCGCCAGTTTGGATCGACAAGTGGTCCGCTCTTTTGAGCCCAACAACGTGCTCGTCGACGCAGACGGGCGTCTTCACCATCTCCTGCTTCCCGCCATCAAGACCGGAGGACAAGGTGCCGTCTACCAGACTCGGGAACCGAATATCGGTGTCAAGATCCTCAAGGACGGCGAGCGCGCCGCCGATCTCGTCCGCGAGGTCCGTCGACTTCCGATCGAGGACCTCACTTCCATCGCGGCGCCGCTGTCAACGTTGCAGGACCAACCCGGGTATGTCATGGTCTGGCTACGAGGCATGGTTCCCCTCAGCGAGACCCCGTTGCCGGCCCGCGGTCGACGCACTGACATCGTCGACTGGTACATCGCGACCGGAGGCCTGCGTCGTCGTCTTGCACTGAGCGCACGACTTGCCGAGGTCATCGCCGACCTCCACGGGCGAGGGCTCGTGTACGTCGACCTCAGCATGGCCAATGTGATGGTCTCCGAAGCGGGCTTCGTCGCCGAGGTCAGATTAATTGACCTCGACAACCTCAGATCAGCCTCGGAGAAGTCACGTTCCTTCTACACGGAACGATGGGCAGCTCCTGAAATCTTCGACGGTCAGCCACCCAGCCGCCACTCTGACTCATACTCGCTTTCACTCGTCACGTTTGCCGTGCTCACCGGCTACCACCCGTTCTATGACGGCAACCTCGTCCGGTACAGCCCCGAACATTCACCCGAACGGTTCGCCGCAGCCCGCGGGCACCTGCCGTCGTTCATAGACCCCCATGACAACTCGAATTCAACGACGAGCTACCTCTTCCCACTGGATGTGCTTCTCACCCCGGCACTGCTCGAGGTATTCCGACGTGCGTTCGGTCAAGGGCGAAGCCGCACCGAAACCAGGCCCACCGCCGCCGGGCTCCGACGCGTGCTCTGGGAAGCACACGACCGAACAGTCACCTGTGACTGCGGTTTCACTACTTATGTGGATGCCGGCGCCTGTGCAGCCTGTGATTCGCCTTTCAGCGGCGTCCTTACCATCGAGGTACTGGCGTCCCGCTCGTCACGTCCCTCAGCGACGATCGCCGTCGGCTCCAAGTCGGTCGCCCTCCTTCGACGACACCTGCCCTTGCCAGCCGAGCCCCGAGTTCGACATGATGAATTAGTCCGGCTCTCCATTAAAAGTGGTGCAGTCATCCTTGACTCATCCCCAGAATGGTCGTGCGGCACGAGAATACTTCAGCACGGCGATCAGACCGAACTCAGCGGTAGCAACGGCGAATCGATAACACTCCGGGCAGTGACACATGCGTGCTGACGAGGTGCGAGTCGGACAACTCATCGGCCCCGTCGTCGTCGACGTCGAAGGTTCGTTTACCGGCGACGACAGCGTCTTCGAAATCGAGTTCCCGCGGCGCGGCGCAGGCGGCCGGCTCCTCCTCGTTCATCGGGGAAGACCCCATGTTGTCGTTTCAATCGGAACGAACACGAACACGTTGGAGCGAATCGCTGACTCCGCCGCGCCCACCATCGCGTGGGCGCGACGAATCGACGAGCACGCGGCGCTTGTCGAAGTGCGGGTACTCGACTCCGAGTTGAGAACTGGTAGCCAGATGATCAGCGTTCCCGACGACCTCGCTCACGATCTACTCGCTCAACTCCGGGCCAGCGGTCTCGACGATCCAATCGTTCGGGACGAGTTCGTGCTGCCTGACATCGGTTCGGGGGAGAGGAACCTCATCGCAACCGGCACTTCAGCGCACGAGATTGAGATCGTCGGTCGAACCTGCCGCCTCCGCGTCGATGTCGATAATGGGCTCAGGGCCATAGGAATCAATCCCACCGCAGTCTCGGTTCACCGTGAGATGGTTCGAATATCCCACGGGACCATCAATTTCACCAACGCTGAACCAACCGACTCCCCCATTTTCAACTCCCTCGCCAACTCGGCGGCGCCAATGTTCGAACTCTGGAACACCTACAACAGCCTCGAACGCGAAGTCGCCCGAGAGAGGGTCAGCACCATCGGTCAAGCGCGCCACGGTAGGCCGGAATATCGCGACGACGTGGTCGTGCTGCCGATCCGTGCTCCCGAGGATGCAGACTTTCTCGTCGAACTCAGACAGGAGCGACACAACACCGAAGTTGAGATTGTTCCCCAAGAGATGGGGTTTGACTCCAACATCCGGACTCTTAACCGATTCATCGGAACGGTTGAGCACATTGACACCGTCGGCAAGACACTGACCGTCCGACCCCGCCGGGAGCGACCGGGAGTACTAACCAACGATGGGCTCGTCAGGCCGTACATCGGTGGCGCAGAGGTGCAGGCAAAGAGACGCGACGAGGTTTTCTTGCGACTGCAGCACGGTGACCACGCGATTGCTTCGCTCGGCCACCTCCTTCGTGAGGAACGACCACCGACAACAGTCAAGCCGACGCACCGCCGCGCCATCACCCCCGCCGTCCGCAAAGTCGTCCCCGGTACCATCACACCCGCACAGCAACGCGCCATTGATGTTGCCATCAATACCCCTGACATTGCACTTATTCAGGGTCCACCAGGAACAGGGAAGTCTCAAGTAATCGCAGCGATCCAGCAACGGCTTGCAGAGCTCGCGCCGGATGGCGCATCGCGACTAATCCTTCTGACGAGCGTGCAGCACGATGCGGTAGACCTAGTTGCGGCCAGGACCAACATCTTCGGCCTTCCCGCCCGTCGGATCGCACAACGACGTTCTGATCTCGAGAGCCCAATCGAAAAGTGGCGCCAGGAGCGACTTGCGGCACTCCGGCGATACAACGAGACGCGCGAACGGTCGGTCCTCAGCCGCTGGCTCGGCGACATCATTGATGTGTACAGCACAACTCCTTACACAGCTGCCGCCACTGCAGAGTTGCTTGAGGAGGTCGTCGATCGGTGTGGTGGTGACATCAATCTTGATTTGCGTGAGCGGATGGAACAGCGAGCGAGCTCACTACGTCTGCAGCGCAACCGCTCGAGGCTTGCAGCAGACCTGAAGGCCGTGCGCGGGCTGCGGACCACGCTGGAGGGATTCGAGGACGACGGTCCACAGCAAGCAGAACGCCTGCTTCGGCGACGTATGTCAACCATCGAAGGCTGGCATGAACATGCGGTTCCTGTACTCGAAGGGATTTTCGGCGGCGAGCGAGACCTCAAAAAGGTCTCACTAATTCGCTCGATGCTTCTCGACGAACTGCTTCGCAGTGAGACGATTGGTGGAGCCGCACTCGCCGATGAACACACTCGAGGACTTCTGGCCGAGGCCTTGGCCCAGGTTGCAGGCTCTCGAGACCGACCTCTCACACCGGAGGAGGCGATTGACCTCTTCATGATTGACCTCGACCTCGATCGGCACGGCGTCGAGGAAACTCTCGGCGCATACACCGCTGTCTGGGCCAGCACCTGCCAAGGCTCGGCGACTCTGTTTGTTGGCGACCTCAGCACAAAACGAACGGCGCTGCCGTTCCCGGTCGTCATCGTAGATGAGGCGGCACGCGCTAACCCGCTCGACCTCTTGATCCCAATGGTGCAGGCAAGTGAGCGGATCATTCTGGTCGGAGACCACCGCCAACTGCCGCAACTCATCGACGACTCCATTCAGCGACGAATCAAGACCGATCATCTTGAGCAGGACGCGACGTTGCTCGAGGACAGTCTCTTTCACCGCTTGTTCCGGCACCTTGAACGCCTCGAGATGGAGACAGGAACACCGCGCGCAGTGACCCTGGATGTCCAGTTTCGAATGCACCCAGAGCTCGGCGACTTTGTCAGCAGCGTTTTCTACGAACCGTACGGCGAGGGATTCCGATCCGGTCGACCTCCCGAGGACTTCGAACATGGCGTGCGCCGCTTCGAAGGCAAGGTTGCCGCGTGGGTAGATGTTCCCGTTCGACTGGGACACCCTGAAGGCAAAGCTAATGGAACATCACTTCTTCGTGCCGTAGAAGCCAAGACCGCGGCACAACTCGCTGCCGAGATCCTTGAGGAGGCGCCGCATCTCACAGTTGGCATCATCACGTTCTATGAGGCCCAACAGGAACGAATCCTTGAGGAACTCGTTGAGTTCGGTATCACGGAATTCAACGAGGACCGGGTGACTATTGCAGAGCGATACAGGACTCTCGAGACCGCTTCGGGCCAACGCGAGGAACGCCTCCGTGTCGGCACCGTCGACTCCTTTCAGGGAAAAGAGTTCGACGTGGTCATCCTCTCCATGGTGCGTGCTGGGGTTCCACGAAACGGCGCCACCATTCGCGGCACCTTCGGCTTTCTCACGAGCGAGAATCGAATGTGCGTTGCTCTCAGCCGTCAGCGCCGCCTCCTCGTGGTCGTCGGCGACAGCGAGATCGCAAACCTGCCCGGCGCAGACCAAGTCCGAGGACTGACCGAGCTGGCCCGATTGTGCGGAGTGTCTGCCTGATGGCCTCGACCGCACCGCTGCTTTGGGTCGGATCTCGATTGACATTTGACGAACCTCCGAAAGGCTTTTGGGTGGCCGCCCCCGTGGTGCTACGCCGCATCATCGTTGAAGCTCCCCCCGACATTGAAGACTCGGACCCTTTCGCTCGTGTCGTGGTCAACCTCGCAGCTGCGGGTGTCCAACGCGTCGGTGATATCGCCGAGTTAATTGGAATTGAGGATCTCGGGTTCGTCAACGAGGTGATCCGACGTCTTGCCGAGAAAGATGTCGTGAATCTCAGAGATGGAGTTGTCGGCCTTAGCGAAGGAGGTGACAACATGGCGGGTACAGTCGGCGAGAAGCAGGTCTGGTACTGCATTCAAGACGCATACAGTGGCCACCTGTGGCCACGTGCAGCAGTTGAGGTGAGTTACCCCGAATTTGATGACCATCGCCATCTCGTCGATTTAGGGACACCAGGTCGGCCAGCAAGGAGGAACTTCTGGCAGATGCCCGACGGACACGAAGTTGAGGATCCAGACTCTGCAACGGTCACCCAGGCACTCAAACGACACCTGTCGGACCTGCGGACTGTCGGAATGAAGAGCAACAAGTACGACACCCAACACCTCGCATTTCTCGGCCGCCCAGAGCGGCAACCCGTGTTCAGCGCGAGGCTGGCTCCAGTCCGAGAAGAAGCGCGACTTCTTGTTCGACTCGATGCGATTGGCGACGAGGTCGTGACGACGGATCCATTCGAAGTCGGTGCATGGTTTGAACTCGCGCATTGGACCAACCAACTCAACGATGAATCACCGGCTTTTCACGAGAAGGTCGTTGCTTGGGCATCAAGGAAGAAGCCCGGTCGGCGACAAACTACCAGACGTCACCCCCATGCAGTAGAAGACTCCGAGAGAGTCGCACCAGCACAACCTGATGCGACTCTCTCGCACCCCGAGATGCCCCAGGGCATAGTGGACCGCAACACGCTCCTGCTGTCGCTCGCTGACCGCCTTCGAGATGACATTCATCGAGCAGAACTGCAGACCCTCGGGCTCAGCTACGACTCTGACCGCGACTCAGCCTCTCTGTTGAGAAGGTGGGCATTATTCGGATTTCGTCGCCCACTTGAATTTGTCAAGCCGGTCGCTGCCCTTGTCGAACGCGCGGCGGAGGGCTTCCCTACAGATCTCCACACCCTCTTTTACGCGTGGACACTCCTAGTAGACCTCGCTGACGGGCAGGCGCTCGCACTGCAAGCGCCTGATCTCCCGGCACAACTCTACGCGAACGCCGCCGGGCGAACCCAGACTGCCTTGCCGAACGTACGCTCGACAGGTGTGATGCAGAAGATCATCCTCAAGGAAAGTAGGCACTGACCATGTCCAAGAAGAAGAAAAATCGCAACCAGCAAAGACCACCTGCTGGACAAGGGCGTCAGCCCGCCACGAGCAACGCCAAACCGGCACAGTCTTCTGCCCCAGTCGTTCCGACAGCCAAGCTCATCGACGACGCTCTTGACGCCGCAACGGCGGAGAACCTCGATGTAAAGACCACTGCACCTGCCGAAGCCGAGACAGTGAGCAATACCGATCTCCGATTGGCCGCCGGGTTGTACGCAGCGGCAGCTAAAGCCGCACAGGAGCGCGAGGCGAGCGCCGCATCACGTGAGACCGAACTCAATGAGCGCGAATCCGATCTGAGAGCCGAAAAGGATCGAATCAACGAGGAAAAGCGCTCGATCCAAGAAGACAAGGCCCGCAACGGAAACGAGCGCGCCGAAATTGAACGGCGACTCAAGGCATTGGAGGCCGAGGAGAAGCAGCTGCTCGAGCGTACGACAGACATCGAGCGTCGTGCCAGCGAGTTGACTGCCGAAGTTTACAAGAAAGCGCACGAGGAAGTGCTGGCCCCACTGATCCAGACTCGTGCTGAAATCGTCGAAGGAGCGCGAACGCAACTGGCCGAAATGATGGAGAAGCTCGCTGGACAGGCGGCTGAACTTGACCAACGCCAACTTGAAGTCGAGCAAAGCGAGCGACAACTCGCCAGCGCGGCCGCTCAGTTACGTGAGGAACAGTTGGAGTGGGAAAGCGAGAAGTCCGACCGCGAGAGCGACGCTCTGTCTGAGGCTCGTCGGCAGCAGGAGCGAGAGCGTCGCAAGTCTGCACGCCTTGAACAAGAGGTTGAGCGGCTGCGAGAAGCCGAGGCCGCGATGAACGACCTCCGGGCCAGTCTCGGCATGGATCCTTCCGCCTTCGTGCAGGAACTTGAGACAACGCGCGAACGCGTTCGCAAACTCGAAACAGAGTTGCGACAACGGCCACCCGAATCGCTTAGCGATCATTTGCAGCTGACCGAGGCAAGAGCACATCAACTGTCATCCGAACTGACTCAGGTCCGATCGGAAAACGAACATCTGAAGACAGAGATCTCATCCACTCAGGATCTGGCTCTCCAACGGGACCGCCTGACGCGAGAAAATAATGCCCTGCTTGCAACTACTGCGGCGTACGAGAAGCGGGTTGATGAGCTCACCCGCAAGTTCGACAATCTGGTCAGGCAGTCGTCAGATCAGCCACCATTCCCGGAATGCTCCGCCATGGATAGCGAACCGACACTGCAGGCAAATCCAACCAACCTCCACGACCAGCCCCCGGCTCTCGACAAGTTGGTGGTGTACCTCCAGCATGCCATGGCGAACCGTTCGCATGAGGAGGGCCCGCCGCTCTACTTCCACCAAGACGATCTTCGCGTCTTCATTGGCGGCATGGCCATGAGCCGGCTCCACATCCTCGAGGGCGTGAGCGGAACTGGCAAGACATCATTGCCCATTGCCGTCGCTCAGGCACTCGGTGGTGGCTGCGCCAAGATCGAGGTTCAGGCGGGCTGGAGGGACAACCGAGACCTGTTGGGCTACTACAACGAGTTCGAGAAACACTTCCGCGAACACGTTTTCACTCGATCCCTCTACGAAGCTCTCACGCCGAGATATCGAACGGGCCTCTATTTCGTCGTCCTCGACGAGATGAACCTCTCCAAGCCAGAGCAATACTTCGCCGACTATCTTTCCCTGTTGGAGGATCGCGAAGGCGCAGACCAGTCGAAAATTCCGAGAGTCAAGCTCAACGATCAGAGCGTCTCGCCGCTGCCGCGCCACATGCACAAGCCAGCTCGCGGTGGTGTCGAGCTCCCTCTTGGCGACAATGTGTGGTTCATTGGTACGGCGAACCATGACGAGACCACTGCGTCGTTCGCGCCGAAGACACAGTCTCGGGCGCACATGATGGAGCTACCGCGCAAGCTTCCGGATAGAGGTGAGCTGCTTGCAAATGAAGGTGCCCACAAGGGTTGGGGCAAAGTGCTCAGCCATTCTGCTCTCATCCGCCAGTTCGACGAGGCAGCGAGCGATCACCGCAAGATCGCCGGTGAAGCGGACGACTTCTTCCGACTCATCCTCGACGTGCTCGAAAACTTTGATGACGAACTGAGTTGGGGGCCGCGAATCACTCGACAGATTCACCGATTCGTTCCTGCGGTCGTCGCGGCCGGAGGCTCCATGGGCCTGGCTGTTGACCACCTTCTCTACACCAAGCTCACGCGCAGGCTCCGCGACAGCTTCAGCCCGGAATCACGAAATGCCCGCAAGCTTCTCCTGCAGAGCATCCAGACCCACTGGCCCTGCGGCACGTTCGACGTAACTGCCTCAAAGGCGGTGCAGGATCTCGATCGACAGATCAGCCGCGCATGAGTTCCGAGTTGGTTCCGAGGACTAATCGTCTCACCGGCCGCAGCGCAGTCGGTAACGAACCGGCGATTCTAGGGATCGTTTCTATTTCGTCGACGGACGCGAGCGAGGATGCCGACAAGAGCGAAGTGCTAACCGATGACAACGCCCGCTTGGCCGCTCTTCCCATACGTAGCGCGCTCTGTGAATTAATCGACGAGTGGGAAGAACGGCGTCGGCGCGGTGAACCACTGCACGTTCTCCGTCGTGAGACCAGTCATGTGAGCCGTGATAGCGGCGGTCTCTACGACCTCAATGAGTTCGAGAAGACCCTCCAAGCCGAGCTCGACCACTTGACGTGGATCTGTCTTCGCCCCCTTCAGGACCTACGGTACGACGAGACCATTCAGCCCGTCGGCAGAGTACGCCGACCAGCACGTGGCGCAGCGCAGCAGCTCAGCGCCCACAGCGAACAGTGGGAGCGCTGGGATCCAGACTTTCCGATCCCGAAAGAGATACTCGCCAGCATCCGAGATGACGACACCGACCTCTACGAGAACAGAGTCGTCAGAACGCTGACCAAGGGCGCCGTGGTCCACATCAGCCGTAGGCTCCAGGAGTTGCGGTCGCACCTCACGAAGAATCTTCAGGGCCGCCACGTACTTCTCACCGGCTGGCACTGGAGACAGGAACGACTGCGCGCCTCGTTTGACGCACAGGATGTAGACGCGGTCATCGAGATGCTCCAACTCGCCGTTGCAGAACTCGAGACTATGGCTGCCCGCCTCGCCTCCCTCGAGAGGTCACCGCTCTTCCATGGGACGGCTGCGAGACACCGCATCCGATCTCTGCGAATCACCAACATCCTTCGTCGTGATCACCGCTATCGACGCATTCCTCCTCTGTGGAAATTGTGGAGCAGCATCCAGACGGACGAAGACGAGAACCGAAGGCGTCTAGACGACCCGAATCTGAGCCAGCGAGGCATGGATGTCCTCACAGATGTGCTCACGTCAAAATCACTCGACTGGCTGGGGTTTGCTTTCGATCCCGAAACAGGCGCATACCTTCGAGGACGAGCCTCGATCACCATCCAATCAGTTGAAGGGGCGACCCTGCTGGAGATCATTGATCCTGCTGGCAAACGCAAGGTTCGGATTGTGGGGCTCGCAAGCCCATTACGGTCTGCAGACCAGCCCGACCCTCTACGCTCTGCGCGACTCATAGACGATTGGCTTGCCAAGCAAACCGAACATTCCGCCCTAGCAATACTGCACCCAGTTGATGCTGATGACATCTTGAGTGTGGCTCGTCACGAACGGAGTCTCATCGACCACACTGGCCTCGACACGGTCGACTCAACTCGGACATGGGCTGTCATACCGGCAACACCACTTCTCATAGACTCACTGGAACGAGTCACCCGTTTTCTTCGCTGGCATGTCACGGCACCGATCTTTCTTCAAAACACGATCCGCATCAGATGCGGCGACATTGATCGAAACGACCGTAAAGTCTTCGACAGTCTCACGGCGTGTCGCCTTGATGGCCATGAACTCGTGGTGGAGAAGCCGCTGTCACCACACGAGCGGCAACTGATACAAGACATCGCGGCACGACGACCGCCCGACTGGCTGAAGGCACTCGAGAGACTTGACGCGGTCCACGAGACGCTACTCCAATGTCCGATTTATCCGACCCATCGTGCGACCTATACGCAATTTGAACGACGAGACAATGGCACGTTCGTCTGCGGATGCAGGAGCTGCCGGACGGAATGGGGCACAAACATTTGTGGCTCGTGCAGCTCAATGATCCCGTTCATCAAGCCAGGAAAGGCGGTGCCGGACGATGATCTACCGAACGACTTCTTCGGAGGTGATCTACTCGCTTCGCTTTGTGAGGGGGCGACTGCCGCCGACGTCCATCCAGTGGATGGCGGGCCAGATCGTCGAGTACTGATCTGTCCAACATGCAGAGAATGTTCAAGATCGTCTCGCTATGCCAACTGTGGAAGGTGTTCTCGACGTGCGGATTCGACCTTTTAGCCCAATTCACCACCCTGACTTCAATGAGGTTGTTGTCCACTTCACTGGGAGGCGTTGCACCGGCGAGGAAGCTTCGCGACGGCTCCTTCAGGTAATTGAAGCCGGAGCGATCTTCGCATCAATTCCCTACGGGAACGACCTCGGAGCTGCATGCTTTACGGAGTCCACGGTACGCGGCGTGAGTTGGCTCATCAGCACAAACCACTTCGTGCCGTATGGAATCGCGTTCACTAAGTCCTTCGTCTTCGCCCATGGCGGCGCCCCGGCAATCGTCATTCGGGGAGATGAGTGGAAGCATGTCAGGTCGCTTCCACCTGAACTTCGGGCAAGGACTGTTCGATTGTGGCCTGGAGCTCTTCCTGATCTCGGAGAATCTCTACCCGCTCATCTACATACCCGATCCGAGTGGCTGGGTGAACGGGAGTGGCGTGTACCAGCCGATGCCGGTGCTGCCGCGCTCACGTTCGAGATCCATGACATTGCATTTCTTGTCGTGCCTGAAGCAGATTGGGTCAAGTCGCATGTTCGGTCCTTGATCAAGGAAGGCAGGAAGGAAGCCGGGCGCCGGCTGGCGAGTATTCGTTGGGTGGCGATCTCTCCTGCTGGTGAAGTAATCGCCAATAACGGTGTGCGACTGTCGCGATCGTAGTTTGAAACCCCGGGAGCACCGGTGTGCGTTGAGCCAAAGTGAGACCGTGTCCATGGCTGCTGTCTGGCATTACCTCGTTGCGCACGAGTAGCGACACTTCAATCTGTCAACTTTCCGTCACTACCAGGCATGTGCTCCAGATTGCACCGGCGAGTCTGCCCCGCAAGCCGGCCAGTTCCTTTGACAACGTGTCACAGGAACTGGTCTGGTGGTGCCTTTTCTGGCTGATTCTGCCGTGGGCGATCAAAGCCAACGAGACTCAACTGGCTACCGGTTGCACACCAGAAAGCCAATGAATACAGGGGTTTTCTACTCCACGCGCAGGCCGGAGATGGTCCGAGCGATCACCAACTGCTGGATCTCACTCGTGCCCTCGAAGAACGTGTGGATCTTGGCGTCACGGTTGCATCTCCTTACAGGCTTAGCTTTCGCAAGTTTTACTGTGCCAAGGTGACACAGTCTCTGTCGGAACCTGTCCGAAAAATTGCTTTAGCTTTTCTGTAACAGCACCCAAGAAAAATGATATTTCGTTCTTGCTATCCGCCAATTCTGAATTTGATATGGAACTCCGTCTAGAACAGAAGACGCGAAAGAGCCAGCTGGTGGAGATGGCACTCGCAGGGTCATATTGCCTTCATGGATTAGCCGCATCTGAGGGATACCTGCAAACTCTTTACAGGCTGCGGCGAACCCCTTGACTTCAGCCTGGTCAATTACAAGAATCTTTGATTGGCTTTTCATGAGGCGACAAACATCGTTGATGAAGTCATGGCCCTTTTTTTTCGCCTCCAACTCCGTATAAATAGCTGGACAGAAAATCAGATCATTGCTGGGGACAAAACGAGACAAGAGGCTGAGTGCATCTGGGCTGATTACGTCCTGAATGAATGAGTCAATTTTTTTTGGAAGCATTCCCGTAATCTCTTGAATCTTGCCAATGCAGCACTGTTGCCGCTGAACAGCCCAATCCGCTTGGTCTAAGAGGCCGAGGGTGACTCCATCTGATCGGAATCCACGATTTGCAAAAAAGGAGAAAAAAGCTAGCGTCTCAGCGCCAGCGCAAGCGCCCAAAACACCAACTGATGACTGCGCTCCTAATCCTTGAATCAAAAAGTCGCCCAAGCCGTGATTCAACAAGATTTGAAGATATGCATGGGCGTGACCGGGGTGATATGCCAATGCATAAGCTTCACGAACTTTGGCATCGCTAAAATTCGGTCCGCCGCCATTACGTGCCATACCTGAGTATGTCTTTCTTAGATTTGTTACTTCAGTTTGAAGTTCTGCAAAACTGATGATGCTCTCATTTAGGATCACCTCATTGTGCAAGGTCTCCCATAATTGATTAAGCGGCAAGAACGTTCCTAAAAGTAAGGTTGATACGCGGCTCCCTTACTCGTGTCTCCTTCGGAACCTCGTGTTCCCATTTGGTTTGCGACAGGCCAGACATAACGACTAGCGATCCAGGCGTCAACGAACAATCTACGACCTCTTTTGAATCACGATGACGGAACTTAAACCGCCGTATCGCACCCAAAGAGAGTGAGGCAATACAAGGCTCACTTCCCAGTTCTGGCTCATCATCAGAATGCCAAGAAACCTTGTCTTCACCATTTCGATACAAATTTAAGAGCAGAGAATTGAATGATCTGGCTGCTTTTTGTTCACATATTGTCTTAAGAGATTCCAGTTGCGAAGTCCATGGATTGATATTCATTGAAACACCAGAGTAGGTATAGCCACGTCCGGGATCGCCAAACCATGCGACCAACCGAGGCTGGGGGTACTCCTTGCCGAAGACTTTTATCGTTCGGGATTCCCAAGGAACACTTTTGAGCAAATCCGCAAATACCGCAGATGCATCCAAGTTTCCTAAGACCCAGTCGTAATACATTGCACTTCCGTCATACGGAAGTAGTTCTCTTTCAGGAGCATCAAACAGCGACATCGTGAAATTCAGTATCGCTCAGATTCGGCCTGAACGCAACCAAACAACAACAGTTAAGTTCATGCGGCAAAATTCAGGTTCTTGTATTTGCGCTCAAAAGTCTTATCGACCGAATCATCATTACTCTCCCTTCGTTTTACCGCACTGTCCAAAAGACAGACCCAGATCGGCACTGGTTCAAGGTTGGAAAAACTGATCGTGCGGCCGGAGTCCGAATCGGCGAACAGATGCGAGCTACTGGACTTCCTGAAGACCCGTGGATCGCACGTGTGCATCGTCACGAGACTCGAACCCCTCGTGAGGTGGAGTCTGAGTTCCACAACTTGCTCGCTGCAGCCGGGCATTTAACAGCTGCTGGGAAACATTCGGGTCGCGAATGGTGTGCCACCAACCTTGATTTCCTAGATGCTGTGGCTGACGCTCTCGGATGTAAGACATCGTCGAAGCTGCACCCGGAAAACTAGAGACCTCTGGATCTCAATCAGTTAGCAAACGACTGAACAAACAACGCATCGTGTCGGCAGCCCTGAGAGCAAATGACTGACCCAGAACTGCGCCAAGGTGTCAGAAACTGTCGGAATCTGGGTGTTTTTAGGTTTTCTGAAGAAACCCAGTTTGGTGCTCATTCAGAGCAAGACCTCAGGAAACCCTTATGTAGCAGGGGTTTTATTCGACGCGCAGCCCGGAGATTGCTCGCGCGATCACAAGTTGCTGGATCTCAGAAGTGCCCTCGAAGATGGTATGAAACTCAGTGAGCAAGAAGCAGGGCAACTTTGCCGCGGGCACGATGAGTACCGAGATACTCCACCGCGCGCGCAATCTCAGTTGCATCACCGCTC
>Ga0194121_10005820_pt1 | contig 16837 bp, 11 predicted proteins | sample TA2MahCa50mmetaG_FD_148609 | JGI IMG/M metagenome (GOLD analysis project Ga0194121, IMG submission 148609) | Freshwater microbial communities from Lake Tanganyika, Tanzania - TA2015020 Mahale Deep Cast 50m | ecosystem: Environmental > Aquatic > Freshwater > Lake | place: Tanzania: Lake...
ACCGCAATTTGGGGGTATTTACCACCCGTAACATCCCTTTCCGGAAGATGTTTGCGCAGTGGCAGGGCAAAAAATCAGGATTTACCAAAGGCAGAGACCGCAGTTTTCACTTTGGCACAAACGAATACCACATTGTGGGTATGATCAGCCACCTCGGCGCCATGCTGGGCGTTGCCAATGGCATATCCCTAGCCCACAAATTGAATAAAGAGGGAAAGGTTTCTGTGGTTTACAGCGGGGACGGGGGCACGAGTGAAGGCGATTTCCATGAAGCCCTTAATGTAGCAGCAGTATGGCACTTGCCGGTTATTTTTCTCATTGAAAATAACGGCTATGGCCTAAGTACACCCAGCAATGAGCAGTTTCGTTGCAGGCAATTCATTGACAAAGGCATCGGATATGGTATGGAAGCCGTTCAGTTAGATGGCAACAACATTCTGGAGGTTTACAATACAATGCGTAAACTCACAGAAGATATGCGCCAAAATCCAAGGCCTGTATTGCTGGAATGCATCACCTTCCGCATGCGCGGCCACGAGGAAGCCAGCGGCACTAAATACGTTCCCCCTCACCTGTTTGAAGAATGGAAAAATAAAGATCCCATTGATAATTTTGAGGCCTGGCTATTAAATGAAGGCATTCTAACTCCCGGTGATGACGAAAAAATACGCAAAGAATTTTTGGCTGAAATAGAAGCAGGGCTTGAAGAAGTATTTTGCGAACCGGAACCTGTGGCCCATGAGGCAGAAGAACTGGCCGATATTTATGCAGCGGCGCCCCAAGAGCAGGCTGCCCCCTCAGGACCGGAAACCGAAAAGCGCCTGGTGGATGCCATTAGCGACGGGCTGAAACAAAGCATGCAGAAACACCCCAACCTGGTGATTATGGGGCAGGATGTGGCTGAGTATGGCGGTGTATTTAAAATAACCGATAATTTTTATAAAGAATTCGGTAAAGACAGGGTGCGCAACACCCCAATTACCGAAAGTTCTATACTGGGTGCGGGCTACGGGCTTGCCATTAAAGGACACAAAGCTGTGGTGGAAATGCAGTTTGCTGATTTTGTGACTTGCGGGTTCAATCAGATTGTAAACAATCTGGCCAAAAGCCATTACCGATGGGCCCAGCCGGCCGATGTGGTAGTGAGAATGCCCACTGGAGCAGGCGTGCAGGCAGGACCGTTTCACAGTCAGAGCAATGAAGCCTGGTTCTACCATGTGCCGGGATTAAAAATTTATTATCCATCCAATCCGTTTGATGCAAAAGGTTTGCTGGCCACCGCAATCAATGATCCCAATCCTGTGTTGTTTTTTGAACATAAATTTTTATACCGCAGCGTGAGTGGCATGGTTCCGGACAACTATTACACTTTGCCCGAAGGCCGCGCTGCAGTTCATAATCACGGGGATGACATTTGTATCATCACGTATGGATGGGGTGTGCATCAGGCTCTGAAATACGTGACCGAAAACCAAATCCCTGCGAGAGTTGTGGATTTGAGCACCCTATTGCCGTGGGATAAGGAAACAGTCTCTGAACAGGTAAAGGCTACTGGAAAAGTCCTGGTACTTACCGAAGATACGCTGATCGGGAGCATCGCCTCTGACATTTCAGCATGGATTATGGAGAACTGCTTTCAATCGCTGGATGCACCTGTTAAAAGGCTGGGCAGTCTGGATACGCCTGTTCCGCTGGCTAAAACGTTGGAAGATGCTTTTTTGCCCTGGGGCAGAATGGGCACTACAATTCAGGAATTAAGGCAATTTTAATAAAAATATAATTCATGAAACGGGAAGAAGCCATTCCTGAAACCTGGCAGGTGCACCACCGCAGTATGCCCTGCTTACGGCAAAATCACAAGGCATTGCAATGCCCGACTCATTAAAATGGGGTTTGTGGGTATGAAATAAACTTTAGTCCCTGCAGTTCTGTCCGTTTTCTGATTATTGTTCCCAAACCCTTTTGGTTTGATGGTTTTTAAGCAAATAAAGGATCAAAGACCTGATTTTATAAAAAATCACCTTACAGGTATTGCAAACAACACTATACCGGTAAGGTGATTATGAGAAAACGATTTGGTGTTATCGCTTATTTCGGCTTGTAGTGAATCTCAATTTTATCGGTTCCATCATCTTCTACCAGCCACATTTCCTTAGCGGTAAGGCGGAGAATTTTCTGGACATATTTTGTTGTGGTGCCTGTTTCCATCAATTCCAGGTGGTCTTTGTCGCTGTCAAAAGACCAGGTTCCGGTTTCTCTTTCACCAGATGCTAAAAATTCATAAGTATCATCTCTTTTAAATTCAAAGGAATGGTCACCTAAAAACAACAGAAATAGGGCAGTTTCATCCTGACCATTACTAATGACTTTTTCAATAACCCAAGTGTTTACTACACGTGACTTTTTTGAACTAAGTGACAGGCCGGGCCCTTCTTCGTATTTTCCACAGGAAGAGAAGGTTACGAGTGCCATAGAAAAGGCAGCAAAGAGAATGAATGAGATTTTTTTCATGTTTTGTGTTTTTAATTAAACAATATTGTCGATAAATTATTAAAAATGCAAGTTTTATTTATATGCAGTGAAAAAAAGTAAAAAACCGATTTAAGATAATCCCCGTAACTTCGCAACATGGATAAACCATCCCTGCCTTCGGGAACCCGCGATTTTAGTCCGGAGGTGATGATGCGCCGCAAGCACGTCATCGGCATTGTAGAGGAAACATTCAAACAATTCGGATTTTTACCGTTGGAAACACCTGCCCTGGAAAACCTTAAAACCTTGCAGGGCAAGTATGGCGACGAAGGCGATCAGTTACTTTTTAAGATTCTGAACAATAGTGATTTTCTGGCAAAGGCCGATGAAAAAATTTTGCGGCAGCGCGACAGCAAAGCCCTTACACCGCAAATTTCGGACCGCGGTCTTCGCTACGACCTGACCGTTCCCCTGGCCCGTTTTGTGGTGATGAACCGCGATAAAATTCATTTTCCATTCAAACGATACCAGATTCAACCCGTTTGGCGTGCCGACCGCCCCCAGAAAGGGCGGTACCGCGAATTCTGGCAGTGCGATGCAGATATTTTGGGCAGCCAAAACATCAGTAATGAAGCCGATTTACTGCAGATTTATGACAACGCATTTGCAAAACTTGGCCTTAAAGTAAATATCCGCTTCAACCACCGCGGCATCCTCGATGTATTTGAACCCTGGCTTCAAGGCGCAGCCAATCATAACCGCTTCATGCAACTTATAGACAAAGCCGATAAAATTGGTTTTGATGGTGTATTGACTGAAATCAACAAAGAGGCAATACCCAATGGTGCGGAAGCATGGACCTTACTGGATAAAATAAACAGAATGGGCTCAGCAGAGGAAAAACTAAACGCATTGCAACATGCAGCATCCATTCAGCATGAAACGCTCCAAAAAGGAATGTTGGAAATAAAACAGCTGTTGACATTGCTGAATCAATTGCCGGTAACCAATACAAGGACCCTTGATGTAACACTGTCGCGCGGTCTCAGTTACTACACCGGAATGGTAATGGAAGTAGTACCGGCCGATGACCGTATTCCCGCAGATTTTCGCATTGGGAGTATAGGTGGCGGAGGACGCTACGACAACCTTACAGGCGTGTTTGGCCTGAAAGACGTTACCGGTGTGGGCATTTCTTTTGGCCTCGACCGCATCTATGATTTGATGGATGCCGCCGGCATTTTCCCGACAGCAAGCCTGCAAAGCACTGCCGTATTATTTTGCTGCATGGATGAACCCGCACTGCCTGCGGCCTTTGCCATGGCAAGAAACCTGCGCGATGCCGGCATTGCTACTGAAGTGTATCCCGGTGCCGCCAAACTAAAAAAGCAACTGGATTATGCCAACAACAAAGGCATAAAATGGGCATGCATTTTAGGCGAACAGGAAATTTCCGATGGGACGGTTTCGGTTAAAAACCTGATCAGTGGAGACCAAAATATATGCCCGCAAAGTCAAATTTTACAGCATATATCACAATGAGGGAAATACAAGAACATTATTCGCTGGAATCTATACTGGAATTGATTAACAGCGGAGATAAAATTCGTTATTCACCGCAGATTTTGCAACGAATAAACAAATCTGTACAAGCCCTTGAATCCTACCTGAAAGACGGGAATCCGGCGGTGTATGGCGTAAATACCGGCTTCGGCAGCCTGCAGAATGTACGTATTCCCGATAATGAGCTGGAAGGATTGCAGCGCAACCTGCTGATTACTCATGCCGCCGGCACGGGCAGCCCGTTGAAAACCGGCATTGTAAAAACCATGCTGTTGTTAAAGATCATCAACATTGGCAAAGGTTATAGTGCTGTTCAGGCAGAAGTTGCCGAAAGACTGATTTGGCATTACAACAACGACTGGATTCCGATGGTTCACGAGCAGGGGTCACTGGGCGCTTCCGGTGATCTGGCTCCGCTTTCGGAAATGTGTTTGCCACTGCTGGGAATAGGCACTGTGGAACACCCTGTATTCGGTGCAAAAAGTGCGGAGAATGTGCTTTCGGAAAACAACCTAAAACCCATCACCTTAAAGCAAAAGGAAGCTCTGGCACTCATCAACGGAACACAGTTCATGCTGGCCCATGCTTTGCAAATTGCGGAAGCGGCTAAAGTAATTCTTGACAAAACACATACCGTAGCTGCCCTCAGCGCCGATGTATGGCTTTGCCGGCAGGATCCGTTCAGGCCTGAATTGCAACGCATTCGCCCCCACGGCGGGCAAGTAAAAGTGGCTGAAAACATGCTGCAACTACTCCAGCAAAGCCCCATGCAAAACCTTCCCCGACCTGCGGTGCAGGATCCATACAGTTTTCGCTGTATCCCTCAGGTACACGGTGCGAGCATAGATGCGCTCAATCACTGTTTTTCGGTTTGGGAAACCGAGTTAAACAGCGTTACGGATAACCCCAACGTATTTGCGGAGGAAAAAGCTGTAATAAGCGGAGGGAACTTCCATGGACAGCCACTGGCTCTTACCCTCGATTATGCCGCCATGGCATTGGCCGAACTGGCTAACATCAGTGAACGCCGCACGTATTTGCTTATCAGCGGGCAGCGTGACTTACCCGCATTTCTGACCACCAAACCCGGCACTGACAGCGGCTATATGATAGCGCAGTACACGGCCGCCAGCATTGTGAGCAAAAACAAACAACTGTGCACGCCCGCCAGCGTAGACAGCATTGTGAGCAGCAATGGCCAGGAAGACCATGTGAGCATGGGCGCCAATGCGGCTGTTAAAGCCCTTCAGGTGGCTAAAAACCTTCAGGATGTGCTGTCCATAGAATGGCTTTGCGCCAATCAGGCACTATCATTTAGACAGGATAAGACCTTCCCGCAGGCAGAAAATATTCGTATGCAACTGGGAAATGACGAGCACACACAGGTTCCGATGCACGAACTTATTACACGCTCAAAAAAATACTTGTTTGGCCTTTAAGGCTTGCCAATGTAAAGTTCCCGGGTCATTTTGCTCCCCTTGGCCGACAGTGAAACCTTATATACTCCGGGGGGGATTTTGTTCAGCGGCAATGCTACTTCCTGCTCCTCCGCATGCAGAGGATCAAAAAGCTGTTTGTGTAGAATTTGTCTGCCCCTGCTCATTTCCAGCGTACAGCTTTTCATTCTGGGAAGGGCAAAATGCACTAGAAATAAGGTCGTATCCGGCAAAACACTCATTTCCATGTAGGCAGATTTCGGGGTTTCGGCATTGCGTTTGACAAATCCCTCCGACAAGGCAGCTATCTTAACCGATGTCAATGCCGATTGATTGTCAAAATCGGTAAAAGCTGCGCGAATGATACCTTTGTATGCGGCCACTGCGATGTAATCACCAAAAAATACTTTTTTACCCGGTGGGCAAAAAGACTGATTGGTAATTCTGTATTCCTTACCGGGCTTACCTTTCACAACAGCACGTAGGTACACATCGGTGTATATGTTGTTTTCAGAGTGACGGCGGTCATACCAGACTGCGTAAAGTATACTGCTGCTGACATCCATGGCAATATGGGGCATATATTGGTCTCGGCCGTTCCCTTTGGTATCATTATTCAGCCTGATATCTTCGGTCCAAATTTTTCCCCCATCGCTGCTCATTTTTAAGAATATATCATAATCCCCGTTGCGCTTGTCGCCGTAAACAAGATACAGATTGCCTCTTGCATCGCTCTTGATAAAAGGCATATTGTTGCTGCGCATAAGCCCCGGAATATCCGCAACGATGGCCCATCCGCCGGTTTGCTCAGCGATAACCTGGTCTACTCCCCACGTTTTACCTCCATTGTGACTCACATCCATCCAGATTTTATTTTTGCCGGCCCAGACACAGTAAATTTCGCCCCAAACACCCACGGCGCAGGTAGCGCCTTCCAGGGTCCCATCATTGTCAATCGCATCACCGCAGGTATCACTGACCACCGCAGTTGTGAAGGTATCTGAATCATATCTGCGGAATGCAAAACGGATTCGGCTGGAATCCCGGGAATCCTTGCTGCCGTATTTGTCAAATTCAGTCCATGAAACATACACAGAACCCTTATAACTGCTTGCCTTGTTCTCATCAACTGCAATCCAGGGTTTATCCTGCATTTTACCGGGTCGGTACCCGATACCTGAACTCTTCCATGTTTGCCCGTTATCATCTGACGTCTGAAGCACTATTCTGTCAAAATGCTCGGGCCACTCCAGACCCGGATTCTGCGAAAGACTCGCCAGGTAAAAACGTCCCTGCTTATCAATGTAGGTCACAGGGTCGCCATAGAAACCCTCTTTGGGTTTAAGGCTGATAAATTTCCAGTTGTATCCGGCATCTTCCGATATAAAAAAGTAATCGGTATTAGACCCCAGTATCTGCACGTTGGGATTGTTGGGATAAATAGCCAGACTGGGCTCATTGGATTCAAGTCCACCGGGGATTACATCAATCAACGGGGTTTGCGCCATTAGGTTTTGAACCATCAGGCATGCTACTATCAAATCCCGCCGCAGTTGCATCAGGATACAGCTGAATTGCGCAAAGCGAGCCACCTTTCGGCATCGAGGGCAGCCATACAACCGCTGCCTGCAGCGGTAACAGCTTGGCGGTATACTTTATCCTGCGCATCGCCAGCACAGAACACCCCTTCCACATTGGTGAAGGAAGTACCGGGTTTGGTGATAATATAACCCTGCTCATCCATGTTGATGTAGGGTTTGAATATTTCGGTGTTAGGGGTATGACCAATGGCTACAAAAAATCCTTTGATGGGAATTTCGCGGGTGGCACTGGTTTGGTTATTCTTTACACGAACGGCCTCTACAGCTTGTCTGCCGAGAATTTCGTCGGTTTCGGTATTGAAAAGCACTTCAATATTGGGCATGTTCATCACACGGTGCTGCATGGCTTTGCTGGCGCGGAATTCATTTTTGCGAACCAGCATATAAACCTTGGAACAGATCTTTGCGAGGTAACTCGCCTCTTCACAGGCGGTATCGCCGGCACCCACAATGGCCACATCGGAGTTGCGGTAGAAAAACCCGTCGCACACAGCACAGGCACTTACGCCGCTTCCGTTCAGACGCCGTTCGCTTGGAATGCCCAGCCATTTGGCGCTGGCACCGGTTGAAATAATCACCGAGTCGGCAATAATTTCATGGCTGCCATCTACCATCACTTTCTGGGGGCCGCCATTTATAAATTCAACGGAAGTTACCATCCCAAAGCGCACGTCGGTGCCCAGACGCACAGCCTGTTTTTTGAACATGTCCATCATTTCGGGGCCCATAATACCATCGGGATAACCTGGATAATTTTCTACTTCGGTGGTGATGGTAAGCTGCCCACCGGGCTGTAATCCTTCATACAAAACGGGTTTCATGTCGGCGCGGGCGGCATAAATAGCGGCTGTATAACCGGCAGGGCCACTGCCGATGATCAGACATTCTAAGTGTTCGGGTGCGTTGGTCATGGTATCGAGAAGACAAATTTACAATGAGCACTGCCTATTACACAAAAGGATCTTTAGTTGGGAAAACACAAGTTACGAACAAGAGATATTTATATTGTTTTTTTATCGGTTTTGAAAACGTGACATATATTGTATATATTGACTGTTAAGCTGTTTTTTATTTGTTTTTCTTTGCATTTTTTGCGTTGACCATAATTAGACCGACAAACATTGCGTTCACTGAGTGTGAATAACTTTTAAAATGACCAAAAAGCGATAAACCTCAGTCTTGGCGGCTATGTATTGAATAAGAAAGAGTTACGCAACCAATCTTTTACAAAAATATTTGGATTTACAAAACTTTATCCTTACTTCGTATATCATAAAACACTATTTGCCTATGCAAGAAGATTACATTTGGATTTTTGCGGGCATTGTGGTAGTGGTTCCGGCAATCTTTCTGATTGCCTGGCTTACATCCCGCAAAAACAATTAACCCCAAGCCCCGGTATATCTGGGGCTTTTATTTTACTGTGTTTTGTGCAAAATTGTTTAGCAAAACCACTCACCCCGGATTTTTGGGGTTGGTTTATGAATTGAGGGAGTTTGGTCTTGCGGAATTGCCAAACAACATCCCGGATTAAAAAACCATCCTATTTACGTTTTGAAACTATATTGTGATTGCATATTATTGCAATAAGAGGTTAAACAACTTGCACAATATATCCACCTAGCAAGAAAATATGTGCAACTTTGTTGCGCCAATAAGTAAGTTAGCGTTCATTTTAAACAGACGACAATGAGGCATTTTACAACGTATTTACTTTTCGTTTGCTTAACACTAAACAGTTGCGGACAAACTAATGACAAGAAAAATTCAGTAGATACAACGACAGTTGCCAAAAGCATTATTGACAAAAACGGAATGACCTTACAAACAAGGTTTAATCCGCCAAACAGCTTTCAACGAAAACCCGCAGAGGAAAATTCTTTTGCAAACTACTTGCGGAATCTTCCTTTAAAACCTGCAGGAACGAAAGTGAAATATTATAACGGCAGCGTCAAACAAAACTATGTTTATGACGCTGTTGTTGATATGGAAATTTCGAATAAAGATTTACAACAATGTGCAGATGCAGTTATGCGTTTGCGTGGCGAATATTTTTATTCAATTAAAGCATACGACCAAATTTCGTTCACATTGACAAATGGCTTTAAAGTGGACTACACCGAATGGATAAAAGGCAACAGAGTAATTGTAAACGGCAACAAAACTGTTTGGCGCAAGACAGCACAACCATCAAACACATACAAGGATTTTAGAAACTATATTGAATTTGTTTTTATGTATGCAGGGACACTTTCATTATCACGAACTCTGCACTCTAAAGACATAAAAAACATTGAAATCGGAGACGTTTTTATTTTGGGCGGTTCGCCCGGACACGCAGTAATCGTTGTTGACCTTGCAGAAAATAAAAACGGAGAAAAAGTTTTCATGCTTGCCCAAAGTTATATGCCAGCACAGGAGACACAAATTCTTAAAAACGAAAATGACGACATTAGTCCTTGGTATAATGTGAACGCTTTTGACAAACTATACACGCCCGAATGGACATTTGATTTTGGACAGTTAAAAACGTGGTAACATTGACAATAACAACTAAACAACGAAGAGAAAAAAACGCACCGACAACACGGGTTTACCTGCGGTGCTGCTTCGCGTTTGCGTCAGGCGGGCTGGCGTGCAAACTTGGAGCTTTGTGCTTCTATTCAAGTTCAGTATAACAAACCGAGGACATCTCAAATGGAATTGAATAAATAAATGTAGCAATTAATATCTAATAAATATGAAATATGGTTTTAAAGAACGCTTTCGTTATTATTTTGAAAACACAATTTCTGCCGGTCCGGTTGGTGTTATCAAATGGTTGGGATTAATTTCATTGGCTATCATTTTAGTATTAGGATTAGTTATCATCGTTTTTGGGATTAAAGACGATCCCGGTTCCGACGAATCAATTGGTTTTATCGAAGGCGTTTGGAAAAGCTTGATGGCAACCTTAGATCCCGGAACTATGGGTGGAGATGAAGGTTGGCCATTTAGATTAGTTCGATTTAGCGCAACCTTACTTGGAATTTTTATCATTTCTATTTTAATCGGTATTATTTCATCCGGCATTGATGAAAAACTGGAAGAATTGAAGAAAGGAAAATCCAAAGTACTTGAATCAAATCATACGTTAATCTTGGGCTGGTCTGAAAAAATATATACAATTATTGAGCAAATAATTGAGGCCAACACAAATTACAAAGGACTTGCTATCGTAATTCTTGCCGACAATGATAAAGTTGAGATGGAAGATAAGATTAAAGCGAAAATCCCTGATTTTAAAACAAGTAAAATTATTGTTCGAAGCGGAAATCCATTGATTTCTGGTGAAATTGAAGTTGTCAATCCAAACCATGCCAGATCAATCATTATATTAAGCCCAGACCGCGAAAATGCCGATACTTTTGTAATCAAATCCGTGATGTCTTTCACAAATGGCAAACACAGAAAATCAAGCCCATACAATATCATCGGCGAAATCAAAGATGAGGGCAACCTAGAAGCAGCTGAAGTTGCCGGAAACGGTGAGGCTGTGTTTGTATTTACCTCCGGTTTGATTTCTCGTATTGCAGCGCAAACTTGTAGACAGTCGGGCCTCAGTGTAATTTATTCGAATCTCATTCAATTTGAGGGCGATGAGCTTTACTTTAATGAGCAGCGTGAACTAATTGGAAAATCCTATAAGGAGATACTCAGTTTATATGATACATCATCGATCATCGGGTTTTTCTCAAATGATACAGCACTTATCAATCCACCAATGGACACCGTATATCAGCCTGGAGATCAAATTATTGCAATCTCTGAAGATGACGATACCGTTATTTTGAACGGGATAAAACAACCTGACATCAAATCGCAACTATTCAATGAATTAGATTTATCAGCTAATGAAATAGAAAAAACACTTGTTTTAGGGTGGAATAACAATGCCAAAACAATCATCACAGAACTTGATGAATACGTGGCACCTCAATCCAGTGTTGTCATACTTTGTGAAGAGGAGATTGATTTGAGAGAAATTTCATTAAAGAATCAAGCTGTTACGCATCAAACAGGAAAAATTACCAGTAGAAAAGTTCTTGAAGAAATTCATCCAGAAAATTTCAATCATATCATTTTGTTGAGTAATAATATAATTGATGTTCAAGAAAGTGATGCCCAAACCTTAATTTGTTTACTTCATTTAAGAAACATAGGAGCCAAGTTTAATAAAGATTTAAGTATTGTTTCTGAGATGCGGGATCTGCGAAATCGAGAAATAGGCTTAATTACAAAAGCCGACGACTTCATTATTGGTGACAATATTATTAGTTTAATGTTGTCTCAACTTTCAGAGAATAGATTATTGAAGAAAGTATTTGATGTGCTGTTTGAATCGGAAGGTTCAGAGATATATTTAAAACCTATTCAACGTTATATCAAAACTGGAGAACCTGTTAATTTTTATACCTTAATTGAACGCGCAGCTCTGCTCAATGAAACGGCGATAGGATATAGAATCTATGCACAGAAAGATGCATCAGAAGATAATTTTGGAATTCAAATTAATCCAAAAAAATCAAATGAACTAGCCTTTTCGGCAGAGGACTTTTTGATTGTGCTGAGCGAAAATTAGCTTTTAGGTAATATATTTCTTCATTCTGTCAGACGAGATAGAAGATTACATATCAATTTCCAACTTACAACAGCGTATAAGCGCAACCCACCGGGTATGCGCCTAAACGCAAACCGTCAACTCACAGATACGTATAAAGTACTAATTTTTACAAAACCATAAAAAAAGCCCCGTCATCCGGGGCTTTCTCATTTGCTCATCTTTTTAGCGGCAGCCACTCAGCAAGTCGCGGTACTTGGGAAAAGGCCACTCGTTATCGTCTATCATACTTTCCAGCGTATCGCTGTATTCGCGGATGTCGTCAAACAGGGGTTTCACCTTTTCGCAATAGGCGAGGCGCGCTTGTGGGCATTCTCAATTTTGTTGGCATTAGCACGCTCTGCAGTCATGGCTTTGTTGGCTTCGTGCAGTTTGTTTACCAGGCTGCTTATTTCAGAGATAATCTCATTTTGCGCTTTCAGAGTTTCTTTCTTCTGCCCAATCTGCAAGAGGGTTTGCACGTTGTCGGCCAGACGCTTCTGGTAGTTGATGGCGGCAGGCACAATGTGGTTCTGCACCATTTCATTGATCAGACGACCTTCAATCTGCAGGCGCAGTATGTAGTTTTCAAAACGAATTTCGGTACGGGCTTCCAGCTCTTTGTGACTGAAAATGCCGTTCTTCACAAACAAATCGGTGCTGGCCTTACTAATATAGGCTTCCAGCGCACGGGGCGTGGTTTTGATATTGTTCAAACCACGGCTTTTGGCTTCTTTTATCCATTCTTCGCTGTAACCGTTACCACCAAAGAGCACTTTCTTGCTGTCTTTCAGGTACCCCTGCAAAACCTTTTTGATAGCTGCTTCCGACCTGTTCCCTTTTTTGGCTTTGATGGCGGCATCCACATCCTTCTTAAACTTGATAAGCTGATCGGCCACGATAGTGTTCAGCACGGTCATAGCGCTGGCGCAGTTGTCACTGCTGCCAACTGCCCTGAACTCGAATTTATTGCCGGTGAAGGCAAAAGGTGATGTACGGTTTCTGTCTGTATTGTCCAGCAGAATTTCGGGAATATTGGCAATCTTGATGCTGGCGTTGCCATTGCCGGCTTTGGCTGGGATTTTAGTGCCTTCTATGGTTTCGAGTACGTGCTCCAAATTATCTCCCACAAACACCGACACAATGGCCGGTGGTGCTTCGTTGGCTCCCAGTCGGTGATCGTTGGCAGCAGTGGCAATGCTGGCACGCAGCAAATCGGCGTGGTTATATACGGCCTTGATTGTATTGATGAAGAAAGTAAGGAACTGCAGGTTGTTCTGGGAATCGGCGCCGGGCGACAGCACATTCACTCCGGTATTGGTGATAATACTCCAGTTGTTGTGTTTGCCACTGCCGTTTATGCCTTTAAAGGGTTTTTCATGAAACAGCACTTTCAGGCCGTGCTTGTCGGCCACGCTTTCCATCACATCCATCAGCAAGCTGTTGTGGTCTACTGCCAGATTTGCCTCTTCAAACTGGGGAGCGCACTCAAACTGTGCGGGTGCAACCTCATTGTGGCGTGTGCGCAGGGGAATACCCAGTTTATGGCTGGCTTCTTCAAAATCGGCCATAAACGCCAACACACGGTTGGGGATACTGCCAAAATAGTGGTCTTCAAGCTGCTGCCCTTTGGCAGGTGAACTTCCCACCAGGGTTCTGCCTGCAAGCATCAAATCGGGGCGCTGGAGGTAGTGGTTTTCATCCACAAGAAAGTATTCCTGTTCCACACCCAAACTGATGGTGCAGTCTGTAACCTTGGGGTCAAAATAATGGCAAACGTCGGTCGCTGCCTTGCGAATCAGGGCAACGGCCTTCAGCAAGGGAGCCTTATAATCGAGTGCTTCTCCTGTGTAAGAAACAAAAACGGTGGGAATACAGAGCGTTTTGGCACCTGCCTTCTCCATGATAAATGCGGGAGAAGAAGGATCCCAGGCGGTGTAACCGCGGGCTTCGAAGGTATTGCGGATACCGCCGCTTGGAAAGCTGGATGCATCGGGCTCCTGCTGAACCAGGGCTTTGCCGCTGAATTTCTCGACACCTTTATCGGTGGCCACAGGTTCAAAAAAGGTGTCGTGTTTTTCGGCAGTGGTGCCACGCAGGGGTTGAAACCAGTGGGTGAAGTGTGTACAGGCTTTGGCCAGTGCCCAGTCTTTCATGCCTGCTGCCACTTCGCTGGCCAGTGCGGCGGAGATGGGATTACCTGCGCGCTGGGCGTCAGCAATAGCTTTTACAGCGGTTTTACTAAGGTGTTTTTTCTGCGCTTCAGGGCCAAAAACGTTTTCGCCGAAGTAGTTAGAAATAAGGTGTTTGTTTGCCATGTATTATTGGGGTGCTTTTTATTGAACACTTGAACGGATTTGTTGCTGCAAAGTTCGTCACACCTTCCGGGTATTGAAAAAGCAGATATTCATAATTTTCCATAAATAATGCACCATAGTGTAAGTGCGACACTAAAGGCATTTCGGGCATTGTTGACAGATTATTCACAACTTGTAATATCACAAAACAAAAATGGGAATACCCCACGTAAATTCGCCCTCAGTTTATTCAAATGGGGCATTCTCGCATAGACAAGTTATCAGCGGCCGGCCTGCTGGTTACTTTAGGGATCATTTACGGCGATATAGGAACATCGCCATTGTATGTAATGAGCGCCATACTTGGCGAAGGGCAATACAACGATGTGATGGTTTTGGGAGGACTCAGCTGCATTTTCTGGACCCTTACATTACAAACCACCATAAAATATGTATTGCTAACCCTCAAAGCCGACAACAAGGGTGAAGGTGGTATTTTTTCTCTTTTCGCACTGCTCCGGCGAAGATTTCCTTATCTGATGATCGGCGCGGTAGTTGGCGGTGCCGCCATTCTTGCAGACGGTATTATTGCTCCTCCTATTGCTGTATCATCGGCGGTAGAAGGTTTGCGGTATCTCAATCCGGATATTCCGACAGTACCTATTGTAATTGCTATACTGACCGGCATATTTCTTTTTCAGCGGGCAGGTACGCACATTGTAGGTCGGGCATTCGGACCTATCATGCTGGTTTGGTTCAGCATGCTGGCTACCCTCGGTATTAATCAGCTCATTGACAATCCAGGTGTTATAAAAGCAATCAACCCATATTACATGGTACAATTCCTGAGCAGCAGCCGCGAATCGTTTGTGTTGCTGGGTGCAGTTTTTCTCTGCACCACAGGTGCAGAAGCTCTTTACAGTGATTTAGGCCATTGCGGTAAAAAGAATGTTCGTACCGGCTGGATTTTTGTAAAAACCTGCCTGCTGGCCAACTATTTCGGACAAGGTGCATGGTTATTAACGGAAAAAAAGAATTTGGCAGAGCAGGGTCCTTTCTTCGGTCTTATGCCTGAATGGTTTTTACCCGTAGGCATCATCATAGCCACCTGCGCCACCATTGTTGCCAGCCAGGCAGTAATCAGCGGCTCTTTTACACTGGTGGCCGAAGGCATACGTTTACATCTGTTTCCTAAGTTTACCGTAAAATTCCCGAGCAATATCAAGGGGCAGATTTATATCCCGGCCATAAACCAGACATTGCTGCTGGGATGTATTGGCATGGTCCTGTATTTTAAGGAATCTGCCAAGATGGGGGCCGCCTATGGCCTTGCTATCACCATTGCCATGCTTATGACCAGTATTTTACTGCTGCACTACCTCAAATTTCGTGGCTGGAACATGGTACTTGTATGGGGAATAATGTTGATTTTCTTTGCCGTGGAAAGTTCATTTTTGTTTACCAATCTTACCAAATTCATGGACGGCGGCTTCTTTACTGTAATAATAGCCTCGCTGATTGTAGCCCTGATGTATGTATGCTACCGGGGTGGGAAAATTAGTAAGAGCATGGTAAAACCTGTAAAAATCGAAACAATCAGCCACAAACTGAAGTCCCTGAGTGCGGACACCACATTACCGAAATATTCTACACACCTGATTTATCTGAGTAAGGTTAAAAAGGACGATGAAGTTGAATCTATAATACCACACTCCATCCTACAGAAGAGACCTAAGAGAGCCGATTTTTATTGGTTTGTGAATGTGGATGTAACTGACGAGCCCTACACCATGGAGTATAAAGTCAACATTATCGAAAAAGATGATTTGATTAAAGTCTGTTTTCGCCTAGGCTTCAGGGTTCAGCAAAAAATCAGCTATTTTTTGCGTCTGGTGATTGAAGATTTAGTAAAAAACCATGAAATCAACCTTGACCCCTATTACCATGGATTTTCAGATAAAAAACAACTGGGCGATTTTCGCTTTGTAATTGTGGAAGAAGAAATAAGTCAGGAAAATGACCTGCCATTTTTCGATGCATTAATCATGAAAGCCTACAACTGGGTGCGCAAAACAGCCGCCAGCCCAGATCAATGGTTTGGACTGGATTACAGCATGGTAACCTATGAACTTGTACCTGTAGTATTTAGAAAAACCGCACCGGTAAAACTTATCCGAATTTCTTAATATTGCTGCCGATGAGAAGCTCCATCGCATTTCTCTTCTTCGTGGCACAGACCACTGTAACTCTTTTTGCCCAAAAAACTCCCTTTACCCTTGAAGATATTTTTCTGAAAAGAACATTCGAAACGGCGGGCATTTCCGGCTTCAATGTTATGAATGACGGACTGCACTACACGGAACTCATTCCAGAATCAAACGGCAGGCCCAAGTCGGGCACCACACCACCATGCTGGCGAATCATAAAGCGTAAACTGTGGACCGGCGACAGTGCAGGTATTGTGCTCAGAAGTTCAGAAACAGCAGTGGATATTATGCCCGATGGTTATACCTTTTCCAAAAATGAAAAATACCTGATCCTTAACGCAGCTAGGGAATCCATTTACCGCCACAGCACCAAATCCCTCATTTACCTGATTGATTTAACCACCGGAAATTCCATTAAAATCAGCGAACGGAAAGCCATGTATCCGCAACTGAGCCCCGACAACCGCTACCTGGCCTATGTGCGCGACAATGACCTGTTTGTGTTTGACCTGAAAAATCAGGTGGAAAAAGCCGTTACCACAGACGGGCAGAAAAACAGCATCATCAATGGTGCCGTTGATTGGGTTTACGAGGAGGAATTCAGCATGAACCGCGGTTTTGA
>Ga0194121_10005822_pt1 | contig 16834 bp, 16 predicted proteins | sample TA2MahCa50mmetaG_FD_148609 | JGI IMG/M metagenome (GOLD analysis project Ga0194121, IMG submission 148609) | Freshwater microbial communities from Lake Tanganyika, Tanzania - TA2015020 Mahale Deep Cast 50m | ecosystem: Environmental > Aquatic > Freshwater > Lake | place: Tanzania: Lake...
CCTCGTTGATCGCCGCCTCGGTCTTCGACTGGCTGTCGCCGTCGACCTGGACGATCTTGTACTTGCCGAGGACGCCGCCCTTCTCGTTGACGTAGTCGATGATCATCTTGGCGCCGCGGTAGCAGTTGAGCGAGCCGGCCGCCGAGAAGGGACCGCTGTGGTCGTACAGGATGCCGATCTTGATCGTCTGCGCCTGCGCGTCGGCGACGGGCGCGGGCGTCATGGTGCCGGCGACCGCCCCGACGAGCAACAGGGCGACGGCGAGTCGAAGCGTCTTCATCGGCGCTACCTCCGGGGTGGGCTGAAAAAGTGGATGAAACCTAGCACACGTTCCCGGCGGGCACCACCGACCGCGCGGGACAGGGCAGGAGCAGGGTCCGGTCGACGAAGGTCGCGTGCGCGCGCACGAACGACGGGCGGAGATGTCCGGTGTCGACGTAGATCGGGAGACCGTCGTCCGCGAGCGCCGGGCATCGGTCGTCGTGGCACAGTGACGCCATTGGATCGATGACCGCGGTGTCCGTGCGGGCCGCGATCGCTCGGAGGGCCTCGCCGATCCAGCCGAATTCGCTCTGGAGGCCGGCGAGCGGGCGCCCACCCCGTTCGATCGTGAATCCCGAGAGCGAACGGCGCACGAGGTTGCCCGGATGGAAGCTCGGGCCCGACGGGCTGTCGAGAATGAGGTACGTGGTCTTGCCCAACTCCCGGAGCTCGCGGAGCATCGCTTCGAGCGCGGCGAACGCCTGACGCGTTCCAGTGCTGTCGCGAAGCAGCACGCGCCGTCCGCCGCCGTCGTCGAAGTAGTTCGAGCCGCGGAACGTGTTGTGCCAGGCCGCGCCGATCACGACGACCTCGACGTGCGGTAATCGTGCATAGCGTCGGACTGCCGCGAGCAACGCCGCACATCGGTCGGGCACGACGTCGCGGACACCCGGGACGGGCGGCGCGCCGGGGCATGTCGCGAGCACCGCCGAGCGCGTGCCGGCAGGCGCCTTCCGGATGAGCTCGGCGATGCGGGGGCCGTAGTGCGCCATCTTGCTGTCACCCACATACAGCGCTGTGCTCTTCGCCCGACTCTCGAAGGCGTCGAAGGCGAACCCTTCGTACGGGAACGGCCGGCTGCCCGGGGTCGGCCTCCCGGGGAACTCGACGGCCGCGTCGAGGAAGCGCTCCAGGCCGTATCCCGCCGAGCGTGGGGAGATCTGCCCCGTCGCGATCGCGAGCCCGGCCACCGCCGCGAGCGCCAGGCCCGCACCGAGCGCTGGGACCACGGCGCGGCCGTGATGCCCGGATCGAATCGGCCGCTCGATCCATCGCGTCGTCCCCCACGCGAGCGCGACGCTGGCGAGCACGCCGCCGGCGATTGCCGTGGCGCCGGCTCCCGGCTGCACCAGGCGGATCAGCGCGAGCACGGGCCAGTGCCAGAGGTAGAGCGCATAGCTGATGAGGCCGAGGGCGATCGCCGGACGCCAGGCGAGCACGACGCGGTTGAGCCAGGCCGACGGCCCGGCGCCGATCACGAGCGCGGCGCCGATCGTCGGCGGGAGCGCGAGCCAGCCGGGAAACGCACGCTCGCCCGAAAGGTGCACGACCGACGCGACGATCAACGTCGCGCCCGCGAACGCCGAGACGTTCGGCCAGGGGAGCGGGGCGGGCGCTCGTCGCGCGAAGACGGCGAGGGCGCCGCCGAGCATCAGCTCCCACGCGCGCGTGTCGAGGAGAAAGAAGGCGTGCGGGCGCGACGGCGAGTAGGTGAGCCGCACGTTCAGCGCGAAGGACGCGACGGCCGCGAGCGCGAGGGCGAGCATCACCCACCGGCGGCGCGCGGCCGCCCAGACCGCCACGGGCCACAGGATATAGAACTGCTCTTCGACGCCGAGCGACCAGAGGTGGAGCAGGAGCTTACGGTGCGCGGCGAAGAAATATCCCGACTCGTCCCACAGAACGATGTTGGCCGCGAAGGCCGCGCTGCCCGCGGTGTGCGCGCCGAGCTCCCGGTACTCCGCCGGCAACAGGAGGAGCCAGCCCGCGGCGAGTGTCGCGAGGAGCACGGCCAGGAGCGCGGGGACGATCCGGCGGATCCGCCTCGCGTAGAACGTCGAGAACCGGAACTCGCCGCGGGCGACGCCGTCGAGGACGATTCCCGTGATGAGGTATCCCGAGATGACGAAGAACACGTCGACGCCGACGAAGCCGCCCGGCGCGATCGAGGGCGCGGCGTGAAAAACCACGACGGCGAGGACGGCGACCGCCCGGAGGCCGTCGATATCCGGACGATATCCTCCGGTCACGTCCTGCGCACGTTCCAGGCAAGGAGGACGCGTTCCCGGCCCGTGCGGCCGCGCGCCGAGCGCGTCGGCGCGAAGTCGCGCGCGATCCGGAAGCGCCGCGCCAGCCGCCGCGTCACCTCCGCGTGGCTGACCGGGAACGGCGGTCCCGTCGGGTTGCCGCGCAGCGGGAAGAAGCACGCGAGCAGCCAGCCGCCGGGCCGGATGATCCTCGCGAGCACGCGCACGTACTCGTCGCGCCGCCGCGGGTCGATCGCGCAGTAGCAGGTGTACTCCCACACGCCGTCGAAGGCGTGCGTGTAGTCCGCGGCCAGTGAGAACACGTCGCGCGCCTCGAACCCGACATCGGCCTTCTCGGCGCGGGCGAGCGCGCGGGCGGCCTCGATCGCCGCCGGGGAGAAGTCGAAGCCCGTGACGTCGTAGCCGTGGCGCGCGAGGAAGCGCGCGTCGTGGCCGCGCCCGCAGCCGGGGACCGCCACCCGGCCACGCGGCGGCGGCGTGCGCTCGACGAAGTCGACCAGCGGCGGCGCGGGCTGCCCCATTTCCCAGCCGTCGGCGCCGCGCGCGTAGAGCCCGTCCCAGAACGCGGCGGCGCTGACGTCCCGCATCAGCGCAGGCGATAGAGCGGGGCGAGGCCGCGGAACGTCTCCAGCGCGGCCTCGCGGTACTTCGCCTCCGTCCAGCGCGCGGCCTCCTCCGCGGGGACCGCGCGGCCGAGCACGAGCTGGCCGTCGCGCCGGCGGACGACGTCGTCGGCGAGCGCGACCACGGCGTCGGACGTGAGGTCCGCGAGGGGCGCCGCCGGCGTCTCGTCGTGCTCGTTCCTGAACCACGCGAGGCCCTTCATCCGGCGCAGGACGGGCGTGAGGTTGCCCGCGTTCTTCTTCCAGGCGGCCGCCCACTTCTTCTTGTCGGCGTGCTCGGGGCCGACCTCGAAGAGGAAGCGCACGCAGTGCCGGGAGACCGCGACCTTGAAGTGGCAGTGCTTCTTGTAGCCGCGCGCGTCCGGCCCGAACGCCACCCAGGTGTCGTCCGGGGGGTTCACGGTCCGGCGCGCGTGCTTCGCCACGTGCGCGAACGTCGCGCCGCCGACCGAGTGGGCGACGGCGGGCGCCAGGCTCCGGCCGAGCGTCTCGAGCTTCGGCCGCACGCGGGTACGGATCTCGCCCATGCGCGGCTGGAAGCCTTTCACGTCGAACACGCGGTAGTCGGCGGGGCCGAACGCGGCGGAGGGCATCGTGGACGCTCCCGTCAGATGGCGTCGAGCGGGAAGATCGGGCGGCGTACCCGGGTGAAGGCGAAGCGCTCGAGGTTCGAGGACGAGAGCCCCGGCGCGTCGACTTCGATGATCAGCGCGGCGAGCGGCTCGAACGCCGCCCGGTAGTGGATCGTGGATTTCACGACGAGGATCCGCTCGGCGGCGGGGTCGATGCCGGTGATGCGGATCATCTCGGGATCGAGCGTCTGCCAGCGGTGCGAGATCAGGATGACCTTCACGCCCCCGCTCTGCAGCACCGCGGTGGGCCCGAGGCGTCCGGGCAGCCCGCGCATCATCGGGCCCTTGTGCACGAAGGTGCCGTCGCACACGGCGGTCACGCGGCCGGTGACGCGCATCGGCGCGCCGTGGCGGTCGTCGATCTTGCCGCCGATGTCGAGCGTCAGCGTCGCGCCGCGCCCGGCGTCGTGGCAGGCTTTCGCGGCGGCGGGATCCCAGATGCACGCCACCGTCGCGCTCGGCGCGTCGACGCGCAGCAGCTCGCGCAGGAGCTCGGTGCCGTCGCCGGAGGCGCCGCCGCCGGTGTTGTCCGCGATGTCCGCGAGCACGACCGGCTTCACGTCGAGGCGCAGCGCCTGGGCGACCGCGTCGGCCACGGGCACCGCGCGGTGGCGAAACTCCTCCCGATGCTCCCATGCGACGGTCTCGAGCCGGTCGGCAAGCTTCGCCGCGAGCGCCGGGTCGTTGTCAGTGGCGACGTAGATCGACAGGCCGGCGTCGTGGATGTCGGCGAGGGGGAAGCCCGCGAAGATCGACACCGTGAGCACGCGCGGGTCCTTCTCCATCTCGTCGGCGAGGTCGTAGAGCCGCCGCATGGGCCCGCGCGCGGTGAGCTGGCCCGCGATCGGCGGCAGCAGCCGCGGCTGGCGGAACGCGACCGTCGGCCGCACTTTCTTGGCGGCGACGTCCGCGAGGCGCCGCGCCGCTTCCTCGCCGCGCTCGCCCATGTCGATGTGCGGGTAGGTCTTGTAGCCGTGCAGCAGCGTCGCGTGCCGCACCATCGCCGCCGTCACGTTCGCGTGGAAGTCGAGCGTGACGCCGATCGGCACCTCGGGCCCGACCACCTCGCGCACCGCCGTGAGCAGGTCGCCCTCGGCGTCGTCCGCGTTCTCGGCGACCATCGCGCCGTGCAGGTCGAGGAGCACGCCCTCGAGGCGGCCGGCGGCGCGGAGGTCGGCGCAGATGCGCGCCTTGGCTTCGTCGTAGAAGTCCTTGGTCACGCGGCCGGCGGGCGAGGCGCCGGCGGCGAGCGACGGCAGCAGCGTGAGGCCGCGCTCGGCGGCGCCCGCGATCATGCCGCCGAGGCAGGTCGCGGTGCCGCGGTAGACCTCGAGGACCTCGCCGCCGTACCGCAGCTCGCGCGTCGAGAACGCCGCGCGATCCGTCGCGAGCGTGCTGAACGTGTTGGTCTCGTGGGACAGCATCGCGACGAAGACGCGCACCGTGACCTCCCTGGAGTGAGCGCATAGTGTAATGGCACGACGCAAGGCATTCAACGAACGCGACGAACGCGAGGAGGAGACTGACCGATGATCGACGCGACCTGCTTCCACAACCTGCGCGAGGGCGGCATCCAGCGCGAGCTCGCGCCCGGCGTCAACGCGCGGATCTTTCCGGGCGTCAACGCGATGCTGTCGGTGGTGACGCTGGAGCCCGGCTCGGTGTCACCGGTCCACGCGCACCCGAACGAGCAGTGGGGCGTGTGCCTGGAAGGCGAGTGGATCCGCATCCAGGACGGCGTGGAGCATCACGTGAAGGCCGGAGACTTCTGGCAGACCCCGCCCAACGTGCCGCACGGCGGGCGAACTGGCGACAAGCGCGCGGTGGTGCTGGACATCTTCTCGCCGCCGCGCGAGGAGTATCGGACGGCGGGGAAGGGGCTGGGGGTCTAGGGCGCGGGCGGCGCGTCCCGGTCTGCGACGACCGCGTGCCAGGGCAGATACACGGGCCCCGAGAACTGCGCGCGGGGCTGCGTGCCGAGCGGGGCAGTGTAGGTTCCGCGCCGGCCGTCGGGGGGGCGCGGGAGGTCGATGCCGATCTCGAAGGGGACGGTCGTCACCCGCGCGTAGCCTTCGTCACGGAAGACCGAGCGGACCAGCGGCAGCGAAAAGATGTTGAAGTGGCCGTCGGGGTCCTCCTCGGCGTTGCCGGTCACGTGGTTCCGGATGTGGATCAGCACGTCGAGTGGGCCGTCGTAGAAGAGCGATTCGATGAGGATCCATTCCGGGCGTAGCGCGGTCAGGGCACGAATCGCCGGGCGCGCGTCGGGGAGACAGCAGAGCGCATGCGTGCTCACGACTCCTGCGAACCGGCCCACGTCGTCGGGGATGACCTCGAGCCAATTCCCTACGCCGATCTCGACGTTGGTCGCGCCGTGCTCGGCGAGGAGCCGCGCGCCGATCTCGACCACCCCGGGGTCGAAGTCGCGAACGACGAACCGCGCCCCGGGGAACGCCTTGGCGAGCCAGAAGCTCATCACCCCGGCGCCGCCGCCTATGTCGAGGACGACGTCACCTGGCCGGGGGCGCCCGCGGCTGACGAGGAGGTCGCGCACGAACTTTACGTTTTCGTACGGGGTTGCGAACTGAGGACGGTAGTACTCGACGAGCGCGTTGTACTCCTCGCGCGACTTCGCGGGCCTCGGCGCTGCCATCGGGCCGCCAGTCTACCAGATGCGGCTCGAGCCCTCCGTATCGCAGTACATCAACTATGATGCGCATTTACGCTCCAACCGATTTCTTTGACACACCGGGTCGTGGATGGGCTAGCATGCGTTCAGCTTTTGAACGCAGTGACGCTTTTACAAACCCGTGGACCAGACTTCCCAGCGCGAACTTCGGATTCTCAGCGAGATCGCTGAGCGTCCGGACGTCACCCAGCGGAGCATGTCCCGTGACCTGGGCATCGCCCTCGGCCTGATGAACCTCTATGTCAAACGCCTGATCGTGAAGGGCTATGTCAAGGCGACGTCCGTGCACCCCAACCGGGTGCGGTACCTCCTGACCCCGCACGGCATCGGCGAGAAGAGCCGGCTGACGTACGAGTTCATGAGCTTCTCGCTCTTCCTGTATGCCGAAACCCGCAAGAAGCTGCGGGCTGAGCTGGAGCCGCTCGTCGCCGGCGAGCATCGCGCATTCGCCATCTACGGGACCGGCGAGGCGGCGGAGCTTGCCTACCTCACGCTCAAGGAGCTGTCGCTCGAGCCGGTCGCCGTCTACGCGGAGACCGGGCCGGCCACGTTCCTCGGGATGCCGGTGCGGCCGACCGCGGAGCTCGCGGACGCCAGGGTCGACCGGGTCATCGTCGCGGCGTTCGACATGGCGGCCGAGCGGGAGGCCAAGCGCCTGCGCGGCATCATTCCGGACGAAAAGATCATCGTTCTGGGCCCCATCCAAAAGTAGCAGGAGGACCACCGCGACACATGGACGACAAAGTGGTGCTGGTGACGGGGGGCACGGGCTCCTTCGGGCGGAAATTCGTGGAGGTCGTCCTCCATCGCTTTCGCCCGAAGAAACTGATCGTGCTCAGCCGCGACGAGATGAAACAGCACGAGATGCGGCGCGACTTCCCCGACACCGGGACGTCGCCGATGCGCTATTTCATCGGGGACGTCCGCGACCGCGACCGGCTCTATCGCGCGATGGTCGGCGTCGACGTCGTGATCCACGCGGCGGCGCTCAAACAGGTGCCCTCCTGCGAGTACAACCCTTTCGAGGCCGTCAAGACGAACGTCATCGGCGCGCAGAACGTCATCGACGCGGCCATCGACTGCGGCGTGCAGAAGGTGCTCGCGATCAGCTCGGACAAGGCGGTGAGCCCGGCGAACATCTACGGCGCGACCAAGCTGTGCGCCGAGAAGCTGTTCGTCCAGGGCAACAACTACTCGCGTCCGGGCGGCTGCCGCTTCGCCTCCAGCCGGTACGGCAACGTCGTCGGCAGCCGGGGCAGTGTGCTGCCGATCTTCTTCGAGCAGCGCGCGAGCGGCGCGATCACCGTGACCGACCCGCGCATGACGCGCTTCTGGCTGACGCTCGCTGAAGGCGTCGCGTTCGTCATCAAGTGCGTGGAGCTCATGGAGGGGGGCGAGGTGTTCGTGCCGAAGATCCCGAGCATGCGCGTAATCGACCTGGCCGAGGCGGTCGCCCCGGACGCGCGCGTCGACGTCGTCGGTATCCGCCCCGGCGAGAAGCTGCACGAGGCGCTCGTGGCGGAGGACGAAGCCCGCACCGGCGTCGAGCTCGAGGACATGTACGTGCTGTACCCCGGCGCCGACGGCACGAAGCGCTGGCCGGACGGAAAGCTTCTGCCGGAAGGCTTCCGGTACACGAGCGACACCAATACCCGTTGGCTGACACGCGAGCAGCTGCACGCGATGGTCGAGGCCTAGCGGACGTGACGATCGTCATCCGGGTCGCCGGTGACGCGCGCGTCGGCTTCGGCCACGTGCGGCGGATGTGGACCCTCGCGGAGACGCTGCGACAACGAGGCGCCGCCGTCCACATCGTGGCCGCGAGTGCGGACGCGGGCACGGTGCTCGCGCGAGCAGGGTTTTCCGTCACGGCGGAACGCTCCCCGGGCGCGACCGCCGAGACCCGGCGTGTGGCCGTCGGTGCGTCGGTTCTCGTCGTCGATGACCCCACGGCGCCGACGGTCCCGGACGCGGCCGTACCGGTCGTCGCCTTCGACGACACCGGTGAGAGCGATCAATCGGTGGCGCTGGTCGTCAACGGGAGCGTCGGCGCCGAAGCGCTCGCGTATCCGTCCGCCGTGAGCCGTCTGCTCGGTCCCCGATTCATCGTGCTGCGTCCCGCCTTCGCGGAGCCGGTCGCCCGCCGGGCGGCGGCGACGATCGAGCGGGTGATCGTTCTCGGCGGCGGCGGACACGCGCCGGGCCTTGTCTCCGTGATCGCCCACGCCGCCGCGGCGCTCCCACGAGCGATGGTCGACGTCGTGGTCGGGCCGTTCGGGGCCGCACCGCGGGTGCCGGCCGCGCTGGCGTCGCGCGTTCGCGTGTGCGTGGACCCGCCGGACATCCGCGCGCTGATGCTTGCGGCCGACGTGGCAGTGAGCGGCGGGGGCCAGACGGCGTACGAGCTGGCCGCGACGGCGACGCCCACGCTCGGCGTCCGGCTTGCCGACAACCAGCGGCTCAACCTCACCGGGCTCGCGGCGGCCGGATGCCTCGAAGACGTCGGGGCGCCCGACGACCCGACGTTCGCCGCGCGCGTCACCGAGCGTTTGCGGAGCCTCGACGCCGCGCCGGCGACGCGGCAGGCCCTGGGTGATGCCGGGCGCCGGGCCGTCGACGGTCAGGGCGCGGCGCGCGTGGCAGACTCGATCCTCACGCTCGCGGGCCGCGCGCCAGCCATGGCGGACGCGCGATGAAGCGCCTGCTCGTGACCGGAGCCACCGGGCTGCTCGGAAGCGCCCTCGTCCGGGCCGCGGCGTCGCGGTACGAGGTGCATGGGCTCGCGCGCCACCCGGAGGCCGCGCCGATCGCGTGTGCCACACACGCCGCGGACCTCACCGCGGCGGACGCGGTCGCTCGCGTGGTGGCCGACATCGAGCCTGACGTGGTCGTCCACACCGCCGCCTTCACGCACGTCGACGGCTGCGAGCGAGATCCCGATGCGGCGCGGCGACAGAACGTGCAGGCGACCGCCAACGTCGTCCGCGCCCTGGCGTCCGCGCCCGCGCGCGTTCTCCACGTCTCCACGGACGCCGTGTTCGACGGGACGCGCGGCGGCTACACGGAGACGGATACGCCGGCGCCGCTGAGTGTGTATTCACGCACGAAGCTCGAGGCCGAGCACGTGGTGCGCGGCGCGCGCCCGGATGCCCTCATCGCGCGCACGGTGTTCTCCGGGTGGAACGCGTTGCCGAAGCAGAGCCTCGGGGAATGGGTGCTCGGGCGGCTGCGCGGCGGGGCGAACGTCCCGGGCTTCGTCGATGTCCGGTTCAGCCCGCTCTTCGCCGATACCCTCGCGCGCGTACTGCTCGACCTCGCCGAGACGCCCGCGGCGGGCGTCCTGCACGTCGGGAGCCGCGACGGCTGCTCGAAATTCGACTTCGCCCGGATGGTCGCCGCCGCGTTCGGCTATCCCGAGGCGCGCGTCGTGCCCACGCGCAGCGACGACGTCCCGCTGGTGGCGCCGCGCGCCCGCGACCTGACGCTCGACGTGGCGCGCGCCGAGGCCGAGCTCCGCCGCGCGCTGCCGACCGTCGCGCAGGACGTGGCCGCGTTCGCGGCGGCGGCTCCGACGGCGGTGACGGCGTGAACGTCCTCGGGGTCGGCTTCCTCTCGGACGCGTCGGCGGCGGTCGTCCGCGACGGCGAGCTCGTGGCCGCGGTGGCGGAGGAGCGCTACAACCGCGTCAAGCTCTGGAACGGCATTCCGCGTCGCGCGATCGCGGGCGCGCTCGAGCTGGCGGGCCTCACGCTCGAGGACATCGACGTGGTGGCGACGCACGGCGCGGCGCCGGCGGCCCCCGACCCCGCGCCGTACGCCGCGAAGGCGGAGGCGATTCGCGGAGCCGGGCTTCCGGCCGAGCGTCGCGACGCGCAGCTCGCGCACCTCGAGGAGCGCCGCGTCCACGAGACGCGCGTGCTCGGCGAGCGCACGCCCGCGTACCTCGCCGAGCTCCGCGCGCTCGGCCGGCCGCTCCGCGTCTTCGGCCACCACGAGGCGCATGCGGCGACCGCGTACTACGGCGCCGGCTGGCCGGAGTGCGGCGTGCTCACCATCGACGGCTGGGGCGAGGACGGGTCGTCCACGGTCTGGCACGGCGCCGCCGGCAAGATGATCGGGCTCCACCGCTCGCACACGTTCGACTCGTTGGGCTACTTCTACGGCAGCCTCACGAAGGCGCTCGGCTTCGTGCCGCACCGCCACGGCGGGAAGGTGCTGGGCCTCGCCGCCTATTGCCGCGACTCGAAGAGCTATCCGGCGATCCGCACGATGGTCGACTACGACCGGGCCGCGCGCCGGTTCGTGGGTCGCATGGAGGGCGGCCTCTACGTGCCGCGCTTCGACAACCCGCACCTCAAGGACCTCGTCGCCGCCCATGCGCGCGAGGACGTGGCCGCGGCGGCGCAGCGGACGCTCGAGGAGGTCGTGTGCGCGTGCGTCGCCGACCTGGACCTGCCCGCGGGACGCCTCGCGGTCGCCGGCGGTGTGTTCGCGAACGTCAAGCTCAACCAGCGCCTGCGCGAGCTTCCGAACGTGCGCGAGGTGTCGGTGTTCCCCAACATGGGCGACGGCGGCCTCGCCGCGGGCGCCGCGTGGCTCGCGCACGTCGCGGCCACCGGCATGGCGCCGGCGCCGCTGTCGACGCTCTATCTCGGGCCCGGCTGGGATACGCGCGCCATCGCCGCGCTGCTCGCGACGGCGGGCGTCCGCTACCGCCGGCTCGGCGACGTCGCGGAAACGGTCGCGGAGCTGCTCGCCGGCGGCGAGGTCGTGGCGCACTTCGACGGCCGGATGGAGTACGGGCCGCGCGCGCTCGGCAATCGCAGCATCCTCTATCAGGCGACCGACCCCGGCGTGAACGACTGGCTCAACCGCCGCCTGCAGCGCTCGGAGTTCATGCCGTTCGCCCCCGCCACGCTCGCCGAGCACGCGGACGCCTGCTACGTCGGGCTCGACGGCGGCCGCGGGCCGGCGCGCTACATGGCGATGACCTTCGACTGCACGCCGCGGATGCGCGCGGAGTCGCCGGCCGCGGTGCACGTCGACGGCACCGCGCGGCCGCAGGTGGTCGCCGCCGCGGAGGCGCCGCGCTTCCACGCCATCCTGAGCGCCTACTCCCGGCGCACGGGGCTGGCGAGCGTCGTCAACACGAGCTTCAACATGCACGAGGAGCCGATCGTCTGCACGCCGGAGGACGCGCTGCGCGCGTTCCACGCGAGCGCGCTGCCGTACCTCGTGCTCGGCGATTTCCTGGTCGAAGGAGGGGACGGCCACCGATGAGGGCGGAGATCCGCATTCGCGACAAGGTCCTGGGGCCCGGTCACCCGCTGTTCGTGGTGGCCGAGTGCGGCGTCACGTGCAACTACGACGTCAAGATCACCAAGGAGCTCATCGACGTCGTGCGCGAGAGCGGCGCCGACGCCATCAAGCTCATCTTCTGGTTCCCGGACGAGATCATGAGCGACCGCTCCATCCCGTACACGTACGAGACGGTCGACGGCGTCCGCTCCGAGAACATGTACGAGATGCTCCAGAAGCTGCGCTTCAGCCTCGACCAGTGGCGGGAGATCAAGCGCTACGCCGACGAGCGGGGCGTGCTGCTCTTCTCCACCGTGAACTCGCCGAGCGGCATCGAGTGGGCCGAGGCGCTCGGCCTCGAGGCCTACAAGCTCAGCTCGTGGGACTTCAACTACACGCCGCTGTGGCGGCGCATCGCGCGGCTGCGCAAGCCGATGCTCATCGACACGGGACCGGTCACCGCCGCCGAGGTCGCGGCGGTGCTCCAGCTGATGCGCGAGGAAGGCAACGACCAGAGCGTCCTCGTGCACTGCTTCCACACCGACGACTGGGCGCAGATCAACATGCGCTCGATCCCGTACATGCGGGCGGCGTTCGGCAGCGTGGTCGGCTTCTCGTCGAAGGGCCAGGAGCCGGACACGGACATCATGGCGATCGCGCTCGGGGCGGCGATGCTCGAGAAGCGGCTGACGATGAGCCGCAAGCTCCCGGGCCACCATCACGTGCTGTCGCTCGAGCCCGACGAGTTCCGCCGCTACGTCCGCCAGATGCGGGACCTCCAGGCCTCGCTGGGCGTCGAGGATCTGCGGCCGAGCGCCGGCGATCTCGCCGAGCGCAAGCGCTGGTTCCGCCACCTCTGCGCGGTCCGCGATCTTCCGGCCGGCACGACGCTCACCGCCGACATGCTCGAGGGCAAGCGGCCCGAGACGAGCGGCATCTCCCCGGAGCACCTCGGGCTGTTCCTCGGGCGCGTCCTCAAGCGCGCGCTCGAGCGCGACGAGGCGATCCGGTGGGAGGACGTGTGAGGGCGGCGTGCGCCTGAGCTGCCTGATTCCCGCCCGGGGCGGCTCGCAGCGCCTGCCGCGCAAGAACATCGCGCCGCTGCGCGGGCGCCCGCTCCTCCAGTGGACGGTGGAGGCGGCGCGCGCCTCCGCGCTCTTCGCGGACGTCTGGGTCTCGACGGAGGACGCCGAGATCGCGGGGGTGGCGCGGGACGCGGGCGCGCACGTGCACGACCGTCCGCCGGCGCTCGCCGACGGCGCCACCACGCTGGTGCAGGTCGCGCTCGACTTCGCGGACTGGCTCGCGGCCCGCGGCGAGACGGTCGACGTGCTGTGCCTGCTCCTGCCGACGGCCGCGCTCGTGCGCCCCGGGGACCTGCGGGGCGGGCTCGCCTGCCTGCGCGAGCGGGACGCCGACGTCGCGATGGCGGTGACCACGTACCTGGAGTCGCCGTTCTGGGCGCTCACGGAGCAGGACGGCTACCTGCGGCTCTTCTTCGGGCAGGAGTACGCGCGCAAGGGCCAGACCCTGCCGCCGGTGCAGGTCGACAGCGGCTACTTCTATTTCGCGCGCGTGGCGACGCTGCGCGCCGAGCGCACGCTCTACGTGCCGCGCCTCGTCGGGTATCCGATCCCGCGCGAGCGCTCGGTCGACATCGACGAGCCGTACCACCTCGCGATCGCCGAGGCGCTGGCGGGGCTCGGCGCACCGTCCACGGCGGGGCCGCGCGCGTGAGAAGCCTCGTCGTCGGCGCCGGCTCGATCGGACGCCGCCACCTGGCCAACCTCCGCGCGCTCGGCGCGGGCCCGGTGAGCGCGTGGGACGCCGACCCCGCGGCGCGCGCGGCCGTGCAGGCCGAGCCGGGCGTGACGGTGCCGGGAAGCCTGGACGCCGCGCTCGCCACCGGCCCCGAGCTGGTGCTCGTGTGCACGCCGAGCCACCTGCACCTCGACGTCGCGCACCAGGCGGTCGACGCGGGCGCGCACGTGTTCGTGGAGAAGCCGGTCGCGATCACGGTCGACGGCGTGGACGGGCTGGCCGCGCACGCGCGGGCGCGCGGGCGCCGCGTGTTCGTGGGCTGCAACATGCGATTCCATCCGGGGCCCGCCGCGCTCAAGCGCGTGGTGGAGAGCGGCGTCGTCGGCGCCCCGCGGCAGCTCTATGCGCGCTTCAGCCACCTGCTCTCGCAGTGGCGGCCGGGCACGGACTATCGCCGCACCTACAGCGCGCAGCGCGCCCAGGGCGGCGGCGTCGCGCTGGAGGCCGTGCACGAGATCGACTACCTGCGCTGGATCGCGGGCGAGATCGTGGCGGTGGCGGGCTGGGTCGGCCGCCTCGGCGACCTCGAGCTCGAGGTGGAGGACACGGCCGTGCTCGCGCTGCGCTTCGCGGCGGGCGCGATCGGTCACGTGTCGCTGGACTACCTGAGCCCCGTGAAGCTGCGCGGGTGCGAGGTCGTGGGGACCGAGGGCGCGGTGCGATGGACGAGCGAAGGCAAGTCGCCGGAGGCCTTCCGCGTGGAGCGCATCGACCGCTCCGGCGCGCGCCACGCGGTGGCCGACAGCGCGGGGTGGGACGCCAACGCGATGTACGTGGACGAGCTGCGCGCGCTCCAGCGCGCGGTGGCCGGCGAGCCGACGGCGCTGCTGGAGCTCGACGGCGCGCGGCGCGTGCTCGAGCTCGCGCTCGCCGCGCGGACCGCGGGGGAGGCCGGGAGCGGCGGATGGCGCGCGATTCCGGCCGGCGCCGAGGCGCCCGCGCTCACGAGGGCGGGACGATGAGCCGCTCCGACGCGTTCCGCGCGCGGGTGCAGCGCGTGATCCCGGGCGGGGCGCACACCTACTCGAAGGGCGACGACGTGCTGCCGGTGTCGGCGCCCGCGGCGTTCGTCCGCGGCAAGGGCGCGCGCGTGTGGGACATCGACGGCCGCGAGCTCGTCGACTGGGGCATGGGGATCAACAGCGTGCTCATCGGGCACGCCGAGGACGAGATCGACGAGGCGGCCATCGCCGCCCTGCGGGACGGGCAGAACTTCTCGCGCCCGAGCCCGCTCGAGGTCGAGGCGGCGGAGGCGCTGCTCGCCGTGCTCCCGGGCATGGACATGGTGAAGTTCGCGAAGAACGGCTCGGACGCCAACGACGCGGCGCTCCGGCTCGCGCGCGCGATCACCGGCCGGGACCTCGTCGCCTACGATGCCTCCGCGCCGTTCCTCAGCATCCACGACTGGTTCATCGGCAACACCGTGATGAACGCCGGGGTGCCGGAGGCGGCGGCGTCGCTAGCGGTGCGCTTCCGCTACAACGATCTCGCGTCCCTCGAGGGCGTGTTCACGGATCACGGGCCGCGGCTGGCCGCGGTGCTCATGGAGCCCTGCCGCGAGACGCGGCCCGCGCCGGGCTTCCTCGAGCGCGTGCGCGCGCTGTGTGACGCGAACGGCACGCTGCTGGTCTTCGACGAGATGGTGACCGGCTTCCGCTACGCCCTGCACGGGGCGGAGTCGCTGTTCGGCGTGCGCCCCGACCTCATGACGCTCGGCAAGGGCATGGCGAACGGCTACGCGCTTTCGGCGCTGCTCGGGCGGCGCGCCTACATGGAGCGGGGAGGCCTCACGCACGGAGAGGCGCGCGTGTTCCTGCTGTCCACGACGCACGGCTCCGAGCGCTCCGCGCTCGCCGCGGCGACGGCGGCGATCGCGTTCCACCGGCGAGAGGACGTGGTCAAGCGTCTGGCGTCGACCGGGGCGCGCCTCATGGACGGCCTCAACGCGGCGGCCCGCGACCGCGGCGTCGCCGCGTTCGTGGCGATGGCCGGCGATTTCCCGTCGCGCCCGGTGCTCGTCTGCCGCGGGCCGGACGGCGCGCCGTCCATGGACTACCGCACGCTGTTCCTCCAGTCGCTGCTCGCGGACGGGATCTTCATGCCGTGGATCTGTCCGAGCTTCCGTCACGGCGAGAGCGAGCTCGCGCAGACGGTGGAGGCCTTCGACCACGCGTGCGCGCTCTACGCCAAGGCGCTCGAGCGCCGGTCGGTCGACGGCTTGCTCGAGGGGCGCCCGGTGAAAGCCGTGTTCCGGCGGACGAACTGAGGATGGCCATGACGACGACGCCCAGCATCACCATCAACGGCCGGCGGATCGGCCGCGGCCATCCGACGTACGTGGTCGCGGAGATGTCGGCGAACCACCACCAGCGCTACGACGAAGCGGTGGAGATCATCCACGCGGCGAAGGCCGCGGGGGCGGATGCCGTGAAGCTCCAGACGTACACCGCCGACACGATCACCATCGACGGCGCCGGCGCGGAGTTCCGCGTGCCCGACGGCAGCCTCTGGAGCGGCCGCACGCTGCACGACCTCTACGAAGAGGCGCACACGCCGTGGGCGTGGCAGCCGCGCCTGAAGGCGGAGGCGGACCGCCTCGGCCTCGACTGCTTCTCGTCCCCGTTCGACGCGTCCGCCGTCGACTTCCTCGAGACGATGGACGTCCCGGCGTACAAGGTCGCGTCGTTCGAGCTCGTCGACCTCGGGCTCATCGAGCGCATCGCCCGGACCGGGCGTCCCATGATCATGTCGACGGGCATGGGCACGCCCGAGGAGATCGCCGAGGCGCTCGCCGCCGCCCGCGGCGCGGGCGCGCGCGACGTCGCGCTCCTCAAGTGCACGAGCGCCTATCCCGCGCCGCCGGACGAGATGAACGTCGGCGTGATCCCCCACCTCGCGGAGCGGTTCGGCGTGCCCGTCGGCCTCTCGGACCACAGCCTGGCGCCCGCGGTGGCCGTCGCGGCCGTCGCGCTCGGCGCCTGCATCGTCGAGAAGCACTTCACGCTCTCGCGGGCCGCGGGCGGCCCCGATTCGGCGTTCTCGCTGGAGCCCGCCGAGTTCCGCGAGCTCGTGGACGCGATCCGGGTCGCCGAGCGGTCCCTGGGCTCCGGAGTCCCCACGGTCACGGACGGCGAGCGCGCGAACCGCATCTTCCGGCGCTCGCTCTACGTGGTGGAGGCGGTCGCCGCCGGCGAGCCGTTCACCGAGAAGAACGTGCGCTCGATCCGGCCCGCGTTCGGGCTGCCGCCGAAGCACCTCCGTGCGGTGCTCGGACGGACAGCGGCGCGCGCCATCCCGCGCGGGACGCCCCTCGCGTGGGAGCACGTGGATGGAGCCGCCCGCTGACATGGTGACGGTCGTCGACTACGGCGCCGGCAACCTGCGCTCGGTGGTGAACGCGCTGGAGGCGCTCGGGCATCCCTCGCGCGTCACGGACGACCCCGCCGCGCTGCGGGACGCGCC
>Ga0194121_10005824_pt1 | contig 16832 bp, 13 predicted proteins | sample TA2MahCa50mmetaG_FD_148609 | JGI IMG/M metagenome (GOLD analysis project Ga0194121, IMG submission 148609) | Freshwater microbial communities from Lake Tanganyika, Tanzania - TA2015020 Mahale Deep Cast 50m | ecosystem: Environmental > Aquatic > Freshwater > Lake | place: Tanzania: Lake...
AAAACGCCGGCCGATAGAGCGACGTCTCGTGCCTGGCGGCCTCGACGAGCGCCGCGCCGAGGGCGCCGCCGGCATCGCCGGCCGCCGCGTGAATGTGCAGGCGAATCCCCAGGTCGCGGATGAGGCGCGCGTTGGCGGTGCAGTTGAGCGCCACGCCGCCCGCCATGCAGACGTCCGTGCAGCCGAACTCGCGGACGGCGGACCCGACGACGTGGAGCACCGCCCGCTCGAGCGCCCCCTGCACGCTCGCGGCGAGGTTCTGCTGCGCCTCCGTGATCGGCGCGCCCGCGCGGCGCGGCGGCACCCCGAGGTGCTCCACGAGCCGGTCGCGGTAATGGCGTTCCGTGCCGCAGAAGTCGAAGTGCTCGAGGTTGAGGCGGAAGCCGCCGCCGGGATCGAGATGCAGCACCTGGCCCAGGATGGCGTCGAGGTACGTCGGCCGGCCGTATGGCGCCAGCCCCATGACCTTGTACTCGCCTTCGTTGACCTCGAAGCCGAGGTACTGGGTGAACACCGAGTAGAAGAGACCGAGCGAGTCGGGGAACCTGACCGACCGCACCTTGCGCAGCCGATTGCCTTCACCGAGATAGATCGCGGCCGACTCCGACTCGCCGACGCCGTCGATCGTCACCACGAGCGCGCGCTCGAAGGGCGACGTGTAGAACGAGGAGGCGGCGTGGCTCAGGTGGTGCTCGCTGCAGGTCACGCGGTCGCCGAAGCCGAACTCGCGATTGAGGAGCGCGGCAACCGGGTACTTGTGCCTCAAAAAGTGCGGGAGCGCCTTCTCCTCCAGATAGTGGCTCTCGGGACGGAACCGCTCGATCTGCTCGCGGATCCGCTGCAGCTTCAGGTCCGGGTCCTCGTAGAAGACCACGCGGTCGACGTCGCGCGGCTCCCACCCGGCGGCGCCCAGCGCGGCGCCGATCGCGTTGACGGGCAGCGACGCATCATGCTTCCGCCGGCTCAGGCGCTCCTCCTGAATGGCGAACACGATGCGACCGTCCTCGATGGCGGCGGCGGCGGAATCGTGAAAGAAGCACGAGATGCCGAGAATCTTCATGGTCGCTCCTCAATTCGCCACCGCGGCCAGCGGCAGCAGCTCCTGTCGAAGTCGGCGGCGGGTGATCTTCCACGGGCCGTCCGCGCTGCGGTGGACCTGCGCGAAATTCTGCCGCGCGTCCTCGTAGTGCGGCCGCAGCGCCACCGCGCGCGCGAATGCGTCGGCCGCCTGCTCCCGCCTCCCGCTGCGGACCAGCAGCGTCCCGAGGTTGTTCCACAGCGCAGCATCGCCCGGATCCTGCTTCATCGCCCGGCGCAGGAGGCCTTCGGCGTCGATCAGCAGACCCCGATCGATGGCAAGGTTCGCGCGATGGAAGCAGGCCGCCGGAACCGGGGGCTTCCGCCGCGACAGCGCGACGAACTGAATCTCGGCCAGATCGACGTCGCCGCGGCGAAGATGGACCTCGGCTTCGACGACCGCGCGATCCGCCTCGCTCGGAAACGCCGCGCTCAGCGCGCGCGCCGTCGTCTCCCAGTCGATCCGTTTCAGCGCGCCCGCCTCCCACTGGAACATGTACGTTTCGTCGTTGCTGAGATTCGACTCGTGGCGCCGGTACAGCGCGAGGGGGGAGTCGAGGTAGGCGAACGGGCCGACCGATGCCAGGCGGAGCCACAGGTCGTAGTCCTCCCGTACGCCGGGGCTCTCACAGAAGCCACCGACCGCGGCCACGGCGTCGCGGCGGACGCACACCGTATCCGTGGCGATGCGATTTCTCTCGATGAGCCACCCGAGCTGCCGGCCGAAGGGAACCTGCTCCGACGGAAAGGCCGGCAGCATGCGATAGTCGTGGCCCTTGCAGTCGATGGGCACGAGCATGCCGTGGCACAGCACCGCGTCGGGCCGTTCGGCGAGCGCGTGAACCTGGCGGGCCAGGCGATCCGGCGTCGCCATGTTGTCGGCGTCGAGGAACGACACGAGATCGCACGTCGTGGCCGCCAGCCCGGCATTGCGCGCGGCGGCGACGCCGTCGGCCGGCCGCACCAGATGCCGGACCCGTCCGGCGTAGCGCGGCATGATCGTCGTCGTCTCGTCCGGCGAGGAGTCGACCACGACGATCTCGTCGGCCGGGCGAGTCTGAGCCAGCAGGCTCTCGAGGCAGGCGGCGAGGTACGCCGGCTGGCGGTAGTGCGGCACGATGACCGCAGCGCGCGTCACGCAGCCCTCCCCTGCTCCATGCCGTCGCGCGCGGCGCCACGGGGACCGCAGGCACGGATGGTGGCGCCGTAGATCGCCAGCGTCGCGGTGGCCGCCCGCGCCCAGGAGAAGGTCGCGGCATGCGCCACGCTGCGTCGTCGCAGGTCCTTCCGCAGGGCGGCGTCGGCGTCGACGCGCCGCAGCGCCGCGGCGAGCGACGCCGTGCTGAACGGATCCACGAGCACCGCCGCGTCGCCGACCACTTCCGGAATCGAACCCGCGTGGGCGGCGATCACGGCCGCACCGCACGCCATGGCCTCGAGCGGCGGCAGGCCGAAGCCTTCATAGAGAGACGGGAACACGAAAGTCCGGCAGCCGGCGTAGAGCGCAGCCAGGTCCTCGTCGCTCACGCGGCCGACCAGCCTCACCCGCCCCATCAGTCCGTGACGGACGACCGCGTCGTGCACCTCCGCCGCCGCCTCTCGATGCGCCCCAGCGATGAGCAGCGGCCGCGTGACCGCCGACGCCGCGTAGGCCGCGACGAGCTGTGCGAGGTTCTTGTGCGGATTGAGCGCGCTGACGGCGAGCGTGAACTCGTCCGCGGCCACGCCGTAGCGCCACAGGACGCCGTCGCACTCGACGCCCGGGCGAAACGCCGGCGCTGCGGCATGATGGACGACCGCGATCGGAGGAATCTGCCAGCCGAGAACGCGCCTGGCGTCCTGCGCCGTCGTTTCCGACACCGCGATCACCCGCGAGGCGCGGACGAGGGCCGCCACGACGCGCCGCGCGGTCTGCCGCGCCTCGGCCCCCACCAGGCGCGGGCGCACGAGCGGGGTCAGATCGTGCAACGTCACGATCGACGGCACGTGCGTCGCGACCCAGTGTCCCGACAGCACGTGAACGAGGTCCGCGTCGGCGACCTCGCGGTCGAGCCAGCGCCGCTCCTTCGCGCCGTCCATCCAGTCGGCGCGCGAGACGATGACCTCCACGCCGGGCGCGCGCGGCAGCTCCAGCTCGGCCGGGATGTGCCGGTTGGAGATGAGCAGCCGGAGATCCACCTGGCGCGACGCCGCGGACACGACCTCGCGGAGGAGGTTGCGCGCATAGCGGCCCACGCCCCCGCCCGTGAAGTAGCCCCGCGCGTCGATCGCGACCAGCGGCCTGCGACCCTCTGCAGCCACGCGCTCCCCCAGTCCCCTACGCCGCCAGCGGCAGGCTGGCGGTGATGCCGGCCAGCGCCTCGTCGTTGCCGTAGATGTCGACGATGCACGCCGGGCGCCGCGCGAGGCCGCGGATGCGGTACACCTCGCTTTCGGTCAGCTTGCGGTTGATCACGACGGAGCTCGTCTCGGTCCAGACGCGCTCGATCGGATGCACGACCGACTCGTAGAGCGACTCGACGAAGGCATCCTGCCGCGCCGCGAGGGTGTAGTCGGCCTGGGTGATATCCTCGAACGAGGGGTCGTAGGCCAGCACCTCGAGGCCCCTGCCGCGCGCGGCCTGGAAGAAGTCGAGCGCGAGGGAGGCGCGAACCTCGTTGAACTCGGGGCGGAACGCCACGCCGATCACGCCGAGCGGCTTCTTCCAGCCGGCGCCGCCGTCGAGCCACCGCTGGACCAGGAAGGCGCGCTGCACCTCGTTCGAGGTCCGCAGCGCCGTCGTCACGCCCTGCTCGAACCAGGCGCGATTCGGCGACGCTTCGAGCAGGCCCTGCAGGATTTGCGCGTCCTTCGGGAGGCACGGGCCGGAGTACGGCGCCCCCGGCATCATGTGCGAAAGCGTCATGAGCCGTCCGCGCGGTCCCTCGTTGAACGCCAGATCGATGACCGCCTCGGGGCTGGTGCCGAAGTCGCGGCAGAGCGCGCCGATCTCGTTGGCGAACGAGATCTTCACGCACATCCAGGCGTTGTGGATCATCTTGATCCACTCGGCCTCCTCGTAGGCGACGTAGCGCGGCTGCCCCTCGACGACGCGCGCGAAGAGACGCGCGAGCAGCGGGTGCGGCTGCTGCGGATCCGTGACTCCGGCAATCAGCTTGCCCGGCATCTGGTAGTCGCGGATGCCGAAGCCTGCCCGCAGGAACACCGGCTCGTAGACGATGTGGAGGTCGGGGCGGCGGGCAACGACCGGCAGCACCTCGCGCGCCATGGCGCCCGGGAACACGGTGCTGCCAATGACGATCACCTGCCCGAGCGGCGCCGTCTCGGCCAGCTCGTGCATCACGGCCTTGAGGACCGTGTAATCGCAGTGTGTGCCCGTGGCCGGCGTCTGCACGCCGAGGAAGACCAGCTCGGCGGCCCGCGCGTCCGCCGCGGTGCGGCCGATCGCCAGGCGCTGCTCGGCCAGCGCCGTCTGCAGTATGGCGTCCGCGTCGCGTTCGGGCACGATCGTCCGCCCGGCCGCCAGCTCGCTCGTCTTGGCGGGATCGGTGTCGATCCCGATCCCCGTCAGCCCTTTGTCGAGCGCCGCGCACAGCACGCTCACGCCCATGTTGCCGAGGCCGATGACGGCGATATCCACCCGACGACTCATGCGATCCTCCTCGCGACCGGCATCCTCCAGCCGGTACCAAATGCTCTGTCCGTGACTTTCAGGCCCGGCGCCGCCTGGCGCCGCTTGAACTCCGCCGACGCCACCAAGCGCAGCACCTTGGTGACGGTCGGCGCCGCGAAGCCGCTCGCGACGAGGTCGGCGGCCGAGCGGTGATCCTGGAGATGGCGCTCGAGCAGGGCGTCGAGCGTCTCGTAGGGCGGGAGCTCGTCCTGATCCGTCTGGCCGGGGCGCAGCTCCGCCGATGGGGGCTTATCGATGATCGCGCGCGGGATCGGCCCGCCCTTGTGCTCGTTGATCCACGCGGCGAGCCGGAAGACCAGCGTCTTCGGCACGTCGGCAATCACGGCGAGCCCGCCGTTCATGTCGCCGTAGAGCGTGCAGTAGCCGACGGCGAGCTCCGACTTGTTGCCCGTGGTGAGCAGCAGCGCGCCGAACTTGTTGGCGAGCGCCATCAGGAGCATCCCGCGGAGGCGCGCCTGGATGTTCTCTTCCGTCGTGTCGCGCGGGCGTCCTTCGAACTCGGGTGCGAGCAGCGTCTCGCAGGCGTCCATGAGCGGCGAAATCGGGAGGAGGCGCGTGCGCATCCCGAGGCGGGCCGCCAGCGCCGTCGCGTCGGCGACGCTGGCGCGCGACGTCCAGGGCGACGGCAGCAGCACGCCCTCGACGTGCTCCGCGCCGAGCGCCTCGCAGGCCACGGTCGCGACCAGCGCCGAGTCGATGCCGCCCGAGAGCCCCAGCAGGGCGCGCGTGAAGCCGCACTTGCGCGCGTAGTCGCGGGTCCCCATCACCAGCGCGTTCCAAATCTCTTCTTCGGTGGCCAGCGCCGGGCTGATCCGCGCCCGCGCAGGCCCGGCCGCGCGCACGACGAGCGTCTCCTCGGCGAAGGCAGCCGCCCGCGCGCGCAGGACGCCGTCGGCGCCGAACGCGACGCTCCGTCCGTCGAAGACGAGGTCGTCGTTGCCCCCGACCTGGTTCACATAGACGACTGGCGCCGCCAGACGACGCGCCGTGCCGGCGAGCAGACGCTCGCGCACCTGCTGCTTCCCCACCGCGAAGGGCGACGCGGACACGTTGACGAAGCAGTCCAGCCGTTCATTCTCGAGCGCTTGCAGCGGGTCGAATCGGTATCGGCTCGAACCGTTGGCGGTGACTTCCTCGGCCCACACGTCCTCGCACACGCTCACGGCGATGCGCGCCCCGTCGATCTCGACGATCGAGACGCCCGCCGCCGGCTCGAAGTACCGGTCCTCGTCGAAGACGTCGTAGGTGGGCAGCAGCGACTTCCGGAAGCGTGCGGCGATACGGCCGTGCCGGAGAAGGACGGTCGAATTGAAGAGCGGACGGCCCGGCCCGGCGTTCGGCTCCGGGACGCCGACGAGGGTCGGCGCACACCCGGCCAGGCGCTCGGCCAGATCCGCGGCGGCGGCGTTCGCGCGGGCCACGAAGCCCTCGTCGAGCAGCAGGTCGCGCGGCGGATAGCCCACGAGCGACAGCTCCGGCGTGACGCACAGCGTGGCGCCGGCGGCGCTCGCGCGCCGCGCTTCCTCCTCGATGCGGGCGGCGTTGTGCGGCAGATCCCCGATTACGGGGTTCAACTGGAGCAGCGCGACGTGGAGCGCCCGGCCGGCCGGCGTCGTCATGCCGTGACCTGTGCGCCCGCGATCTCGTCGAGCAGGTCCCGCGCCGCCCGGTGGGCGGGGTTGTGCGCCAGCACCGCCCCGAGCAGCGAGGCCGCCCGGTCGAAGGCGCCGCAATCCTTCTGCAGGCGTCCGGCGTGAAACGCCGCGCGCATCGCCACGCTCGCGTCGGGGCACCGCTCCACCAGCTCCTCGAACATGGCCAGCGCGACACCGGACCGGTTCGTGCGATCGCACGCCGTCGCGGCGTCGTAGCGATGCAGCCACGCGCGTTCGCCTTCGAGCACCGCGAGGCGCGGCAGGCGCGCGAGGAGCGCGTCGATGCCGCCCGCGGCGAGATCGCGCGCCTGCGCGCGGCGCAGGCCGTCGAGCTCGGCGTCGGCCGCCGTGGCCGGCAGATCGTCCGCGCCGGCGATGACATGCACGGGCGCCGTGCAGCCGACCGCCGCGAGCCGCTCGCCGAGCCGGGCGTCCGCGCCGGCCACCACATGTCCCGTAAACGACCTCAGCTCGACGATCGGCCGGAGCTGGTGACCCCACCGCCGCGTTCCGTCCTCATCCGGGCGCGCAGAGAACAGGCCAGCCACGGTCCGGCCGCTCGACGAGAGCGCGTCGAGCAGCATCGGCGTGGCCCAATCGGGTCCGACGACGGCAAACGTCGCCTCGGGATCGGTGCCGGACATGGCCTCGACCCATCGCTGTACGAGGGCTGGCAGCTCCGCCGATGCCAGCAGCCCTTCGAGCAGCGCGCGTTCGAGCAGGGCGGCCGAGACGGGGCGGCTTCGCCGCGTCAACGTGGACACCTGGGTGGTCGCCGGCACGCGCGGTGCCGCGCGCCGCGCCGGCGCGGGAATCGGCGCGGTCTCGGCGACAGCCACCCGCTCCATGGCCCGCAGCCAGAAGGTCAGCACGGGATCCGGATCGGTCTCCGGAAAATCCACGAGCGTGTCGAAGACGTCACGGCGAACGACGAACGGCGTGCCCTGGTACGGCACGCGGCCGACCGCAGGATGCTCAGCCGACCCTCCCGGGGGCACGATGAGTCCGGCGTCGGTATCGACGAGGAAGTCTTCCAGCGCCTGCCGGCCGCCGAACGCCGTGAGATCGGGATCTGCGGTGACGGCCACGAACTTCCCGTTGGCCGCCGCCAGCTCCGCGTTGACGGCCGCCGCGTCGGTTAGTTCGGCGACGGTGACGACGCTCAACAGCGGCCCGTGGGTCGAGGGGTGATGAACGTACACGACGCCCTCGCCCACCGGCTCGTCGATCGCCGCCGTGAGGCCCCAGGATGCCGCGTTGCGGTAGCGCGTGCGGTACTCCCACTCGGGTCCGTAGTGGGCGTCCGGCGAGCCCTTGAAGCCTGCCGCGGCCGCGTTGGCGTACGAGAGGTCGTGATCGATGTGGAAGATGCGGCCGAGCGACTCGAACCCGTAGCCCTCGAGTCGGGCGTTCAAACAGAACTGGCCGTCCTTGTGAATCTTGGCGTAGCGCACCCGCTCGTTGAAGCCGCCGAGCGCCGCCCATCCCCGTGGCGTCATGAGCAGGAAGTCGCCCGCGGCCATGCTGTAGTCGGGCGGCTGCAGGTCGTTGACGCGCAGGCGCAGCGCCGGGTCGGCCAGCACGGCCTCGCGCGGGTTCCGCCAGTCGACGCGCCGATCGATGTCGATGCGCACCGCCCGGTAGACGACGCGGTCGTCGAGGCGGCCGGCCGCAAGCGCCTCGGCCACTTCCGTCGACAGAAACACGTCCGAGTTGGTCGTCAGAATGGCGTCGGCGGTCGAGCGTCGGATCGCGGCGTTCTTGCCAAAGAACTCCATGAACTGGAGCCGTGGGTTCGTCGAGAGCCGCTCGTGCCACCGGCGATCGACGATGAGGCAGGTGTGCCACCAGGGCAGCCGCGCGCGCACGAGATCGGAGAGGAGCGGCCGCCCCTCGATGGGGTTCCACTCGACCAGCGTGAACCGATGGTCCACGCCGCAGGCGTCCAGCAGCTCGTGGTTGTACGCGGCCACGGCGCAGAGGCGGTCGGTGAAGTCCGAGCCCCCGAAGTCGTCGTGCCGGCCGGTGATGATGATCTCGAGCATGGCGAGTCGACCGCGAGTGAGCAAGACGGCTGCCCGACGGTCGCCGGGCCGTCACCATCGAGAGGCGCTGAAAAACCTGCGGAAAATCGCTGATTTCGGGGAACCGGGGGACCGGCGTTCGGCCGGCCCCCCGGACGGGTGACGGCGGGGCGACAGGGCCGGCTACGCGGCCCGTGCGGTCGTATGCTGCGCGATTTCGTCGAAGATCCAGCGGTACGTGTGCTCGAGGCCGTCGCGCAGCGCGATCGACGGCTCCCAGCCCAGGAGCTGTCGGATGCGGGTGTTGTCGCTGTTGCGCCCGCGCACGCCCTTCGGGGCGCCCAGGTTATAGCGCCGCGTCAGCCGCACGCCGGCGATGTCCTCCACCAGATCGACGAGCTGATTGATCGAGACCATCTCGCTGCTGCCGAGATTGATCGGCTCGAGGATGTCGCTGTGGAGAATCCGCTGGATCCCCTCGATGCAGTCGTCGATGTACATGAAGCTGCGCGTCTGCTCGCCGTCGCCCCAGATTTCGATCTCCGCGGTGCCGAAGAGCACGGCCTCCGCGACCTTGCGGCAGATGGCGGCCGGCGCCTTTTCGCGCCCGCCGTCGTAGGTGCCCCACGGACCGTACACGTTGTGGAACCGCGCGACGCGCGCGGCCACGCCGAAGTCCTCGCGGAAGTGGCGGCACATGCGCTCGCTGAACAGCTTCTCCCAGCCGTAGCCGTCCTCCGGCATCGCGGGATACGCGTCCTCCTCGCGCAGCCCGGGGTTGGCGGGGTCGGTCTGCTTGTCGCCGGCGTAGACGCACGCGGACGAGGCATAGAAGTACCGGCTGACGCCGAACTCGCGGGCCGCCTCGAGCAGGTGCGTGTTGATCAGGACGCTCAGCATGCAGAGCGCCTTGTTGTTCTCGATGAACCCCATGCCGCCCATGTCGGCGGCCAGGTTGTAGACGATGTCGGTGCCGGAAACCGCCTCGCGGCACGCCTCTTTCCCGCGCAGGTCGAGCACGCGCGATTCGACGTCCGGGAAGTGCTGGTACCACTCCCCGACCGGCTTGATGTCGACGGCGCGGACCGTGTACCCGCCGTGCGCCCTCAGGGCGGCGACGAGGTGGCCGCCGATGAATCCGCCGCCACCGCAGACGACCACTCGTGTTCTACGCATCGCACCCGTTCCTTTCTGCCGGCGGGTCATGCCGCCGCCCGCAGCGCGGGCGTCCGCACCGGACACGCCGCGGCCCACGCCGCCGTGCTCGGACTGTAGCCATCGATGGCCGTTTCGAGCGCCGTCAGCGCGCGCGCGGCGTCGCCCGCGGCCACCGCGCGGCGAATCGCCCGCACCACGCGCCCGATGTCGTCGCCTCCGACCCCCCGCTGGCGCGCCGCCCAGATCCGTGGATGGGCGGTCGACCGCATCGCGAGGCCCTGAATCGTGAGCTCTTCGCGCATCTTCTCGCCCGGCCGGAGGCCGATCACGTCGGTGCCGACCGGCGGCTGCCCCGCCGGCGTGGCGCACGCGAGAAAGCGCTCGACCAGGTCGCCGATGCGCAGCGGCTCGCCCATGTCGAGCCAGTACACCGCGCCCCGCCCGCCGATGAGATCCGCCTTGAGGACGAGCGACGCGGCCTCGGCGGCCGTCATGAAGAAGCGGGTGGCGTCGGGATGGGTCACGGGAATGTTGCGCCCCTCGCGGACCGAGCGCGCCATGATCTCGACGAGGCTCCCGCTGCTCCCCAGGATGTTGCCGAACCGCACGGCGACCGGGCGGAACGTGGCCGACACGAGGCCGAGCACCGCCATCTCCGCCAGGCGCTTGGTGGCCCCCATCACGCTCCGGGGCTGCGCCGCCTTGTCGGTCGAGATCAGCACGAAGCGCGCGGCCAGCTCGCGGGCGGCCATGGCGGCCTCGAGCGCCCCCAGCACGTTGACGCGCACCGCCGGCACGATCGACCGCTCGGCGATCGGCACGTGCTTGTAGGCCGCCGCGTGATACACGGCGTGCGGTCGGGCCGCGCGGCACGCCGCGCGGATGTCGACGCGCCGCGTGACGTCGCCGACCAGCGCGTCGATCTCGAGCCCCTCGTGGCGCGCGCGCAGCTCGCGCTCGATGGCGAACACGGCGTACTCGCTGTGGTCGAAGAGCGTCAGCCGCGCCGGACCCGCCGCCGCGAGCTGCCGCGCAATCTCGCTGCCCACCGACCCGCCCGCGCCGGTCACGAGGAGGCGCCGTCCGGCGAACGCCGCCCGATCGGCCGGCGTCAGCAGGTCGTGCACGGCCCGGCCGAGCAGCTGTTCCTCGATGCTGGGGAGCAGGTCCCCGATCACCGCCGCACCTCGATCGATGACGGGCCGGCCGGCTCGAGCACGACGATCTCGATGCGCCGATTCCGCGCGCGGTTCTCGGCCGACGAGTTGGCCACGCGGGGGTGGAACTCGCCGTACCCGGCCGCCGAGAGCCGCGCAGGCTCGATGCCCGCCCTCTGAATGAGATACGCCACCACCGCGGCGGCCCGCGCCGTCGACAGCTCCCAGTTCGATGCATAGCGCGCCGTGCGAATGGGCACGTCGTCGGTGTGTCCCTCGATCCGAATCGCCTGCGGCACCTCCCGGACGGCGGCGGCGACGCGATCGACGATCGCCAGCGCCATCGGCGCCAGCTCGGTGCCCCCGCTCGGAAACGCCGCTTCGTCGGGCATCGAGATGACGAGCCCGCGGACGTCCTGGCTCACTTCGACGCGCGACGCCGCGATGGCGTCGGCCAGCGCCGCGTCGAGGACACGCCGCAGGACGTCCATCTCGCTCTGCCCCCGCAGGATCTCCACCGGCGGGACCAGCAGCGGCTCGCCGTGCGCGGCCACGTCCACGTGCGCGGCCGACGCGGGCGCCTCGGCGACGCCCGCATGCGCCGACGGCGGGAACGCCTGCCGCAGCGACGACGACAGCGGCTCGAGCCGGGTGGCGTCGACCGTCGAGGCCGCGTACAGGGTGGTGAAGAAGGCCAGCAGCAGCGTCACCAGATCGGCGTAGGACACGAGCCAGCGGTCCGTGCCGGGCGCGGGAGACGGGCGGGCGCGGTTCATGAGGCAATCCTTGCGGCAGCCGTCGGACGGAACGCGCCCCGCGCGGCGATCTCCTCGATGCGCGGAATCCGATCCGAGAACGCCCGAAGCGTCTGCGCGACGAGCCGCGGGTGGGTGCGCAGCGCGATGCCGCACACCGCATGGGTGACCATCTCGCGCCGGCGCGCCGCGCGCGCCGCCCGATCGCGGAGCCGGCCGGCGATCGGCAGCAGGATCAGGTTCGCGACGCCCACGCCGTAGACCGTGGCGACGAAGGCGGTCGCGATGCCGGGACCGAGCGCGCCGGGCTCGGTGAGGTGCTGCATGACGTGGACGAGGCCCAGGACGGCGCCCAGAATCCCGAGGGTCGGCGCGTAGCCGGCGGCCGCCTCGAAGACGCGCGCGGGCGCTTCGTCAGCCTCGGCACGCGCGGCGCACTCGACCGCCAGCAGCTCCCGAACGGTGTCGAGCGACGTGCCATCCACCGTCAACTGGATGCCCTCGCGCAGGAACGGATCCGCGACCTCGTCGAGATCCGATTCCAGGACGAGCGTGCCGCGCCGATGGGCGCGGATCGAGAACGCCAGCAGCATCGCCGCCAGGGCATCGGTGTCTTCCTGCCGCGCCCGAAAGGTCCGGCCGGCCGCGCGGCAGGCGCGTAGCACCTCGTGCGGCGGGTAGCTCAGCATCACCGCCGCCGCCGTGCCCCCGAGCACGATGAGCGCGGCCTGCCACTGGAGGAGCGACTGTACGGGGACGCCGCCGCCGGCCTGCGACAGCAGCACCAGTCCGAAGCCGGCGGGCGCCAGCAGCAGCGACGCCACATCGAGACGAGGGGCGCGCCGGCGCCGCGGAGTGGTTTCGGCGACCGGCATCAGGCAGCCCGCGCGGCGACGGGACGGCCCGCCGAGGCGATCAGCGCCGCAAGCGACGGCTCTTCCGAGCCGGCCCGGAAGAACAGCTCCTGGAGCGAGGCCAGATCCCGCCGGGTGTCGACGGTGACCCGCAGCAGCGGCCGCTGGAGCGGCATTGGCGCCGGGATCTCACGGACGCGAAACAGCGAGGGGTGGCGCCGGATGTAGGTCGTGACGTGCTCGCGGTCGTACGGGCTGCGGGCGAGCGCGGCGGCGCGCGTGAGCGCCTCGGCCGTGAACGCCTCCACACCCGCGCCGTACGGGATCCCTTCCTCGCGCACGTAGTCGATGGCGTCGGCCCGCAGCGCCGTCAGCAGGCGCCCCGGGGCCTGGATGTCCACCGCCGGGTTGTCGCCGGTCGCGCGGACGATCGGATCGAGACCGAAGGTCTCCGCCGTCTCCACGAACCGGCCCAGCACGTCGTCGCTGGCGCCCCGGTACGTCGGTACGCCCAGACGCGCCGCAATCGCTTCCAGCACGTCGTCCTCGGGGGCGCGCGTGGTGGCCAGGACCACGTGCGCCACGCCGGCGGCGATCAGCCGGCGCAGACAGCGCTCCAGCATCGAGCACCCGCCGATGGGCGCGAGCGCCTTGCCCGGAAAGCGGGTCGACGCGTAGCGCGCCTGGAGGATGAGGCCGGCCCGGTGCGCATCACGCCGCCTCCCCGCAGGACGACGCCCGCATCCGGGGGCGCGATCCGGACCACCGGCCGCGGCCGCCGCACGAACGCGTGCATGCGGACGTTCGGCGTGTCGAGAAAGAAGGACGTCTCGAAGCTCGTCATCCACAGGCCGTCGCGGAACGACCCGATCGCGGGCGCCACGGCCCGGCCCAGCGCCAGCTTGAGCAGGAGCTGCGGGAAGTCGGCCCCGGCCTGGATCGTCAGCGGAATGCCGCCCGAGAACCGCGGGTTGATCTCGAAGATGATCGGCTCGCTCCCCCGCATCCGGCACTGGATGTTCACCGGGCCGGTAAACGGGAGGGTCGCGCAGGCGGCGCGCGCCAGCTCGATGAGCCGCGGGTCGTGGACCGTGCGTCCCCGGTCGGTGACGCCTGCCCGGATCACCACCCGCTCGCGCGGCACGATGGCGAGCGGCTGTCCCTTGAAGTCGCAGAGCACGTCAATCGTGAACTCCGGGCCCTCGAGGTACTCCTGGATGACCGGGTCCTTCACGTAGCCGAGGAAGAACCGGAGCTCCTCGGCAGACCGCACCGGAAAGGCGCCCACCGCGCCGCGCCCGACGCGCGGCTTGATGAAGAGCGGCAGCTGCGGGTGGGCCGGCAGCGTGGTCGGGAGGTACGAGGCGGCCGCCGGGACGCCCGCCGAACGGAGCTGCCGGCAGGTCTCGAACTTGTCGTTGCAGACGACCGACGTGGCCGGCGGCGAGCACGCCACGAGCGCCCCGGCCGCCTGGAACCGGTGCTGCGCTTCACCGAGCAGCGTCAGCTCGTCGTCGATCGTCGGGACGACCAGACGGATGCGCTCGGCCGTGCAGATCGCCAGCAGCTCGGCCACGTAATGCGGCGCGCTCGAGAGCGGCACCCGATAGGCGCGATCCGCCACGTGCACCGCCGGCGAGAGCGGGTTGATGTCGGTGACGATGATTCGTCCCGGCACGCCCAGGGCATTCAGGGCATGGCGGAACGCCTGGACCAGCGGCACCCGCCGCGATCCGGCGGTCATGAGGATATTCAGCGATTTCATGCAGCGCGCTCCCGCGTGAGAAGAACGTCGTGAACCGTTACCGGCGCGCCGGCGGGCACGTCGCGGCGGATCGTCGCGCCGACGAGCGTCGGCAGGTCCTCCGGCGAAAACGTCGCCGCGGGCCTGAGCGCGATGAGATCCTCCGGCGCACAGCGCTCGCCGGCCAGGAGCGGGCGCGCGGCATACAGGCCGCGCCGGCTGGGCCGCACGTTGGCCCGCTCCACCGGCTGAACCACCTTGCGGCCGTCCCCGAGCGCCAGACGCGTGTCGTGGACGGCGCGGACAATCGCCGCCAGCTCCGCCGGCGTGCTCGACACGGCACGGTCGATGGCCTCGGTATGGTCGTCGAGGACGAAATGGCGTTCGTAGAGGCACGCCCCGAGCGCGACCGCCGCGATGGCGGCGTGCAGACCCGAGCCGTGGTCGGAGAGCCCGACCGGCATGCCGAGCGCGTTCGCCAGCGTGACGATGGCGCGCAGGTTCTGTGCCTCGACGGGAGTCGGATACGCCGACACGCAGTGGAGGGCGGCAATCTGATCGCCGCCCGCGCTGCGCAGGTAGCGAACCGCCTGGGTCACCTCGGTCAGGGTGCTCATGCCCGTCGACAGCACGACCGGACGGCCCGTGCGGGCCACCCGGGCGATCAACGCGTGATGCGTGAGATCCCCGCTGGCGATCTTGTAGGCGTCGATGTCGAGCGCCTCGAGCATTGCGACCGCCTCGTCCGACAGCGGCGTCGAGATGACGGCGAGCTGATGCGCGCGGGCGCGGGCGATCACCGCCCGGTGGGCCTCGGCGCCGAGCTCGAAGGCCGCGAAGAACTCCCGCATCGACGAGGCCTGCACGTGCGCGGGTGCCGGACACGAGGCGGCCACCAGCCGATCGGCCGTCAGCGTCTGCAGCTTGATCGCGCTGGCGCCGGCGGCGGCGGCGGCGTCCACCATCGCCAGCGCGCGGTCGACCGAGCCGGCGTGATTGAGACCGATTTCGGCAATGACGAACACGGGTGCGCCCGAGCCGACCGGGCGCCCGCCAATCTCACGCAGCATCCAGCGTCACCATCTCGAGGAGCGCGCCCGCCACCTTCGGCACGTCGGCGACCGTGTTCACGATGAGGTCGGCATCCGATCCGGGCGCAACCGTCACGCCGGGACGCGCCACGCGGATCGAGCGCAGCTCCGCCGCGTGCGCACCCGCGATGTCGCAGACCGGATCGTCGCCCGCCACCACGCAGCGGTCGGCCGTCAGATCGAGCCGGTCGAGCGCTTCGTAGAAGACCGCCGGGTCGGGCTTGCCGCCCCGGGCGATCGCTTCCGCGTAGACGACCGCATCGACCATCGGCAGCAGCCCGAGGGCGTCCACCTTCGCGGCCTGCACGCCGGGGATGCCGTTGGTCAGGATCGCGAGCCGCCATCCGTCGAGGCGAAGCTTCCGCAGCGTCTCGCTGCTCTCGTAGGGCAGCCAGAGACTCGGCTTGTGCGCGCGGAAGATGCGCAGCATGTAGGGGACTTCCTTCGGCGAGAGGCCGAGCTGGCCGCAGAGCGCCTGGAACTCCTGGCCCGCGTGGCCGCCGGTGAACGCCTGCGACAGCCTCCGGAACACCATGCCCGCCGGAAGGCCGTGCCGGCGCTGCAGGTCGTTGGCCACCGCCGCGAAGCCGCTGCGGATGAACCGCTCCCGGGGATACAGCGTGTCGTCGAGATCGAAGATGAGCCCGCGCCGCCGCTCCAGCTTTCTGCGCCGCGGGGCCGACCCCACGGTGCTCGCGATCGAGCCCCAGGCCGCGCCGGACGGCGTCGCGTGTGAAACCTGCGCAATCACAACTGTCCCCTTTGTGCATGCTGGACGACCGCCGCGGCCGCACGCCACGCGCCTCGTCCATCCACCAGCCGTGCCGATCGGTGCGCCAGCGCCGCGCGCTGCCGCGGATTTCCCAGCAGATCGAGGGCGGCTTCGGCCGCACCCCGGGCGTCGGACCGGGGGGCCGGCGCGACGGCGGCGCCGCGCGCCGCGAAGGCCCGCACGGTAGACGCCTGGGCCGGCACGACCGGCAGCGCCACCGTCGGCACGCCCATCGCGCACGCCTCGTAGAGCGACATGCCGCCGCCCACGACGGCCACGTCCGCGTCGGCGAGCACGGGCGCCAGCCCGTCTCGAGAGGTCGTCCAGCGCACGCGCGGCCGCGACCGGCGTCGCGCGCCCGCGACGAACCCGGCCACGATGCGGACGTCGGCCGCGGGATCGGCGGCGACGATCGCCCGGGCAATCGCCTCGGCCGTCTGCGCATGCGGTCCACCGCCGAGCGCGATCACCACGCGCCTGGACAGCGGGGATCGGGGATCGGGGGTCGGGGATCCGGCCCTGCGGCTCTTCGCATCCCGGATCCCGGCTCCCGCATCCCGGTGTTGCGTGATGCGCGGGTCCAGCAGCGCGAACCGCGCCCCCGCCAGCGTGAGCCGCCCCTTGCGCCCGGTGGCGTTGCGGGTGGCGCTGCCGTCAATGACGATGTCGCCTTCCGGCGCGCCGATGCCGAGGTCGTGAATCGTCACGACCAGCGCCCCGGCGGCGCGGGCGGCCCTGATCCAGCGGCGGGCCTGCGACGCGACGGGATCGTCGACGACGACGAGGTCCGGCGCGAGCGCGCGCACGGCCCGGAGCGAGGGCGAGGCCACCAGGTCGGCGCCGAGTGACAG
>Ga0194121_10005829_pt1 | contig 16823 bp, 12 predicted proteins | sample TA2MahCa50mmetaG_FD_148609 | JGI IMG/M metagenome (GOLD analysis project Ga0194121, IMG submission 148609) | Freshwater microbial communities from Lake Tanganyika, Tanzania - TA2015020 Mahale Deep Cast 50m | ecosystem: Environmental > Aquatic > Freshwater > Lake | place: Tanzania: Lake...
GCCTACCTGAGCCGCCGGGCCTCGGCCGCGCGCGCGGCCGCGGAGGGCTACGGCGACTCGGTGGCAGCCCTCGAAGAGGAGCGCGCGCTCCCGCCGGCATTTCTGGCCATTTTCCCGCTGATTGTGGTGGCCGTGGTCAACCGCTGGATGAGCGCCTGGATTCCCAGCGCGTACGGTACGACCTTTGACTTCGCGGCACTTGGTCTGTCCGCGCACGGCACGGTGGACGTGGCCAAGGTGCAGGGCGTCTGGGCGCTGGAAATTGCCCTCCTCGCCGGATTGGCCACCACGTTTGCGATCGCCTGGGGCCCCATCACGCGCAAGGTCGGGGAAGGCCTGACCGCGGCGGTAAGCGGTTCCATGCTGGCCACCCTGAATACGGCTTCCGAATACGGCTTCGGAGCGGTCATCGCCGCGTTGCCCGGCTTCACCGCCGTGAAGACGGCAATTTCCGGCACATTTGCGAATCCGCTTTTGAACGAGGCGGTATCGGTAAACGTCCTGGCTGGAATTACCGGCTCCGCGTCCGGCGGAATGTCCATCGCGCTGGCCGCCATGGGCCAGCAATATCTGGAAGCCGCGCGGGCGGCCGGCATCTCCCCGGAAGTGCTGCACCGCGTCGCGTCAATGGCCTCCGGCGGAATGGACACCCTGCCCCACAACGGCGCCGTCATCACCCTGCTGGCCATCACCGGGCTGACCCATCGGCAATCCTATCGGGACATTTTCGCCATCACGCTCATCAAGACGGCCGCGGTGTTTTTCATCATCGCGGTGTACACGGTCACCGGGTGGGTCTGAGTGGCCCGCCAGCGATCCTCGTCAAACCACCGGGTGGCCGAACTTGTCTCACCGCACGATGCGGTAACACGGCACGAACCAGGAGAGCGCGCAGGGTGCGCAGCCGCAAGCCGCGGCTGTCCGGCATGATCATCCCCCGATCGAACGGGCCAGACGCATGCGTTGTCCGCCGCTGATGACGCGGGTGCCGTACGCCACTTTGAGGCGCGCCCCGCTGCGCAGCTCGAGCGTGACGTGCTCGTCCGCAACCGCGCAGATGGTTCCCTCGTGGGGCTCGTCGAGCTTTACGCCCACCACGGCCGACAGGGGCGGCAGGGCGCCCCCCAGCGGCTTCTTCTTTCCCTTCAGCGGCGCGGATTTGAGCGACGGCTCGCTCACCATCTCGCTCACATAGGCGGACGGCCACGCCGCGTCCGCAACAACGCGCACCGCCCGCCGCCCCCGCGTGATGGCCACGTGAAATACCCGCCGCTCCTCCTCCAGGGCGGCCGGCCCCTCGGCGAGGCGGTGCGGCATCAACCCCCAGGAAGCCCCGTAAACGATCACCCATGACCACTCCAGTCCCTTCACCCGATGCACCGAAGAGAGCGTCACGCCGTCGCCGTGCCCGCGATGCAAGCGCTCGCGCAGCCACGCCTCAAAGGTGGCGGGGTCCGGGTGCAGAGGCGCGATCTGCTCGAGCGCGACCAGCTCGTCCAGGTGCGTGCCGGCCCCGGCCTGGGAATGGGATTCGTCCAACTCCTCCAGGTCGCGATCCAGCCCGACGTCCTCGCGAATCCAGCGCAGCAGGTCGGCGGTGCTGGCTGCCGCCTTTCCGCGGATGGTGCGCAGAGCGGCCACCCACTCCCTGATGGAATCGGCTTCCCAGGGCGGCGAGCCGCGCGCGAAGCCGTTCAAATCGGCAAGCGTCCAGGCGGGACGCTTGCCAAGCCCGTCAATGGTGACCCGCCGAATCACCCGCGAGGGACGCCGCATCGCCTCCTGCAGCAACCGCGTGGGCATCGGCTCCGGGCCGCAGGCCAGCGCCAGCCATGCAAACGCCGCGCGCGCCCCGACGCGCTCCAGGACGCTGGCGTCAACGGCCGCGCTGCAGGGAATTCCGGCCACGTCGAGGGCTACCTCCACCGGGAGAAGCGCCTCGTTGACCCGGCACAACACCGCGATATCCGTGGGCTTCGCGCCGGCCTCCAGAAACGACCGCACGAGCCCCACGGCGTGCTCGGCCACCTCCCCCGAGGGGACCCGGTCCACGCGCAGCGGCACGTCCTCAGACGTCTCCGCCGCCGCGAAAATCTTCTTCACGACGCGCCGGCGATTGCGCTTCAGCAAGCGAGCAGCCGCTTCCACCACCGGCGGGGGGCAGCGGTAATTGCGCTCCAGCGCATACTCCGCGGCGCCCGGAAACAATTTCCGGAAATCGATGAGGTATTCCGGCGTGGCGCCCAGGTATCCATAAATGACCTGGTCGTCATCCCCCACGCCGTACACCTGCCAGGACGGCGCGGCCAGCAGGCGGATCAGCAGCAAGTAGGCCGGGGTGAGGTCCTGAAACTCGTCGACCAGCAGGTGGCGGCAGCGGCGCTGCGCTTCACGGCGCTCCTCCGGCGAGGTGAGCAGCACTTCGATGGCTCCGTAGATCTGCTCGTCGTGGTCGATGGCGTTTTCCGAGCGCAGCAGTTTCCGGTATTTCTCGAACACTCCGGCAAAGCCGGGGATATTTCCCCGCGAGCGTTCCACGTCACCCGGCGGGCGCAGCGCAAGCCGCACTTCGGCCAGCGCTTCGATCCAGGAAACCCATGGATCGCGGCCCTTCTGGGGTTCCACGTGCACCAGCGCCCGCAACAATCCGCGAACCTCGCGCTCCGAGAGAACGCGAGGATCTCCACGGCGGCGCAATATCTCGTAGCCCAGCGCGTGCAGCGTCTTCACGCGCGGACGCACGTCGCGAGTGCGCTCCGCCAGCTCGACGGCGGCGCGCTTGTTGTAGGCCACCGCGGTGACAATCTCCGGCTCCACGCCGCGCCCCTGCAGCAGGTAGCGCAGGCGGGCGGTCAGCACGCGCGTCTTTCCGGAGCCGGCCGGAGCGATCACCCGCGCGGCGCCGGCCGGGTGCAGCACCGCGGCCCGTTGGTCCGGCGCCAGGTCGTCGGTTGGCGGTCCATCCCTCGCCAGGGTTAGGCGGCCGAGCGCGAGCGATTCCCCGTGCACCACCGGCACCGGCAGCGGACCGCGCGGTCCGCCGTCGCACCACGCGGGCGTGCCGTCGGAAAGCACCACGTCGGTGTCGACGCCCGCGCCCGCTCTCAGCCTGGCAATCGCAAAAGCGGCCAATCGCCAGGTGTCCCCGTCGTAATTATTCGCCCACACCAGAAATTGCAGGCGCTCTCGCGCCAGCGAGAATTCGGCGGGCAGCGCGTGGGGCGGAAGCGCGCACACCTCCGGTTCCTTCAAACGCTCCGCCGGAACGGCGAGAAAAACAACCACGCGCCTGCGCAACGCCCAGGCCTCGTGCAGGAGCGCCGCGGTGGCCGCGGGCGCCTGGAGCACTGCCTCGGTGATGGTTACCTGCGGGGCGCCGCGAAAAGCCTCCGGCACGGGCCGACCCGCGGGGAGAACGATGCCGCGACCGAGACAGTCGGGGCCGGGGAATGAAGTCACGGCGCCTCAGATTGGCGCATGGCGGGAAGACTCCCTGTCGTGGGGGAACGTCGGCACGCACCTCACGGTACGCAGGCGAACGTCTCGCCATCCGGGTCAGCACCGCCCCCGTGCGGACACGTGCGCTACCAGTGAAAATTCTCCGCGTGCCCCATGGAGGCCGCGAGGTTGATGCGCGCCGCCTGGTAGCGGGCCAGCGCCGCGGTCTCCGAGTCAAGCGCATTGGCCAGCGCGGTTTGCGCGGTCACCACTTCGACGTGGTCGCAGAGGCCGGCCTTGAAGCGCGTCATGCGCAGCTCCTGGCCGGCCAGGTCCACCACGCGCCGCGCTAATCTACTCCCAACTGTCGTGCCAGCGATGGTAGGCGGCAATCCAATCCGCGCCGCGGTCGGGGCCCGGGGCAAGCGGCAGATCCACCAGCGGAATCCGCAGCGTACGATCCCCGCGCGCGCAGATCGCGGTCAGGCGCCCGCTCACGTCGAGCTCGATGGCTTCCACCGTGGCCTCCAGTCCGTGGATGTCGGTCAAAAACGGGAGACGCACGTACTCCTCGATCATGGCGAACAGCCCGGCGGACTGCTCGAGCCGACCGTAGCAGGCCACGGTGGCCTCGTCGATCAACCCGTCGAGATGGACGGCTTCAAAGGCGGTCTTGAGAGCAGGCATGCCAGACACCTCCGAGAACGTGCGGGGGCGCACTCCCCCCCGCGAAGGGGTTCCCGCCCTCATCCCGCTCCCCTGGTGGATAACCCGCGATCTTATGCACAAGTGTTCCGGATCATCCGGTGGGACGTGCGCACGGTTTCCTCGCGGCCGTCCGCATGGCGCAGCGTGGCGGTGACGCCCTCAGCGTCCTGCACGAACGTCGTGAGCTGGACCCGGCGCTCGACCGTGATGCCGCGCCGCGTCAGGCTCTCGGCCAGCAGGCGCTCGGTGTCGCACTGCGGGACCATCAGCGCGAACGGGAACGGGCTGGGCAGCTCGTCGAGCGCCACGTGGACAATGCGGGTGCCGTCGGCGTACATGGACGACCCGTGCACGCGATGTCCGCACGCCAGGGCGTCCTCGGTCAATTTCTGATCCGCGCGCGCGAAAATCTCCATGGTGCGGCTCCAGAGCACCAGCGCTTTTGACTTGTCGGATCCCTGTGCGGCCACGTCCACGATGCGCACCGACAATCCGTGGCGCGCCGCCTCGCACGCCATCATCAATCCGACCGGTCCCGGGAGGTTCCCTGCGCCGCGCGGCTCGAATTGTTCCCGCGTGCACGGAGTGCTTCACCTGCTGATGCTGCTCGCGAAACTCGGCTCCCCCGACCCCGAAAAACGGAGGGAGGCGCAGGGCTGCCTTGCTCTGCTGGTGGGGCTTGGCCTGTGGGGCGGTCTGGCCGGCTGGCTCAACGACGTGCTGGTCGCGCGGTACGGGCCACGCGGATGGATCGTCCCGGCGGCGTTTCTTGGCGTCCCGATTCTGCTGATCGGCGGCGGGTTGATCCTTTATCTGGCGGGCGCCTTTATCAGCGGATTCATTGAGGGATGGAAGATGCCGCCGCAGCCCGAGGAAAACGCCCCGACGCCGTCCGAGGAGATTTCAACGCCCGCGGACGAAGCCTCGCCGGAAGCGCCTCCCCCCGCGCCGGAAATAGTGCCGGCAGCACCCGCTGAGCTGCCCACCGACTTTAACAAGCTGATGAATATCTCGTTCTCCACCGAGGAGGCGAACAGCCTGCTCGATTGGCGCCCGGACAATTAGTGTGCAGTTGACAATAACTTGTCGCCATGCTATAGTTAGCTTGTAACATACACGAACTATCCGGGAGGCGCTTTGCCATGATTGTCACCGCTCCCCACGACGCCGCATTGAATGGCTCGGTGATTTTTCTGGCCGGCCCCATCCAGGGCGTCCACTCCTGGCAGGACGAGGCCGCCGCGCTTCTGCAGGCCCTCAATTCCGAAGTGCACGTCGCCACTCCCCGCCGCCCCTGGGACAACAAGGCGGACTTCGACGACGCCGACTACCGCCAGCAGGTCGACTGGGAGACCCGCTGGCTGCGCCGAGCCGGCCAGCACGGCGTGGTGCTGTTCTGGCTGGCGCGGGATCGGTTCCACCGCTGTGAGCGGGCCCACGCCCAGACCACCCGCTTCGAGCTGGCCGAGTGGAAGGAGCGTCACCGCGTCGAGGGCTGCCACCTCGTCGTCGGCATCGAGGAAGGCTCCAGCGGCGCCCGCTACATCCGCCATCGCTTCGCCGCGGAGTGCCCTCGGGTGCCGATCCGCGATGCCCTGGCCGACACCTGCCGCGCCGCGCTCGAGCTCGTCCAGCCTTTTTTCATGACCCTCGCGTAGGATGATCGGGTGGAAGTGCGTCTCAACCTCATCAACCCGCAGGTCCTGACCCCGCGGCAGCGCACGGTGCAGGCGGCCGCGCCGCTGGACGTGGTCAGCATCGGCGCCGCGTCCGCGCCGTTTGGCGTTCACGTGCCGCTGTTTCCGCTGGCCGGGCCGGCGGCGGCCGCGATCGACCTGCTGCCCGCCGTCGATCGGGTCGTTGCGGGCGGCGTGAAGCTGTCACGCCAGAAGCGCTTCCTGTGCTGGGACCGCCAGGGCTGGACGGATGCCACCCCTCGCAAGGACGCCGATTACGTCCGCGGCAAGTTTGCCGACGCGCAGCCCGCCTGGGACATGGTTAGCGCGCCGCAGGCCTCCGAGCCGCTCCGCGCGCGTGCTGACCTGCTGAAATCCTTGCAGGTCACCGGACAGCCGGCGGCCGTCTACCGCGCCGTCATCGAATCCCCGCTGCCCCTCGCCGAGGGCGCGCCGCTCGCGGTGGCGCTGGCCTCATCGCTGCCGCCGGAGTGCAGCCACGACGCGGCGGCCATCTACCGCCGGCTGGCCGTCACTTCGGATTGCAAGGCCGCGCTGAAGCGCGTCCTTGAAGTGACCGACGCGTTCCGCCGGATGCTGGAGGCCGCGCCGCTCTCTTCAGAAAATCGCGGACGGCTGCTGGCCGGTCTGGTCCACACCGACTCCGGCGCCCGAGCCGACGTGGAGAAAATCATTACCGGCTGCAAGCCGTGGGAAATGGACGCGCCCGCCTGGGAGCGCAAGAAGGGCGCGCTCATCGGCGGCGCCCGCCGGGATAACCAGGCGTATGGAAATGCCACGCTGGCGTCGGCCATCACGCTCCCACCGGGAAAGTGCACCTTGACCGCCGACGTCTCGCATGAGTTCAGCTCGTTCGATCGTGGATTTTTGACAATTTCCTCGGACGGTGGAGAAACCTGGAGCGAGCTTAAATCGTTTCGCGACAAGAAATACTCCGAGCACGTGGAGATTTCCCTGGACGCATGGGCCGGCAAAGCGGTTCAGATCCGCAGCACGATCTCGCGGATGCACGAGGGCGGGCCCTACCGCGTGGAGAACCTGCGCCTCAACGGCGCGCCCCTCGACACGGTGAACGCGGACCCCCTCCTCGACTTGCTCGAGGACGATCGCATGACGCCCGCCCAGCGAGGCGCGGCGGTCCACGCCATGGCCGAGCTGGCGGCGCAAACCTCCACCGCCGACGCCATGCGCCTGTGGAGCGCGCTGCGGCCGGCCGACGACGCGGTGGCATCATTCCCGCCGGCCGACCTGGATCTGCGCGCGCAGCTGCTGGGCGCGCTGGCCAGGGTCGGCAGCGTCGACAGCGCGCTTTCCGCTTATCCGATATACGTATCGCTGGAAGACTCCAGGCGCCAGCAGGCCGTCGAGCACGCGAAAAGCCTCAACGCGCGGCTGGCCGTGCCCGGCCTTGGCTTGCGCCTGCTCCCCTGCCTGTTCAATCACCTGGGAGACAAGGACGCCGAAAACGCGCTGGCCGCGCTGTGCAAGACGCTGGGAGCCGAGCGCGCCGAGCAGGCCTGGAAGGCGCTGGAATCCCTGCCGGTCGGATGGGCGCAGCGGCAGAAGCAGTTCGAGGCCGCGTGGCAGCTCAGCGGACACGACTTCAACGCCGCGCTGACCGATGCGACGACGTGGACGCTCACTCCGGCGGCCGCGACGTCCCTGGCCGCATTCGCCGAAAAAGTAAAGGGGTGGCACACCCGCGGCAAGTGGGAAAAGGTCACCGACGGGTGGCGCGGTGGAGCCTCGTCGCTGCAACAGGAGCACGAGCCGCTGGTTTCCAACTCGTTTGCCGTTCCGCCGAACGCGCGCCTGACCTTCAACGAGGAACACCAGCTCTACAGCGGCGACTCGGCGGGCCTGGAAATTTCCCTGGACGGCGGAGAATTCCACGAAGTGCTGAAATTCCGCAACAAGGGCGAAGTGCGGCGGCACGACATTTCGCTGGCTGAATATTCCGGCCGCCAGGCACGCCTCCGCTTCACCATGAACAAGACCTACGACCTCACGCGCGGCCTGACGTTGCGCGAGGTGAACGTGGGCGATCGCCGGCTGGAAAACATCGTGTGCGAGGCGGCCCGCGCGCCCATCAGCGCGATGCTCGCGGCCGGCGACCGCGTCGAGGAGCGGCTCGCACTGCTCGGCGCCCTCGCTGAAAAAGCGGGCGACGTCACGCAGGGCATCCGACTGTACGAAGCGCTCGCCTCGAGAACTGGCGCGCCCGATTGGCGCGATCGCATGCTGTCGCTGGTCGACGTGGGCGGCGTCGAGGGCGCGTTACGCGCGTGGAAATTCCTGAACACGCTGGCGCCCCAAGAGGCCGACGCCGCGCTGGCCGCCCTGAACCGTGCGAAGGAATTCGTAAAGAAGGACACCCGCGCGTGGACCATGCTGGAAAGCCATCTCGCGGACGCCGACTTCCCGTATGCCGTCGTCGGCGCCGAGCGGTTGGCGGGGATGCTGGGCGCCGGTCCGGCCGCCGCCGCATGGCGCGAGTTGGAAGCCATGCCCGGCAATATGTCCGATAAGGCCGGCGTCTTCACGTTCTGTTACCGCTCGGGCAGCGGGCAGATTCGCGAGGCCCTTACCGAGATGGCCTCGCTGCAGATTCCGGAGGGGGCGGGTCGCGGGCTGTCCGGCATGCTCGATAAGGTGCGGCCCTTCGATCTGCAAGGCCTCTGGGGCGAGGAGTGCGATTCCACGGGCCGCCAGGTGTTCAATTGCGCCACCAACGCGCTGCGCCAGGAGCACACTTCGCTCACCTCGCACGTGCTCGAGGTGAAAGGCATCGAAAATCCCGTGCTGCGCTTCGACGCCCGCTGCGACCTTTACGATCGCGTCGACAACTGCAAGGTGGAAGTCTCCTCTGACATGACCAACTGGCGCACGCTGCACACCTTCACCGGCCAGGTGGACTGGGCGTCCCAAGAAATTCCCCTGGAACCGGCGGAGCGTCTGCAAATTCGGTTCCGCATCGACAAGTCGTATGACCGCGGAAACGGATTCTCCGCGCGCGCCATTACCATCGGCGGAAAGCCGCTGCCCGGGCTGGCCTCCCCGACGCTTATCGGAGGCCTCCGGCAGATCGCAGCGGACGGCGACACGCAGGAGCGCACGCTGGCGCTCTCCTTCCTGACCGGGCTCGGAGCGCCCGCTGTGGAGCGCGTGCTGGCGTTTGCCGAAGCGAACAAGGCCGCCGATGTTTTTGAGCACCACACCACCTCCGAAGTGGTGGCGCGGCTGGCGTCCACCGCCGTGTTGTCCGGCAATGAGGACGACCTCGAGCGGCAATTGCAGAAAATGCTGATCCCCGACTCCGAGTTGGGCGGCGTTGCCGTCACCGATGACGAAGTCATCGTGAACGGAGTTCGGGTGCGGCGGCGCGTGCACAAGTGAGCTACGAACGCGCCCTGAACGTCGCCCTGGCGTGCGCCCGAAAGGCCGGAGCCACGCTGCGCGCGGCGTTTCACGAGAACCGCGACGTGGACAAGGAAGCCGAGCGAGAAATCCGTGAGACGCTGCGCGTGGAATTTCCGAGCTGGGGATATCGCGGCGAGGAAACCGGCGCCGCGTTGCCGGCCGACGGGGAAACCAACTGGTGGGTGGTCGATCCCAACGACGGCACGTTCGCCTTCTTGTCCGGATTCCGCGGCGCGGCAGTCTCCATTGCGCTGCTGCACGATCGCGTGCCGGTGCTCGGGGTGGTGTACGCGTACGCCGCGCCGGACGACAACGGAGACCTGATCTACTGGGCGGAGGGCTGCGGTCCGCTGCGCCGCAACGGTGCTCCGCTGGCGCCGCGCGCGTGGAGGGATTTGCAGTCCGGGGACGTCGCGTTGATTTCCCAGCACGCGGATCTGTCGCCGGCCGCGAACGCGAAGGCGGTGGCGCCGGCCCGCTATCTCCCCACGACCAGCATCGCCTACCGGCTCGCGCTGGCCGCGGCCGGCGAGGGCGTGGCGGGCGTTTCACTGAACAGCCCGTGCTCCTGGGACTATGCCGCCGGACACGCACTGCTGCGCGCGGTGGACGGCGATCTGGTCAACGAGGACGGAAGGTCGGTGACCTATTCGGCGGACGCGCACAGCCACACCCGGTTTTGTTTCGGCGGCGGACCGGGCATCGCGCGGACACTGGCGCGCGCCCCCTGGGGGGAGGTGCTTTACCGCGCGGCAACCGCCCCTGCGGCCCCATGGGATACGTGCCTGCCGCTCAAGCGCGCGACGATTTCCGATGCGGGTGTTCTATCCCGGGCGCAGGGATGCTGGCTCGGCCAACTGAGCGGGGATGCGCTGGGCAGCCTGGTGGAATTCAGATCCGCGGAGGAAATTCAAAGGGAACACCCGGGCCGCGTCCGTCGCCTGGAGGACGGCGGCACGTGGCACACCATCGCCGGCCAGCCCACGGACGACTCCGAGCTGGCGTTGATGCTGGCGCGCTCCATCCTGCGTCACGGCGGATATTCTTCCGGCACGGCCGCGACTGCGTATGGCTGGTGGATGCGCTCCCATCCATTCGACGTGGGAAACACCACGCAGCAGGCGCTGGGCGAAATCGGCGAAGACCTGTCCGAGCGCGACGCGGAAGCGGCCGCCACTTCGGCGGCAAGCAGGCACAGCCAGGCCAACGGCTCGCTGATGCGCATTTCCCCGCTGGGCATCTGGGGCTGGCGAAAATCCCCGGACGTGCTGGCCGAGGCGGCCCGCCGCGACAGTCGGCTCACGCACCCGAACCCGGTCTGCCAGGACGCCTGCGCGGTGTTCGTCATTGCCATCGCGCGGGCCATCGAAAGCGGCGACGACGCGACAGCCGTTTATCGATACGCCCTGGACTGGGCAAGAAAATCGGCGCACCCGGACATCGTGGAGATTCTCGAGCTGGCCGCCCGCGAAATACCGGCGAATTTCTCGCATCATCAGGGCTGGGTGCGCATCGCGCTGCAAAACGCGTTTTATCGGCTGCTGCACGCGACCTCGCTCGAAGAGGGGGTTGTCGACACGGTCATGTGCGGCGGCGACACGGACACCAACGCCGCCATCGCCGGAGCGCTGCTCGGCGCGGTTCACGGCCGCGACGAAGTCCCCGCGCAGTGGCGAACGGCGGTGCTCACCTGCCGCCCGCTGCCCGGCACGTGGCGCCCCCGCCCGAAGGCCCTCTGGCCGGTGGACGCGCTGGTGCTGGCGGAGCGGTTGCTGGCTATTTCATCGTAGGCATGACAAACTCAGCGCCCTTGCGGATGCCGGTGGGCCAGCGCTGGGTGACCGTCTTCAACCGCGTGTAGAAGCGGACGCCGTCGGGGCCGTGCTGGTTGAGGTCGCCGAACGCGGAGTCCTTCCAGCCGCCGAAACTGTAAAACGCCAGCGGCACCGGAATCGGCACGTTGACCCCCACCATCCCCGCCTGCACGCGGGTGGAAAAATCGCGCGCCGCATCGCCGTCGCGGGTGAAAATTGCGACGCCGTTGCCGTAGGGATGCTCATCGGTGAGGCGCAGCGCCTCGTCGAACGACTCGGTGCGCAGCATGCACAGCACCGGGCCGAAAATCTCCTCCTGATAGATCCGCATTTCCGGCTTGACGTTGTCGAACAGGCACGCGCCCATGAAGAATCCCTCATCGTGGCCGAACGGCTTCTTGCCGCGCCCGTCCACCACCAGCTCGGCGCCTTCCTGAACGCCGACGTCGACGTATCCCTGCACGCGCTCCAGGTGATCGCGGGTCACCAGCGGGCCCATTTCCGACGCCGCGTCGTCGGAGGCGCCGACTTTCAGCGTCTTGATGCGCTCGACGAGCCGCTCGCGCAGCGCGTCCGCGGTACTCTCGCCGACCGGCAGCACCACCGAGATGGCCATGCAGCGCTCGCCGGCGGAGCCGTACGCGGCGCCCATCAGCGCGTCGGCGGCCTGATCCATGTCGGCGTCGGGCAGCACGATCATGTGGTTTTTCGCGCCCGCCATGGCCTGCACGCGCTTGCCGTGCGCGGAGGCCGTCGCGTAGACGTGGCGCGCCACCGGCGTCGATCCCACGAAGCTCACCGCGGCCACCCGAGGATCGGTGAGCAGGGTATCCACCGCCTCACGGTCGCCGAGCACCACGTTCAAAACCCCGGGCGGGGCGCCCGCTTCGAGCAGCAATTCAGCCAGCCGCAGCGAGCAGCCGGGATCTCTTTCCGACGGTTTCAAGACGAAGGTGTTTCCACAGGCGACCGCCACCGCCAGCATCCACAGCGGCACCATGGCGGGGAAGTTGAACGGCGTGATGCCCGCGCAGACGCCGACCGGCTGGCGCAGCGAGTACATGTCGATGCCGTTGGAAACGTTGTTGGAAAACTCGCCCTTGAGCAGGTGCCCAATTCCGCAGGCAAATTCGACCACCTCAAGTCCGCGCTGAATCGAGCCCCGCGCGTCCGAGGCCACTTTCCCGTGCTCGCTGGAAACCAGGTGGACGATCTCGTCCATGTGCTCTTCAATGAGCTGCTTGAAGCGGAACATGACGCGCGCCCGCACCAGCGGAGAGGTCGCGGCCCACTTTGGGAAGGCTTCGGCGGCGTCGGCGATGGCGGCCTCGGTTTCCGCCTTCGTGGCGAACGGCTCGCGTGCCGTCACGATCCCCAGCGTGGGGTTGCAGACGTCCCCGAAACGCCCGCTGGTCCCCGCGACTTTGCGGCCGCCGATGAAGTGGCACAATTCCTTCGGAGCCACCGCCTTCGCGTCGGTGGTGTCTCTAGGCACGGTTTCCATGACAGCGCGTCCCCCGGCTTCGTAGAATACACGGATCGTATCACGGCGCGCCTGAGACGGTCAATCAAGCGCCCGCCTCATGCCCAGAAGTTGAACTTTCTTCCCCCGCGCGCCAGGAGCGCGGGCGCCGGACACCGAATTCACCTGAGTGGTTTGATCGTGTCGCGCGACACGCCCGGGTCAGTTGATGTCCCGTAATGCGACGCTACTTGTGTCGCGCGCCACTAAGAGTCTGAATTTCATTCCATTGAGGCATCCTTCGATCGTGCTGAAGTCGTCATTCGAAGTCCAGGTTGAAGGAGGCCGCCCCGTGTCCGCTCCAGTTATCGCTCCGCCCGCCTACCATCACCTTCTGCGGTCTGTCTACGGCTACGAGACGTTCCGCGCCGGGCAGGAAGCCATCATCGCCCACGTGGCCGCCGGCGGCGACGCCTTTGTGGTGATGCCCACCGGCATCGGAAAATCCATGTGCTACCAGCTCCCGGCCATGTGCCGCCCGGGCGTGGGCGTCGTCATCTCGCCGCTCATCGCGCTGATGCACAACCAGGTGGAAGAGCTTCGCGCGAAGGGCGTGCGGGCGGCCTGCCTCAATTCCAGCCTCACCCCGATGGAGGCGCGCGACGTCGAGCAGCGCCTGCTGGCCGGCCAGCTCGACCTGCTCTACGTCGCCCCCGAGCGGGCGGTCACCCCGCGGTTTCTCGAGCTTCTCGAGGGCGTGTCCATCGCGCTTTTCGCCATCGACGAGGCGCACTGCGTCTCCCAGTGGGGGCACGATTTCCGGCCGGAGTACATGCAACTGCACGTGCTCGCGGAGCGTCATCCCAACGTCCCCCGCATTGCGCTCACCGCGACCGCCGATCGGGTCACCCGCGGGGACATTGTCGAGCGCCTCCGCCTCGACCGCGCGCAGCAGTTCGAAACCAGCGTGAACCGCCCCAACATCCACTACGCCGTGGCCGCCAAGGACGAGCCCCGCCAGCAATTGCTGCGCTACCTGCGCGAGCGCCATCCCGCCGACAGCGGCCTGGTCTATTGCCAGACCCGCGACCGCGTGGAAAAGACCGCGGAATTTCTGGTGAAGCACGGCTTTCCCGGGGTCCCCTACCACGCGGGGTTGGACGCCGAGACGCGGCGGCGCCACCAGGGGCTCTTCGAGCGCCAGGAGCACGTCGTGCTGGTGGCCACCGTTGCGTTCGGGATGGGCATCAACCGGCCCGACGTGCGCTTCGTGGCCCACCTGGATCTGCCCACCAGCGTGGAGGCGTACTACCAGGAAACCGGCCGCGCGGGCCGCGACGGCCTGCCCGCCGACGCGTGGATGGTGTACGGGCTCGCCGACATCGTCACCGTGCGGCGGCGCATTGCCGACAACGGCGCCGACGAGCACCGCAAGATGGTCGAGCACCGCAAGCTGGAATCCCTGCTGGGATATTGCGAGTCCACGCGCTGCCGCCGCCAGGTGCTGCTGGAGTATTTCGGCGAGCGGATGGCCGACGCGTGCGGAAACTGCGACACCTGCGTGCAGCCGGTGGCCTCGTGGGACGGCACCATTGCCGCGCAGAAGGCGCTTTCGGCCGTCTTCCGCACCAACCAGCGCTACGGTGTCGCGTACCTCGTGGACGTCCTGCTGGGCAACGCCAGCGAGCGGATTGCGCGCAATGGGCACGACCGGATCAAGACGTTCGGCGTGGGCGCCGACATCCCGAAGGCGCAGTGGCAATCCATTTTCCGCCAGCTCGTGGCGGGAGGATGGCTGCAGGTGGACCTGGGCGAGTACGGGACCCTTTCCCTCACCGCCCGGGGGCGCGCGCTGCTCAAGGGCGAGGAGTCGCTCACCCTGCGCTCGGAAACGGTGGCCGCGAAGCAGCCCGCAAAACGGCCGACCCGGAGCGCGCCGGAGAGCACGGTGCCGGAAGAGGACCGCTCGCTGTTTGAAGCGCTCCGCCAGACGCGCCGCCGGCTGGCCAGCGAGAACGGCGTGCCGGCCTACGTGATCTGCCATGACACGACGCTGATCGACCTGGCGCGCCAACGGCCGCACACCGCGTTCGACTTGAAAAGCATCTACGGGCTTGGCGAGGCGAAAATCACCCGCTACGGCGAGGCGTTTTTGGAAATCATCGCGGAGAACGCAAAAACGGCGCCCTTTGCGAACGCCGTTTCATGGACCGAAGGGGACCTCTAGCCGTCCTGCTGGGTAGCCTCCTGCGCCTGGGGCGACAGGGACACGCTGTCTTCGGTGTTGATGCCGGGGAACGCGCCGCCGCCGTCGCTATCCGCGGCGCCCGCCGCGCCGGCGTCGCTGCCCTGTGAGGGCGCGGCCGCAGAGGACGCTCCGAGATTTCCACCCAGCCCGCCGACTCCCTGGGCTCCGCTGCCGAGACTTCCGATTCCCTCGATGGCGTCCATTCGGTTCGTTCCTCCTGCTGTAATTGGCTCCGCTAGCGCATCATCCCACGCGCATGTGAACGCCGTATTGCCGAAATGTAAAAAGTTTAAGGTTTCCCCACAGGACGGCCGGCACCCATCGCCGTAGAGGCGTCCCATGCGCAAGATTCAACACGCCCTCCTCGCCGTTCTGGCCGTCCTGTGGGCCGTGCAGCCCGCGGCCGCCGCACCGTCCGGCGTCCCCACCGTCACCCGGCACACCATCATCAAGCAGGATCCCGAGCGCCGCATGCTGGTCAAGGCCTCGTATCCCAGCTTGAGCATGCCCGGGGCGCTCATGGGGGTCCGCGGCAACCTGGAAGACTTCAATCGCTTCGTCCGCATGAAGGCCAGCCAGGCCGTGGTGCAGTTCATCAAGGAAGTCCGCTCGTTCTCGCCCCCAGCCAGCGTGCCCGGTCAGAACGCGCTCGCCGCGGGCTATACGGTCGAGCGGAATACGGGCCGGCTCATTGCGGTGAAGTGGACCGTCTTCCGCCAGCTGGTTGGCGGCGCGCACCCCGACACGATGGTGGTCACCCTCAATTACGATCTCGGCGGCGGTACGATCGTCCTGGCCAATCTGTTCAAGGTCGGCAGTCCTTACCTGAAGATCATTTCCCAGCAGGCGACCGCGCAGCTCAAGGCGGCCGCGAAGAAATCAGGCTACAAGCTGTTTGGGGAATTCCTGACCGCTAAAGCGGACAACTTCAAGCACTTCATCGTGGGGGAAAAGGGGCTTGACGTCTATTTCAACCCCGGCTCGGTGGCGCCGGCTGTGGTGGGAATTCCGCGCGTAACCATCCCCTGGAAAGCATTCGGCGCCTCTCTGGCGCCGAATACGGGGTGGATGCGTCAGGCTTTCCGGTAGGCCGGCGCGTTGCGCAGCAGGTCGAGTTCTTTCTGCGCGCGGGCCAGCGCCTTTTCGTCCTTGCTGGTGGCGAGGACGTCCACGAGGCGCTGTTCTTCGCGTATGGCCAGCTCGGGAAGCTCGTCTTCCTTCACGCGGAAGGCCTCGTAGCCGGGGCTCAAGCCGTATTTCGCCATCGCGGCGACGCGCTCGCCCACTTCCTTGCGCGACATGCGGACGTCGCTGGGGAATTCCAACGTCATGGTGAGGTCGCGGGCCGGATCCATTGACATCAGGTGCGGGCGGATGAACTCCACCTCACCCTGGTAGGTGCTGTTGTCCCACAGGTTGAGCGTGGTCTCGGCGGTCAGGCTGCCACGCACGTCGTATTCGCGGACGATGCGCCGGATGAGCCGCTCCTCGGCCAGCGGGCTGTCGAGGAAAAGAATGCGGTAGGGAAGCTGGTTGGTTTCCAGAGTGTCGACAATGCTCTTGTTGACGGCGTGCACCGAGTCCACGACGATGATGTCGTCGGCGCCGACTTCCACGTGACGCGTTTCGTCGGAGCGGTGGCCAATGAATGAGCCCGAGCCAGGGCGCGGGTTGAAGTCGTAGACCGGCAGGTCGACCTTGCCCGTCGCAAGCAGCGTGGACAGGTCGTTCTGCAAGCGGGGAATGTCCATGTAGCGCTCGTGATCCCAGTAAATCTCCCCGGTCTTCGTCTTGGGGATGCCGCCCGGGCAGTCCGTGCCCCAGAAGAACATGTCTCCCTCAACCACTTTCACCTTGCGGTCACCGGCGCACTCTTGCAGCTTCTCGATCAGCCTGGTCTTGCCGGCGCCTGAGGGACCGCCGAGCAGCACGGCCACACGCTTGCCCTGGGGGAGACTGTCGACGAAGCCGTCGAGCTGATCGTAGCGGTTCGGCGAGCGGCCTTCGACCAGCGCCATCTCCGCGGTCTCCAGGGA
>Ga0194121_10005830_pt1 | contig 16822 bp, 10 predicted proteins | sample TA2MahCa50mmetaG_FD_148609 | JGI IMG/M metagenome (GOLD analysis project Ga0194121, IMG submission 148609) | Freshwater microbial communities from Lake Tanganyika, Tanzania - TA2015020 Mahale Deep Cast 50m | ecosystem: Environmental > Aquatic > Freshwater > Lake | place: Tanzania: Lake...
AACGTGAGCGTATTTATGAAATGGACCACTAAGGGTCTGTGCAAAAATAAATTCCGGTTTTGCTGGAGGCGATTTCGCTTTCTGGCGAGGCACGACGAAGGAGCATAGCCAGGGCTCTGCGACTGAGGAGAAACGAAGCCAGAAAGCGAAATCGCCCCAGCCCTCCGGGACGGGGCGGCGCCTGGCCGGCTGCGGCGTTGCTCGTCGGTCACAGCCCCAAAACGGGGATGCTCCCTCCTCGCGCCTTGCATCCGGCCAGGCGGCGCTCCCGCCAAAACCGGAAGTTATTTTTGCACAGACCCTTAGGGAAAAAGGTTGTCCTCCTGAAGCAAAAGCCATAATTAAGGGACGCAGTTACGTTCGCCAGTGCATGAACCACCACACGCGGGTTTACGACAACGTCTTTGAGTTGCTGCCCAACGAGCAGAATCCTTCCCCGCTCGTCCGCATCAACCGGATGAATCCTGTCCCCGAATTCGCTCTCTACGCGAAGCTGGAATGGATGAACCCGTTCGGGTCGGTGAAGGATCGCGCCGCCTGGGCCCTGCTTCAAGACCTGGAACAGCGCGGCGAAATCGGGAACGGACGCGGCATTGTCGAGCCGACTTCCGGCAACACCGGCATCAGCCTCGCCGCCCTGGCGCGCGCGCGCGGCTTCCACATGCGCGCGGTCGTGCCGAACAAAGTGTCGCTGGAAAAGAAAGTCCTGCTCAAGATCGCCGGGGCGCAACTGGACGTCGTTTCGGACGAGCTGTGTCCCGCGCCCGGCCTGGGCGACGGCTCGATCAACATCGCCAAGACCCACGCCAAAGCTTCCCGCGACAAATACGCGATGCCGAACCAGTACGAGAACGAAAAGAACGTCGAGGCGCACTTTCACACCACGGGCCCGGAAATCTGGAGGCAGACCGAGGGCAAGATCACGCATTTGTTTGTTTCACTGGGAACCTGCGGCACCGTGAGCGGCACAAGCCGGTTCTTGCGCAGCAAGAAGCCGGACATCAAAGTCATCGCCGTGCAGCCCACGGAAGGCCATGACGTTCCCGGCCTCCGCAACGTCACGCAGTTGGGCGTGTCCAAGCTGTTCGATTCCTCGCTCGTGGACGACATTCTTGAGGTGGAATTCCGGCTGGCTTACTCGCGGGCCATGGAGTTGTGCCAGACCGAAGGTTTGCTCGCCGGGCCGAGTTCGGGCCTGATTTACGAGGGCGCGCGGGAAATCATTCTGCGCGACAAAGCCGGCTACGGCGTAATGATTTTTCCGGACAACATATTCAAATACACCTCGAACATGATGAAACACATCCCGAGTCTGGCATCCGGCAATCAGGCGTGAGCCTGGACAGAAACCATTAACCTAGAATTCAGAAAGGACTGATTATGGCCAACTACGCTCAACCTGAAGTGCTCGTCGAAACCGATTGGGTCAAAGCCAACCTGGGCAAGCCCGGCATCAAACTCGTCGAGATCGACGTCGATACCAAAGCTTACGACGCCGGACACATCCCCGGCGCCGTCGGATTCAACTGGCAGACTCAACTCCAGGATCAAGTCCGCCGCGATATCATCGGCCAGGAAGCGTTTGAAAAACTGGCCGGCGGCGCCGGCATTTCGCCCGGCGACACCGTCATTCTCTACGGCGACAACAACAACTGGTTCGCGGCCTACGGTTTCTGGCTGTTCAAGATTTATGGGCATGAGGATGTCCGGCTGATGAACGGCGGTCGGGTCAAATGGCTAAACGAGCCGGACAAGCAGATGACTACGGAAGTGCCCAAACCGACGCCCGTGACCTATAAGGCCTCCGCGCCGAACTCCGAACTGCGCGCGTTGGTCCCGCAAGTGTTCGAGGCCCAGAAGGCTGGCAAATGGAATCTCGTCGATGTGCGCAGCCCGGATGAATACACCGGCAAAGTCATCGCGCCGCCCGGCATGACGGAGACCGCGCAGCGCGGCGGACATATCCCTGGCGCCAAGAGCATTCCCTGGAGCACGGCGGTCAAACCGGACGGCAGCTTCAAGTCCGCGGACGAGTTGCGCAGCATTTACCTGGACCAAAAAGGCGTCGATCCCAACAAAGACACGATTGCGTATTGCCGGATCGGCGAGCGTTCGAGTCACACCTGGTTCGTCCTGAAATATCTTCTCGGCATCAAGAACGTGAAGAACTACGACGGCAGTTGGACCGAGTACGGCAACCTGATCGCCGCGCCGATCGAGAAGTAGGGCAGGCTTCCAGCCTGCCCGGGTATCCGTTCAGCGTCTTGGAGAATCTCAATCTGTGTTGGTTTCGAGTCCCCTTTCCCCTCACCCCGACCCTCTCCCTTGGGGAGAGTGAGGGACGCACTCATGCAATTGACAGATCTCACCTGGCCGAAAGTTCAGGCGCTCAACAAAGACACGCCCGTCGTGTTCCCGATTGCGGCGCTGGAACAGCATGGCCGGCATTTGCCGGTCTTCACCGACAGTCTGCTCGCGGGCGAAATCGTCCGGCGCGCGGCGGAGAAGTTGGGCGACCGCGTTCTCTTCGCGCCGTTGATGTGGCTGGGGAACTCCGATCATCACCTGGAGTTTCCGGGCACGCTGTCGGCGCCGCCGCGCACCTACCTCGATCTGCTCGCGGGTTTGCTGGAGAATTTCATTCAGCACGGCTTCAAGCGCCTGGTCTTCATCAACGGCCACGGCGGGAACGACGTTCCAGGGCGCCAGATCGTGTTCGAGGTGCGGCAGAAACACCGGCATCGCGGCGATCTTCTGCTGTTGTTTGCGACTTATTGGAAACTCGGGGGCAAACCGCAGGCGGTGCGTTCCGACTTCAAGCAACAGCAAATGGGCCACGCGTGCGAATGGGAAACGTCCATGATCCTGCGATTGGCGCCGGATCTGGTCGGAGACTTCAAAGGCGCTCCACCGGTCGAATTCGGCGAAGCGTTCGAACCGGCCGCGCGCGGCTGGATCACGCAGGATCGGTCGGAACCCGGCCATATCGGATATCCCGCTGCCGCCAGCACGGAAAAGGGGGAAACTCTGTTCAAGGTTTTTTCGGACGACGTGATCGCCCTGCTCGAAAAAATCATCGCCTGGGACGGCAAAAGCTGGAACGGGGGCGGCGCCGGTTGAGAGCTTCAGTTAGAATCTGAACAGGAGGCAACGGAGCAAACAGAGAATGAGGTGCAAAATCTCTGTTTCCTCTGTTACCTCCTGTTAAAGAAAATTCGGGACAGTACAGCGAGTGGACAAATCTATGAAACCTTCCCTGCGTACAAGTTTAACTCAACGAAATCCGTTTTCAGGAGACGCGCGTGCGGTCTTGATGCGAATTTTCAGCGCCTGCCTCCTTTGCCTCGCCCTTCCATCGACCCGCGCGGTCGATATTCGGAACACGCGGATGTTGAGCCAGCCGGCGGTGAGCCAGGATCACATCGCGTTCGTGTACGCCGGGGACATCTGGGTCTGCCAACGCGACGGATCGAACGTGCGCCGGCTCACCACTCATCCCGGCGACGAGACGAACCCTCGGTTCTCGCCGGATGGCCGTTCCCTGGCCTTCAGCGGGCAGTATGACGGGAACCTCGACGTTTATCTGATGCCGGTGAGCGGAGGCGTCCCCCAGCGCCTGACGTGGCATCCGGGCCCCGACCTCGCCCAGGACTTCCGGCCCGACGGCAAAGCCGTGCTGTTCACCTCCCCGCGCGCCGTTCACACCACGCGCTACACGCAGCTTTTCACCATATCGATTGACGGCGGGCATCCGGAAGCGGTGCCGATTCCGCATGCTTCCATGGCCGCCTATTCAACGGACGGCGCCAGAATCGCTTACACGCCGGTGTATGAGGCGTTCCGGCAGTGGAAGAATTATCGCGGCGGAACGATCAGCCGAATTTGGCTGTACGAAATGGAAAACCACGAGGTCGTCGAAGTCCCCAAACCCAAAGGCGGCTGCAACGACACGGTGCCGATGTGGATCGGCGGCACGCTCTATTTCCTCTCGGACCGCAACGGCGAGTTCAATCTCTTTTCCTACAACGCCTCAGCGAAGTCCGTGGATCAACTCACCTTCCATGCGGATTTCCCGGTGATGCACGCTTCGGCAGGCGGCGGCGTGATTGTGTATGAGCAGGCGGGCTATCTGCATCTCTACGATCCGGCCTCCAAGAGCGCTCGCCAGCTTGCCATTGGCGTGGCCGCCGATCTTATCGAGACGCGGCCGCGGTTTGTCAGTGGCGCCCAGTACATTCGCGACGCCCAGATTTCACCTTCCGGCGCCCGGGCGGTGTTCGAGTTTCGCGGGGAAATCATCACGGCGCCGGCCGAGAAAGGCGATCCTCGGAACTTGACCCAATCCACGGCCGTCCACGAGCGCGACCCTCAATGGAGCCCCGATGGGAAGAGCATTGCCTATTTCAGCGATGCCTCGGGCGAATATGCCCTACATATTGCGCCGCAGGATGGCAAAGGCGACGTCCGCAAAATCCCGCTGCACGGCGCCGGCTTTTACGAGGACCTTCGATGGTCGCCGGACGGACAGAAAGTGAGCTACGTCGATAATAGCTGGAGCCTTTTCATCTTTGATCTGCAGGCGGAGAAAGCCACGAAGATCGATTCGGAACCCGTCTTTGGCCCGGCCTCGTGGCGCGGCCTTCAGCACGCCTGGTCGCCCGACTCGCGCTGGCTCGCCTACACCGTCAAAACGGAGAGCGGCCATCAACGCGTCCATCTCTACTCACTCGAACAACAGCGTTCGCATGCCGTCACCGAAGGTCTGAGCGACGTGAGCGAGCCGGTTTTCGACGCGCAGGGGAAGTATCTGCTATTCTTTGCCTCCACCGACGCCGGCCCGGTAGTCAACTGGTTCGCCATGTCCAATGCCGATATGGAGATCACCCGTTCCCTCTACCTCGCTGTCTTGCAAAAAGGAACCAATTCACCCTTCCTCAAGGAAAGCGACGAAGAGAAGCCCAAGGAGGAAGCGAAAAAGGAAAAGGACGACGCAGCGAAAGAGGACAAGAAGGACGCAGCCGCGAAACCTGAAAAGGAACCGGCAAAACAGCCCGCCGAAATCGCGCCGCTGAAGATTGACGTGGAAGGCCTCGCGCAACGGATCGTGGCGCTGCCGTTGTCTTCGGCCTTTTACCGAAACTTGCAGGCCGGCGACACGAATCACATTTACTATTTGAAGTCGGATCGCGCCCCGGGAGGATCGGGAGCGAGCGGCTTGAATTTGGTCCGTTACGACTTGGAGAAACGGAAGGAGGAGACCCTGGCGGAGAAAGTGAGCGACTATTCCGTCTCCGCCAACAAGAAGAAAATCCTGCTGAATGCGGGCGAGATCTGGCTGATTACCGGAGCCGGGGAAAAGATCGATCTCAACAAGGGCAAGCTGGCGATGGGCTCGGTCCAGGTCAAGATCGACCCGCGCGCCGAATGGCCGCAAATCTTCCACGAAGCCTGGCGAATCAACCGGGATTACTTCTACGACCCCAATATGCACGGCGCCGACTGGGCGGCTGTGCGCGAAAAATACGCGGCCTTTCTGCCTCACCTGGCCGCGCGTCCCGACCTCAATCGCGTCATCCAATGGATGTGCTCGGAACTGGCCGTGGGCCACAGCTACCTCGGCGGCGGCGACCGGCTCAGTCAGATCAATTCGATCCCAGGCGGGCTTTTGGGCGCGGATTTTGAAGTGGCGGAAGGCCGATACCGTTTCAAGAAGGTCTATGGCGGATTGAACTGGAACCCGGAGTTGCGCGCGCCGCTGACCGAGCCGGGCGTGGACGTCCGCGCGGGCGAATACTTGCTGGCGGTCAATGGCGTGGACCTTCGCCCGCCCGAGAACCTCCACAGCCGCTTTGAAAACACCTCCGGCAAGCTGATCGAAATTACCGTTGGCTCAGATCCGGCCGGCGCACAAAAGCGCATCGTGCAGGTCGTGCCGATTGGAAGCGAGGTCGCCTTGCGCAATCGCGATTGGGTCGAAAGCAACATGAGGAAAGTCCACGAAGCCACGGCCGGACAAGTGGCCTACGTCTATGTTCCCAACACCGCGACGCTCGGGCACCTCTACTTCAAGCGTTACTTCTTTCCGCAGGCGGACAAGGAAGCGATCATCGTGGATGAACGGCACAACGGCGGCGGACAAGTGGCCGATTACTACATCGACATTCTCCGGCGGCCGTACATCAGCCACTGGACCACGCGTTACGGAAAAGATTTTCGCACGCCGCAAGGCGCCATCTTCGGACCCAAGGTGATGCTCGTCAACGAAACCGCCGGCTCCGGTGGCGATCTCCTGCCCTGGATGTTCCGCAAGCTAAACCTCGGCCCCTTGATCGGAAAACGGACCTGGGGCGGGCTCGTGGGAATTCTCGGATTTCCTGCGTTGATGGACGGCGGAGGGATTACAGCGCCCAACCTGGCGTTCTGGACGGAGGACGGCTTCCGTGTCGAGAACGAAGGCGTGCCGCCGGATATCGAGGTCGAGATGTGGCCGAAGGACGTGATCGCCGGACGCGACCCGCAACTGGAGAAAGCAATTGAAGTTGTCATGCGGTCGCTCAAGGAAAACCCGGCGCCGGGACCGAAACGCCCGCCCTTCCCAGTACGGGTTCGTCGGTAGCTTCGGAATTCGAGACTCGCTGCACCTAACCCGCGGTTAACCACCTTTGGGTCTGTGCAAAAATAAATTCCGGTTTTGCTGGAGGCGATTTCGCTTTCTGGCGAGGCACGACGAAGGAGCATAGCCAGGGCTCTGCGACTGAGGAGAAACGAAGCCAGAAAGCGAAATCGCCCCAGCCCTCCGGGGCGGGGCGGCGCCTGGCCGGCTGCGGCGTTGCTCGTCGGTCACAGCCCCAAAACGGGGATGCTCCCTCCTCGCGCCTTGCATCCGGCCAGGCGGCGCTCCCGCCAAAACCGGAAGTTATTTTTGCACAGTCCCTTAACTGAAGGGTCACCCCTGGGCTGAGTTTAAGGTTGTGAGAGACGGCGAATTGGCGTATCGGACATTCATGGATGCAGCAAGCGCATTGGCCAAGCAGATCGAGCGCTACCGCAGCATGACCGGAGAGCAGCGGCTGGCGGTTGCCTTGGAGTTGCACGAGATGTCCTGCGATATTGCGCGCGAAGGCATCCGTCGGCAAAACCCAAAGGCGGATGCCGCTGAAGTCGAACGCCTGCTGCGTCGCCGCCTCGAACTTGCGCGCGGCGCATGAGCGAACGAGAACTTCTGGTGGATTGTTTGCGCCGGCTGAACCGGACCGGCGTGACGTACTATCTCACTGGATCGATGGCGAGCAACTACTGGGGAATTCCGCGCACCACGCACGATCTGGATTTCGTCGTGCAATTGCCAACGTCCGCCGTGCCGCGCATTCTCCAGGAATTCAGCGGTGATTTTTACATCGAGGAAGCCGCCGTGCGCGCCGCCTACCGGCCGCCACACCAGTTCAATGCCATCGACACGCGCTCTGCGCTGAAAGTGGATTTCTGGCTGCCCAAGCCCGAGCCGTTCGACCGGGAAATGCTCCAGCGGCGCGTCCAGGTCACGCTGTGGAGCGAGCCCGCGTGGATTGCCTCGGCGGAAGACGTCATCCTGCACAAGCTCATCTGGAATCGCATTACGCCGTCTGACCGGCAGCTTGGCGACGCGGCGGGCGTGGTGGCCGTGCAAGCCGATGCGTTGGATAAGAGTTATCTGAAGCAGTGGGCGAAGGAACTAGGACTCACCGCCGAATTGGAACGCCTCTTAAGCGGCGAAATAAAACTGAAGAACACTTGACCCTCCGCTGTAGTGCATCCCATAAGGAAAGGATGCAACCTCTCTGGCCAGACTTCTTGCCTTCCCAATCCAGTCCCAGCCACCTCACCGTCAGCCGCCGGCAGGCGCTTGCCCGCACCGCCCTGGGCGCGCTGGGCTTGAGCGTGGTCGATCTCGGCCTTGCGCCGTCGCTTTGGGCGGCCGAACCGCCAGCCTCCGCGCCGCGCGAACCGCTCAACCGCTTTCCCCGGATGGTTCAGGAATATTTCGTAAGCCGGGTTCGCGCCGCGCTGGAGCAGGGTTGGGAGCGGCAGAAACACTTGCGCACCAAAGCGGAGGCCGAAGCGTACGTGCAGTCGGTCCGTGAAAAAATTCGCGCGAGCTTCGGTCCGGCGCCGGAGAAAACGCCGCTTAATCCGCGAGTCACGGGCGTGGTCGAACGGGACACGTACCGCATCGAGAAAATCATTTTTGAGAGCCGCCCCGGGTTTTTGGTGACGAGCAATCTCTATGTTCCGAAAGGGCGAAAATTTCCGCTGCCGGGCGTGGTCGGGTCCTGCGGCCACTCGAACAATGGCAAAGCCAACGAAGCGTACCAATCCTTCGCTCAAGGTCTGGCGCGGCAAGGCTACGTGGTGCTGATTTTCGATCCCATCGGCCAGGGCGAACGGCTGCAGTATCCGAACGAAAAACTCGAATCGCGCATCGGCGTCGGCGTCCGGGAACATCTGTATGCGGGCAATCAACAATTCCTGATCGGCGAATTCTTCGGCGCGTGGCGCGCCTGGGACGGCATTCGGGCGCTGGATTACCTGCTCACACGCGAGGAGGTGGACCCGCGCCACGTTGGGGTCACGGGAAATTCCGGCGGCGGCACGCTGACAACGTGGCTGTGCGGGCTAGACCAACGCTGGACCATGGCGGCGCCGAGTTGTTTCGTGACCAGCTTTCTGCGGAATGTGGAAAATGAACTGCCTGCCGACACCGAGCAATGTCCGCCGCGCGTGCTGGGCCTCGGATTGGACCACGAAGACTTCATCGCCGCGCTCGCGCCGAAGCCAGTAATCCTTCTCGGCAAGGAGAAGGACTACTTCGATGCGCGCGGCCTCGAAGACGCGTTTCGCCGGCTGAAACGGCTCTACGCTTTGCTGGGGGCAGAAGAAAGCATCGGCCTCTTTCTGGGACCGACTTATCACGGTTACTCGCAGGAGAACCGCGAAGCGATGTATCGCTGGTTCAATCGCGTCACGGGTGTGTCCAACGCGCAGGCCGAGCCGCAGTTGACCCTCGAGAAAGACGAAACGCTCTGGTGCGCGCCTAAAGGCCAAGTCTCTGAGCTCGGGTCCAGGACGGTGTTCTCGTTCACGCGTGCAACGGCTGTTGAAATGGAAAGGCGCCGGCCGGCATTGACGGGACCGAAGCTTGCCGGCGCGGTCCGGGAAATTCTGAAGCTCGGCGGCGCAGAGAATATGCCGAATGAATCGCGCTTTGGCGCCGTGAACGTCCCCCTCTCCCGTCCTGCGGACACCCTTTCCCCCTCCGAGGGGGAGAAGGATGGGGTGAGGGGGATCGTTCGGCGAGAGAGTGTCGGGAGGACGGGAGACGCGATCGCTCGTGGAGAGCGCGCGCCGGAGTACCGGATCATTCGGCCCATTCGCAGCCGCGCTTTTCCGAAGAGCCATTTCACCACTTACGCCGTGGCGACCGAACCCGGAATCCACGCGCTGGTTTATCGGTTGTCCGATCAGGCGCATCATTCGCGTCCGCCACAAGGCCCGACGCGCGCCGTGTTGTATGTCTCGCATCATTCGAGCGACGCCGAGCTCCGGACCGAACCGCTCGTTCGCGAACTGCTCGCAGCCGAGCCGGCGTCCGAATTCTACGCCTGCGATGTCCGGGGCATGGGCGAGTCGCGGCCCAATACGTGCGGCGACAACAGCTTCCTCGAACCGTACGGCAGCGACTACTTCTACGGGATCCATTCCCTCATGCTGGACACGCCGTATGTGGGTCAGAAAACTCACGACGTGCTCCGGGTTGTGGACTGGCTGGAGAGCGCCGGCATCAAGGAAGTTCATCTTGCCGGGAAAGGATGGGGTGCGATTCCGGCGGCGTTCGCGGCGCTTCTGGCGGATCGAATTGTTCAGGTCACCTTGAAGAACGCGCTCGCGTCCTACGCGGAGATCGCGAAGAGGGAGGATTACGCGTGGCCGTTGTCCTCGTTTCTGCCGGGTGTTTTGCGCGAATTCGATTTGCCGGATTGCTATCGGGAACTCGCAGCCAAGAAGCTCCGGCTCGTCGAACCGTGGAACGCACTCAGCCAAGCTGGCGGGGTCTGACCCAGCGCTAAAGCGGCGCTTCGCCCGGGGGAGCACACGCGCCTCGCGTGTTCCGGCTGGCGCCTCGCCAGCCGGAATGTTGTGGGAAGCCACAGGGAGCGCCGTTACTGGGTCACCGACACGCGATTGTCCTGGATGCGGATTTTCAAACTGGTGGTGTTGTTGGCCTCGATGAAATCACGAAGCGCCGGTTCGGCGCGGCGCCGCTCGTGCCGGTGCGCACACTGCCGTCCTGGGCTGGATTCAGGTCTGCCCAGTAGGACGCAATCAGGGCGTTGGGCGCCGCGGCATTCGGCAAGTCGATGTTCGCCGCGGAGGCAAGGCCGGAACTTGCGAAGCCGATCAGGCCATTGGCGCCCACAAACAACGTTCCCGTGACCGTCAAAGTCGCGGTGAATCGGCCGGGCGCATGATAGACGTGAGTGAGGCTGCGCTCGCTGCTGTGCGCCGTGCCATCGCCGAAATCCCAATCCCAATGGCTGATGTTGCCGGAGGATGCCTCCGTTCCCTCCTGTGAAAACTACACCTCGCCTTCGCAGTTTGCGTAAGTCCCTTCCGGCAACGGGCGGGCTTCTGCGTCGCGATTCGCGATCTTCACCTTGCCCTGGAATCGGACGCGACCGCTAAACAGGACCGGCCCGCGGACCACCAATTCCTGGCAATCAATCAGGGACGGCACGCCGTCGCGAAGCTTGTCGTCGAACTGATCCATCAGTTTGTAGTGATCGCCGTCCAGGTCGATCGTCGGCGGGATGCCTTGGCGCGACGGCGCCAGGACCATTTGCTGGTCGTCTGTGAGAACGTAAGCGTCCGAACGAAGGCCGAGGAGATCGGACGTGGTCTTGACCGGCGCGAACCGGCTCCGTGGCACGACGATGGCGCCGGCGTCGTCGAAGCATTCAATCGCGGCGCCCATGGCGGTCTCCAGTTGATAAACCTTGGGTGACGATTTGAGACGCGGGTCCACGGTTTTTTCGTTCCGAATCACCGGCAACGGGATGAAGCCGTCGAATCGCTTGAGCATGAGGTCCAACACGTCCAGGCGAATCCAAAGATTGTTGGTGTTGAAGAAGCGATGGCGCTGGACGTCCTCGAACGCGGGAAGATCGAAGTCCGGGCATTGAGCGCGTTCGCGCAAGATGAGTTTCCCTTGCGCCCGCGCCAGATGGCCGCCCTTCCGATCGGCGGCGGTGCGTTCGGCCACTTCCATGAGGCACGGCCAGCCCGACGCGGCGAAGAAACCGAGCAAATTCAGATCGAGCGTGGCGCCGAGGTTGTCGGAGTTCGACACAAATAGGTATTTCACACCCTCGTTCAAGAGCCGCTCCTGCCAGCCGGACACGACCAGCGATGGATAGATGTCTCCGTGGCCGGGCGGGCACCATTCCAAGTCCGGATCTTGGGGCCACTGGACGGGGCGCAGCGTGGCGGCATCGACCTTGGGCACCCGGCTCTGCATCAGCTCCAAGCTTTGCGGTTCGCCCAAATCCGCGTATCGGCGCAGGAACGCGAGCGTCTCGCGGCTGGTATTGAAGCTGTTCATCAGCAGAAGCCGCAGCGTCACTCCATGCCGCCGGCGTTGGTGAAGAATCTGGCGTGCGATGATGTCCAGGAAGGTCAAGTCGTCTTTGACTTTGAGCAGAGACTTCGGGCCGTCCAATCCCATGCCGGTGCCCAATCCGCCGTTGAGCTTCAGCGCGACCGTTTGCGAGAGCAGGGCGGGATCGGCGCAAGTTTCCCGAATGTCTTCGAATCTCAGCAAGTCCGCCACCGGCTCGATGCGGCTTTCGCGAATTCGGATGAGTGCCGTTTGTTCACCCAGGAGCGTAGAGTAGTTTCTCTCGAAGGCGCGGATAGTGGGGCCGCCCAACCCTGCGCCGCGCATCTTGGATTCGAATTCGGCAAAGGGATTGGCGGGGGGCATAAGGTTGTCGGACTGACAAACTAGATCAAAGCCCGTTGCCGCGGGCAAGACCGCAGCGGGACCGTTCCTCGGCGCGCATCTCTGTCTTCGAGCGAGGAGCGCAGGCTTTCGAGCCTGCGGGTTCACGGTGCTTTCCAGCGCCGTTTCGCGAACCGCGCGGGTGGGGACTGGAAAGTCCCCGAACCGGCAGGCTGGAAAGCCTGCCCCACAACGCCGCTCGCCGCGCGGAATCCAAAACCAAGGCCGTGGCAATTCCCGATTCGGATTTTGCCCATTTGCTCATTCTGCTTTGTCTCGGATTTCGGATTTCGATTTTTCTTGAGTGAAGACGCGCGCGCATCACTTGCGCAGCCGGTAGAACCGCGGCGACGCGGACGGCTGAACGACTTGCGGGTTGGTCGCGCTGGGCACGTCGGTCCAGGGGCCGGTCACGTCGTTTGCCACCTGCAAAACCGCCGGCCCCAACCAGGAGACCGTCAAATTGCCCGAGGCGGCGCGCGCAATGCCCGTGATGCGCAGGAGATCATTCTCGCTGGAGTAACTCGTGACGACCTCGCCGCCGGGCAAGGACCATTCGCGCGCGAAAGGGCGAAACATGCCAAAGCCCGCGAAATCTCCCGCATCCTTTCGATTCCACGCGACCACGAATGCCGACTGGCTGCCGTCGATGGCTTCGGGCAACCCGACACCCTGGTTGAGTTTGACGTCAAGGTGCCCCGCGTGGTCGTAGCCGTAGCCGGTCCACGGAACGATGCGCGAATAATCCGCGCCCGGCGTGCGGTCCTCGAAGTCGTCCGCAAGACGCGGCGGGCCGGTGAACAGGACGTTGTCGAACAGCGCCTGATAAGTCGCGTTCGTGCGCTGCATGCGGACGTTGAGGGCCAGATCGACGAAGGCATTGGGATCAAAACCTCCGCCAGCCGGAGAGGAAACAAAATCTGCGAGCGAAGCACGGATGCTGTCCCACCCGTTGGCGCCGGGCTGGTAGGGCTTGGTGAATTCCACCCAGTGACCGTTGATATCCTTGACCTGCATTTCGAGCACGCACGGCAACCGGCTTTCTTCTTTGAAAGCAAAAGCGAAGAGGTAATTGGTCCAGAGCTTCCTGTCCGCGGGCAAGGCCCAGGCGTTGGTCAATCCTCGAATCAACCCGAACCCGGAAAACGCTCCTGCATTTGCCGCGTTGGTCACGACCAGGAACGCGGTCTGGTTGGCCTGGTCGTCATTGCCTTGTTTCACGATGCCTTGAGAAAGAATCCGCGGGCTGTTCGACTGCGCATACGTATAGCTGAACCACGGTTTGAACGGCAGCAAATCCTCGCCGCGGTCGCGCCCTTCAAAGCTATCCAACAGGTCGGACGTGACCACGTTTGGAGCGGTCTCCACGCGCGCGGCCCACGTGTACGGTCCGGCCGCCCCTGCGGGCACCACTCCGGAAAACACGTGCCGGCCCGTGCCGGATCGAGTCAAAAATGTGTTCGCGGCCACGACCTGATTTCCGGACAAGAGTTCCAGGACGAGGTTGTAGTGCTGCTCCGTTGACCGGAGTGAATCCCAAAGCGCCGTGCGGCCAAACGGAGTCGTGTCGCCTGGCAGATACGCAGGCAATTCATCCCATTCGAGAGCGATCTGATAGTTCTGGCGAGGAACCAGTGCGGTGGTCGGCGGGGCCACCGGGCGCACGCCGAGCGATACGCGCACGGGCAACCACGCTTCACTGATTCTTGCGCCGGCGTGTTCGAGCCAGGCGTGAAAGGCGTATTCAGCGCCAGCCCGCGACGACACGTAGAGCGGATCGTTGAGATCGGCGTCGGGAATGCGGAGCCGGAGTTCGTGCGTTCCCTTCCCCTTGAGAAGGGCATTGCCTTCGGCGGTGGCGAAGACGCGGTTTCTCAGGCCCACGCGCTCCAGATTCATGAAGAGCTTCAATCCCGTGGCCAACGGGATGTCGTAGCCCATCGAAACTCCGAACCCGACGCCGGGCAGGATTGCGGTGGGCGCCGACTCGAACCAGAGCTTCGCGGGGCTTGAATTGATCAAGGATTCGTCGCGTCCGTCGCGGCTTGGGTAGGCGTAAAGCAGCACATAATCGTCGCCAGCGAGAGTCAGGCCAACCTTGCCGGACGCGTCCGAAGTGAGAATCCCGCCGGAGGTCAGATTCTCCACGACGCGGCCGCTCAACAAAGCCGGCGCGGATATCATGACGGTGGCGCGATTCGTGTGCTCGTTGAGCAACGAAATCAGGATGCTGCCATTCCGGCAAAGCCGATAATCCGGGCGGTTATTTGTAGGCGATGATTCAAAACCCGGCGTGGCGCCGCTGACCGCGAGGCCAAAGATGGAACTCATGCGCGCGATCCAGTCCGGATTCCGCGCATAGTAAGCGTTGAATTGTCCGGGCAAGTCCGCGTTCGCATGAACGTGAACGCCGCTGGCGAGCACGCCGTCGAGGATTGTGTCCAGATGTCTTGGATTCATCTGCGTGCACCGGGAGAGCAGCAGCGCGGGCGCATTCGAGTAAGCGCCGCGCTCGAATTGCGCGTCGTCGATGATGCCGGGCTGGTAGCCGGCGCGTTTCAGCGCGCCCCAGATCATGGCGTGTTCCTGATTGGCGCGCGGCCAGACCATTTCGGCGTTGGTGCTCCAGAAGAATTGCACGTCCGGCGCCGGGTTGGACGAGCCGCCGAGCAGATTCTCGATCCGGATATCCGCCATCCGGCGCAGCATTCCCAGGACGTTTCCATAAACGGGATTCTTCGGGGTGCGATCCTGGTTCACGATGCCAAAGCCGCGTTCGCGGAGAAAGTAGCCCTGGGTGAACTGGCTCCGGTCGTTCCAGTGAAACAAATGGACGCCCATCGCGCCGGACATGAGGGATTCCCAGATCGTGCTCGGAATGGCCTTCGGCTGGCGTTCGGCAGCGCCGTCACCCAGCGAATCCTCGGTGCTGCTGTGGCCGGTTTCGGAAATCATGATCGGCAGCCCGGTCAAGGCTTGATACTTGGCGACGCCAAAGTCCGCCGAGCGCAGTTCGCTGCCGAAGGAGGCCCAGGCATAATTGTTCACGGACCAAAAATCAAGCGGCGCTCCCGCGGCGGCGCAGCGTTCCACGATGGTCTTGCCATCTTCCGCCGTGTTGTTGGCGTCGTTGCCGTTGAAGATTCCGCCCGCCATGGAATACGTCTGGAGATGATTCGGATCCGCCCGCCGGGCCGCGGCGGCGCCCAACGCGATGAAATCGCCGATGCTCGTTTTCCGCCATTCGATCAGGTCGTGATACCCGGGATCACGGTGATCGGGCGGGTATCGCTTGGGAATCTCGACGGCGTCGAAGCCGGCGAAGGCGGTTCCCCAATTGGCGTTGAGCGTGTTCCGAGCACGTCGAGCGGCTCGCCGGGACGGACTCGCCCTACCGACGATGGGTTCATGAGCGTGGGCATGAGCCTGAAACCAACGAAACTTCCGATGAATCGGCGGTGGTTTGTAGTCCCGCCTTTAGGCGGCCCCGGCGCTCCCGGCCGGCTAAAGCCGGGAGTACGTGCGTGGAGTTCCGCGAAACCATTTCCAACAGTCGCTGCATGGCTCAACGCTGCAATACTTCTATTCGCTCGCCTCCGTCACGGCGTCAAAGCGCCGGGATCGGATCATTTCAACCATTTCACCCGATAGTACGCGCCGCTCAGTTGAGCCGCTTCCGGATCCGCAAACGCCATTTGGGGGGTGGTCAGAGTCTGGGTCGAGATCGCGGTCCAGTTGATCGGTCCGCTCAGCGAAGCGGTTCGTTCCACGACGTAGGTTTTTCCGACGGCGCCATCAAATTCGAGAGTGCCGCTCGCCGGGACGCGCAGTTTGATCGGAGGAAACATCGCTTCGCGCAATTCCGGCGGATCCGGGCGTCCGTCTTTGATGTAATGGAAGCCGGATTTCCAGTCCCACATGGCCCAGCCCAGTCCCTGTTCGTCCATCGTCGCGCGTATGTCGCGATAATAATTCACCCGTGAAGTCGGGTCTGTAGATTTGGAGTAGCAGCCGAATTCTCCGACGTAAACCGGGCGTCCCCATTGTTCGGCCCAACGCTTGGCCCGCAGGAGCCGGCCGCGAAACGCGAAGGTGCTGCTCGGATTGAAGGCGGTCGGTTTGGCATTGTATTCCTTGAACCAGGTTTTGACCCAATCGTGCTGGATGCTGGAGTGCGGTTGCAGGGGCGTCAGCGGCGGCCCTGGGAAGATCACTCCGACCGTCGCGGTGTCGGGCAAGGCCCATTCCGCGCCTTGATGCGTGAAATAATAGGGATCGTAAGAATGCACCGTGGCAATCACGTTCAGATCATTGTTGGGAAGCAGAAGCCCCTGCCCGTTATCCAGGCTCAGTTCGTCCAGGCTGTTGTAGTTGCCGGGCCGACGAAAATGGTTCGGCTGGGATTGGTGCCGCGGATGCGGCGAATGGCCTCGGCGTAAATCTTGTTCATGACCGCGGTGGTCGCGGCATCTCGCGGTTCATTGAGCAATTCGAAGGCGACGGTGGCGGGAGCATTCGCGTAATGCTGCGCGACCTGCTGCCAGATGGAGTACGTAGTTAGGGTTCCCGGTTGAGCTGTTACGGCTCAGAGATGCAACCGAAGGCGTAAACTCACGATTACATTTTACGTTTTACGCATGAGGACTTAGTGGTCCGTTTCGTAAATACGCTCACGTTCGTTGCGCCCAATTTGGCCTGGGGCAAGGCGCGACGAGCGAGCATCCCCCGCCAGTGGGGCTGTGACCGAGGAGCAACGCAGCCCCAGGCAAAATTCGGCGCAACCCGAAG
>Ga0194121_10005832_pt1 | contig 16815 bp, 20 predicted proteins | sample TA2MahCa50mmetaG_FD_148609 | JGI IMG/M metagenome (GOLD analysis project Ga0194121, IMG submission 148609) | Freshwater microbial communities from Lake Tanganyika, Tanzania - TA2015020 Mahale Deep Cast 50m | ecosystem: Environmental > Aquatic > Freshwater > Lake | place: Tanzania: Lake...
CGTCACGCAGGTCGTTGGGGATCCGCGAGCCTCGGCCGCGTGGGCCGAGAGTCGCTACTCGTCGTCGAAGTCGCGCGCCGTGCTCCATCCGTGCGTCCCCCTCTCCAAACGCACGGTCGTCGCACGGCTCCGCACGGGCTACCAGGCGGGCTGCCGCGAACAGTTACAGACCGGTCACGGTGAACTCGGCGTTCATCCAGATCTGCCCCGGCAACTTCAAGAACTGCGGCCCATGCCCGCTCGGGACTGCCGAGCTGTCCGGTACCGGTTTCGAGATCAACAATACCGGGGGCGGTACGTCGTGGCTCACGAGCGCGTCGCCCGTCGTGCCCGGCGAGACCGTGGCGCTCGATTTTCTGCTCTTCGACGTCGCGGACGGAATCCTCGACACCTCGGTGCTTCTCGACGACTTCCGCTGGACCACCGCGCCATGATCGGGTCGGCGGTCGGCCGCGACAAAATCAGTAGTAGGAACGTCGCGGCCAACTGATTCGACGAGTCGGCGTCGATGATGCACCGTTGCGCCCGTCGGCAGGTCAGGGTCGAGCCGGCTCCAGATGCACGAGGCGTTCTCGATACCTTGCCGCCGTACTCGCAAGGTCATCGATCACGACCGAATCGGCGCTCAGCTGCCGCGCAACGTCGAGTGCGTGCTCCTGCGTTTGCACGGCAGGAAGGATCTGGCCGGTTTCCGCGAACGCCGCCGCGAGTGTCGTGAGCGAAAAGAGGTCGTTCGCAACGCTGGGGTTGCTATTCAGCAACGGCACTGCCAGCGCCACCGCCTCCGCGCCGCGCAGCCGGGAGAGCAGGGGGCAAGCGGGTCGATCTAGGACGTCTCGGCGGGTTCGGTGGTTAATCGCGCCTACGGGCCTCGAGAAGGTAGTCGCCTCAGCTACACGCCGCCGGTCCCACACCGCGACACGCCGCCGTGCAGCACGCCGGACCAGGCCCCACCACAGGGCATACGCCGCTGTTCCCGGAGTTGCCAATGTCGTAGCACCACTCCACAGGGCAGCCGACCCGATCCTCTCGTAGCGTGTAGAACTCATCCTCGGAGGAGCCGATGTGGATGCGATTGCCGCCCTGGCTAAAGGCGGCGGTCGTCCGCCAGCCGCTGGGCGCGAAGTAATCGAACCACGCTGGGGCCACCGGTTCGCAGGGACACCCCCGATCGAGGGGCTGCGTAAGGCGATAGACGCCCTCGTCGTGACTCGAACCGACGAAGACGTGCAGGTTGAGAGGGTTCACGGCGGGCGAGGAGTACGATGTCGTCGGGATGCTTGCCCCCTTGCAGGCGGGCCAAGATTGCCAACCGTCGTCGAACGGCGTGTACCACTTGTCCAAGTCGGTATCGCCATCCGCCCAGCGACCTCCCCCCGCCAAGATGAACTTGTGGACCTCGCCGCCGCCGTAGACCCCGCCCTCTTTCTGGCCGATGTAGACGACCGGCTTGCAGTCGGTGCCGGAGCTGCAGGCTACCGGGATGCCGCTCATCTCTTTCTCCATGACGCTTATCGGATCCGAGCGATGCGCGCCGCGGATCGTGGGGTGGATCGCGAAGCAGTTCACGGTGTTTGCTATGGGGTCCATGGTGGTTGCAGCGTTGCACCCCACCAGCTCGGGCGGCTGCTTCTCTGCCCGGTTGATGTCGAAGACCGCGGTGCCCGCGAGGTTTTCGAGGTTCGCCACCAGATACCGCTGCGACCCACTCTGCAGCAGGACGCCCCCGAGTCGCACCGACAGCCTCGGGTCGAGGATCGTCCAGACAGGGCGGTACCCGTTGGGGATGTTGGGGTTGACGTCGAAGGCGTACATCCCCCGCTTCGCGCTGCCCTGCTCGAGTCCGACGTACACCCGAACGGTCGAGCAGTCCGAATCGGCGCATTCGACGAGCGGCCCGAAGCGGGCATCGCCGGCTGTCGTGTTCGGCTTCGCGACGTTGAAGGGTCTCACCCAGCTGTCACCGGCAGAGACGGGAGGAGCCGTTCTTGCGGGACCGTCGTACAACACATGCATCTTCGAGCTCTTGAACGACGGAGCGAAAACCAACCGGCCTTCGTCACCATCGCCGAGCTCCTGCACGGCAGGGCGCCCGTAGAAGCCACCGCTCACGCCGCTGTTCGGCTGCGGCTTGTTCGCCCAGAGGCAGTGACCCGAGAGATCAAACGCCCAGACCGTACCACCGCCACCGTCGTCGGTCGTGGCGACGAAGACTCGCCCCGCCGGAAGCAAGTCCGGCTTGGACACGGTGGGTGGCGCGTAGCTCGCGTTACCGCGAGATTTGGGGAGCTCCCAGGCCCAGAGACAACCCCGGTTCTGATCGCAGCGATCGCTCGCGCGAAGGTTCAGGCCTGCGACCGTGCAGCTTGGCGGATGGATGTAGCTGGCGAGAACCGGTGGCGAATCGCAGGAGCCATCGGCGCAGAACGCGAAGAGCGTCAGTCTCTCGCTTTTCGGGCCGGTGCCCCCCCATGTGAGGAAGACCAGCTCCTCACCTCCAACGGCTGTCGTTGCCAAGTTGCGCGAGATGCCGCCGCCTTGGTCCATGAAGGCAAGGGCGACCGAAGGCGACGAGGCGCAGAGGGCGACGGCAAGGAAGAGGCGAGCCATCTGTCGCCCCGGCTGCGAGATCCGACCTCCGGCACGGCTACCGTCTGTGGTGATCGCCATAAGGATCCCTCCGATGTATGAGCCCGCCAGCCGATGCGGCCAGGAAGCACAAAGCCGCGATTTTGTCATAACGTCAGCGTTATCGGACATCCCGCGCTTGGCTCCCTCCGCCCGGTGCCCGCAAAGTACGGCTCGGGCGGCGAGAAACGCGCACGCGCTTCGCGGCCGGAGGCCGAGAAGCGCGTGCGGTGCCTCGACGATGCCAGTGGCACTCGGACGGCTACGCATCTTCCGCATTGGTCTCCTCCTCTCCAGGGTCGGATGGATGGTCACCAGCACGGGATGCGACGATCTCGAGGTGGCCATGGCGTGCCTCCTACGGCGAGGCGCCAGCGACCGTCTATTCGTGTTGGTACACGCGTGCGCTTGCACGGCTCCCGTTACACGGGTGTGCCGCCTGGATGAGTCCAAGCGAGCCACGACACGGGTGTAGCGACACCCGTGTCGTGACGACTGGCCGCGCCCGACCGATGCCGCAACCTGATGGTCGCGATCGCCGTTGAAGCGTCACACGTCGGCGCTTCCCGGCCGCGCGGCGGTGCGCTAGCTGTTCCGCATGGCGGAGGCCGCGCGGATCGAGACCGGGGGCTGGCGGACCGAAGAGCCGGAAGCGACCGCTCCCGACGCCGTGCGGTGGCTCGCCTTCCCGGTCATCCTCGGCGCCACGATCGCGGCGGCGATCGCGCTGCTGCCGACCCTCGGCGGAGCGGCCACGGTCGGCGTCCTCGAGATCGCCGCGGCCCTCACCATCATGGCGGCCGAGCGCCTGTTCCCCTTCCGGCGTGCCTGGGGCCGTTCGCACGGCGATCTGCGCTGCGACCTCGCGCACGCCGCGGTGTCGGGAATCGGCCCGTCGCAGCTGGTGCGCCCCTTCATCGACGGGGCGGCGGTCCTGCTCGCTGGCGCGCTGCTGACCGGCGGCGGACTGGGCCTGTGGCCGCCGGGCTGGCCGCTCGTCGCGCAGCTCGCGCTCGCCCTGCTGCTCGCCGAGCTTCCCCTGTACTGGCTGCACCGCTGGCAGCACGAGAAGGACTGGCTGTGGCGCTTCCACTCCGTGCACCACAGCGCGCCGCGGCTCTACTGGCTGAACGCCGCGCGCTTCCACCCCGTCGATCTCGGCCTGCTCTATGCCGTCGGCTACGTGCCGCTGCTCGCGCTCGGCTGCCCCGACGAGACGCTGGCCCTGTTCTTCCTCTTCGACGGCGTCGTCGCGATGCTGCAGCATTGCAACATCGACGTCCACCTCGGGCCGCTGAACCGCGTCTTCAGCATGGCCGAGCCGCACCGCTGGCACCACTCGCGGCGGCTCGAAGACGCGAACACCAACTACGGCTCGAACCTGATCGTGTGGGACCTGCTGTTCGGCACTTTCCATCTGCCAGGCGGCCGCAAGCCGCCGGTGGACCTCGGCATCGGCGACCTGCCCGGATTCCCGTGCGCCTACCCGGCGCAGCTCGCGGTGCCGTTCCGCTGGCGGCGCGTCAAGCAGGGGGCCGCGGGCAGCAGCAGGCCACCATCGACGAGCCCGCTCGAGAGGATTGCGCCGCACCGCAAGAGGGGAACCACCTCGCGTCGAGCGTACGGCCTACGCGACGAGGAGTGCCTACGGCTCAAGATCCTCACGACCACGCTGCCGCCCATTTAGATTGACGACACTCGACGCAATCTACCCACACGACCCCGCGAAGATCCTCTTGATTATTGGAAACTCGTCTACCACCGCGCTGTTGGTCAGCGTGCCAGCGAATTTAATGCCATTGATCAAGGGCAGAGTTGTTCCGACGCTGAACGTCATCGCCGGTCCAATCCGCACGAATTGAAGTTCGCCAGTTCCCCCCGTGACGGTCGGCGTCATCCCGAACATCGTCTGCGTCGCTCCGCTGCCCATCGAGAACGTCGGAGACACGCTCAACGCCGTCGATGTAGTCGAGTCGGGGAACGAAGGGAACACGTCGATTGCCCGGTCGAAGCCGGCAGTTCCGTTGAGCAGGATGTACGCGGACCCACTCGCGGCATCGGTGATCGCACGCCCGAAGATCAGGCTGTCCGTGGACGCCGCATTCGTCACCGCACCCAGCGCACCGATCTTGACCAGCGTCCCCGCTGTCGCCGCGCCGGTCGTCTTGCAACGCGCGATGCCTGCCGTCGCCACAGTCCGCTCGAGCCACTGGAAGATCGGCCGGACGCGCGGCGCTGTCGCCGCCGGGTGGGAGACTGACCTCCGATGCTGATACGCGTCGTCTTGTTGAGCGTCGGTTCACTTGTCGTGTTGATCGGCTGCGGCGCCTTCTTCGGGCTACGCGAACGACGGCCACCGCTGCAGCTTCGCGGTCAAGATGCTGCGCGCCTCCCGCCACCTGCCGCGCCGCGCCTTGGTGTGAACTCTGTGGCTGGCGGCAGCTTCGATCTCTCCTCGACCGGCGCGTCCTGGTATCTCAACTGGTCGCCAACGCCGACCCCCGACACCCCGCTCGAGTTCGTCCCGATGGTGTGCGCCTACACGGATCACGCGCCCGTGACGCCTGCGTACCTCGCGACGCTCGAGGGGCAGATTCGCGCGCGCCCGAGCGCATACCCCGATGGCACTTTGTGGTTGATCGGCAACGAGATCGGGTTCCGACCGCAACGCGACAGCCGCACTGCGGAGCGCTATGCCGCGGACTTCCACGAGTGCCGCTCGATGCTGCTGCGCATCAACCCGACGTTCCGCATGGCCGTCGGGCCGGTGATCCTCTCGGACAGCTCGACGATCATTCACGAGTACGTCGGCGGGGCCGGCGGTCTAGCGTACCTGGCTGGCGTCGTGGCTGCGTATCGGAAGGCTTACGGAGTCGACATTCCGGCGGATGCGTTCAGCGCCACCGGGCATGTCCTCGAAGGAAATGGCGTGGACCTCGCGATCTTCGAGGCACAGATCGTACGCTTTCGCACCTTCCTCGCCGACAATGGGTTTCGCGAACCCGAAGCGATCATCACGGAGTTCGGCGTCGCCTACGGCGATCCGACGTTCGAGGAGCTCGCGCACTTCCTCTCGAAGACCACCGCGTTCCTCGACCAGGAGCGCAACCCCGACATCGGCTGTACGAAGGACGACGACCGGCTGATCCAGCGCTGGGCATGGTTCACCGCCCATCCCCTGGGGATCGTCGAGAAGCTACGTCGCTTGGGCTTTGGCGCACTCAGCCTCGACCTTTCCCAGACATCATCGTTCAACTCAAACGGCGCGCTGAACTATCTAGGACGAACGTACCAGGATGCAGTGCGCAGCAGCGCCGCTCCAGTCACGACACACGCTTCACGCTGATCGGGCGCGAGGTAGCATAGTTCAACGGGATCTCGCCGACCGTTTCGGCGGCGAGGAAGCACAAAGCCGCGATTTGTACATATGCCCTCTTATCGGACGTCGCGAGCGTGGCTCGACTCTGCTAACGCGCCCGCACAGTACGGCGCGCTTTCCCGAGGGCCTCGACGACGTGTTCGTGAACGGCACGCGGGTGCTGGCCGCGGGGAGCTACCTGCCCCGCGCGTCGGCCGGGCGCGTGCTGCGCGCCTGATCGCCGCGGATCCTCCCGGACGACCGCCGCCGGGTTCGTGCTGCGCCGGTCGATCGTCGACGGCTCTCCGCGCCCGCCGCGGTTCAGTTCGTCATCGCCGCATTGGGGCGCGGCAGGCCGAGGATCTCGTAGTACCCGACCGGGAGCGCAACGCCGCGGCTCTCCGCATCCTCTTCGACCGACTGCTTGAAGACGGGCAGTTGCTCGCTCCAGGTGATCAGGCGATCGTTGCGAGCCATGGTGACGCGCTCGAGCCCGATTGCCCCGCCCGAGTCGTCCCCGGGCTCGGTGGCGATCTCCGCGATCTCGATCTCGCTGCCGTCGGCCATCACGAATTCCACCGAGAAGGTCGGGATCGCGGGGTGGTGAGGATGGCCGGCGGGCGCGAAGAAGCCGGATCCGGCGCCTTCGCGCATGGCCTTCTCGACCGGCTGCAGTCGGATCCGGTCGGAGGCGATGCCGAGCTCGGCGAGCAGCGGGAAGACCGCCCTCGAGAGATCCGTCGTGGTGACGCGCAGGCGCGCGGGGTCGATCCCGGCAGGCCCGGTCAGGAAGCCGACGATGTCCGCGACGGGATCGGCGACCGGCGTGTTCGGGGCGGGGACGACCCCGAAAATCGTGAAGCGCGGCAACGTGCCCGGCGAGTCCTTCTTGTGGACGTCTTCGACCCGCGAGCAGGGCTGGACGACGTAGAGCGCATCTCGGGATGAATCGAAGTGCTCGTCGAAGGCGAGACCGTCGTTGAACGGGATCTCGGTGATGAGCGGCGATGCTGCGATCGGCGCGTATCCCTTCGCGGAGAACCGGCGCAAGGCCTCGGCCCTGCTTCCCTCGACGGTCGCGCCCGGGGCCGGCGCGGACTCCCTGCCGCAAGCCCCTGCAACTCCGACGGCTCCGACCGCGACCGTGGTCCGGAGGAATGAGCGTCTTGTCAGTTTCACGGCGTGAACCTCCGGCTCCGCCCCGAGGGGCAACGTGGGCCTCCCGCCGGCCGCAACCGATGACTCGGTGAAGCGGCCCGAGCGTGGACGAAACCCACGCTATCCCTTGCCCAGGACGGCCGTCAATCGACTCGTTCCGCCATGGTCCGATCCATCTCCCACCGGCAGCGTGAGGACCGGCATCTTGCCGCGGCCCGTCGCCCGCTGCAGCGAGTAGAGGACGTCGAGCAACGCGAAGGTCGCCTTCGAGGTCGGATCGTTCGCGGAGACGTAGAACCAGCACCCGCCTGATCGCGGCGGATCCTCCCGGGCGACCGCCGTCCGGGCCGGCGGTCGCGTCGCCCGAGCGGCGACGCACCCTTCGTCGACGGGGCTCGCGCGCGCTCACCAGCGAGAGCGGGACTCCTCCGCGAATCCCTGGATTCCCTCGAGCGCGATCTCGCGCCCCGCGTCGTCGACGACCCGGCCGGACCAGCGCCCGAACACCTGGTGGACCTCGGTCCCGAGTACCAGCGCCTCGACCTTCGAGTGCCGGTCGAATCGCGGCTCGAGCACCAGGTCGAGTCTTCCGCCGGGGTCGCGCAAGCGCCACGGCTGCATCGGTCGCTCCCAGGAGTAGTCCCACGCGAGCTCGTCGCCGAGCTTCGTCACCCGGCCGTCGACGATCACGCCGTTCTCGGTGAAGCCGGTGCCCTCGGTCCACTTGCCGCCGACCTGGAGACCGACGACATGGCGGCCACAAGCGGAGCGCCCGGCGCCGCCGCCCCAGTTCCAGCGCGTGCGGTAGGGCCAGCGGCCGCGCCCGACGTCGAGCACGCCCCATGCGTCGCCCGCGTCTCCACCGATCGCGACCCGCCGTCCGCCGATCTCGAGCGTGCCGCGGGCCGGGCGCGCCTGGTGCTTGGACGTGTACTGGAAGCGACGCGAGCTCCACGGGATGACGACGTTCACCGACTCGTGGCCCGGCGGCAGGTCGACGACGACGTCAGCGGCGCGAGCGACTTGTAGAAGGGGCGCGGATCGGGGAGGCGCGACATCGTGGCGCGAGCGTAGCAGCCGTGCGGCGCGGTGCGGCTCGACTGCCGGCGCTGACGCGCAGCATCGCGCGCGCACGGAGGTCGCCGAGCTGGCCGGGGCTCGCCGGAGCGTGGCGTCCAGCGTGGCGCCGGTCGTCGGGTGCCACCTCCCGCAGCACGCCGTCCCAGAAGCGCTCGCGCGCGGCGAGCGAGCGGCGGGCGCCGCGGCGGACGAGCTCCTGCTGCTCGAGGGTGGTCGCCTCCTTCGCCAGCACCTCGGTCATCCAGGCGCCGTGGTCGAGGTCCTGCTCGCAATGGAGCGAGAAATAGAGGCTCTCGCGCTCGCTGAAGCCGGCAGCGCGCAGGCCGGGGAGCAGGCGGGCGAACATCGACGGGATCGCCCATTCGTGACCCGGGCCGAGCGCGCCGAGACCGACGAGGAGCGGCTCCTCGCAGCAGATCCGCAGATGGTCGCCGACGAAGGCGAACGCCTCGGCGCACAGCGCCGTCGAACGCTCGTCGCCGGGCGGCAGGCCGGCGGCCGCGAGGAACTGCAGGTAGAGCTGCGCGTGGTCGAGGCCGTCCGATCCTTCGCCGTACTCGTTCACCAGCACCTTGGCGAGCCAGAGCTTGTCGGCCGAGGTCGGTGCACGGAAGAGCAGCGCCTCCATGTACTTGGTGAAGAAGCCGACGAGCGCGAAGTGCTGGCGGCCGAAGGCGAGGAAGTCGGCGCGCGACGCGTGGCCGTCCGAGAGCCGTTGGAGCAGCGGGTGGTGGACGGCGCGGTGCGCTTCGACCTCGTGGCGCAGCCGGGCGAGCCAGTCGGGCAGAGGCGCGCCGGCCGGAGCCGAGCGGGAGGTCGAGGTGGCGGTGGCGGCGGCAGTCGACGAGTGCATGGGCGGAGGCTCCGCGGGTGGGTGTTCTTAGGTGCCGATATCGAACTTGATCGTGGTACAGACACTCTACCGATTTGAACAATTTGAGGCTACACTCCCGGGAAACTCGGTTCGATACCGCCGAGTCGGGAGTCTCCGATGGACGAACGAGCCGCCGTTCGCGCCCCCGCACCGAACGCCGCCCCCTCGGCCCCGGAGGGTGCCGCTGACTCCACCGCGCCGCTGCGCGTCGGCATCTCCGCCTGCCTGCTCGGCCAGAAGGTGCGCTGGAACGCCGGCCACGAGCGCGACTCGTTCCTCGTCGAGACGGTCGGTCGGTTCGTCGAGTAGGTGCCGGTCTGCCCCGAGTTCGAGCTCGGCCTCGGCGTGCCGCGCGAGACGCTGCGGCTGGTGCAGCGCGACGGCGCCGTGCGCCTGGTCGCGCGCAAGAGCGGCACCGACCACACCGACGGCATGACGGCGCTCGCGGCGAAGCGGTCGGCGGAACTCGCCGACGCCGACCTCTGCGGGTTCATCTTCAAGAAGGACTCGCCGTCGTGCGGGCTGATGCGCGTGCGAATGTACGACGCGCACGGGATGCCGAGCAAGTCGGGGAAGGGGCTCTTCGCCGTCGCGATGGCCGCCGCCTGCCCGCAGCTCCCGATGGAGGAGGAGGGGCGCCTCCACGATCCGCGCCTGCGCGAGAACTTCTTCGAGCGCCTCCTCGCCTGGCGCCGGCTGCGCGCTCGCTTCGCCGGCCGCTTCACCGTCGGCGACCTCGTCGCGTTCCACTCGCGCGAGAAGCTGCTGCTGATGGCCCACTCGCCGAAGCTCTACCAGGAGCTCGGCCGGATGGTCGCTCACGCGAAGGGGCGCCCGCGCGCCGAACTCGCCGCCGATTACCGGCGGCAGTTCATGGAGGCGCTCGCGACGTTGGCGACCACGCGCCGCCACGTGAACGTGCTGCAACACATGGCCGGCTACGTCAGCAAGGAGCTCGACAGCGCGAGTCGTGCCGAGCTGGCCGGGGCGATCGCCGACTTCCGCGCCGGGCTCGTGCCGCTGATCGTCCCGCTCACGCTGATGCGCCACCATGTGCGCCGCTTCGCGGTCGACTACCTCGCGCAGCAGACCTACCTCGATCCCCATCCCAAGGAGCTCATGCTCCGCAACCACGTGTGAGTTGCCGATGGCGGTGCAACGATCGCTCTTCCGCAGCGCGATGCCGGCCGATGCCGCGGCGCTGCACGATTGGCACGCGCGACCAGGCGCCTTCCTGCGCCTCTCGCCGCCGTGGCAACGCGTCACGCTCGAAGAGGCGCCGCGCGGCCTTTCCGCCGGCACCCGCGCGATCCTCCGCGTCCACCTCGGCCCCTTCTCGCGCCGCTGGGTGGCAGAGCATGTCGAACACGTGCCGGGCGAGCGGTTCCGCGACGTGCAGCGCTCCGGGCCGTTCCGCAGCTTCGACCACACCCACCGTTTCTTGCCGGCGCCGGGCGGCTCCCTGCTTGAGGATCAGATCGACTGGGAGGCGCCGATGGCGCCTTTCTCCGCACCGGCTGGGTCCGTGCTTCGCTTCACCGCGCGTTCGCGTGGCACCATCGCGTCACCGCGTTCGACCTGCGCTGCCATCTCGGGAGTCGTCCCATGAACGTCGTCGTCTCCGGTTGCGGCGAGGAAGCACAAAGCCGCGATTTGTACATATGCCCTCTTATCGGACGTCGCGAGCGTGGCTCGACTCTGCTAACGCGCCCGCACAGTAGCATCATGGTGCAGCGGGCGCGTCCGGTTTGGCGGCCCTATTTCGAGTCCCTGATCACTCCCGCAAAGGCCCCCTGATCATGCCCATGGAACCTCAGCTGACCCCGTACAAGCAGAAGCTCATGCTCGCCCTGGACGTCGACAGCCGCGAAAAGGCTGAGGAATGGGTGCATAAGCTCAAGGTCCACATCGGATTCTTCAAGGTGGGCTTGCAGCTCTTCACCAAAGAAGGCCCTGAACTGGTGCGCAGCATCCGCGCCCGGGGAGGCAAGATCTTCTTGGACGTGAAGTATCACGATATTCCCAACACCGTCGCCAAGGCTTGCGAAGCCGCCGCCGGCTTGGGCGTGGATTTCGTCAATGTGCACGCCTTGGGTGGCAAGGCCATGATGAAGGCTGCCGCCGACGCGCTAAAGGCGACCTCGGAGCGCATGCGCCTGCCCCGCCCGCGCCTACTGGCTGTCACCATCCTGACTAGCCACGATGCGGCCAGCGTGAAGAAGGACATCGGCCTGCGCGGTCGGCCCGATGCCGAGGTCGTGCGTTTGGCCCTGGCCGCCAAGGCGGCCGGCTGTGATGGTGTGGTCTGCAGTCCTCGCGAGATCAAACTGGTGCGCAAGGCTTGTGGAGCCGGCTTCCTCATCGTCACCCCGGGCGTGCGCCAGGCAGGCGGGACCAAGCACGATCAGAAACGAACTCTGACCGCGGGCCAGGCCCTGGCTGCCGGCGCGGACTATCTGGTCGTGGGTCGGCCCATCACCGGGGCTGAGGACCCGCAGGCCGCGGTACAGGCCATCGCCCGCGACATGCGCGACAGTATTGAAAAGCCCGGCCGTAAGACCAAGGCCGCCCTTGCTGCTAAGGCCCGAAAGGACAAATGATAAGCTTCAATGAATCCCAAGCTCTCGAGCTGTTTCGCGCCTCCGGTGCCTACTTGGACGGGCATTTTCTGCTGACCTCGGGGCGGCATTCCAGCGCCTACGTCGAGAAATTCCAAGTCTTGCAGTACCCCGAGCACTGCGCCCGTCTTTGCGCCGCCATCGCCGACGCGTTCCGTGACCTGAAGCCCGACGTCGTGGTGGGACCCGCGGTGGGAGGCATCGTGCTGGCCTACGAGACGGCCCGGGCGCTCGGCGTGCGGGGGATCTTCTTGGAGCGCGAAGAGGGCAAGCTGGCCTTGCGCCGGGGCTTCGAGATCGGGCCCACAGAGAAGGTGCTGATCGTCGAGGATGTGGTCACGACGGGGACCTCGGTCTTTGAAGTCTTGGATGCCCTTAAGCGGGAAAAGCACGAAGGCCGTATCTTGGGCGTGGGCTATTTGGTGGACCGTAGCGGTGGCGACGTCGATTTCGGCGTGGGCCGGCAGGTCCCCGTCATGCGCCTAGATCTACCGACCTGGGATCCGGCGAGTTGCCCGCTCTGCAAAGAGAGCAAGCCCCTGACCAAGCGCGGCAGCCGCAAGGTGCCGGGGGCATGAGCTTCGCGGAGACCATCACCGTCGGTAGCGAACTGGTGCGGGGCCAGAGCGTGGACACGCATTCGGCCTATTTGGGCGGCGAGCTGTTGCGCGCGGGTCATCCCGTTCGATTTCAGGTCTCGGTGGGCGATTCCGCCGACGACATCGCCGCGGCCCTCAAGCAGGCCCTGGCCCGCACCCAGCTCATCGTGATCACCGGCGGCTTGGGACCCACCTTGGACGATCTGAGCCGGGAAGCCACCGCCGCGGCCTTGGGCTTGCCCCTGGTCGAGGACCCAGCGGTATGGCAGGCCATTCAGGATCGCTTTAAGGCCGCTGGGCGTGCGCCCAGCCCCAACAATCGGCGTCAAGCCCAGGTGCCCCAGGGCGCCACGGTGCTGCCGAACCCTAACGGCACGGCCCCTGGCCTGCGCTTGGACCTTGAGGGGGGCAAGAGCCTCTTTCTTTTGCCGGGGCCTCCCAGCGAGCTCAAGCCCATGGTCCGCGATCAAGTCCTGCCCTGGCTGCAGGCCCGTCGCGGCGGCCACCAAGTGGTGCATCGATTGCTGAGCTATGGCATAGGGGAGAGCGGCGAGGAAGCACAAAGCCGCGGCGACTACGTCGGGAACGTGAAGCGCTGGCGCAGCGGGAACATGGTCGTGCGCTGGGTCGGGGCTGGAATTCGCGAAGCGAGCCGATCCTTCCGAAAGCTGCGTGGGTACCAAGAGATTCCCCGCCTCTTGGCTGCGCTGAAAACCCTCGTCAAGCAAGGAGAACTGGACACGGAGAAGAAGGTCGCATAGGGATCATCAACCGAGCCGCCGCTCTCGCCGAATCAACAGCGACCGGGACATCCCCGGCGAGGGCAAGGCTGGCGTGACACTTGCGCAGCTCGCCGCGATGTCACATTGTCGCAGCCCATCCCGGGACGAGTGGATTCGCAAGGGGGCAGTGGCTCAGCTGAGGGAGTCCGTTCCTGTTGGCCCTGCTCGTCGAGGTCATCGCGAGGGTTGCGTTCGACCTTTCGGAGCGCCCGTAGTTCCCTCCCTCTACCGCTTCGGCAGCTGCATCCCCAGTGCCCGTAGCTTTTGCCATAGCCCCTCGCGCGTGAGCCCGAGGCTCGCGGCGGTGGCGGCACGTCGGTAGCCGTGTGCGCGAAGGCGATCGTGGATGAGCGTGATCTCGACATCGCGAACCATGTCCTTCAACGGCCGGTCGCTGGGAGTCGTGTCAGCCCGTGGTTGGAGCCGCGGCGGTAGTGCTGAGGGCGGGATTTCACTCTCCGGGGGAGCGTTGAGCACGAGCGAGTGGATTTCGTTTCGAAGCTCGCGCACGTTTCCCGGCCAGGGGTAGCACTCCAACGCAGCGATCGTCTCGTCTTGAAGACGCAGATGTTCCCGGGCTTCTTGCTCGGCGAGCACGCGGAAAAAGCGCTCGGCGAGGATTCGCACGTCGCCGTGTCGCTCGCGGAGCGGGGGGACGCTCACCGGGAACACGTGCAAGCGATGATACAAGTCGACGCGGAATCTGCCGTCCTCCACCCGGGCGGCGAGATCGACGTTCGAAGCGGCGATGATGCGCACGTCGATGCGCCGGACACGGTTGCTCCCAACCGGACGGATTTCGCCTTCCTGGAGAACGCGGAGCAGCTTGGCCTGCATGGCTGGTGCGTGTTCCGGCCCATGTCGATCACCGATTCCGGCGCAAGCCGATCGCTGATTCCGGAGGAAGCCGATCACCGATTCCGGTCGATGCCGATCAACGATCGTTTGCTTGAGGGGAGCGGTCCGATCGCGTCGGCGCGTTGACGGCGCTGGGTAGCGGATGCCCCATCGCACCGAGGAGGTGGCGATGGCGTCGGAGAAGCTACCCTTGCGGAAGACGAGAGAAATCCTGCGGCTGAAGCTGCAGGCCGGGCTGAGCCAGCGAGCGATCGCGCGCAGCGTGAAGGTCTCGCAGAGCACGGTGAACGACTACGTCGGCCGGGCGATCATGGCGAAGCTCGGGTGGCCGCTGCCGCCCGAGCTCGACGACGACGCGGCGCTCGACCGGCTACTGTTTCCGGCCGAGCACCACCCGAAGGCGCACCGGCCGGAGCCGGACTGGCCGTGGGTAAACCGGGAACTGAAGCGCAAGCACGTGACGCGGATGCTGCTCTGGCAGGAGTACCGCGAGGGCGAGCCCGAGGGGTTGGAGTACAGCCAATTCTGCGACCGGTACCGGGACTGGGCGAAGCGCCTGCCGGTGACGATGCGCCAGGAGCACCGCGCCGGTGAGAAGGTCTTCGTCGACTTCTCGGGCGACGGCATCGAGATCGTCGACCGGGACACGGGCGAGGTCGTCGACGCGAAGCTCTTCGTCGCCGTGCTCGGCGCGTCGAACTACACCTACGTCGAGCCGGTCGCGCGCGAGGATCTGCCGACGTGGATTGGCTGCCACGTGCGGGCGTTTGGGTACTTCGGCGGCGTGCCCGAGATCGTCGTCCCCGACAACCTGAAGAGCGGGGTGAAGCGGCCGGACTACTACGACCCCGATCTGAACCCGACCTACGCGGATCTCGCGCGGCACTACGGCGTGGCGGTGATCCCGGCTCGCCCCTACCATCCTCGGGACAAGGCGAAGGTCGAGCAGGGAGTGCTGCTCGCCGAGCGATGGATCATCGCAGCGCTGCGCAATCACACCTTCGGCTCGATCGATGATCTGAGAGAAGCGATCGAGCCGCTGGTGGAGCGCCTGAACACGCGGCCGATGCGGAAGCTGAAGCGCTCGCGGCGCGAGCTCTTCGAGGAGATCGACCGCCCGGTGCTGCGTGCGCTGCCCGAGACGCCGTACGAGTACGCGGACTGGGCGCGGCCGAAGGCAAACATCGACTACCACCTCGAGTACGACCGCCACTACTACAGCGTGCCGTACACGCTGGCGGGCCAGAAGCTCGATCTGCGCGCGACGGCGGCGACGATCGAGATCTTCCGCGACGGCCGTCGCGTCGCGAGCCATCGCCGCAGCTACGTCCCGCACAAGGCGACGACGGTGCCCGAGCACATGGCCAGCTCGCACCGGGCGCACGCCGAGTGGACGCCGTCGCGCATCGCGGCGTGGGCGGAGAAGATCGGGCCGAAGACGGCGGAGCTCGTGTCCGAGATCATGCGGCGCAAGCCGCATCCCGAGCAGGGCTTCCGCGCGTCGCTCGGCGTGATCCGGCTGCGCTCGCGCTACCCCGACGATCGGATCGAGCGCGCGTGTGCGCGCGCTCTCGCGCACCGGGCGATCTCGTACCACAGCGTCCAGGCGATCCTGCAGCATCAGCTCGATCGCGTCGACGACGCGGTGCAAGAGCTGCCGCTGCTGCCGAGCCACGGCAACATCCGTGGCTCGGGCTACTACCACTGACCGCCGCCGATAGGACCCATGCCCAGGTATCCCCCGAGGCACGATCGTCGCTCCTGCGGCCTCCCAGGCGGTCGCTATTCGCCGGACGGCCCGTGTTTTTCGATCCGAACCACGAAACGGAGAGAACCATGCTCTTGGAACAGACCTTCGACAAGCTCACGACCCTGCAGCTGCATGGCATGGTCGAGGCGCTGCAGCGCTTCACCGAGAAGGGAGCGACGACCGACATGTCGCCGACCGACCTCGTCGGCATCCTCGCGGACGCCGAGTCCGCGCACCGCGACAACCGGAAGCTCAAGCTCCGGCTGAAGAACGCGAAGCTCCGCCAGCAAGCCTGCATCGAGGACATCGACTACCGCCACCCGCGCGGCCTCTCGAAGCCGCTGATGCTCGACCTCGGGAGCTCACGCTGGGCGGCGCAGCACCAGAACGTGATCCTCACCGGCAAGACCGGCGTCGGGAAGAGCTACCTCGCGTGCGCGCTCGCGCAGAAGGCGTGCCGCGACGGCTACACCGTCGCCTACCGCCGCTTCTCGCGGCTCCTCGACGAGCTCGCCCAGGCGCGCGCCGACGGAACGTATCTCACCGCGCTCCGTCGCCTCGCGAAAACCCAGGTGCTCGTGCTCGACGACTTCGGCCTCGACGTCCTTGGTGCCGCCGAGCGCAAGATGCTGCTCGACATCCTCGAAGATCGCTACGGGGTCTCGTCGACGGTCGTCACGAGCCAGGTCGAGCCCGACCTCTGGCACGCCGTCATCGGCGAGGAGACCGCCGCCGACTCGATCTGCGATCGGCTCGTGCACGACGCACACCGCATCAAGCTGTCGGGCGAGTCCATCAGGAAGACCAAGTCATCCTTGAACGGTCAGCCGAAGTCAGCCAAGTAGGCCATGCCCAGCGTCGCTTCGCTCCGACGTGATCGACATGCCGGAATCGCTGATCGGCTTCGACCGGAATCGCTGATCGACTCGGCCGGAATACGCAAGCACAAAGCCGCGATTTGTACATATGCCCTCTTATCGGACGTCGCGAGCGTGGCTCGACTCTGCTAACGCGCCCGCACAGTACGCAGCGTACAAAGCCGCTGTCAACGGAAATCTGGCCAGGACGTCACCCGCGAGGCATCGGCCACGGCCTCGACACGCCCAGTTC
>Ga0194121_10005834_pt1 | contig 16814 bp, 18 predicted proteins | sample TA2MahCa50mmetaG_FD_148609 | JGI IMG/M metagenome (GOLD analysis project Ga0194121, IMG submission 148609) | Freshwater microbial communities from Lake Tanganyika, Tanzania - TA2015020 Mahale Deep Cast 50m | ecosystem: Environmental > Aquatic > Freshwater > Lake | place: Tanzania: Lake...
CTCGGGTACCTGCGCGACATCGGGGACGAGGCCGCGTACATGCGGTACGGGGGCCCGCACATCGAACGCCAGATGGCGGCGGTGGCCGAGGACGAGATCGGCAGGCATGGCATCCGGATCCTCTGGCCGGAAGATCCGATGATCGGACGGATCGGCGAGATCGCCTTGCAGCTCGACATGCATGTCAAGATGAAGGCGATGGGGTGGGTGCCGCGCTTCGTCACACTTCTGCTGGCGCCGAAGGAGCGCGTGGCCAATGGCGCGTTCCTGGACTACTTCCGGTCCTTCGTGACGGTGGTCGACGACCCGAGACTGATCGAGAAGTTGGAGCCGCTGCAGAAGCGGATACCCTTCAACCTGACGGATCTGCGCCTTCCCGATGGCCGCGTGCTCTCGAGAAGTCGCGTCTATCACGCGGTCCAGGAAGAGTGGCAACGCCAAGGGCGCGGACCGCTGCTGACGCTTACCCAAGCGCATGCCGAGCAGGGGCGGCGCGATCTCCGGCGCATGGGAGTTCCGGAGGGGGCCTGGTTCGTCTGCCTCCATGTGCGGGAGCCGGGATACATGAAGGAGGGGACGAACAGCTCTGAAGCCGTTCGGAACGCCAACATCGCGAACTATCTCCCGGCGGTGGAGGAGATCGTGCGGCGGGGCGGCTGGGTGATCCGTCTCGGCGACGCATCCGTGACGCCGCTGCCGCCGATGCAGCAGGTCATCGACTATGCCCGCTCGCCGTTCAAGTCGGAGGTGCTGGATGTCTTCCTGATGGCGAGCTGCCGGTTCCTGCTGGGCACGACCTCCGGGCCGGTGATGGTCTCGGAGCTGTTCGGCGTCCCGGTGGGAGCGGCGGACTAAATTCCGATCGGCGGCATGTTGCACACATCGAAGGACGTGATCATCCCGAAGCCGCATCGGGACAAGGCGACCGGACGGATGCTCAAGTTCGAGGAGTATCTGAAGCTGCCGATCGCCCTCATGTACGACTCAAACCACTTCAACGCCCAGGGTCTGGAAGCGCTGGCGAGCGAGGCGGAGGACATTCTGGATCTGGCGATCGAGATGCTGGAGCGCACCGAAGGCAGGTGGCCCTACGACGCCGAGGACGAGAGGCTGAACGAGCGCTGGCACGAGATCAGCCGGCCCTTCACCCTGGGGCGGACCGGATGCCGGGTCGGCCGCGGTTTCCTCAGGCGCCACCGGCACCTGTTCCAAGGCGTCTAAGGGCGCAGCAGGTAGCGCGGGCTGGCCGGGAAGATCGAGCGGAACACGCCGCCGCGCGCGGTGAAGGCGCCGTGCTTGGCCATGACCCTCTCCTCGAATTCCGGCGCGAAGCAGGTCAGGCAGGCACCGATCTCGCCCGCGGCGAGCACGCTGGACGGCATGATCGGCAGGCGCGCGCCCGGCATGAACAGGCCGACCTTGTTCGCATTGTCGTCGATTACCGCTTCGATCTGGCTGCCGAGATCGAGGTAGTTGAGGAACGCGCAGGCGAAATGCCCGGCACCGAAGAGCGCGACCTTGCCGTGGCGCTCGCGCAACGCGGCGATCGCCGCGGCAGCACGCCGCGAAGTCTCCTTGAAGGACGCGCCGTAGCGCCGGCCGACTTCCAGCTCCTCGGCGCTTGCGGCCGGAGCCGACTTCTTGGCCGTCGACGGCGTGAGGAGGAAGACGAGCGAGTCTTCGAAGGGGTAGGGGAAGCGGTGCATCGCCCTTATGTCGAAGCCGCCGTTGCGGAAGACAGCGGTCGCGGTGTCCGGCGTCAGATAGAGGCGGTGTTCTTCCCAGATGCCGGTGTAATCGGCCTGCCGAAGCCAGACGCCGCAATCCGGGATCTCGACCATGACGGTGCCGCCCGGCGCCAGCAGCGCATGCAGGCTCTTCAATAGGCGCGGCAGGTTGGCGGTGTGCTCGAGGATCTGGCGGATGACGACGAGGTCGGCGCCGCCGCCGCCGGCGGCTCTCAGGCTCGTGGCGATCTCGGGCGTGATGATGTCGGTCAGCGTCTCGACGGCGGCGGTGGTGGTGCGCCCGCCCGCCAGAGCCGGATCGGCCGAGAGCTTCCAGCCATTCGTCACGCCAAGCGGCGCCAGGGCGTCCAGCGTCGTGTGATCCTTGGCCGAGAAGGCGCAGATGCGCGATTGGGACCCGAGGCCGAGCTCGGCGACGAGCCGCTTGGCGAGATCGGGGATGTGATCCTCGGGCTCGCGATAGGTCATCCAGGCAAAGCGCGGCAAGAGCTCGGTCGAAGGCGGCATGTCGACGAGCTGCACGAGGCCGCAGGCGCTGCACTGGCCGACCGAGAGCGGGAAGCGCTCTTCGTGGGCCTTCGGATCAGTGAGGAAACGGTTCGAGATCGGCTGCGTGCCGAGGTCGATCAGCAGGCCGACCGGGGAGTGACCGCACCCTTGGCAGGCCATCAAGGCGCTTCCTGCGCTACGGTACGCCTTACGCCGTCGGTGAGCGGCGTGAAGGCGAAGTCGGGGAAGAGGCCGCGCAGACGCTGGCCGTCGAAGGCATTGTCGACCTTGTCCTTCGAGCGCGCGCGCGTCTCGACCGCGATCTCGCGGCCGGCGACGGCGCGCACGGCGTCGAGCACGTCGCGGAAGGTGTAGCTGTGCCCGGCGACGATGTTGAGGGGGCCGGCGAAATCGAGTTCGAACAGCCGCGCGACGATCTCGGCGAGATCCTCGACGAAGATCATCTCGCGCAGCTCGCTGCCGTCGCCCCAAATCCTGATCGGCCCGCCGGATGCGACTTCCTTGAGGAAGCTGCCGACGCCGTAGGAGACGACCTTTTCGCCTGGCCCGTAGACCGTCGGCGGCCGCACCGAGACGAGGCTCGTCGCCGGCAGCGCGCTGCAGACCTTGCCAAGCAGGAGCTCGCCCGACAGCTTGGCGAGGCCGTAGAAGGACCGGAGATTGGGTGGTGTCTCTTCGGTGATCGCGGTGTTAGCGACATCTTCGCCATAGACGGCGGTGGAAGAGAAGAAGACCACTCGCGCGGGCGGGTTCCTTTCGATCGCGCGGCCGAGATTGGCGACCATGCGCATGTTCTGTTCGTAGGCTGCGATCGAGTCGCCGAGCTGGCGCTTCATCGCCGCGAGCATGATGACGCCGGCATCGGCGCCGAGCAGCGGGACGATCCGCTCGGCCGACGCTTCCGCCGTCAGGTCGACATCGGCGATCGAACGGCCGTTGAGCTCGGCCTTCGGGTAGCGGGCGCGAAGCCGCTCGACGATGACGCGGCCGATGAACCCGTCATGTCCGAGAACGAGGAAACGTCCCGGCGCGCTCACGCCGTTTTCCTGAGATCGCTGAGGTAACGCGTAGCGGCGGCCTCGTCCTTGCCGTCCGGCGACCACGGCGCCCACTCGGTCTGTGCCGGATCGAAGGGGCCGGAGGTCGCCTCGTGGAAGACGAACCAGTCGGAGTCGATGACGAGCGAGTGATAGACCGCGGTCTCGACGCGATAGAAGAATGCAGCGCCGGACCCCGACGGTCCCATGGAGATGCGGCGCTCGATGCGGCCATCCGCGGCGAAGATCAAGGCGGAAGCCCTTCCCTCGATGACATGGAGGGATTCGGGCTTGCCGTGATGGCGATGCGGCCGGACATAGGCGTCGCGGCCGTGGACGATCAGCATCTCGTGCAGCGAGTGGCTCGGATCGGGATGGGCACAGAGGCGGGTGCGCCGGCGCGGAGTCTCGGCGGCGCGCGCTTTCAGGAACGCGATCTCTTCCGGCCCGACCGAGGTGAAGTCGCGGTCTGTGTAGTAAACCTCGTCGTTGATCTTGCGGAACGGAGGCATCGTGTAGGCAGTCTACTCGAAGTAGATGAAGCCGTGGTCGCCGCGATAACCCGCCTGGTCGATCACCCAGGCCCAGCTAGCCGGCGACAGCAGGCTCTCGCAGGTGAGCTGCCAGTACAGCAGGTTGGCGCGCTCGCGCTCGTTGCGGAAGGACTCGACCATCACGTATTTACGCGGCCCGCGCCCGACCCGCTCGAGCTCGGCGAAGGCGATGAGGGTGTCCTCGACGGCAAGATTGTGAAGCGTGCCGAGCGAAAGGATGACGTCGAAGCTGCCGGCGGGGAAGGGAAGGGCCTTGGCGTTGCCGACCGCGAGATGCGGCTTCACCTCGGGCTTGGCGTTGGCGATGCCGTAATCCGAGATGTCGAGTCCGAATATCTCGGCACCGGGCACGGATTGGGAAAGCTCGTAGAGGAGAAAGCCCTTGCCGCAGCCGACATCGAGGATCCGGTCGCCCGGCTTGATCATGTAATGCGCGGCCAGCCGGTCGGCGAGCGGGCGCCAGCGGCCGTCGTAGCGATAGCCGCCATAGCCGTACTGGCGCGGCCCGTCCCAGTACTCCGCGCCGAAGCGCTTGGCGACGGTCGCGCACTCGGCCTTGTCGAACTGGGTGACGCGCGCGACGTAGTCGCGCTTGGTCTTCCCGTGCATGTCCTGCAGGAAGTCGATCTGCGCCATCAGAGAGTCTTCGGCGCACGGGCGAGCGCCTGCTGCACGAGCCAGATATCCTCGATCCGGCCGATATCCTCGGCGGTGCGCAGCACCTGGCCCTCGATCGCGGTATGCAGCGTCGCCTTGGCGGCGAGCACGCGCCGGTAGACCTCGCGGCGCCGATCGGCCGCTTCCGGCAGCATGAAGAGCGTGTAGCAGACGATGCCCTGCAGGCGCGGCAGCTCGGCCAGGACCTCGTTCAGCATCATGTAGCAGCGAGGCATCGCGTATTCGACGGAGGAGAGCAGGTACTGGAGGCCGCTGCGCTGGCAGTAGTCGCGGACCACCAGGTTCTGCACGGCCTGCGGCGCGCGGTTGCCGAGGACGGGGCGGCTGCCGATGTAGCCCCGGTAGCCCGCCCGCGCGGGCTCGCTCACTGAAAGCCCTCCGGCAGCTTGTAGGCGAGCCCGACCCGCGTCTGCGGGCGCATGGTGATAGGCTCGAAGAACTCTCCGAGCTTCTTGTCGGCATAGGGCGTGAAGAGGCCCTTGAAGCGGCAGTTGAAGGTCCAGCGCGTGGTCTTCTCGGCGTTCACGCGATTGCCGTGGATCAGGTTCTGGTCGAACAGCAGGAACTGGCCGTAGTCGACGGCGAGGAAGCGCGCATCGGCCTCGTAGTCGCGATAGAGCGCCTCGACGCCCTTGTCGTTGTAGTCCGAGAGCTTCGCCGCCGCCTTGGCGTTAGCGGCGGGCGGCAGGATGAACATGCTCTTGGTCGCGCGGCAGTCGACCAGCGGGAGCCAGACGACGACCTCGAACGGCGAGTCCCCGGCCCAGGTGTCGGTATGCGCCGGCAGCAGCGAGCTCTCGTCGCCGGGGAGCTGGATGGAGAGGTTGGCGCGGCGCTGCATCGCCAGCTCGTTGCCGACCAGCGAGGCTAGGGTCTTCTCGGCGAGGCTGTAATAGGCGCGTCGGAACCAAGGCTCGCTGTTGATACCGGCGATCATCGCCAGGCGGAAGGCGTTCAGCTTGTCCGGTCCGACTTGGCTGTGGATGTCGTCGAGGAACGCCTTGGGATCGTCCGGCGGATCGAGCTTCAGCTGCGCTGCCGCGAGCTCGGCCATGCGAGCCTGGATGCGATCGAGCGAGGCACGATCCTCGACCGCGCGGATGATGTAGCCATCCTTGAGGAAGGCGTCGCCCAGGATGCGATCTTCGTTCGAGAGGAAGCCGCCGGTCATTTGAAGAAGCCGTTCACTGTATCGGCGACGCGGCGGATATCGCCGTCGGTCAGGAACTGATGGATGGGGAGCGAGATGATACGGCCCGCCTGTTTCTCGGTGACCGGCAGGTCGCCGGGTTTGCTGCCGAGCTTGGCAGCCGCAGGCTGCAGGTGGATCGGGATCGGGTAGTGGATCGCCGAGCCGACGCCGCTCGCATGCAGATGCTCGCGCAGCTCGTCGCGGCGGTCGACCTGGACGACGAAGGTATGGAAGGTGTTGAACTCTTCCTGCCGGCAGGGCGGGCTGAACACGTGCTTGGCATTGAGCAGGCGACGGTAGGCTTCGACGTTCGCGCGGCGGCGCGCGATGATGTTTGGCAGGCGCTCGAGCCGCATCAGCAGCAGCGTCGCCTGCAGCGTATCCAGCCGCGAGTTGATGCCCCATTCGGTCACGGTGTTGCGGTCGGTCTGGCCGTGATTGCGCAACCGCCGGATACGCTCGGCGACATCGGCGTGCTTCGTTGTCAGGAAGCCGGCATCGCCTGCAGCATTGAGATTTTTCAGCGGATGCAGCGAGAAGGCGCCGGCATCGCCCCAATTGCCGGCCTGGCGGTCGAGCAGGGTCGAGCCGATCGACTGCGCCGCGTCCTCGACGATGAAGAGCTTGTGCCTGTCGGCGATCTCCTGGATCGCCGGCATGTCGCAGATCCGCCCCGTGAGGTGCACCGGCATGATCGCCTTGGTCTTCGCCGTGATCGCCGCCTCGATCTTCGCCGGATCCATGCACTGATCGGGCTTCACGTCGACGAAGACCGGCCGGGCGCCGACCTGGACGATCGTCGCCGCCGAGGCGACGAAGGAGTTCGACTGGGTGATGACCTCGTCGCCCTGGCCGACGCCGAGCGCCAGCAGCGCCAGCATCAGCGCGTCGGTGCCGGAGTTGAGCGCGACGACATAGTCGAAGCCGAAGCGCCGCGAGAGCTGCCGCTCGAACTCGGCGACCGCCTCGCCCAGGATGAAGTCGCCCTTGCTGAACACGCGCTCGACCGCGGCGTGGATCTCGTCCTTCTCCTCGGCGTATTGGGCCTTGAGATTGACGTAGGGGATATCGAGCCCGGCGGAGGAGCGCATCATGGCGCTGCTAGCGACTTCGATAGAAGCCGCGCACCGTCTCGATGACGAAGTCCTGCTCTGCCCGCGACAGGTGCTGGTCGACGGGGAAGCTCAAGACCTCGTCCGCCTGACGGTCGGAGACCGGGAAGTCGCCGAGCTTGTGGCCGATATGCTTCAGGCCTTCCTGGCGATAGATCGGAATCGGATAGTGGATCTTGGCCGAGATGCCGGCTTTCAGGCAGTGCGCATGCAGCGCGTCGCGGTCTTCGGCGAAGATCATGTAGAGGTGGAACACGCGCTTCACGCGGTTGGAGCGCGGCGGCACGCGCACCTGCTTGATGTCGGAGAAGGCGCGGTCGTAATAGGCGCCGTTGGCGATGCGCTTCTCGGTGATGTCGAAGGTCTGCGGGATCAGCCAGTTGCCGACCACCGCCTGCACCGAGTCGAGGCGCGAGTTGTATCCGAGGATCTCGACCTCGTCGCGATTGGCGAGGCCGTGATTGCGCAGCAGGCGCAGCTTCTTCACCATCTCGTCGTCGTTGGTGACGGCGATGCCTGCATCGCCCCAGACGTTGAGGTTCTTCAGCGGATGCAGCGAGAAGCCGGCGCCGATGCCCCAGGTGCCGCCGCGCTTGCCGTCGCATTCGGCGAGGATCGCCTGGCAGGCATCCTCGACCACCGGCAGCTTGTGCCGGGTCGCGATCTCCATCAGCCGCGGCATGTCGCACATCTCGCCGGTGAAGTGGACCGGCATGATCGCCTTGGTCTTCGGCGTGATCGCCGCCTCGACCTTCTCGACATCCATGCAGAAATTGTCGAGGGCGTCGACGAAGACCGGCCTGGCGCCGATCTCGGCGATGGCGCCGACGGTGGCGACGAAGGTGTTGGCGGCGGTGATGACCTCGTCGCCATGGCCGATGCCGCAGGCCTTCAGCGGCAGCTTCAGCGCATCGGTACCGGAGCCGACGCCGATGGCATGCTTGACGCCGATCAGGTCGGCAAAGCGCTTCTCGAACTCGGCGACGGGCTTGCCCAAGGTGAAGTCGCCGGTAGCGACCAGCTTCTTGAGCTCGGCCAGGATCGGATCGGGATCGGCGAATTGCTGTCCGAGATAGGAGTAGCGGACCTTCATCAGCGTGCGGCGGCCTCGGCGATGGCGGCCGGCGAGAGCCCGGCCTGCTCGAGCAGATGCTCCTGGCTACCGTAGTCTTCGGGGAAGTGGTCCGGAAGGGCGAGGCGGAGGAGCGGCGTGCGCACGTTCTTGTCGACCAGAAGCTCGGCGACGGCGGAGCCGATCCCGCCGATCCGGCTGTGCTCCTCGACCGTGACCAGCTTCTCCACCTTGCCGGCGAGCGCCAGCACCGCGGCCTCGTCCAGCGGCTTGACCGAGGGCATGTGCAGCACGCCGGCATGCGTGTTGGTCTTGGCCATGATCTCGCTCGCGGCGAGCGCGCGGCTGGCCATGACGCCAGTGGTGATGAAGCCGATACGGCCGGGCGCCTTGAGCTCGATCGCCTTGCCGAGCGTGAAGCCGTGCTCGGGCCTGGTCACGACCGGATCGCCGCCCTTGGCGAGGCGGATGTAGATCGGGCTCGGGTGGTCGAGCGTCGCGGCCATGAAGCGCTTCATCTCCTCGGCATCGGCGACCGCGACCACCGACATGTTCGGCAGCGCGCGCATGATGGCGATGTCCTCGATCGCCATGTGCGTGGGGCCGAGCGGGGCGTAGACCATGCCGCCGCCATTGGCGATCAGGCGGACCGGGAGATTGTGCAGGCAGAGGTCGACCGCGACCTGCTCATAGCAGCGGCGCGTGATGAAGGTGGCGATGGTGTTGACGTAGGGGATGTAGCCGTCCATGGCGAGGCCGGCGGCCATGCCGATGATCGCGGCTTCCGAGACGCCTTCCATGAAGAAGCGCTCAGGCATCTCCTTGCGCATCGCATCCAGCGCGCCGGCGCCGAGATCGGAGCCGACGAAAACCACGCGCGGGTCCTTCTTCGCCAGCTCGTGCACCATCTTGAGGCTGGTCTCGCGCATCAGCCGCCCATCAGTTCCTTGCGCAGCGCCGCCGCCTGGTCCGGCGGCAGGCGCGCCTTGTGATGCCAGGCGGCACTGTGCTCGCAGACGGCGATGCCGCGGCCCTTGACCGTGTGGCAGATGACCGCCGTCGGCTTCGCCGGATCGACCGGCAGCGCCTTCAGGACACGGCGAAGATCGTTGACATCATGGCCGTCCACCTCGGCGACGCCGAAGCCGAAGGCTTTGAACTTGTCGGCGAGCGGCTCGAGCGGCAGCACATCCGGGACCGTGCCGTAGGACTGCATCTTGTTGTAGTCGAGAAGGACGGTGAGATTGGCGAGCTTGTGCTTGGAGGCCATCAGCGCCGCCTCCCAGACCGAACCCTCGTTCGACTCGCCATCGCCCATGATCACGTAGACCCGGGACGGGCGCTTCTGCATGCGCGCCGCAAGCGCCAGACCGACGCCGATGGCGAGCCCGTGCCCGAGCGCGCCGGTCGAGGCCTCGACGCCGGGGATGCGGATCTCCGGATGACCGCCGAGCAGCGCGCCGGGGCGGCACTGCTTCCTGAGGTCCTCCATGGTGACGAAGCCCTTGTCGGCCAGCAGGGCGTAGAGGCCGAGACAGCCATGACCCTTCGACAGGATCAGCCTGTCGCGATCAGGCCATCGCGGCTCGTTCGGACGAACCTTGAGGATGTCGTCGTAGAGGACGCGGACGATCTCGATCAGTGAGAGCGCGGCGCCGACATGGCCGCGACCGCCGCCTTCCAATGCATCGATCACCAGCGTCCGCAGGTAGCGCGAGCGCTCGTCGAGTCCGGCGGCCGTTGAGGAGGAGTCAGCCACAGGGGCGGTCATAGACCCTGGACGACCTCGCTGTAAAGCGCACGGGCCTTGTCCAATTGACGCGCCCGCGCCGCCTCGATGTCCTCGGCCTGGCCGGCGTGGCGGCGGCGGGCGAGGCCTTGGGGCAGGAACTCGTTCAGCAGAATCAGGCACCATCGGAGGCCGATCAAGGGCCGGTAGACATCGAGACGCCGGGCGTAATCCCGGTCCGCGCCGAAAATGTCCGCGAGGCCCGCGGCGAAACGCTGCCGGTCCGTCGCGCCGAGAGCCATGCCGGGATGCCAATGGATGTCCGAAGCGAGCTTCGCCGGGTCGTCCCAGCCGAAATACTCGAAGTCGAGGAACACCAGCTCGCCGCCAGGCCGCCGCAAGGCGTTGTGGAAGCCGAAATCGGAAGGAGAAAGCACGCGGCGCTCCGCCGGAAGCTCGGCGACTCCGGCGCCGCGCGCATGGCCCATGCGCGCGATCGCGGGGCGGACCTGCTCGCCGAGAAAGGCTCTCGCATCCGTGTCGAGGTCGGCAACCGAGACGAGCCGCTGCACGCGCCAATCCAGCTGCGCCAGCAGGGCGTCGAGCGAGAGGATCGCCTCCGAGGCGAGAGGGAGCTTGCCCGCATCGGTCAGGGTGCGGAGCGGTAGCAGGGCGCGGAGGAAGTCGGTCGCAGCGTCGATCTCGGCCGGCGCCGGGCTCCCGATCTTGTCGCCGTCGATCCACTCATAGGCTGCCCAGCCGGCGGCAGCATCGCGGGCGAGCGGTCGCGGCACCCGGCCTGGAAGGTGCCGCGAGACCAGCGCGAGCGCCGCCCATTCGGTGCCTAGGCGATCGCGGGGGTCGCCATCGACGACCGTGTATCCTTTGAGCGCGATCGGCCCGGCCTCGGTCTCGACGCGATAGATGCGGTTGTTGCCGCCCCCGCGCACCAGCCTGCTTTCCCGCACCTTGGCGGCGACCAGCCTCTCGGCGATGCCGGCGACGTCGGGGGAAGGGGACTCCACGCCGGTTCAGCCGATCCTGCGCGCCGGGTTGCCGACGACGGTCCAACCCGGCTCGACGTCGCGAATCACGACGGTTCCGGCGCCGACGATCGCATCGGCGCCGACCCGGACCCGGTTCTTGAGCACGGCGCCGGTATGTAGGCGTGCGCGCGGCCCGACATAGCAGTTGCCAGCGGTCACGGCCGCCGGATCGAGCGTCGCGCAGGTGTCGATGACGCTGTGATGGTCGACCTGGGCGCCGACATTCAGCAGGGCGCCGTCGCGGATCTCGGCGCGATAGCCGACATAGGCGCGCGCGTGCAGGATGACGCTCTCGCCGATGATCGCGTCCGGCATGACGAGCGCCGTTGGGTGGATCGCATTGACGAGCGCGATCCCTGCGCGACGAGCCGCCGCGATTCCTTCTTCCCGGCGCTCGAGGTCGGGAAGCGCGACGATGGCACGCCGGATGCCGAGCAGGTTGAGGGACGCGGGCCAGTCGCGCGCGGAGAGCAGCGGAACGCCCTTGAAATGAGTCCTTGTGGGTACGTCGAACTGGCTTGCGTGGCGGCCTTTGCGTGCGGCGACCGGATCGACCGAGGGCGGCTCGTCGTCGGCGTGCACGAAGCAGGCGATGTGGCCGAGCCCGCTCGCCTCGAACCAGCTGTGCACCTGCCCCGCGGTTCCTTCTTCCCAGTCGACCAGCGCCACCGAGTCGGGCCGGACGTCGAGGTCGCGCGGCAGCGCCATCATACGCTCAGGTCCTTGGTCGTGGGCGTGCGGAAGTCCGGCCGAGAATGGGAGAGGCCCTTCGACGGTGTCAATCGCGGCAAGGGTGATCGGATTGCGAACCATGCGCGTTTTCGCTAAGGATCGGCGCCCTCCTGGCCCATGCGGGCGATGATCCGAGCCGAGGTCCCAGTGAGCAAAGTGACGTGGTGGTGGACCGAGATCGGCGAGCCCGAGAAGGCGGAGATCAATCGCGCGGTCGACAGCCGGCGCTTCAGCCAGGGTCCGTTCGCGGTCGAGCTCGAGAACGCCCTCAGGAAGAAGCTCGGCGTCCCGCATGTGATCGTGACGCCGTCGGGATCGCTTGCTCTGCTGATGGCGATGATGGCGGCCGGAGTCGAGGCCGGCGACGAGGTGATAGTTCCCGACCGTACCTGGATCGCGACGGCACATGGCGCGGCGATCCTCGGCGCTAGGATCGTGCTCGCCGACAGCGAATCGGACACCCCTCTGATCGATGTCGGCGAGATCGCGAAGCGAATCACGCCGAAGACGAAGGCGATCATCCCGGTCCACCTCAACGGCCGCGCCTGCGACATGGAAGGCATCCTGGCGCTCGCCCGGCCGCGCGGTATCTGCGTGGTCGAGGACGCCGCCCAGGCGATGTTGTCCCGCTCGCCGCTCGGCATGCTGGGGACGATCGGCGACATGGGCTGCTTCTCTCTCGGCATGACCAAGCTGATCTCGATGGGTCACGGCGGCGCCATCGCGACGCGGCGCGACGACCTCTACGAGAAGCTCTTCCTGATCCGGGAGAACGGCGTGACCGACCGGATGACGGAAACGGCCACGACGCTCGGCTGCAATTTCAGGGTCAGCGACCTGCAATCGGCGATGGGCCTGGCCCAGCTCAATCGCGCGGACCAGAAGGTCGCGCATGTGATTCGCGTCTACCAGCGCTATGCCGACGGGCTCGCCAACATGCCGCATGTGCGCGTCCTTCCGGTCGATCTCGACAAGGGCGAGGTCCCCCTGTGGACCGAGGTGGTCTGCCGCGACCGGGCCAAGATCGCCGCCGCTCTGCTCAAGGAGGGCATCGAGGTCCATTTCGGCCATCGCAGCCTGGGCCGTGCCCCTCAGCTCCGGGCCGCGGGCGACTACCCGAACTCGCAGTTCTACGATGCCAATCTGGCGCGACTGCCCTGCGGTCCCGGGCAGCCGCTGGAGAACGTCGACCGGGTGATCCAGATCATCCGATCGCTTGCCTGACGTCCGCTGGCGACCCGGGCGTCTTGCAGGCCGCTGCCGTTGATTGCCATCCCCCCATCAATCGACTAAACGGAAGCTCATGACCAAGGAGTCTGCGGCTTCCGCAGGGGATCGGCGTATGGAGTCGCCGGGGCGCCGTCGGCTCGATCTCGGGAAGGCCGCCCGCTCGCCGCGCGCCAAGATCAAAAGCATCGAGGATCTGGCGACGCTCGCCGAGACCACACGCAGCGCCGGGCGCAAGGTGGTGCTCGCGCACGGCGTCTTTGACTTGGTCCATCTCGGCCACGTCCGACATCTCGAGGCGGCGCGCCGGCATGGCGATCTGCTGATGGTCACGGTCACCGCCGATGCCTTCGTCAACAAGGGACCGGGCAGGCCGGCTTTCACCGACGCGTTGCGCGCCGAGATGCTGGGCGCGCTCGAGTATGTCGACTGGGTCGGCATCAACTATTCGTCCGACGCGCTCTCGCTGATCCGGACGATCAAGCCCGACGTCTACGCCAAGGGCTCCGACTATGTCGATGCGACGGCCGACGTCACCGGCAAGATCGCGCAGGAGCGCAAGGCCGTCGAGTCGTATGGCGGCGCGATGGTCTTCACGGACGAGATCACCTCGAGCTCCACGCAGCTGATCAACCGCTACTTCTCGACGCTCGATCCGGCGGTGCGCGACTATCTCGACGGCTTCCGTCAGGACCATCCGGTGGCGATGCTCGAGGAGCTCCTCGATCGCGTAAAGAACTACCGTGTCCTCGTCGTCGGCGACTCCATCGTCGACGAGTATCAGTACGTCCAGCCGATGGGCAAGGCCGCCAAGGAGAACATGATTGCGACCCTGTTCCAGAGTCGCGAGATGTTCGCCGGCGGCGTCGTGGCCGCCGCCAATCATCTCGCCAATTTCTGCGGCGAGGTCGACATCATCACTTCGATAGGCAGCGACGACAGCCAGGAGGAGCTCCTGCTGCGCGCGCGCCAGTCGAACGTCTCCATCGATTTCATCGAGCGTCGCGGCGTGCCGACGACGCGAAAATGCCGGTTCATCGATCCGGCCTATATGCGGAAGCTCTTCGAGGTCTACTCGATGGACGACAAGCCGCTCGAGCCGCCGCTCGAGGCGGAGCTGAACCGCAAGATCGCCGAGCGTGCCGGCGACTACGACATGGTCCTCGTGACCGATTTCGGCCACGGCCTGATCAGCCGCGCGACGATTGATCTCTTGACCGACAAGGCGCGCTTCCTCGCCGTCAATGCGCAATCGAACAGCGCCAACATGGGCTACAACCTCATCACCAAGTATCCGCGCGCCGACTATGTCTGCATCGACGCGCCGGAAGCCAAGCTGGCGATCGGCGAGAAATACGTGGATGTCGAGACCATCGCCGGCACGCTGCTGCCGAGGCGCATGCAATGCGACCGGCTGATCCTCACCCATGGCGGCTATGGCTGCATCATCCACTCGAAGGGAGAGGCGGTCTCCCGCATCCCGGCGCTCACGCGCACCGTGGTCGACACCGTCGGCGCCGGCGACGCCTTTCTTGCCGTGACTTCGCCTCTGGTGAAGGCCGGCGGCCCGATGAAGGCGATCGGCTTCATCGGCAATGTCGTCGGCGCGCTGAAGGTCGGGATCGTCGGCCACCGCAGCTCGATTGACAAGGCGTCCGTCGTCAAATCCATCCGTGCCCTTCTGAGCTGATCGCCATGTCCTTCGCCCAGCGTACCGAGCGCTACTTTTCGAGCTTCCACAAGGTTCTGGCCGCGGCCGAAGCGACCGACAAGGGCGGTGGCCGCATGGATCTCGGCAAGGCGCTCGAGTGGGCGCTGGAGACGGCGCGCGCCATCCATGCCCGCGGCGACAAGGTGATGTTCATCGGCAATGGCGGCTCCTCGGCGATCGCGAGCCACATGTCCGAGGACTTTTCCAAGGCCGCGGGTATCCGTGCGATGTGCTTCACCGACGCGGCGACGCTGACCTGCCTCGGCAACGATTACGGCTACCAGCACGTCTACGAGAAGCAGATCGAATGGCTCGGACGTAAAGGCGACATGCTGGTCGCCATCTCCTCGTCCGGAAAATCGCCGAACATCCTGAGGGGGGTCGAGGCGGCGCGCGCGCACAAGGCCGAGGTCCTGACCTTGAGCGGCTTCGAGCCGGACAACCCGCTTCGCCGCATGGGCGACGTCAACCTCTATCTTCCCTCGAAGCAGTACGGCTTCGTCGAGGCCGGTCATCTCGCCCTGCTCTCGGCGGTGGTCGACTTCGCCATGGGATGGAAAGAATGAGCGATCGCCGCTGGACGGTTCTGGTCACCGGCGGCGCCGGCTATGTCGGCAGCGTGCTGGTTCCGAGGCTCCTGGAGGCGGGCCACAAAGTCCACGTCCTCGATCTCTATCTCTATGGCCGCGACATCTTCGCCGGGCATCAAGGTCCGCGTCTGAAGGAGTTCCAAGGTGACCTCCGCGATCCGAAGGCGGTCGCCGAGGCGCTGAAGGGCTGCGATGCAGTGATCCATCTCGCCTGCATCTCGAACGACCCGTCCTTCGATCTCGATCCCGAACTCGGCAAGTCGATCAACTTCGACTGCTTCCGCCCGTTGGTGCGGGCATCGAAGGCGGCCGGCGTCGAACGCTTCGTCTATGCCTCCTCGTCGTCGGTCTACGGCCTCAAGGACATCCCCAACGTCACCGAGGACGAGAGCCTCGAGCCGATGACGGATTACGCCAAGTACAAGGCGCTGTGCGAGGAGGTTCTGGCCGAGGAGCGCTCGCCGAATCTGACGACGCTGACCGTGCGGCCGGCGACGGTCTGCGGCTACGGCCCCAGGCTCCGGCTCGACCTCACGGTCAACATCCTCACCAGCCACGGCTACAACAACAGGAAGATCACCGTCTTCGGCGGCACGCAGAAGCGTCCCAACCTGCATATCGAGGACATGGTTGGGTTCTATCTCGAGAGCCTGCGCCAGCCGGCGGAGAAGATCGACGGCAAGACCTACAATGTCGGCTTCGAGAACCACACGGTCATGCACATCGCCGAGATGGTGCGCGAGGTGGTGGGCAAGGGCGTCGAGATCGCGGTGACGCCGACCGACGATCTGCGCTCCTATCACATCTCCTCGGACAAGGTCCGCCGCGAGCTGGGCTTCGTTGCGAAGAATACGATCACCAACGCCGCCGAAGACCTGGTCCGCGCCTTCCGCGACGGCAAGATCCCGAACTGGTCGAACGACCCGCGCTACGTCAACATCAAGCTGATGAAATCGGTCAATCTCAGGTGAGGTCGATCGGCCTCGACTTCGACAACACGCTGGTCGACTACACGGACGTATTTCGGGCGGAGGCCGTGGCTTTCGGCCTCGACGCGCGAAACCTCGACAAGACCCAGATCCGCGACCGGCTCCGCGCACGAGGAGACGAGGGCGAGATCGCCTGGCAGAAGGTGCAGGCGCGGGTCTACGGCCCGGGGCTCGCCGGAGCGCCGATGATGGCCGGGAGCGCCGCGTTTCTCGCACGCTGCGCCGAGGAGCTCGTGCTCCTCGCTGTGGTCAGTCATAAAGGTCGCTATGCCGCGCAGGACCCGGGGGGCACGGATCTGAGGGAGGCGGCGCGGCTCTGGCTTCGGGCCCACTGCCCCGGGATCCCGTCCGAGCGGGTTTTCTTCGAGGACGAGCGGGCGGGCAAGATCCGGCGGATCGCTTCGCTCGGCCTTACCCATTTCATCGACGACCTGCCGGAGGTCCTCGGCGATCCCACGTTTCCCCGCGACGTGGCCCGTCTCTGGCTGACGACCGACACGGGGCAGGCGCGGCCCGACGGCCTCCTCGCCGCCGGGCCATGGCCGGTGCTGACGCGGGGCATCTTTGGCTAGGTCACGGTGACGGTCTGCCCGATTGCCGCTCGCGGAAGGCCCGACTAGGTTGCGGCGCATCCAGGTCGAGCGCAGGGAGTCGGATGATGGCTGAAAGGCCGATTGCGGTGGTCACGGGCGGTGCCGGGTTCATCGGCAGCCACATGGTCGACCTCCTGGTCTCGCGCGGCTACGCCGTCCGCGTCATCGACAACCTGGTCGGCGGGCGCGAAGCCAATCTGAAGCATCACGGAAGCGGTGCCGAGGTGACGCTCGACCGCCGCGACATCCGCTCGCTCGCGCCGGATGACTCCCTCTTCGCCGGCACCCGCTTCG
>Ga0194121_10005835_pt1 | contig 16810 bp, 13 predicted proteins | sample TA2MahCa50mmetaG_FD_148609 | JGI IMG/M metagenome (GOLD analysis project Ga0194121, IMG submission 148609) | Freshwater microbial communities from Lake Tanganyika, Tanzania - TA2015020 Mahale Deep Cast 50m | ecosystem: Environmental > Aquatic > Freshwater > Lake | place: Tanzania: Lake...
TGTTCGCACAGGCCTTCGCATTCCGGTGGGCGGTCGACAACGACCTCGCGTGGGAGCGCTTCGGCGAAGCCGTCAACGCGCGTCATGTCCTCCGGACGCTCGTCGAGGCGATCTTCTTCGGCGTCATTCGTCCCCTCGCGCTTCCCCTCGGGGACTACGGCAGCCTCGGCGCACTCGTGCGGATGAACCAGCGCGACGGTGCGGCGTTGATGACGTTCACGCAGCACCACCGCCTGGTCGCGGGCTCGCATCCCGACGTGCTCGTCTTCCCCAGCGCGGCGCTGGATGCAGTGGCCTGGGCAGCACTTGTGAGCGATGTCACCGCAGCCCGCGAGGCCGCGGGGGCCCCGGGTGATGCCGCCTTCGAGGCGTGGTGCGCGAGCTTGGAGCCGCAGCCCGGCGAGCCGGACTGGCTGCGCCATCTACGGCGCGACGCCCGTACCGAGAGCGTACGTCGCGTGGACTTGCGCGCGGTGACGATTGCTACCGTCGCCCCGCCGGTCGCATACCGGAACGGCGTGCGCCCATTCCCCCTCGCGGAGTACGTCGGCCGCGTCCTCGCGTGCTTCGCATGCCATACGGTGCTTTCCGGACTCGCTACGGAACTACCACTCGACGCCGCCGGCCGGGTGCAATGTCCGACATGCTCTCAGCGCATCGCCGTCGACTTTGGCAGCGCCGGCCTATTCCGAGACGTCGCCGCGAACACGCACATCATCTGGAACCTGCGGGGCGGTGCGCGCCCCAATGGCTGCACGGCCGTGGTGTACGAGCGCGATGCGGCGCGCTTCCTCTACGGGCGCTGCGCGATCGTTGTGCCGGGCCGCGTCCTCAGCGACGGCGACGTCTTCTGTGACCTCGTGACGGCGTTTCGCGGGGCGAAGGGGTTACGCTACCCTGACCTACCTGTGCGTGGTGACTACGTGCGCTACGTGACTGACTGCGTACGCACGCACCAGAGCGCTGGCCACGCGACGTGGGCGGTGTCGCTGGTAGGCCAGCCTTCCGCGATCAGCGTGACGGTTCCGGTTCGCAGCCGCGAGGAGGACGTGGCGAGTGTCCTCGTGTGGCCGAACTTCGCGGCGCCAGCGTGGAACGTCTACTACGTCTACCTGATGGCGCATGGCGACCTCGCCGTCGAAGGCCTGCGTGTCCGCCCGCTGTTCGCAGATGGCACGGTGGCACCTGTCGAGGTGGGCCAGCGGCAGTTGGCCCGCTTCCTGCGGCCGCTCGCGCGCATCGAGGTCCGTGACAACGAGCGCAGCCTCGGGATCTTCGAATGCCGCGACGCGCTGCCGCCCCTGCCTGAGCGCTCCGCCACGTTACGTATCGGCCTCGACTTCGGGACGGCGAACACGTGCCTCGCAATCCAAACGGGTGACTCCGCTCAACCAAGTCACGAGACGCTCGCGCTGCACGATCTCACCGCGGACGTTCTCGGCGCGGGCGCCTTCCGCGAAGAGATCGCAAGCGCAGGCGAGTGGCTGCCGACGTTCCAGGCGGATCCGGGGGCAGCAGTGCGGATGCTTGCTTCGGAACTCCTGTTCGACATGCCGCCACGCGCCCGCACGCCCGGGCCTGACCTGCTGCCGCTGAACGACGATCACGAGGGCCTCCTCCGGCTCTGCATCCCTGGTGCCCTCGTGAAACGCCAGGACGCCGTGTGGGAGGCCGCGATTGTCGCGAACTTCAAGTGGGAACTGCCGCCGTCGTCGCCACTCGCGGGTCACCGGGATCGAGTGCGTACGGAATATCTCCGTATGCTGCTGCACCTGGTGCTAGGCGAGCTCGCGTCTCGGTACCGGGCGGCGGCCGTCACGCTGTTGCCGACGTATCCGCTGTCGTTCGGCGGTGAGCGCCATCAGGACTACGTCACTGCGCTGGAAGCGGTCATGGGTCGGCTGCGCAAGGACACGGGCCTTACCATGAACTTCGGCACGACAGCGCTGGTGAACGAGGCCTACGCGGGGCGCGCCGAGGCCGGCCTCGCCAACGGCATGGAGATGGTGATCGACCTCGGCGGAGGCTCGACCGACATCGCGTTCTCGGACAACAAGGACCTGACGTACGTCGACAGCCTGCGTTACGGCGGCAACCACCTGCTCGAAGTCCTCGCGCGCCCGGGGTGGGAACCGGCCATATGGAACGACGGCGATGCTGCCGACGCGCAGGCGGTGCGCCAAGTCCGCCTGCAGCGGCTGATGCGCAGCGACCGGGCGGGCGGCCTCGCCGCGCTTTACAGCGAAGACCGACGGGAGCGCGTCCGATCACTCGTCGAACGGTTCTTCGACGGCGTCCTCGGGTACGTCGCGATCTTGGTCGCTGGACACGTGATGGGCCGGGAGGGCCGCTCCGGACCGCTCTCGATCGTGCTGCTCGGGAACGGCTGGAACTTTCTCAACGCCATCGGCCGGAGCCAGAAAAAGCACGTCGAGGAGGTCCTCAGCCGCGAGTTGGCGCATCTGGGCGTCAAGACCGTGCACCCCATCGTCCACTCGCTGGCAGAGGGCGGGACGCTGCGGCATCCGATGAAGGAAGCGGTGGCGACCGGCGCCCTGAAATCCGTCGAACCTGAGCCACGCGACCTGGATGCCGCGATCCGGTCGGTCGTCGGGTGCGACATCATCCTCGGTGTGCAGGGCCAGGCAGAACCGGTGAAGCTCGCCGCGTACGACGACGTCCCGACGCGGCCGCTCCCTGGCCCTGTGCGCGCGTTGGACTGTAGCGATCTCACGAAGAAGTTCGGAGCCGCGTGGAAGGACACGCGGCTCGAGCTCGGCGACGACGACGTCCGGCAGGTGAATCGCGACGTCATGACGCGCGGCCTCCGGCGGGGGCACGGTGACCGGCTCGATCGCAGCGTCGCGGCGATCTTCGTGGAGACCCAGTTCCTGCGTAGGCTCGCCGACCTGCACTGATCGCGTGGACCTCCTCGGCCCGGTCCTGTCGGCAGCGACCCTGCTCGGCGTCGTCGCCTGGATGGCGGTGGTTCGACGCCGGGAGCGCGAGCTCGACCGCCGCCTGTCCCGCGACTCCGCACGGCTCGCCGAGCAGCTGAAGACAGTTGCGGAACTGGCCACGGACGTCCGCAAAGGCCTGACCGCGCTGCAGTACGCCATCGAGAGGGTCGGCGCCGGTCTTTCAACACTATCCCCGGCTTCGGACCTTCCGGCGCCCGTGCGGGTGTCTGTCGCACCGCCGCCGGCGCCGGACCCCGTCGACAGTTTCGACGGGGCGATCCTCGCGGCATGGCGCGCGTGGCGTGTCGGCGACGCAGCCTCCTTCGAGGAGGCCGTGAGCCGTCGGTTAGCGCACGTGCGCGTCGAGCGTCATGGGCTCGGCACGGTACCGCTGCTGATCATCCTCGGGCCCGGTGGTGCGGCGCACGCGGTCCCACGCAAGAACCAAAACTGGTTCATCGCGCCCTTGGCCGCCTGGTTCGAGCCCGAAGCAGGCTCCCCGCGCAAGGGCGTCGTCGTCGACGTGATCGCGCCGGCGGTCGCGCACAAGGAGAGAAACGAGTGGATCCCGGTGAAGAAAGGCGTCGTCGTGATCGCGGAGACTGGGGCATGAGCTTGCCGCGAGTCGGCCTCCTGCTCGCGCTCGCGATCGTCCTCGCAGGATGCGGCTCGCCGGAGACCGTCGAAAGCGAACGCCCCGCGCCGGTGAAGACAGCGATGCCCCTCCCGCAGGGTACGCTGTTCCTCCGGGACGCCTCGCAGAGCGTGGCGGGATATTTCGGTCGCAACGAGGTGTCCTGGGTTCAGATGTTCCTCCAGGGTGAGTTCGTCGGACTGCTCGCGCAGGAGCCGTCCCGGCGTCCCATCGCGACGGCATCTTTCGGGCGGCGAGTCGGGACGGAAACGCCTCTGGTGGGCCCCTCCGAATGCTGGCGGCTGCGAATGCGCTCGGGGCCGGATCCTTGCTACGGAGAGGAGGAGACGAACCTCCGCGAGGTGTTTTCGGTCACCGAGCGGGAGCTTTTCGCGCCGGCGGAGAAGCACTTGGCCCTCCGCGGAACGGTCGTGATCCTCACTGACATGGTGCAGTCCATACTAAAGACCGAGTCAGCGACGTCGTCGGGCTGTCTCCTGGGCTACGACGTGCAATGCGTGACCGAGCCGCTGAAACGTCTGGTGAGCGCAGGCGTCGGCCTCTGGATCGTCGGTGTCAAGACGCAGTTCGACGGCACCGTATATGGCGAGGTACCCGGGCTCCAAGGCCTTACCCGAGCCAAGACGTTCATCGGGTTACGGCCGCTTTATTTCGTCGTCGCGAGCCGCGACATCGCCCCCACGCGGGCACTCGTCGTCGGGATGAAGGAGGCGCTCCTCCGGCTCCGTGAGCCGTTTCCCGCTGGCATGCGCGGCACCCTGAGGGTTGAGACTGTCGAGATAGCCCCCGGTGAAGCGCCACGGGTGACCGTGACGGCACCGGTCGACGCGACGGAAGGTCTCGTGGTTGACGACCTGACGTGCCGCGGCGGCGACTGCGGCGTCCATCCCGTCCAATGCGCCAGAAAAACGGCCACTGGGACCTACGCCCTCGACATCCGCATCGAAGGCGTCGACGACGGTTGGCGTGTCCATGCCGAGCACGCTCGAACTGACTGGCTCAGCGGCGGCACACAAACCCAGCGGCTGGCGACTGGCATACACCGATGGACCGCGACGCTCGATTGCCGAGGCGTGGACGGCATCAAGACGGCATCGATCACCCTCGCCGCCGCCCCCGCCGCCGAGCAGGCGACACACTGGTGGCGCCAGTGGACTACGACCGACGGTCGCCTCCCGCACGTGCAGACGCACACCTTTCACCTCGCCACGCTGCTCGACTCCGCAACCGCCGCGAGGAGCGAACGGATGCACGTCGCGACTGTCACGGTGGAGGTAAAGCGCTGAGTCTCAATGGTCGCCCCCCGGCCTGCGTCGTCCGACGCTACATGGTGGCGGCCATGCTCGGCATCGGTGCAACCGTCGTGTCCGCGTGCGGTGCGTGGGCTCCGACCGAGATCGCCGAGATCGTAGCGGCGCCTGCGGCGTACGATCGCCGCGAGGTGGTCATCCGGGGGACGGTTGGTGCGACGATCCGGCTTCCGCCGGTGGGTCCCGCCTGGGCTCGAGACGTTCCGCGCCGAGGTTACGTCGTGGACGACGGGACCGCGAAGATCATCGTGGTGACCGACGGCGCCGTCCCAACCACGGGAGAGTCGGTCCGCGTGCGTGGCACCGTCGAGACTTGGGGCATCGAGATTCCGACGCACTTTCAGTACAACGTCGCGGCGTACATCAAGGAGCGGTAGCGCGCGCGGCGTCACGAGCCAAGGCTGAAGCGCTCGGTCGCCTCGTTCCACGTCGCGAAGGCGGCCCACGCCGCCATCACGCCGATCACGAGGAAGATCGCGCCGGCCCACCCGAGCCAGGCGGGGAGAAAGACGGCGACGCCGAGCTTCTGCTGGAGTCCCGTCGCCGTGAGCGCGATGCGCGTGAGCGACGCGCCGAGCGCGAACGTGACCACGGCGGCGACGAGCTTCATCTGCCCTTCACCGACCCGCCAGATCGAGCCGGAGCCGCAGCCGCCCGCGAGCACCATGCCGATGCCGAAGATGAGCCCGCCGAGCAGCGCGCCCGCGCCCGCGGCGGGGAACACCCACTCCCCCCGGTCCTTGAGGTCGGTGAACTTGAGGATCGCGAAGCCGAGCATGGCGACGACGACGGCGATCGCGGAGGCGCGCGTGTGCTCGCCGTCGCCGGTCATGAACGGCTCGCGGAACGCGCGCACGAGGCAGAGGCGCGAGCGCTGGAAGATGAAGCCGAAGACGGCGCCGAAGACGAGGAAGAGCCCGCGCGGCCCGTGGCCCACCTGCGCGTAGACGAACGGCAGCACGAGCACGAGCGCGACGACCAGCACGCCGAGCCACGGCTGCGTCGCGGTCCGCCGCGTCGACGCGAGGAACACCACGCTCCGCCCCGCGGACCACGCGGGGTGGCGGTGGAGCTCCCAGACGAGGTAGCGCAGGCCGACGATCGCGCCCGCGAGCAGCCCGAGCATCATCCCGAGCCCGGAGAGCGACAGCGCGCTCACCGCGCTGAAGAAGCCGCCGATGTTGCAGCCCAGCGCGAGCATCGCGCCGATGCCGAGCATGGCGCCGCCGAGCGCGCCCTTCACGAGCTCGCCGCGCACGGGGACGCGGATCGCGAACTCCCGGCTCAGCAGCGCGGCGGCGAGCGCGCCCGCGATGACGCCCAGATTGAGCATGGAGCCGGAATAGAGCCAGGGCGCGATGAGGTCGGGGCGGGAGAGCACGCCGGCGCCGGTGAGCATCCAGTCGCCCCAGTTGCGGACGCCGTCGGACGCGGTGAACGGCCGGTCGAACGCGAAGAGGAAGACGTTGGTGACGGCGATCAGGACGGCCGCGCCCACGACGGGCCACGGCCGCGCGAACAGCGCGTCGTACTGTTCGCGGAAGATCCTCAATGCTTCTCGGCCTTCTCCTTCTCGGCTTTCGCTTCCTTGATGACCTTCTCGGCCATGAAGGCCGGGACTTCCTCGTAGTGGTTGAACTCCATCGAGTAGCCGCCGCGGCCGCCCGTCATGGAGCGCAACGCCGATTCGTACGTGAGCATCTCCGACATCGGCACCGAGGCGCGCACGATGGCGACCTCGCCCGCCGGCTCCATGCCGTTGATGCGGCCGCGCCGCGAGTTGAGGTCGCCGATCACGTCGCCCGCGTTCTCCGACGGGCACGTCACCTCGACGTTCATCACGGGCTCGAGGAGGATCGGGTGCGCCTCCATGAAGACCTTCTGGAGGCCCATCGACGCCGCGATCTGGAACGCCATGTCCGAGGAGTCGACGTCGTGATAGCTGCCGTCGTAGAGCGACACCTTCAGGTCGACGATCGGGTAGCCCGCGAGGATGCCCTTCTTCATGCAGTCGCGGACGCCCTTCTCCACCGACGGGATGAAGTTGCGCGGGACCGCGCCGCCGAAGATGTCGTCGACGAACTCGAAGCCGCCGCCCCGCGCGAGCGGCTCGACGCGCAGCCACGTGTCGCCGTACTGCCCCCGGCCGCCCGTCTGCTTCTTGTACTTGCCCTGCCCTTCCGCGCGGCCCTTCACGGTCTCCTTGTACGGGATGCGCGGGGGGAGCAGGACGACGTCGACGTTGTACTTGCGCTTCATGCGCTCCACGACCATCTCGACGTGCATGCTGCCGACGCCGGACACCAGGAGCTGCTTGGTCTCGGGGTCGAAGTGGTAGTGGACGGTCGGGTCCTCCTCCGCGATGCGCGCGAGCGCGGTGGAGATCTTGTCCTCGTCGCCGCGCGTCTTCGGCTGGATCGCGAACGAGATGGCCGGCTCGGGGAACTCGATGCGCGGGAGCTCGAAGAGGTGCGCCTCGTCGGCGAGCGTTTCCCCGGTGAGCGTCTCCTTCAGCTTCGCGACCACGCCGATCTCGCCGGGCCCGAGGGCGTCGACCGCCTTCACGGTCTTGCCCTGCATCCACGAGATGTGCCCCATCCGCTCCTTGCCGCCGCGGTTGGCGTTCACCAGGTTGGTGTCGGCCTTGAGCGTGCCGCTGTAGACGCGGAACAGCGAGAGCTTGCCGACGTGCGGGTCGGAGAGCGTCTTGAACACGAGCGCGGTGACCGGCGCCCTGGGATCGGCGGCGCGCGTGGCGGATTGCTTCGTCTTCAGGTCGGTGCCCGCCACCTCGCCCCGGTCGGCGGGTGACGGGAACTCGTGCGCGATCAGGTCGAGGAGCGGCTGGCAGCCGATCTCGCGGGTGGCCGCCGCGCAGAGCACCGGCACGATCTTGCCCTGCGTGATGCCGGCGCGGAGCGCCTTCAGCATCTCGTCCTCGCCGAGCGCGCCTTCCTCGAGGTACTTGGCGAGCAGCTCGTCGTCCGTCTCCGCCGCGGCCTCCACGAGCTTCTCGCGCCATTCCTTCACGCGCTCGGCGAGCTCCGCGGGCGGCGGCCCTTGCGTCTGCTTGCCGTCGGCGTACGTGAGGGCCTTCATGCCGACGAGCTCGACGAAGCCCTTGAAGCCGTGCTCCTCGCCGATCGGGACGTGGAGCGGGACGAGGCGGCCCTTCAGGCGGCGCGTCAGCGACTCGAGCGTGCGGAAGAAGTCGGCGCGCTCGCGGTCGAGCCGGTTGACGACCACCGCACGGGGCAGGTCGTAGTCGTTCGCGAACTTCCACACCTTCTCGGTCTGGACCTGCACGCCGGCCACCGCGTCCACCACGACGATCGCCGCCTCGACCACGCGCAGGCCCGCGCGCGCGTCGGCGATGAAGTCGCCGTACCCCGGCGTGTCGACGAGGTTGACGTGGCAGCCCTTCCACTCGCAGTGGGCGAGCGCGGTGTTGATGGAGATCTTGCGCTTGATCTCGTCGGGGTCGAAGTCGGTGGTGGTCGTGCCGTCGTCGACCTTCCCGAGCCGGGTCACGGCGCCCGCCGTGTGCAGGAGCGCTTCGACGAGCGACGTCTTGCCCACTCCGCCATGGCCGACGATTCCGACGTTCCGGATCTTGCCGATCTCGATCGCCATTGACCTGCCTCCCGCGGACGCGATAGGGAGGCAAATGCTACCACAGGGATTTCGCGCGCCCTCAGGCGCGCAGCGCGCGCGGAGGGCGGCTAGCGTCCGACGGCGCGGCGGACCTGCGCGAGGATCTCCGTCTCGCTCCCCGCCAGGTCGACGGGCGCGGGCAGCGCCGGCGGGTCGTACTTGATGCCGGCGCCCGTGAACATCAGCACGATCTCGGCGCCGCGCGTGACCGCGTCGGCGTCCTTCAGGCGCTGCAGCGCCGCGACGAGCGCCGCGCCCTCCGGCGAGGTCCAGATGCCTTCGACGCGGGCGATCAGGCGCTGCGCGTCCTGGATCTCCTGCTCGCTCACCGCGACGGCGCCGCCGCCGCTGTCGCGCAGGATCCTCAACATCTGCCGCCCGGCGAACGGCGACGGCACCCGCAGGCCGGCCGCGTGCGTGGTCGGGTTGTCCCACGCGGTCGTCACCTCCGCCTTGTCGTCGAACGCTCTCACGATCGGCGCGCAGCCGTCGGCCTGCACCGCGTAGAAGCGCGGCGGCATCCCGCTCAGCCACTTCATGCCGACCAGCTCCTCGAACGCCTTCGGAATGCCGACGAGGCCCGTGCCGCCGCCGGTGGGATAGAGCAGCACGTCGGGCATGCGCCAGCCGAGCTGCTCGGCGAGCTCCAGGCCCATGGTCTTCTTGCCTTCGAGGCGGTACGGCTCCTTGAGCGTGGAGAGATCGAACCAGCCGAGCAGCGGCGCGACCTTCGCCACGACCTTGCCCGCGGTCGCGATCGAGCCTTCGATCGTGAACACGTGGGCGCCGGCGATCTGCGCCTCGAAGATCGCCGCGGGCGGCGTGCCGCGCGGCACGATCACGACGCACGGCAGTCCCGCGCGCGCCGCGTAGACCGCGGCCGCGCCGCCCGCGTTACCCGCGGACGGAATCACGAAGCCCGGCGCGCCCAGCGTGCGCGCGCGGGTGATCGCCATGCCGAGGCCCCGCGCCTTGAAGGAACCGGTCGGGTTCTGCCCTTCGTCCTTCGCCCACAGCGTGCCGAGCCCGAGGTGGGCGGCGAGGCGCGGCAACGGCAGGAGCGGCGTGCCGCCCTCGCCGAGCGTGACCGGCTCCTCGCCGTCCGCGAGCGGCGTCAGCTCGCGGAAGCGATACATGCCGGGCGGCCGGGCGGCGAGGTCCTGCTTCGTCACCGCCGCCGCGACCTTCGGCAGGTCGTAGCGCACGGCCAGCATCTGCCCGCAGATCTCGCAGACGTTCAGCGGGCGCGTGAAGTCGTGCGCCGCGCCGCAGACCGTGCACTCGACGTAGGAGACGAAGCTCACGAAGGCCGGGCGACGCGGTTCGCCAGGATCCCGATCCGCTCGACCTCCGCTTCCATCCGGTCGCCGGCCTTCAGGAACTTGCCGAGCGCCGCGCCGACGCCTTCCGGCGTCCCCGTCGCGATGACGTCGCCCGGGCGGACCGTGAAGCCCTGCGAGAGCACCGCGATGCACTCGTCGATCGGGAAGATCATCTTCGAGGTGTGGCTCGACTGCCGCGTCTCGCCGTTGATCCGCATCGCGACCGCGAGGTTCTGCGGGTCGGGGATCTCGTCCGCGGTGACGAGGACGGGGCCCATCGGGCAGAACGTGTCGAGCGACTTGCCGTGGAACCACTGCTGGTGGCGCTTCTGGAGGTCGCGCGCGGTGACGTCGTTGATGATCGTGTAGCCGAACACGTGCTCCAGCGCCTGCGCGCGCGGAACGTCCCGGCCCGCCTTGCCGAGGACCACCGCGAGCTCCACCTCGTAGTCGAGCTCCTTCGTGACCGCGTGGTGGATGACCCTCGCGCCCGGCGCCACGACGGTCTCCGGCGCCTTGGTGAAGTACACGGGGTGCGCGGGCGCCTCGGCCCCGCGCTCGGCCGCGTGCTCCTTGTAGTTGCGCCCGAGGCAGAACACGTTGCGCGCGGGCCGCGGGATCGGCGCCTCGAGGCGCGCCTTGTCGGCGGCCACGCCGAGCCGCTTCTCGGTGAGCGTCGCGATGCCGTCACGCTTGAGCAGCGCCTCGCCGTGGGCGAGCGCCTCGCGCGCGGCGGTCATCAGGTCCGGGCCGCCGGCGATGAGGTCGTGCATCGTCTTCGGGAACCCGCCGCGGCGCTTCGGCGCGCTCCCCTGCTTGACGAGGTCGGCGGAGAGGGCTCCGAGGTCGAGGATGGCGTCGGCGACGAGCGCGCCGACGCGCGGCCGCGCGGCGCCTTTCCGGAACGTGACGAGACGCATGGCTCAGCGCTCCTTCAGCATGACGACCAGCACGCGCGCCGGCCGCCGGGTGTCGTTGATGGAATAGTGGACGGTGCCCTTCGGCGCGTACTCCACTTCGCCCTTGCGGACGACCGTCGTGCCCTTGCCCTTGGTGACCACGGAGAAGCGCCCGTCGAGGACGTAGGCCAGCTCGTTCACGGGCGCTTCGTGCTCCTCCCCCTTGAAGCCGGCCGGGAAGACGACCTCCATGACGGTGACGTGCTCGTTGTCGAGCAGCACCTTGTCCTGCTCGTGCGCGCTCGCGTCGCCGCTGCGCCGCGCGCCGGCCGGGGCCAGAACCGCAAGCACGACGACGGCGCCGAGCAGGCCGAGTCTCAACCGCATCATGTTCCTCCACGAATGGTACAAAATTCGAGCGCCGGCTTCGCCGGCGCGATACTGGTTCTCAGGGGGAGGCAGGGAGGAGGACGCCGAAGGCGTGCGACGACCGCCGGAAGGGGGACGGAGTCCCCCTCCGGGTCAAATGGACTGCCTCATCACGTTGCGCGACGGCACCGTCACGCCGCGGTCGCGGGCCATCCGCTCGAGCTCCTGCGGCAGCCCGAAGCGCACGTCCTCTTCGACCACGCGGATCTCGCGCACCGCCACGCTGTCGTGGCGCAGCCACTCGATCGTCTCGCTCACCAGCACCTCCGGCGTGGAGGCGCCGGCGGTGACGCCGACGCGCCGCGCGCTCTCGAGCCACTCGGGCCGGATGTCGCGCACGTCGTTGATGAGATAGGCGCGCGTGCCGTGGTTGACCGCGACCTCCACCAGCCGGTTGGCGTTCGAGCTGTTCTTGGCGCCGATCACCAGCAGCACGTCGACGTCCGTGGACACCGTCTTCACCGCCGCCTGCCGGTTCTGCGTCGCGTAGCAGATGTCGTCGCGCGAGGGCCCCACGATCTTCGGGAACTTCCGGCGCAGCGCCGCGATGACGTCCCGCGTGTCGTCCACCGAGAGCGTGGTCTGCGTGAGGTAGGCGATCTTCTCGGGGTCGTTGACCTCGAGCTTCTCGACCTCCGCCGCGCTGTCGATGACCACGATACGGTCGGGCGCCTCGCCGAGGGTGCCGATCACCTCGTCGTGGTCCTCGTGGCCGATGAGCACGATCGTGTAGTGCTCGCGCGCGTAGCGGATGGCCTCGAGGTGCACCTTGGTGACGAGCGGGCACGTGGCGTCGATCACGCGCAGCCCGCGCCGCTGGGCTTCGTCCCGCACCGCGGGCGCGATGCCGTGCGCGCTGAAGATGACGGTCGCGTCGTCCGGCGCCTGGTCGAGCTCGTCCACGAAGATCGCGCCCTTCGTGCGCAGGGTCTCCACGACGTGCGGGTTGTGCACGATCTCCTTGCGCACGTAGACCGGCGGGCCGCACACGTCGAGCGCGAGCTCGACGATGTCGATGGCGCGCTCGACGCCCGCGCAGAAGCCGCGGGGGCCGGCGAGGACGATCTCGGCGATCGGGAGGTTCAGCGAGCTGGCGGTGGCGCGTGTCGTCATTGTTTTCCGAAGTAGTAGGACACCCCGACGACGCCGGTGTGGGCCTCGAAGCCCCGGTTCGGCGTGTCGACGTTGCCGTTGGAGATGTGGACCATCCGGTAGCCCGCGTACACGGCGGTGCGGTCGGTGATGAAGAACGACGCGCCCGCGCCGAAGTTCAGCAGGAAGGCGAAGGTGGAGTCGATCTCGATCGCGCGGAGGTTCGTGCCGCCCGCCGCCGCGCCGCCCTCGAAATACGGCACGAGGCGCCCGAGCGACAGGAAGTGCCAGCGCGCCTGGGCCATGAGCCCCGCGTAGTAGGCGCTCACCGGGCCCGTGTACTGCTGGACGATCGGCTCGAGGCCGACCTCGAGCGAGCCGCGCAGCCCGCGCGGCCCCGCGGGCGCGAGCGGCAGCAGCGAGTAGCGCGCGCCGAGGTACCAGAGGTCGAGCCCCGTCTGGTTGTGATGGCCCTCGAGGTTGTCCTGGCTGCCCGCGCCGCCTTCGACGGAGAGCACGGTGCTGCCCTTCGCGAAGGTCCGGGTGGGGTCGAACGCCGCGGCGGGCGACGCGGCAAGCGCGACCAGCAGGAGCGCGAGGACGACCTTCCTCATGGCTCGATCAGCACCTTCAGGGCTTCTCCCCTCGTCATCAGCTCGAGCGCCGCGGGGACGTCCTCGAGCGTCATGCGATGCGTGAGGAGCCCGTCCGGCTCGACCGCGCCGCCGCTCAGCAAGTCCACCGCCTGCCGGATCAGGTCCGGCGTGTGGTGGAATGCGCCCACGAGCGTCAGCTCCTCGTAGTGCACGCGTCGCGTATCCAGCTGAATGCTCGTGCCGGGTGCGCAACCACCAAAGAATAGCACGGTGCCCCCGCGCCCCGTGGCGTCGACGGCCTGTTCCCAGACCTCCGGACGCCCGGTGGCGTCCATCGCCACGTCGACGCCGCGCCCTCCGGTGAGGCGGCGCAGCTCGGCCATCACGTCGACCGCCGTGGCGTCGAGGCAGTGGCCGAGCGCCAGCGCGCGGACCTGCGCCAGGCGCGGCCCCGCCTTGCCCACGATGATCACGCGCGCCTTGGCCGCGGCGGCCACCATCGCGAGCAGGCAGCCCAGCGGCCCGTGGCCGAAGATCACCACCGTGTGGCCGGCCTCGACGCGCGCCCGCTGCACGCCGAGGATCGCGCACGCGAGCGGCTCCGCGAACGCGGCGCGCGCGGCCGGCAGCCGCGCGTCGAGCGTCACCACGTTGCGCGCGACCAGGCGCGGCGGCAGCGCGAGGTACTCGCCGTACGCGCCGTTGACGAAGAGCAGGTCTTCGCAGAGGTTCGGGCGCTCGGCAAGGCACATGCGGCAGTCCCCGCAGGGCGCGGAGTTCGCCGCGACCACGCGGTCGCCCTCGCGCAGCCGGCGCACGCCCGCGCCGACGGCGGCCACCGTGCCGGCGAACTCGTGCCCGAACACCGTCGGCGTGTGCGGAATCATCACGGGGTGCCCGCGCCGCAGGGTCTTCACGTCGGTGCCGCACGTGAGCGCGGCCTCGACCTTCAGGACGATCTCGCCGGTCTTCGGCGTCGGGACGGGCAGGTCCTCGAGCCGCAGATCGCCGGGGCCGTGGAAGACCTGCGCTCTCATGGCGTGACGAACACCTTCATGGCGGCCTGCCGGCGCATGAGCGCGACGGCTTCGTCGAGCCGGTCGAGCGGCAGCCGATGCGAGATCAGCGGCTCGGTGATCACCTCGCCCGCGCTCACGAGCGCGAACGCGGTCGCGAGGTCCGCGGGCGACGAGGAGTACGTCGACGTCAGCGTGAGCTCCCGCTTGTAGAGCGTCTCGAGGGCCAGCGGCAGCGCGTCGCCGCCCCCGCCCGCGAAGTAGTGGATGTGCCCGCCGTCGCGCACGTTCGCCGCGATCCACGGCAGCACGGCGGTGCCGCCCCCGGTGACCACGACCTGGTCGGCGCCACGCCCCCCGCTCAGCTCGCGCACGACCGGCGCCGCCGCCTCCAGGATGCCGGCGGCCTCGGCGCCGAGCCGCTTCGCGAGCGCCGCGCGCTCCGGCAGCAGGTCCACGCCGACCACGCGCGCGCCCTCGCGCCGCAGGAGCTGCACGAAGAGGCAGCCGATGGAGCCGAGGCCGATCACCAGCGCCGTGTCCCCGGGGCTCACGCGCGCCCGACGCACCGCGCGCAGGCAGCACGCGAGCGGCTCGACGAACGACGCCGCCTCGTCGCTGACGTGCGCGGGAATCCGGAACGTCGCGTGACGCACGTTCTCGGCCGGCACGCGCACGTACTCCGCGAAGCCGCCGGGGTCGAGGTTGCTGGCCTTGAACGCGGCGCACATCGACTCGCTCCCGCGCCGGCAGTAGTGACACGCGCCGCACGGCACGTGGTGCGCCGCCACCGCGCGGTCACCGATCGCGAAGCCCCGCACCCCGGCGCCGACCTCCACGACGTCGCCGACGACTTCGTGGCCGAGCACGAGCGGCACCTTCGTCGCGGGCGCGCCGACCTTGGCGATGTCGGAGCCGCACAGGCCGCATCCGCGGAGGTGGAGGAGCAGCTCACCCGCGGCGATCACGGGACGTGGCCAGGGCTCGGGCGCGAGGCGGCCCGCCTCACGCAGGACCGCGGCCTTCACGCGGCGCGCCGCCTCCCGCCGGCGCCGCGCAGCCGCGCGCTCGCCCAACAGCGAAGGGCGATGGCGACCTTGCGGCGCGTCGGCACCGTGATGCGCGCGCCGAACACCTGGAACCGCCGCGCTTCGATCTCGTCGAGGAGCGCGGCGTAGATCGCGCCCATGATCCGCGCGGGCACCAGCGAGCGCGCGTCGACGTCCGGGAACGCGCGCGCCGCGCGCCGGTAGAACTCGCGCGCGCGCGCCGCCTGCGCGCGCAGCAGCGCGACGACGGCGTCGTCGTACCGCCCCCCGCGGAGATCGTCGACGCTCACGCCGTGCGCGCGCAGGTCCTGCCGCGGCAGGTAGACGCGGCCGGCGCGCGCGTCCGCGCCGACGTCGCGCAGGATGTTCGTGAGCTGGAGCGCGGTGCCGAGGTCGACCGCGTACTGGCGCGCGCGCGGATCCGTGTAGCCGAAGATCTCGATGCAGCAGAGCCCGACCGCCGAGGCCACGCGATAGCAGTACGGATAGAGGTCCTCGGCCGTCTCGAAGCTCGCGCCGTCCACGTCCATCTCCACGCCGTCGATGATCGCCTCGAGCGCCTCGCGCGGAATGCGATACGCGCGCACGCCGGCCGCGAGCTGGCGCGCGATCGGATGCTCCGGCGTCGCCCCCGCCTCGTAGCACCGCGCGACGTCCCGCCGCCACGCCGCCAGGCCCGCGTGCCGCGTCGTGGAGTCGGCGCGGCCGTCGTCCGCGATGTCGTCCACGATGCGGCAGAACGCGTACACCGCGTAGAGCGCCTCGCGGCGCGGCCGCGGCAGCGTCAGGAACGCGTAGTAGAAGTTCGAGCGGCTCCGCCTGGTGAGCCGGGAGGCGAGATCCGCGACGCTCATGCCGCCGGCGTCCGCATGGCGCCCAGCCTGACATACCCATGCTCGAAAAACCACCGCACGGCGTCGCGCACGGCCGTGCGGACGTCGGTCTGCGGCAGCCCCAGCTCGCGGATCGCCTTCGACGGATCGAAGTACATCCGCTTGCGCGCCATGCGCACCGCGTCCAGCGGGACCTTCGGGATCCCCCCCGTGAGCCGCGCGTAGCCCTCGGAGCACGCCGCCGCGCACCACGCCACCGCGTAGGGCACCCGCAGCCGCGGCGGGCGGCCGCCGCTGACCTCCGCGATGAGGGCGCCGATGGCCGCCAGCGAGAGGTTGCCGGCGGCGTGGCCGAGGATGTACTTCTCCCCCGGGCGCCCGTGCGCTTCCGCGAGCAGGTGCCCGCGCGCGACGTCCGCCACGTGCACGAGGTTCAGCCCCGTGTCGATGGTCGCGAACAGCTTGCCGTGCAGCGCGTCGACCACCATCTGCCCCGTCGGCGTCGGCTTGACGTCCCACGGCCCGATCGGGGCCGAGGGGTTCACGACGACCACCGGCAGGCCGCGGCGCGCGAACTCGAGCGCGACCTGCTCGCCGAGGAACTTCGAGCGCTTGTACGGTCCCACCATGTCGGCCAGCGTGACCGGTGTGTCTTCCGTACCCGGCGTGCCGTCGCGCGGGAGGCCGAGCGCGCCCACGCTGGAGGTGTAGACGACGCGCGCGACGTCCGCGTCCGCGCACGTCTCGAGGAGCGCTCGCGTGCCGTCGACGTTCGCGCGATAGATCCGCGACGGATCGCGCGCCCAGAGCCGGTAGTCCGCCGCCACGTGAAAGACGCTGCCGGCGCCGCGCACGGCCCGGCGCAGCGACTCGGTGTCGAGCAGATCGCCGTCCACGGTCTCGACGTCGAGCCCCGCGAGCGCGCGGCGGTCGCCGCCCGCGCGCGCGAGCACGCGCACCGGGCGGCCGTCGCGCAGCAGCTCGCGCACGACGTT
>Ga0194121_10005837_pt1 | contig 16807 bp, 16 predicted proteins | sample TA2MahCa50mmetaG_FD_148609 | JGI IMG/M metagenome (GOLD analysis project Ga0194121, IMG submission 148609) | Freshwater microbial communities from Lake Tanganyika, Tanzania - TA2015020 Mahale Deep Cast 50m | ecosystem: Environmental > Aquatic > Freshwater > Lake | place: Tanzania: Lake...
CGATCGCGGTGGCTCTGTTCCGGGCCGAGGCGGACGCGACCCCGAAGTCGCTGCGCGCGCTGCGCGGGCTCGCCCTCGCGGCGACGGCCGCCGGTGACGTGGCGACCGCGCGCAGCGCGTGGGATCGGCTCGCCACGATCCCGGACCTGCCGCCGGCGGTGCGGGAGGAGGTCGACCGGGTGCGGGCTGGTCCGGCGGTGGCGCCGGCCAAGTAGGCGCGCGTCGCGGACACGCCGGCCAGGACGCGTGACGTTGTGAAAGGCTCGCGCGCGGGTCAACGATACGGTCCTCGAGCGGACGGATCACGTGAAGAGTGTCAGGTTGCCCGTCGGGCAGGGGGGATCGACCGTGAGCGCAGGAAGCCGGCTGAAGGACAGGACCGCGATCGTCACCGGGGCGTCGAGCGGCATCGGACGCTCGATCGCCGAGCGTCTCGGAGCGGCAGGGGCGCACGTCTTCCTCTCGGGACGCACGCGCGACGCCATGGAGGCGTCGAAGGCGAGGATCGAAGCTGCGGGCGGCCGCGCGACGGTCGGCACGGACGACGTGCGCGACCCCGCGCAGGTGCGCGCGCTCGTGGATCGCGCGGTGCGTGACACCGGGCGCCTCGACGTGATGGTGAACAACGCCGGCGTGTCCTTCCCGCAGCCGATCGTCGACGGCGACCCCGAGCAGTGGCGCACGATGCTCGAGACCAACGTGCTCGGCCTGCTGGTCGGCTGCCAGGCGGCGGTGCGCGCGATGCGCGCCTGCAAGGCCGAGGGACACCTCGTGAACGTCTCCTCGATCGCGGCGCTCCGTCCCGACTCGGGCGTCTACGGCTCGACCAAGCACGCGGTGAACTGCATCTCGGCGACGCTCCGCCGCGAGCTCGAGGAGGACACGATCCGCGTGGTGAACGTCATGCCGGGGGCGATCGCCACCAACTTCGCGCGCAACTTCGACCCGGAGGTGGTGGGCGGCATGGTCGCCGCGACCGGCGTGCAGGTGGAGCTGAAGCCGGGCGAGCGGATGCCCGACGAGGTGTTCGACAAGCTGCAGCCGATGATGCGCCAGCTCCTCGGCAGCCCCGACGACGTCGCCGACGCGGTGCTCTACGCGGTCACTCTGCCGATCCACGTGAACGTCGCCGACATCGTCGTTCGCCCGCCGAAGCAGCTGAACCTGTAAGCTGCCGGGGTCATGGCGATTCTCGTGGCGAGCCCGGCGGCCGGCCGGGACGCTCCGTCGCGCGCGTCTTTCTGCTGGGCGAGGACGCGGACGCGGTGGGCCCGACGCTCGCGAGCACGGCGATCTTCCCGGTGCTGGCGCTGGCGCTCATCCTCGCGTTCCTGCCGGAGGCCGTGGGGCGCGAGCTGGAGGAGACGTCGCGGCTCTGACGGCGGGCAAACTCTCCGCCTTCCGGCTTGCGAGGGCACGGTATGCGCAGATACGTTTCGCAAATGGCTTCCGTATCTTCACGCGCACGAAAGACCCCGACGAATCTTTCCCTGCGTGCCGATCTCGTACAGCGCGCGAAGAGCCTCAAGATCAACCTGTCGAGCGTCGTCGAGTCCGCTCTCGAGAGCGAGATCCGGACGCGCGAGCAGGCGGCGTGGCTCAGCGAGAACCGCGATGCGATTCGGGCCTACAACGACCGGGTGCGGCGTGAGGAGGTCTTCGGCGACCGTATCCGCAGGTTCTGATGGCGCAGTTCGACGTCTTCCGGAATCCGCGTCGCGGGGCCTTTCCCCTCCTGGTCGACGTCTAGGCCGATCTGCTGTCGGATCTTGCGACGCGCGTCGTGGTTCCGATGGCTCCCAGGAAGAGCTGGGCGGCGGCACGTCTCTCACGGCTGAACCCGATCGCCATGGTCGAGCGTGTGGAATACGTACTGGTGTTCCAGGAAATGGCGGCGGTGCCGGTGTCCATGCTGGGAGAGCCGGTCGTGTCGCTGACGTCGAGGCGAGTCGACCTGATCGCAGCCCTCGACGTGCTCTTCACCGGAGTCTGACGCGGCGGTTGCCCCCCGGGGTCAACGGCGATAGCCAACCGCCATGAGCGTCGACCCCACGAAGATCGCCTACCTGCTGGACCGTCTCGAGATCCAGGATCTGCTCACCCGCTACTGCAAGGCGATCGACACCAAGGACTGGGACCTGCTCGACACCTGCTTCGTGCCCGACGCGCACATCGACTACACGAGATCGGGCGGCGTGGCGGGCGCGTACCCGGAGGTCCGCGCGTGGCTCGCGCAGGTGCTGCCGAACTTCCCGATGAGCCAGCACACCATCGGCAACTTCGACGTGACGATCGACGGCGATCGCGCGTCGAGCAAGGTCCACTTCTACAACCCGATGGGGCGTCCGAAGGCCGACGGCACGCTGTCACTGTTCTGGATCGGCGGGTTCTACGTGGACGAGCTGGTGCGCACGAAGGACGGCTGGCGCATCGCGAAGCGGATCGAACAGCAAGCGTGGGCCGACATACGATAGAGCGAGGGGGCACGCGCCCCCTCGCTCCACGCGGCGGAGCCGCGCGGAGCCTCGCTCCCCGCGCTCGCTCGCGCTCGGCCGCACGCTGCGCGTGCGGAGGGTGTTGACCGCCGCGCAGGGGCGCGCCATGGATGCGGCTCGCGAGCGGAGGGTGCAGCCATGGCATTGAGCGAATACTCGTCCTTCGACGGCGTCGGTCTGGCGGATCTGGTCCGGAAGCGTGAGGTCACGGCGGCCGAGCTGGTCGAGGCCGCGATCGAGCGCGTCGCCCGCCACAACGCGACGCTGAACGCGGTCGTCTACGAGGGCTTCGACGACGCGCGCCGCGACGCCGCGGGCGCGCTGCCCGACGGGCCGTTCCGCGGCGTGCCGTTCCTCGTCAAGGACCTCTACACGCCGGTCAAGGGCTGGCCGATGACCAACGGCTCGCGCTGGTTCGGACGCCGCGTGAGCGACGAGGACGACGAGCTCGTCCGCCGCTACCGCTCGAGCGGGACGGTTCTGCTCGGCAAGACCAACACGCCGGAGTTCGGCATCACCGGCACGACCGAGAGCGCCTACCTCGGTCCGTGCCGCAACCCATGGAACCCGAAGCACATCTCGGGTGGCTCGAGCGGCGGTGCGGCGTCCGCGGTGGCGGCCGGCATCGTGCCGATGGCGCACGCGTCCGACGGTCTCGGCTCGATCCGCATCCCGGCCGCCTGCTGCGGCCTCGTCGGGCTCAAGCCGACGCGCGACCGGAATCCGATCCGCTCGCCCGAGGCGGGTGGCATCATGTTCTCCGTCAACCACATCGTGTCGCGCACCGTGCGCGACTCCGCGGCGATGCTCGACTGGACCGGACATCCGCAGAAGCACGCGTACTACGCGCCGCCCGCGAAAGAGCGTCCGTACGTCGAGGAGCTGACCGCGAGACCCGCGAAGCTGCGCATCGCCTTCCACCCGGACCCGCCGTCGGGCGTGAAGCTGCGCGCGGACGTCGCACGCACGCTCGAGGCGACCGTGCGCACGCTGCGCGAGCTCGGCCACGAGGTGGTCGAGAAGCCGCTGCGCATGGACTGGCGCAAGCTCTACCGCGCGCAGGGCGCGTGGAGCGCCGGCAACTTCGCGGGCATGATGGCCGACCACGCCGCGGCGCTCGGACGCCCGCCCGGCGAGGACGACGTCGAGAAGCTCTCGCGCTGGATCTGGGAGAACGGCAAGCGCGTACCCGCCGAGCTGCACTTCCAGGCGGAGCACGTGCTGAAGGACCTCATCGTCGAGCTGCTCGCGCAGTGGGAGGAGCACGACCTCTTCCTCTGCCCGACGATGGTCACGCCGCCGCCCGAGGTCGGCTACATCGATCCCGCGACGCTCGACCCGAAGGAGCTGAACCACCGCCAGGCGATCACCTTCGGCTTCACGCCGCCGTTCAACTTCACCGGGCAGCCGGCGATCTCGCTGCCGCTCGGGCAGTCCGCGGACGGGCTGCCGATCGGCATGATGTTCGCCGCGCGCTACGCCGACGAGGCGACGCTGTTCCGCGTCGCCGCACAGCTCGAGGAGGCGATGCCGTGGCGCGATCGGCGCCCGCCGGTGTGGGGCTGACGGGGATCCTGCGCGACCCGGAATCCGCGCGGAGCCCGCATTGTGGCAGGGATGGCCCGATGATATGGGCTTCCCATATGAAGACGACGCTGGAGATCGACGACCGGCTTCTCGCGCGCGCCAGGCGCCACGCGTCGGCGCGCGGCATGACGCTGCGCGCGGTCGTCGAGGAGGCGCTGCGGGCCCGGCTCGCGGCCAAGCCCGAGGCGAAGCCTGGCTACAGCTTCTCACCGCCTACCGTTCGGGGTTCCCGTCCTCCCGAGATCGACGTCGCAGATCGGAACGCGCTGTACGACGTTCTCGACGATCCTCGATGATTGCGGTCGATACGAACGTCCTCGTCCATGCGCATCGCGAGGAGATGCCGCTGCACGCGATCGCGTTGACGCGACTGCGGAGCCTGGCCGAGGGCAGCACGCCGTGGGCCCTGCCTGTGTTCTGCATCGGCGAGTTCGTCCGCGTCGTCACCCACGCACGCATCTTCACCCCGCCGACCGACCTCGCGACTGCGCTCGCGTTTCTGGACCAGATCCTCGACAGTCCCTCGATCCGAATGCTTCTCCCCGGGGCGACCTACCCCACGCTGTTTGCCGAGGCCTGTCGCGCTGGCTCGGCGGCAGGGAACCTCGCCTTCGATGCACAGCTGGTCGCCGTATGCCGGGAGCACGGGATCGCCGAGATCCTCACGGAAGATCGAGACTTCTCCCGCTTCGAATCTCCGGCGCCCGTGCGTTTGCGCGTCTGAGCGGACGGTACGCCGAACGCCGCGCGACGGTCTTCAAGTCCCCGTGCGCGGTCCTACCGGCCGTCAGCTGCCCGGCAGGATCTGCTTCACGAACAGGTGGAAGTTGATCGTCGGCTGCACGCCGGGAACCAGCGTCGCGAGCCGTCCGCGTGCCCGGTTGCGCTCGAACGTCGTGCTCTCGTGCCCGTGGATCCAGCCGAACGGCGCCGGGTTGTCGCGGATCTGCGACGCGTTGCCGGTGATGGTCGTGCCGTTGACCGGCAGGCCGAGCACCGACGTGCGGTGCGCCGTGCCGACCAGGATCGCCTGGTCCGTCGCGTCGCCGCTCCTGAAGCGGTTCGACGCGATCGTGTTGCCGTCGTCCTCGACGCGGATGCCGTAGTCGACGTCGGTGAAGACGTTGCGCTGCACCACGTTCTGCTTCGCGTAGTCGAGGTGGAGGCGCGCCACGGGGCCGCTCGCGTACGCCGGGTCGCTGCAGTCCATGAAGAGCAGGTTCTCCGCCATGCGCGAGCCGATCCACACGCCGGTGTACTCGCCTGCGATGCGGTTCTTCTCGATCAGGTTGCCGTCGGCACCGTAGCGGCGCGTCCACCACTGGTTCGGCTGCTGGGTGAAGTACTCGCCGCAGTTCTTGTAGAGGAAGATGCCGCCGTACGAGTTGCCCTCGATCCGGTTGTTGCGCACGACGTTGTCGCGCGCGCCGTCGATCGCGATGCCCTCGCGTCCGGTGCTGAGGTAGCGCAGCTCGACGCCGCCGACGACGAACGGGATGCCTTCGGGCGTCACGTCGCCGTAGCCGTTGCGGTGCACGCGGTTGCGCTCGACGAGCGTGCCCTTCGAGCCCGCCTCGAGGTAGATGCCGACGCTGCCGGCACCGGAGATGTCGAGGTTCCTGAGCGTGACGCCGGTCACGTAGCCGTTCACGAACACGCCGCTGCCGCGCGAGTCGGTGAGGCGGCTGTCCTCGATCACGACGTTCTCGTACTCGACGTCGTACTCGTGGCCTTCCGCGAGCTCCTTGAAGCCGTCGCGCGACACGCGGACGTTGTTCAGGAAGTTGCGGATGTCGCAGCGGTGCACGCGGACGTTCCGCAGCGCGACGTCGGTCGGTGCGGTGACGTGGATGCCGCGCCCGTCGTTGCGCTCGACGTCGTCGATCACCGCGCGCCGGCAGTCGAGCTCGACGTCCGACGCCGAGATCGTGATGCCGGCGGTGTACGTGCACGACGGATCGAGCGCATAGTCGCCCGGTGCGGTGATCCGGATGGCGGCGTTCGCCTGGTCACAGCCGATGACGGTCGCCGGTGCGGCGTGCGCGGGGCGTCCGGGGGCCAGGGCGAGAGCGCCGAGCGCGAGCGCCACCGCGAAGGCCGGGACGGTCGCCGCGGCGCGTCGTGCGCGGCTCCAGAAGTCTGCGTCAGGGCAGGGGAAGCGTCGGGTCATCGGGTCCTCGCGTGGGGTCGTGTGGCTGGGCCGCGCCCCGGTTGCGACCCGGGCCGACCTCCGACATAGGATGCAGAGGACCCCGCCTTCGTCCAGGCACGATCTTCGAGACGCGCGACATCTCGTCCATCCGTCAATCCGTCAGTTGGAAGGAGCAGAGGAATGCAGAGCTACGGGATGCTCATCGACGGCCGTATGGTGAACACGGCCGACCAGGACCCGGTCATCAACCCCGCCTTCGGCGAGCCGTTTGCGACCTGCGCGCGCGGCACGAAGGAGCACGTCGACCAGGCGGTGGACGCGGCGGCGAACGCGTACAAGACCTGGCGCAAGGACGAGGCTTTCCGCCGCCAGAAGCTCAACGAGTGCGCGGCGGCGCTGCAGGCGAAGGTCAACGACATCGCGCCGGTGCTGTCGCAGGAGCAGGGCAAGCCCGTCAATCATGCGATGATGGAGATCTTCGGCGCCTCGATGTGGTTCTCGTACTTCGCAGGCCTCGAGATCCAGCCGGAGGTCCTGCAGGACGACGGCGCGAAGCGGATCCAGGTCGTGCGCAAGCCGCTCGGTGTCGTGGCCGCGATCACGCCGTGGAACTTCCCGGTGATCCTGCTGTCGTGGAAGCTCGCGCCGGCGCTGCTCGCGGGCAACACGGTGGTCGCGAAGCCGTCGCCGTTCACGCCGCTGTCGACGCTGATGGCGGCCGACGCGCTGCGTGAGGTTCTTCCGTCCGGCGTGCTGAACGTCATCTCGGGCGGCAACGAGCTCGGCGCCGTGCTCACGAAGCACCCCGAGGTCCGCAAGATCTCGTTTACCGGCAGCGTCGCGACCGGCAAGAAGGTCATGCTCGCTGCGGCCGACGACTTGAAGCGCGTCACGCTCGAGCTCGGCGGCAACGACGCCGCGATCGTGCTCGACGACGCGAACCCCGACGAGATCGCGGAGGGCCTCTTCTGGGGCGCGTTCCAGAACTCGGGTCAGGTGTGTGCCGCGATCAAGCGCCTCTACGTGCCCGAGCAGCTGCACGACCAGGTCGTCGCGAAGCTCGTCGACCGCGCGAAGCGCACCAAGGTCGGCAACGGCATGGAGCCCGACGTCGAGCTCGGCCCGATCAACAACGACATGCAGTTCCAGAAGGTGCTGGGCCTGGTCGAGGACGCGAGGAAGTCGGGTGGCAAGATCGAGGTCGGCGGCGAACGCATGGGGCAGAAGGGCTACTTCCTGCCGCCGACGATCGTCACGGGGCTCGGCGCCGGTGCGAAGCTCGTCGACGAGGAGCAGTTCGGCACCGCGCTGCCGGTCGTCAAGTACAAGCACCTGTCCGACGCCCTGGAGCAGGCGAACCAGACGCACTACGGCCTGGGCGGCTCGGTGTGGTCGTCGAACGCCGCCCGTGCCGAGGAGGTCGCGCGCGAGCTCGAGTCCGGCACGGTCTGGGTGAACCAGCACGTCGACCTGTCGCCACTGCAGCCGTTCGGTGGCCACAAGTGGAGCGGCATCGGCGTCGAGAACGGCAAGTGGGGCTACAACGAGTTCACGCAGGTGCAGGTGGTCGACGTGAAGCGCGCGTAGGCGCTTCGCCCCGCGTCGTTTTCGCGCCGGTGCTCCGCGCGTGAAATGCGCGGCCGACCGAAGGGAGCGCGGGGAGTGGGGCCCCGTCAAGCTTCGCTTGACGGGGCGAGGGGGCGCGTGCCCCCTCGTGGCGAGAATCCGCGTGCCGCCGCTCACCCCTGCCGGCAGCGCGACCCTCTGTCCGGGTCGACCGTACACACGAGCCCGCTGCAGCAGGACGGCGGTCGCACCGGGCTGCACGGCTCCCCGGAGCCGAGGCAGATCGGATCGGGCGTCGGCGTCGGTACGGGAGACGGTGACGGGCGCGGCGTCGGCGTCGGGCTCGGGGTGGGCGTCGGATCGGGCGTCGGGTCCGGGGTCGGCGTCGGTCGCGGCGAGGGCGTCGGCTCGTCGGCCGGCGTGACGCAGATCCCGCACTGCTCCTCGTCCGGGTCGCAGCCGTGCGCCGCGACGCGGACGCCGGGGCAGGGCGCCTCGCCGCCCAGCGGATCGCACTCGCCGCGCGGGTCGACGGCGCAGCAGCGGTCGCCCGGGCAGACGTTCTGCAGCACGCCGCCGCAGCCCTGCGTCGTGAGCTGCTGTCCGTCGCCGATCGCGTAGCAGGCGCAGGACTCCGTGCCGGCGTCGAACGGCAGGCAGGTGCCGCGCGCGGTCGCCTCGCCGACCGCGTACTCGCAGTTGCCACCGCACTGCCCGGTGGCGCCCTCGCCGCACAGGATGCACGCGGGCGGCACCTCGGCCACGAGGCAGCGGCAGCCGATCACCGGTCCGCTGACCATGAGACCCGGGACGTCGCTGCAGGCGCCGAGGCGCGGCACGATGCACTCCGCACCGACCGGGCAGTCGTCGGCCGGGACGCCGAGGTCCACGCTCGAGGTGTTCTCGAGCTGGGCCGCGATCAGCGACGGCGGGTCCGAGGTGCGGCCGATGATCACGATCTCGGGATCGGACTGCGGCGGCGCGGGCAGGCCCGCGGGCGGCAGGAAGAAGCTCGCCTGCAAGCGGACGTCGTTCGAGATCACCCGCCAGTCGGTGGCGGCGCAGTCGCGTGCCGTGCTGTCGCAGGCGTCGCTGCCGAGGCACACGAAGCGGAGCTCGCTCGACGGATCGTCCAGCGTGCCGGTCGAGTCGGCGCGCTGCAGGCAGTAGACGAAGCTCGGCGGCGAGCCGTCCTGCTGGAAGACGTTGCCGGTCACGTTCAGGAATCGCGTGGCGACGCCGCCCTGGTCGCTGGTGAAGGGCTGCAGGCTGTACGAGATCGACCAGCGCTCGCCGCCGACGTCCTTGGTGACCAGGTGGTTCAGGCGGTCGACGGTGAGTGTGGCGCCGCGTCCGCCGCCCGCCTGCGCGTGCGCGCTGCGCGGCGCGACGAGCGCCAGTCCGCGCGTCACGACGTCCTCGCCGCGGGCGCGGGCGAGGGCCGCCGACAGGCGCGCGGCGAGCGACTCGAGGAACGACGTCGCCGCCGCCGTGCTCGACGACGGGCTGCCGAGCCCGTCGGCCGGCAGGAAGAAGCTCGCCGGCACGCGCACGTCGTCCTCGATGAGTGTCCACGACGTGCGCGCGCACTCGGCGGCGGTTGTCGGGCAGGCGCTCGCCCCGCTGCACGACAGGCGGAAGGTGCTGGTCGGGATGCGCAGGTCGCCGCTCGAGTCGACGCGCTCGAGGCAAGAGACGAAGCTCGCGGGTCCGCCGTCGGCGCGGAAGATGTTGCCGGTCACGCTGATCACGTTGCGCGGGTTCGCGGTGAACAGGTTGAGCGTGATCGTCCAGCGCTCGTCGCCGATGTCCTTGTTGACGAGGAAGCTCTGCTGGTCGGGCGACAGCGTCGCGCCGGACGGCGCCTGCGCGGCGGCAGAAACGGCGCCCAGGAGCCAACAGGCGACGGCATTTTCGACGAGCTGCCCCAGGTCGGCGACGGCTTGATCCGTCCGATCGCGCAGCTAGCGCACCCAGACGACCGTATCGACGAGAATCACCCGCTGGCTCGCCGCCGGGGCGGTGTCTTCATGCCAGGTAGGCAACCGCGGAGGGCGGAGATGCGGCGCCGCTTCTCGCGATCGATGATCTCCTGCAGCCCCAGCGCGATCGCTTCGCGCTTCGACTTGGCCCCGGTGATGCGCATCACCTCGGCGATCTGCTTCTCGCTCACGTCGACAGTGGTCACCATGACCATCGTCGACATCATCCAGCCATATGAGGATGAAGGGCTCTCTGAATAGAGCCCCGGTATCGATCGTCTCGTGCCCACCGCTGCTGGGCGCGTGAACCGACGGAGGCGCTTGCGGTCGGTGCGGATCGCACCCGAGGTCAGCACCTCGTTGAACGTCAGCCCCGAGACGCGCAAGCTGGCAAGCAGAAAAGCGCCGGCGGCACGAACGTGTCGCCCCACCTGGACCACGAGCCGTGCACGGTTTCCGTCGCGGCCGCTCTCCCCTCGGATCCGAGGCTACTCTGGTGTCCAGGAACCTCGTCGAGCGGACACGAGCGGGCTCGTCGCGCATCGGTGAGTGGGGGCGGACGGATCAGCGCGGCTCGAGTGACGGTCGTAGGCTGCCGTCCCGGACGCTACCGGGGCGAGTCCAGCCAGCGACCCGCGTCGATCTCCAGCGCCGACGCGTAGAAGCGCTCCGCCATCGCGTCGAGGAGCCGCGCGGTGCGCGTCCCCGCCGTCGGGCCCGCGAGGTAGAAGCCCTTCACCGGGATGAACAGGCAGTAGAGTGCCGCCAGGCGGAAGTCGTCGATCGCGGCTTCCAGGGGGTAGTCGCGCACGCCGTGCGCGACCAGCGCCTCGTGCCACGCGGCGCACACCTCGATCTGGTGCCCGGCGCGCTCGGCGGCCGGCTCGCTGCCGCCCATCACGCGCGCGACGTCGATCGCCGCGAGCGTGCGGCTCGCGAGCTGCCAGTCGAGGATCACCGGCTCGGCGCCGAGGTCGCCCGGCGTGAACAGCAGGTTGTCGGCGCGCAGGTCGCCGTGCGCGACGCTGGTCGGACGTGCGGCGATGCGCTCCTCGAGCCAGGCCTTGCGCGCGCACACGCGCTCGCCGAGACGCAGCGCCGCGCGGCCGATGCGCAGCTCGTAGGTCTCGACGAAGCGCGGCCAGTGCTCGACGAAGCCGTCGTCGAAGAAGTGGTCGTGCTCGGGCATCCAGTCGAGTGCGGCACGCGCGGCGTCGTCCCAGTACGCGGCGTGCAGGCGCGCGATCGCGCGCACGGTCGCGATCACCTGCTCGTGGCGCATGCCGTGCAGCTGGTCGACCGACTCGAGCCCGGTCAAGTCCTCCATCACCAGCGCGCTGCCGTCGTCGCGCGTGTCGGCGAACAGGACGCGCGGCAGGCGGAGCGTCACGCGGGGCGCCATCTCGCGGTAGAGGCGGATCTCGCGCGGGAAGGCGTCGGAGCGGTGTGCCGCGTCGCGGAACGCGCCGGCGGGCGGCTCGATCTTGACGATCAGCGAGCGCGGTGCCGCGGGGGCCGCGCCTTCGTAGTCGATCGCGACCCGCGCGGTGACGCTGAGGAAGCCCTTCTCGGCGCCGATCACGCACCGCTCGACGCGGGTGACGCGGGCGCCATCGAGCAGGCCGGCGTCGGCCAGGATCCGCTCGAGCCAGCCCTCGTCGACCTCCTCGATCCGGGCGGGGAGCGGGCGTCGCGGCGCCGGCGGCCCCGTCGGTCGCATCGTGTACTGCAGTCCGGCGCTCACGATGGCTCCTTTGGCGTGCGCGATCGCGACGTTGAGCGGGCAGGTCGAAGCCTGTGGCGTCTGCGCTGCCGCGGCCGGACGCTCCGAGTCCGAGTGCTCGGGGCGGGCACGGTCTCGGGTTCACGCTCGCCCGGTCGCGGTGAGCACGGCCACGACGAGCGCCTCGGCGCAGCGCGCCCCGAGGCAGTACGCCCGACGATCGACCGCTTCGAGCTCGGGATGCCGCGCGCGCCAGGCGACCAGCGCGGGCGGGTCGTCGCGCCCGTCCCCGGTCGACGCTGCGACGAGCACGATGCGTTTGCCGTCGCGCAGGTCGTCGCTGCCGACGTGGCCGCCCCAGCGAACGATCCCGGGCGCGCGCGTGCGGAGATACCACTCGAAGCTCGCTCCGAGCCCGTCGGTCGCGCGCACCTCGTCGAGCGAGGGCAGGCTGACGACGCGACCGGCGGCTCCGGCCAGCACCGCTGCCTCGGTCATCGCGTGCCGCATGTCGGCGTGCCGCCGGTCGCGGTACGGCCGCGCCACGTCGGCGACGACGTCGCCGATGCCCGCGAGGCCGAGCGCGACCAGCGCCACGCGCGGCGCGACGGCACGCCACGACGCGCGGGGCAACGCCTGCAGCGCGCGCTCGAGGCCGATGCCGGCGAGCAGGCAGATCGACGGTGCGAGGAACAGCGTCAAGCGCAGGTGGCCACCGTACGGGTAGAGGCGCAGAGCTGCCGCCGCGACACCGACCGCGAGCGGCATCATCAGGAGAATCAGGATCGAGCGGCAGGCCGAGCGCTCCTCCGCCGGCGCGCCGCGCGACCGCGCCAGCGCCCAGGCACCGACGCAGAACAGGATGGTCGTCGCCGTGCTGCCGCCGTTCCGCCCGCCATTGGGATAGGCGAACGCGAGACCCGTGTGCGTCTGGACGAGCCAGCCGAGGAAGGCGAGCGGGCGGGTGGGCGGAAACGCCTCGGCCCAGAAGGTCTCGAGGTAGCCGACGCCCTGGTTCGCCGCGTCGCGCTGCAGCCGTCCGACGATGCCGTACGACAGCGTGAAGCCCACGAGCACCGCGACGAACAGCGCCAGGCTCGCTCGCCAGGGCCCGGGCGCCCCGCGTCGCGCGAGGGGCGGCGCCAGCGCGAGCCCCGCAGCGCCGAAGACCAGCATCGCCGGATACGACAGGAGGAGGAGTGGGGCCGCGACGAGCGCGAGGAGCCAGAGCCAGCGATCGCGGGCCGCGTCCTGCTGCGTGTCGTGCCCGAGCCAGGCCGCGGCGACGGCGAGGACGACGGTCGCCGCCAGCAGGTCGCACGAGTACGGTTTGAGCTCGGAGCCGTAGCGCACGAGGTAGTGCGACACGGCGAAGATGCCGATCGCGAAGGTCATGGCGAGCGGCGTGACCACCGAGCTGCAGGTGCGTTGAACCGTGCGTGCGAGCCAGGAAAAGGTCAGCAGCGCGCCGACGCTCGCGACCCAGGGCACGACGCGCAGGGCGCTCTCGCCCACGCCGAGCATCCGCACGGCGACGAGCTCGCCGAGGAGGAACCCCACCGGCGCGACCTGGGCGTTGTCGAGCGGGCCGAACAGGTCGAGGAAGCCGCGGTCGAGGAAGTTCAGTGCCAGGTTCGACTCGTCGCCCCAGAAGGGGAAATCGAGCCACCAGCGAATCGTGCGCGCGGCGATCCCGAGGAGCACGAGCGCCCCGGTCCAGCGCGCGAGGCTACTTCCAGCCCTTGTAGCGTCGCAGGAAGCCATCGCTGCGCGCGAAGACGACCTCCCCTTGGCCGATCGCGCCGTCGTAGGGACGCTTCTGGAACATGGTGAAATCGTAGACGTCGTAGCCGTACTCGGCCATGCGCGCGACCGCGTCCCGGAACAGCAGCGCGCGCGGGCGCGGATGGATGAACGGCAGCTCCAGGAGAAAGATCTCGACCTCGCCGACGAGGGTCGACGCGCCCTTCAGGATCTCGAACTCGAAGCCCTCGGCGTCGATCTTCACCAGATCCGGGATGGCGCCGAGGTACTTCGCACAGACGTGATCGAGGGTCAGCACCGGAACCGTCCGCTGCGCGAGGCCCAGCTCGCGCGCCTGGTCCGGCGAGTAGGTGAACGTGCTCGAGGTGCTCCCGGTGAGCGTGAACGGCAGCTCGCCGTCGGCCGCACCGGCGCCGGCGTTGATCCACTGCGCGCGCCCGGGGTTCCTCGCGCAGAAGCGATCGAGGTGCTCCTTCATCTCGATCTGTGGCTCGAGGAGCAGGTAGCGCGCCTCGGGGAACACCGTCATCGCCTTATCGCTCCAGCGCCCCTTGTTGGCGCCGACGTCGACGATGTTGCGCGGGTAGAAGCCGCGCGTGCCCAGGTTGCGCAGGAACGGCGCGACGGCCCCTTTCGGCAGCAGCGAGCTGTGGATGACCCGGTAGCTCAGGCGGTGCACGAGGCGCTGCCACGACGATAGTTTGACTGCGGTCAACGGCGCCTCCCCGGGAGGGGCACGTCTTAGCGTCTTCCCGTGGCAGATCAAGTCGCTGCGATCGGGCCGCGCAGCCGATGCCGGCACCAGGAGCTGCGGCCGGTGTGTGCCGGGCTCAAGCACGTTCCGCAGGGCGTGTCGCAAGCCAACTGGCTCCAACGAATCCACACTCTCTGGACCTTTCCAGGAGCCGGTCGCCGGGCGATCCTGGCACTCGACACGGCAGCGCCGCGGGCGCGACGAGAAGAGCATGGCGACCACCGACCTCGAGAGGTTCATCGGCTACATGCAGGCGTTCGAGCTGGCCCTGCTCGCGGACGACTGGTCCGGCGTCACCGAGCTGTTCGCCCCCGACGCCGTCTACCAGCCGGTCGACGCCGGCGCCTTCGGCGGCGGCGGGAGCGGGCGCGATGGCGCGGTCGCCGCGCTGCACGCCCGCACCGGCGGCATCGACCGCCGCTTCGACGTGCGCATCCCGGAAGTTCTCGAGGGCCCGCTGACCCGCCCCGACGGCACGATCTACATGCGCTACCGCCTGACGCTGCGCCGCGCCGGAGTTCCCGACTTCGTGTCGCACGGCGACCACGTGACGACGTACGCCGGTGGCCGCATCGCGCGCATCGTCGACACGCCGGACGCGGACACCGCCGCGCGCCTCGCGGCGTACCTCGAACGGCACGGCGCGAAGCTGCGGCCGGCGGGGTCCGCGCTGGCGACGGAGATCGACCCGCGCGACGCGCGCGAGCTCGACGCGGCGCTGTCGCGCTCGCTGGCGCGCGCCTACGGGCACACGAAGAGCGAGCAGGACGCCGGTGCGGCGCTCGCGGTGTGCAGCCCGGACTTCGTGCTCGACACGCCGTCGCTCGGCACCAGGGCGTGCGGGCGCGACGAGGTCGCGCTGCAGCTCGCGGTCTTCTTCGCGACCTTCCCGGACTACGGCTTCACCGGCGAGGGCTGCGCCGCCGAGGACGGCTCGGTCGCGTTCTGGCGGCGCGTGCACATGACGTTCGCCGGGCCGTTCCTCGGCATCGCGGCGACCGGGAGAAAGGTCGACATGCCGGCGATGTCGGTCTTCACGCAGCGCGGCGGGGCGCTGGGCTCGGAGACCTTCCACGTCGACCTCGCGACGCTCGCCGAGCAGATGGGGGTGCCGGTGGACGACATGCGCGCGCAGCTCGCGATGTTGTGGTCAGCCGAGGAGCTCCGGCAGGCGGCGGGAGGGACACGATGAGCCGCACCGTCCACCGGGTCTGCACGCTCTGCGAGGCCAACTGCGGCCTCTCCTTCGAGGTCGGGGGCAACCGCATCCTGCAGGTGCGCCCCGACGCGGACGATCCGTTCTCGCGCGGCTTCGCGTGCCCGAAGGGCATCGCGATCGCCAAGGTCCACGACGACCCGGACCGGCTGCGGACGCCCGTCAAGCGCAACGCGCACGGCGACTTCGAGCCGATCGGCTGGGACGAGGCGCTCGACCTCGCGGCGTCCGGGCTGGCGCGCGTGCGCGACGCGCACGGCGCGGAGGCCGTCGCGACCTACTTCGGCACCCCGATCATCCACAACCACGGCGCGGTCATGCTGCGCTCGGCGGTCATGAAGGCGCTCGGCACGCGCAACAACTACGGCGCCAGCTCGCAGGACACGAGCCCGCGCTTCGCGACGTCGTACTACCTCTACGGCAGCTCGCTGGTGACGCCCGTCCCGGACATCGACCGCACCTCGTACCTGCTGTGCGTCGGCGCGACCCCGATCGTCTCGAACGGCAGCGCGATGACCGCCCCCGACGTGAAGGAGCGCATGCGGGCCATCCGAGCGCGCGGCGGACGCATCGTCATCGTCGATCCGCGACGCACCGAGTCCGTGCGCGAGGCGGACGAGCACGTCGCGATCCGTCCCGGAACCGACGCGGGGCTGCTGCTCGGCATGGCGGCGATCCTCGTCCGCGAGGGCCTCGCGCGCGTCGAGCACGTGCGGCAGGTCGCGTCGGGCTGGGAAGAGGTCGAGCGCCGGCTGCGCGCGCTCGACCTCGACGCGTGCGCGCGCGCGACCGGCGTTCCGCTCGAGGTCCTGTTCCGCCTCGCGCGCGAGTTCGCGGCGGCGCCGAGCGGCGTCGCGTACTCCCGGGTCGGCGTGTGCAACGGCCACTTCGGCACGCTCGCGAGCTACGCGACCGATCTGCTGAACGTCGTCGCGGGGCGCCTCGGCGAGGTCGGTGGCAGCATGTTCCCGACGCCGGCGCTCGACGCGGTCCGCGTGCTGCGCCTCGCGGGCGACGACGGTCACGGGCGCTTCCGCTCGCGCGTGCGCGGGCTGCCCGAGACCATCGGCGAGATCCCGTCCGCGGGGCTCGCCGACGAGATCGAGACGCCGGGTGACGGCCAGGTGCGCGCGCTCCTGACCTTCGCCGGCAACCCGGTGCTGTCGACGCCGAACGGGCGCCGTCTCGACCGCACGCTCGCGAGCCTCGACTTCATGGTGTCGATCGACCTCTACGTGAACGAGACCACGCGCCACGCGAACGTGATCCTGCCGCCGGCGTGGGCGCTCACCGAGGTGCACTACGATCTCGTGTTCCCGCAGTTCATGGTACGAAACGTCGTGCGGCGCTCGCCGCCGGTGGTCGAGCCGGGACCGGGCGAGAAGCACGACTGGGAGATCCTGCTCGCGCTGGCGCGCCGCCTCGGTGGCGGCCCGGCGGGCATGCCGGTCGTCGACCACGCGCTGAACCTCGCCGAGCGCCTGGGCATGAAGTGGTCGCCGCGGCCGCTGCTGTCGTTCCTGCTGCGCAGCGGTGCCTGGGGCGACGGCTTCCTGCCATGGAGGAAG
>Ga0194121_10005838_pt1 | contig 16806 bp, 17 predicted proteins | sample TA2MahCa50mmetaG_FD_148609 | JGI IMG/M metagenome (GOLD analysis project Ga0194121, IMG submission 148609) | Freshwater microbial communities from Lake Tanganyika, Tanzania - TA2015020 Mahale Deep Cast 50m | ecosystem: Environmental > Aquatic > Freshwater > Lake | place: Tanzania: Lake...
CAGAGCTGCTGCGCACCCTGCTGCGAGAAGGCGATGCGGTGCGGGTGGTGGCGCTGCCGCAGGAGCACAGCAGCTGGAGCGCCGCCGAGCTCGAGGCCGCCACAGGGTTGGCGTTGGAGCAGGGTGCGCCTGATCTCGCCAACAACCTGGCCTGGCTGGTGAACTCGCCCGCCCTACCGGTGGCCTGCGGCTCGCTGTATCTGGTGGCGGAGCTGCTGCCCCTGCTTCAGACGACAGACTGAACGCAGACGCCTGCGCCGCCATGCTGATCCGCCGCCTGATGGCCTTTGCCGCCAGCCTCTGGCTGCTGGCGGCCGCCCTACCGGCCATGGCGCTCGACACCAGTGCGGGAGTGGGTCTGCAGGATCGGGCCCTGTTCCAGGACACCGTGGATTACACGCTCACCAACCAGAGCGGCAAAGACTTCTCCAATCAGCAGTTGGCCAACACGTCGTTTGCCGGTGCGGTGGGCAAGGGTGCCAACTTCACCGGCGCCAATCTGCACGGCGCGATCTTCACGCAAGGGGCCTTCCCCGAAGCCGATTTCAGCGGCGCCGACCTCAGTGATGTGCTGATGGACCGCACCGACATGAGCTACACCAACCTGCGCAACGCCGTGCTGGTGGGGGTGATCGCCGCAGGCGCCAGCTTCAGCGGCGCGGATGTAACCGGCACCGACTTCAGCGATGCGCTGATTGATCGCGCCGACCAGCGACTGCTCTGCGCCAAGGCCAGCGGCACCAACCCCAGCACCGGCGCCGACACCCGCGCCAGCCTCGGCTGCTGAGGCAAGATCGTCTCAGCGCTCCAACCAGCCACGCAGCTTGCCGGGGTTGAGCAGGCCAGCGGGGTCGTAATCGGCTTTGGCCGCCACCTGCGCCGCATCCACACCACCCAGGCCACCGTCTTCCACCGTGATCGCGTGGGGGTTGAACAGCAGACAGCCCAGCTCACAGGCATGGCGGATCAGCTCTTCCAAAGCCTCTCGGCCGCGCCAGCGCACCAGAGGCAGGCAGGCCAAACGCTGCTGCCCCTGGGCCCGCACCGCCTCCAGGTGCCAGAGCACGTTGTCGCCCCAGCGCTGGCGGAGGGCCTCGAGGGCCGCCTGCTCCGGCTGGGGCAGCAGCAGCTGCAGGTAGGTGAGGCCGGGGTCGTGGGTGCGGGCGTGCAGGGTGGTGTGGTTCCAGCACAGCTCCCGCAGCGGGATGCCCCGGCTTTGCCCCTGGGGCGCCTCCCACACCAGCTGACCCCCGAGGCTCGGCAGCAGCGCATCGAGGGCCAAGCGTGCATCCGGGGCCGCCAGGATCAACAGGCGGTGACTCGATGCCGTGGCCGCAGGGCAGCCCTTCGGCCACGGCATCCATTGCGCCACGGGCCCCTCCAGGGCACAGAGAGCGTTGAGCAGCAGGGCTGTTTTGGGCAGCTGCTGCGCCGCCGCCAGGGCCTGCTCCCAGGAGGCAAACTCCAGCACCCACTGCTGCCAGGGCACGGCAACGGCACTGGCCATGGTGGCGCTGGTGATGATGCCGTTGCAGCCGTAAGCGTGGTTGATGGCCTCGGCGTCCGCCGCGCCGAGCTGAAGCCGCCGCGGCGTGGGTTCAAGCGTGACGATCTCAAGCCTGAGCAGATGGCCCGGATCCCGCAGGAATCCCCAGCGCAGCGAGCCGATCCCGCTGGAGCCGCCCGCCAGATACCCCGCCAGGCTGGCGCTGCGCACGGTGCTGGGCAGCAGGCGCAGCTCCCGGCCCCGCGCCTGCAGCTGTTCCTCAAGATCGGCCAGCAGGATCCCCGCCTCCGCCGTGAACACACCACTGGTGGGATCAACCTCCAGCAGACGGTTCATGGCGCTGAGCTCCAGCACCAAACCGCCGGCCAGGGGCGTGGCCTGGCCGTAATTACCGGTGCCGGCCCCGCGCAGGGTGAGGCTCACCCCATGGCGAGCGCAGGCCGCCGCCGCCGCCAGCACCTGGTCTGCGGTCTCGGCCCGCACGCCCAGCTGCGCCCGCAAGCCCTGAAGCAGGGGCTGCAGCACCGGCGAATACACAAAGGCATCGGCGGAAAGCTGCTCCAGCTCTCCGCGGCTGCGCAGGGGCATCAAGCCGGCAGCGCGCAGATCAGCGGCGAGCTGCTCCAGCTGCTGCGCCGTAGCCGGATCCGGCAGGGGCTGCGGCAGAGCGCTGGGCAGCAGCGAGGCCATCAAGCAATCAGCGGAGGGTTGAGGCCTCCAGCCTGGCAAGGGCTGGCGAGGGCTGCTCTGTGGGGGCCGCCGGCAGCCACTGGCCGCCGCGCAGCACCCGCCGCTGGGGCGGCCTAGCCAGCAGCTCACTCCAGCTGGTGGCACTGGTGATCACCAGATCGGCCGGAGATCCCTGGCGCAAGATTCCATCCCACACCAGGCCGAGCAGGCGCGCTGGCGCCGTGGTGAAGGGGGTGAGCCCCTGGCGCTGCCAGGGGGCGCCGTGGCAAACGCGGCTGGCCAGGCGCAGCAGCTCAAGCGGGTCGAAGTCGCTGCCGGGATCCCAGGGGTCTTGCACGTTGTCGCCGCCCACAGCCACCACCACCCCGGCCCGCTGCAGCTGGCGCACCGGCGCCAGGGGCCGCTGGGCCAGATCGTGATCCCCGCGCCGGCCCAGCAGCCAGAGGTTGGTGGTGGGCAGGGCCACCACCTCCACCAGCAAACGCGCCAGCCGCTCGGCAAGCCGCTGCTGCGCGGCGAGCGGCAGCAGCCCCATGCTGCTGGCGTGGCTGCAGGTGATCGACAGTTGAGGGCGGTGGCGCTCCAGCTGCTCGAGCAGCAGCGCCACCCCCTGGCCAGGGGCCTCGCCGCTCTCATCCACGTGCAGATCGATACCGCAGCCAAGCTGCTCAGCCAGGGCCAACATCCCCTGCAGGGCCTGGCGATCGCGGCGGGCGCGCGGATAGGGCGGCCCGAGCACACCGCCCAACAAGCCGCCAGCCAGCGCCACCCGCTGTGCCAGGGCCCGGCCGGCCTCAGTGCTCCAGTGGCTGATCGGCACCAGAGCCACCAGCTGCAGCTCCACGCGCCCGCGCCACTGCTGCTGGAGTGAGAGCAAGGCCTCCCAGCTGGGCGCGGCAGCCGGCCCGCCACTATCGATGTGGCTGCGGATCGCGCGCAGGCCATAGCGCCAGGCCTGATCCAGGGCGCGGCCGGCGCGCTGGCGCACCTGCTCGAGGGTGCGCTGCTCGCCCTCCCGCAGATTCACGCTCAACGCCTCAGCCATCTGGCCGCTGCGGTTGGGGTGCTGCTCCCAACTGAAAGCCTTATCGAGATGGGCATGGGCCTCCACCAGAGGCGTGAGCGCCAGTGGCAAGCCCTTGGGCGATGCCAGGGGACGGATCGCGGCCACCCGGCCGGCCTCCAGTTCCAGCTGCACCGGCACCAAACCGTCGGCATCGCCGCAGGGCAGATCGCGCTGGCAGGGATCCAGCAGCAGCCGCGGCAGCTGCAGCTGCAGGCTGCTGGGCCCGGGCGCCTCAACCCTCATCAGCACTGGCCTGCAGCATCACCAGCTGCCCCGCCACTCCCAGCGTGAGGATCCGGTAGCGGGGTATGCGCAGGCCGGGCAACAGCGATTGCCCGCCGAGTTGGGTGCTGTAAAGGCTGAACACACCGGCATTGGTGCGTGTGCTCCCCTGCAGGGCCAGGCTGCCCAGCACCCGCTCCTGCCCCTGCACCAGCTCGGAGCAGTTCTGAATCAGCAGCCGCGCCACCATCGGCAGGCCGCCCTGATCGCAGAGCTCTTCATCCACGAGGCGCACGAGCCGCTCACCGGCGAACTCCTCGAAATCCTGTTCGTCGGGGTTGGTGGCCACCAGGGCTCCCCCCAACGCCACGGCCGCGAGGCACCAACCCCATGGCCTGCTCAGCCCTCCAAGCCGCTCCATTCGAGGCTGCACACGCATTGATAGGATCGCGCAGCCCTGGCGGGCGTAGCCAAGTGGTTAAGGCACCGGATTGTGATTCCGGCATTCGGGGGTTCAAGTCCCCTCGTCCGCCCCTGCTCGAAAGCCCCATCACTCGTTGAGTGGTGGGGCTTTCGCCTATCCAGCGGTCGCTCGCCTACCGAGCCGCCGGCGCTGCGAGCAGAGCCGCCAGCAGCGCATCAGCGCCATGGCGCACCGGATCAACCACCGGCAGGCCTGTGAGTGCTGAGATCTGCTGGGCCTCGCGCTCAGCTTCGGCCCCATCAAGCAAGGCGGTGTTCAGGGCGATGGCCCGCACCCTGGGGCGCAGCCCATCGGGCCGGCCAAGGGCCGCCACCGCTTCACAGGCCGTGATCAGCTCCGGGAGCGGCGGAATCGACACGGTGGCCTCACCCGGCCGGGTGCGCACATGGCTCTGGCCGGCGCGGTGCACCAGCAGCAGATCGGTGGGCTGGCTGCCGCGCAGCAACGGCAAGGTGGCCGTGGAGCCCGGATGAGCCAGCGAACCCTGCCCCTCCACCAGCACCCAGGCCTGATCACCGGCCCCCTCCGCTGCGGCCAGCACCGCCGCCTCCACGGCACCGGCGGCGTAATCCACCCGCACCGCATCGAGGGCCACACCCTGGCCGCTGATCAAGATGCCGGCCTGGCCCGTGCCCACAAACCGCGCGTCGATGCCGGCGCGCTGTGCAGCCCGCTGCAGCTCCAGGCAGGCGCTCATCTTGCCCACGGCCATATCGGAGCCCACCGCCAGCAACCGCCGGCAGGGCAACGCCGCGCAGCGCGCCGCAGCCACCTCCAGCTCCGCCGGCTCCCGGCGCAGATCCCAGATCCACTGACCCGGCGCCAGGGGAATCGCTGCAAACTCCGGGTCCGCCGCCAGACGGCTGTGCAAGCCGCTGGCCAGGCTGAGGCCGGCCTGCAGTGCGGCCACCACATCTGCGCGCATCTCCGGCGGCAAGCGCCCGCCGGAAGGCGCCAACCCCACCACCGCCACAGCGGGGCCAAAGGCCAGGGCGGCGGCCAGATCCGCCACCACGGGCACCGGGCGATCAATCCCGGTGAGTGCCCGCAGCTCCAGGCCGGCATGGGCGGGATCGATCACCGCCACGATCGGCCCGCTCCGGTAGCGAAGCATCGCCAGGCCGGTCTTGCCGGAGAGGTTGTCGAGGCCGCCGTGCTGCAGCAGCACCAGCGGAGCATCAGGGCTGAGCATCAGATCATCTCCTGCACACGTTGTGCACCCAAGCCGGCCCGTGCCGCGGGCCGCAGCACATCCCCCTGCCGATCCGGCCCGGCGAAGAGATCATCGATCAGGTTGAGATGGCTGTCGAGATCGGGCCACTGCACCAGCGGCAGCAGCTGGGCGGCGCCGCTGTTGAGCAGACCGCCATCGGAGTAACAGCCGAGCATCACCCCAAGCCCGAGCCGCCGGGCGGTGCGTGCCATCAGCAAGCCCTCGCTGAGGCCACCGCACTTCACCAATTTGATGTTGATGCCCTGCACATGGGGCGCCAGCCGCAGCAGGTCGGTCAGATCCCAGCAGCTCTCATCCGCCACCAGAGGAATCGGCGCCAGGCCCTGCAGCGCCGCGAATCCCGCCGTATCGGCCTCCAGATCAAGCAGCGGCGCCAGGGGCTGCTCCACCAGCACCACCCCCTGCTCCGCCAGCCAGGGGATCATCTGCTGGGCCCCAGCCAGATCCCAGCCGCCGTTGGCATCGATCTGCAGCTCATCACCCGGGCGTAGGGCGGCGCGCACGGCCTGCACCAGCGCACGGTCGTGATCGAGACCACCGGGCGATCCCAGCTTGAGCTTGATGCGGGTGGAGGGCAGCTGCAGCCGCCAGCGCTCGAGCCGCGCCAGCACCGCCGAGGGCTCTCCGAGCCCGAGGGTCACGCTGGTGGCGACACACGCTCCCGGATCCAGGCCCCAGAGCCGGTGCAGCGGTTGCCCCAGGCGCTGCCCCCACCAATCGTGCAGGGCCAGATCGAGGCCGCAGCGGGCTGGTGGGCTCAGGCGGGCCAAGAGAGGCTCAAGCGCCTGAAGCGGCTGGGGCTCGAGGCCCTCCAGCTCCGGCGCCAGCGCCTCCAGCTCTGCCGCAATGGCTTCGGTTGCGAAGTGGCGATGGCCGGTGTCAAACCCACCGGTTTCACCGCGGCCGATGAGCCCCTCGTGCTCGAGCTCCAGCAACAGGTGCTCCACGGCGCTGGTGGTGCCGCGGCTGATCGCCAACGGCACGGCCTTGCTCAGGCGAAAGCGATGCAGGCGAAGGCGCATGGCCCGATGGCACTGCGTTCAAGCTGGCACAGATCGCCCGCGCCAGCAGCAGGCCGCGGAGGGTCGCCCGAGCGTGTCCGCAGGTCCGTACAGACCGCACAGAACCGTGGACGCCGCCACGCCACAACGCCTCCATCCACGCCCCCATCCAGCGATACCGGAAACTGGAACGATGACGGCGACACAACTCAGCGCACCCCCCGCACCGATGACGGCGGAGAGCGGGCGCGGCAGCTACTGGATCACCACCTTCGGCTGCCAGATGAACAAGGCGGATTCCGAGCGCATGGCCGGGATTCTCGAATCGATGGGCTACCGCGAAGCCCAGGCCGAGCTGGAGGCCGATTTGGTGCTCTACAACACCTGCACGATCCGCGATAACGCCGAGCAGAAGGTTTACAGCTACCTAGGCCGTCAGGCGCAGCGCAAACGCACCAACCCCAATCTGACCCTGGTGGTGGCTGGCTGCGTGGCCCAGCAGGAGGGCGAATCGCTGCTGCGACGCGTGCCCGAGCTCGATCTGGTGATGGGCCCCCAGCACGCCAACCGCCTCGATGTGTTGCTGGCTCAGGTGGAGCAGGGCCAGCAAGTGGTGGCCACCGAAGAGCACCACATCCTCGAAGACATCACCACCGCCCGCCGCGACAGCAGCATCTGCGGCTGGGTGAACGTGATCTACGGGTGCAACGAGCGCTGCACCTACTGCGTGGTGCCCTCGGTGCGCGGCAAGGAGCAATCGCGCCTACCGGAGGCGATCAAACTGGAGATGGAAGGCCTTGCCGCCCAGGGGTTCAAGGAGATCACCCTGCTGGGCCAGAACATTGATGCCTATGGCCGTGATCTCCCTGGCATCACGCCGGAGGGCCGCCGCCAGCACACCCTCACCGACCTGCTGCAGTTCGTGCACGACGTGGAGGGCCTCGAGCGCATCCGCTTCGCCACCAGCCACCCGCGCTACTTCACCGAACGGCTGATCGATGCCTGCGCCGATCTGCCCAAGGTGTGCGAGCACTTCCACGTCCCCTTCCAGAGCGGCGACGACGACGTGCTCAAGGCGATGGCCCGCGGCTACACCGTGGATCGCTACCGCCGCATCATCGAGCGCATCCGCGATCGCATGCCCGATGCCTCGATCAGCGCCGATGTGATCGTGGCCTTCCCCGGTGAAACCGACGCCCAATACCGCCGCACCCTCGCCCTGATCGACGAGATCGGCTTCGATCAGGTGAACACCGCCGCCTACTCCCCTCGCCCCAACACCCCCGCCGCCGACTGGCCGAATCAGCTGAGCGAAGAAGTGAAGGTGGAGCGCCTGCGCGAGATCAATGCCCTGGTGGAGCGCAAGGCCAGGGAGCGGAGTGCCCGCTACGCAGGCCGCAGCGAACAGGTTCTGGTGGAGGGCATCAATCCCAAGGACGACAGCCAGGTGATGGGCCGCACCCGCACCAACCGGCTCACCTTCTTCCCTGCTGCCCGCGCCGATGGCGGCCAATGGCAACCGGGGGATCTGGTCGAGGTGCGCATCGAGGAGGTGCGGGCCTTCTCCCTCAGCGGAACAGCCCAGCCGTAGGCCTGGTCAGCGCCGAGATCGCTGATACGTTTGGCCTCTCGATTCACGCGCCCATGACCAGCGAACCCATGCAACTCGGCCTGGTGTTCGGTGGGGTCTCCGGTGAGCATGCGGTGTCGATCCGCTCGGCCAACACGGTGGCCGCAGCCCTACGCCGCGGCGCCAACGCCAGCCGCTACCGGCTGAGCTGCTTCTACATCGATCAATGGGGACACTGGTGGCCCCCAGCTGTCGCGGATGCGGTGCTGGCGAAGGGCACGCCCGCCAGCCTCGAGGAACTGCCCGCCGCGCCCCTGCGCCCAGGATTCCAGGGCTTCCCCGAAGGTGCCCTCGACATGCAGCTGTGGGTGCCCGTTCTGCACGGCCCCAATGGGGAAGACGGCACGATTCAGGGGCTGTTCAGCCTGATGCAGGTGCCGTTCGTGGGCTCCGGTGTGCTCGGCTCAGCGGTGGGAATGGACAAGCAGGCGATGAAGGCCGCCTTCGCCGCCGCCGGCCTGCCCCAGGTGCCCTACGCCTGCGTGGATGCCGTTGAGATACGAACTGATGCCAATGCCCTGATCCAGCGCCTCGAGCAGCAACTGGGTTACCCCTGCTTCATCAAGCCCGCCAATCTCGGCTCCTCGGTGGGGATCAGCAAAGCCACCAACCGCTCTGAACTCCTGCAGGGCCTGGAGCTGGCCGCCAGCCATGACCCCCGCCTGGTGGTGGAGCAGGGCGTCAACGCTCGCGAGCTGGAGTGCGCCGTGCTCGGCCGGCGGGAGATGCACGCCTCGGTGCTCGGTGAAATCTGCTTCGACGCCGACTGGTACGACTACGACACCAAATACAGCGAAGGCAAAAGCCACACGGTGATTCCAGCCCAGGTGCCAGAAGAGATCACGGAACGGGCCCGCAGCATGGCCATCGCCGCCTGCCGCGCCGTGGCCGCCGAAGGCCTCTCCCGCGTGGATTTCTTCTACGACCAGAGCCGCGGTGAGCTCTGGCTCAACGAGATCAACACCCTGCCGGGCTTCACCAGCCAGAGCATGTACCCGATGCTCTGGGAGGCCAGCGGGTTACCGCTCGAAGAGCTAGTGCACCAACTGGTGCAACTGGCGCAAGAATCGGGCCAACCAGCGATCGGGGGGAGGGCGGAAGCCGCATGAGTCACGGCCTGCTCTGGCTACCCCTGTTGGTGGTCTTTCCACTGATCACGGCCCTGGGCTGGCTGGAGCGGCGGCGTCAGCGCCTGTTTCGGGAATGGGCCGACGGCGCAGAGCTCTCGAAGCTCGACGATTGCGGCGGCGCCCGCCTGATCGATGGAATGCTCAGCTGGAGCGTGTTCGAATCGGGCAAGCTCCTGGAGAAGGGGCAGTTCGAGGTGAAGACCCTCGAGAAGGTCGAGCTGCTGGCCCTCGGCTCCGGTGAAGCACCTCTCACCGATGAATCCCAAGGAGCCTGCCGCCTCCGCCTGTTCAGCCCCAGCGGCCACCAGGATGTGCCCTTCGCCGATGCCGATCGCGCCCGCCGCTGGATCACCGAACTGATGTCCCGCTCCCGCTGCGAGCTGTGAGCGAAACATCCACCCGCTCGAACCTGGCCCTCGAGCGCCGCAAGCAGCTGCGTCAGGAACGCCGCCAGGAGCGCTGGAAACAGATCTGGCGAATTGCCGTGCTCAGTGGCAGCGCCGGAGCCATGGGCTGGCTGCTTCTCCAGCAGGGCTGGGTGGTGCGTGATCCGTCGCAGATCGAGGTGATCGGCAGCCGACAGGTGAACCGCGAGAGGGTGATCCAGGAAGGCAAGCTGCGCCTCCCCCTGCAGCTGCTCACCCTCAGACCGCAGCTGCTCGCCCGGCAGCTATCAGCGGGTCTGCCGGTGGACTACGTGCAGGTCAATCGGCTGATGCTGCCGCCACGCCTGCAGATCAAGCTGGTGGATCGCGAGGCGGTCGCCCAGGCGCAACGCCGCACGCGCACAGGCTTTGAGACGGGCTTCGTCGATCGCCTGGGCAACTGGATGACGCGCCGCCAGCACGAGGGGGGTTCGAACACCTCCGCCCCCACGGTGATGGTGGTGGGATGGCAGGAGCACCTGCGTCCACCCCTCGCTCAGGTGCTGGCGCAACGCAACCACCTGGGGAGCCCCCTGCAGCAGGTGCGCTTTGAACCCAACGGCAGCCTCTGGCTGCGCACCGCCGCCCTCGGTGACATCCACCTGGGTCCTCCTGACACCCGCCTCCCGGAGCGCCTGGATGTGCTGCGCCATCTCTCCAAGGAGCTGCCCGAGCAGATCCGCAGCCTGAAGGTTCAGTCGATCGACCTGACGGATCCCGAGCAGCCGGAGCTGGGGCTGCCGGCCAAACCGGTGCCGAAGGCGACCAGCCCAGCTGCTCCAGCAGCCGACTGAAAACACGCAAACGGTGACAGGCCGTTGCGCTCTGGGCTTTGGGCGGCAAAGGTATGCCGATACCAGCCTTTGATCGGCAGGATCAACGACATAATGCTGCGAAGCACCAACGGCATGAGACCTGCTATGGAGATTGCACCCGAGGGCCTCAGTGCCGTCACCAGCAATGGCTCGAGCGGGATTGTCCCGAGCCAGTCGGCACGGATTGAGGTGATCGGTGTCGGCGGAGGCGGCAGCAACGCCGTGAACCGCATGATCCTGTCGGATCTCGAGGGCGTTGGTTATCGCGTGCTCAATACCGATGCACAAGCGCTGCTGCAATCGGCAGCCAAGCAGCGGGTGCAACTGGGTCAGAAGCTGACCCGCGGTCTGGGTGCCGGGGGCAACCCTGCCATCGGCCAGAAGGCCGCCGAGGAATCCCGCACCGACCTCGCACAGACCCTTCAAGGGGCGGATCTTGTGTTTATCGCCGCTGGCATGGGCGGCGGCACCGGCACCGGCGCCGCTCCGGTGGTGGCCGAGGTGGCCAAAGAATGCGGCGCCCTCACCGTGGGCATCGTCACCAAGCCCTTCGGCTTTGAGGGTCGCCGTCGCATGCGTCAGGCGGAGGAGGGCATCGCCCGTCTGTCAGAACATGTCGACACCCTGATCGTCATCCCCAACGACCGCCTGCGCGAAGCCATTGCCGGAGCGCCGCTGCAGGATGCCTTCCGCGCTGCGGACGACGTGCTGCGCATGGGCGTGAAGGGCATCACCGACATCATCACCAAGCCCGGCCTGGTGAACGTTGACTTCGCCGATGTGCGCTCGGTCATGAACGACGCCGGCACCGCCCTGCTCGGCCTGGGAGTGGGCTCCGGCCGCTCCCGTGCCAGCGAGGCCGCTCAAGCCGCCATCAACAGCCCTCTGCTGGAGTCGGCTCGAATCGATGGCGCCAAGGGCTGTGTGATCAACATCAGCGGCGGCAAGGACATGACCCTCGAGGACATGACCACTGCCTCCGAAGTGATCTACGACGTGGTCGACCCCGAGGCCAACATCATCGTTGGCGCTGTGGTCGACGAGAAGCTCGAGGGCGAGATCCACGTGACAGTGATCGCCACCGGCTTTGAGGGTGGCGGGGCCTACCGCCCCGAGCGCTCCATCAGCAGCTTCGTGAGCAATGAGAGCAATGACGCCAACCTGCCCGGCGCTGCCATCCCCTCCTTCCTGCTGAACCGTCAGAACAACAGCTGATCGATCCGATCAGCGTTGCAATCCCAAAAGCCCCCAGGGTGCGCCTTGCACTCTGGGGGCTTTCAGTGAAGAGGGTGACCCGGAGTCCACGCCTGCCAAGAGCATCCCGTGTGGCTGCTCCCTTCCGGTCCTGACCAGATTTGGGCGTCCGGGCCGCATGGGTCCGAGTCGGTCGGATGCTAGCAATGTGCACCACCTATCAAGGGGCTCACCCGGTGCGACCTGCTGATCTGCTCACCTGCAAGCAGGAAGGCCGGCCGATCGCCGTGCTCACGGCCTGGGATGCCCTCTCTGCTGCCATGGCGGAAGAGGCCGGAGCCGACGCGATCCTGGTGGGCGACTCCCTGGCCATGGTGGTGCTGGGTCACGCCACCACGCTGCCGGTGACCCTCGAGGAGATGGTGCTCCACAGCCGGGCCGTGGGCCGTGGGCTGCAGCGCCCCCTCAACCAGCGCCCGCTGATCATCACCGACCTGCCCTTTCTCAGCTATCAATGCGGGCTCGATGAGGCCATGGCCGCCGCCGGGCAGGTGCTCAAGAACAGTCCCGCCGCAGCCGTCAAACTCGAGGGCGGCGAACCGGAGACCCTGGCGGTAGTGGACCGTCTTGTGCGCAACGGGATCCCGGTGATGGGGCATCTGGGGCTCACACCCCAGTCGGTGCATCGCCTGGGCTACCGCCGCCAGGCCAATGACCCCCTCAGCCAGGAGCGTCTGCGCCGCTGTGCCCGCGACCTGGAGGCCGCCGGCTGCTTCTCTCTAGTGCTGGAGCACGTGCCCGCTGAGCTGGCGGCTTCCCTCACCCAGGAGCTGACGATCCCCGTGATCGGCATCGGCGCTGGAGAGCAGTGCGATGGACAGGTGCGCGTGACCGCCGACCTGCTGGGGCTCACGACGAAACAGCCGCCCTTCTGCCCGCCCCTGATCAACGGACGGCAGCTGTGCGTGGACGCCCTCAGGGGCTGGATTGGCAGTCTTCAGCCCGCTGCGAGCACCACTCCAGCAGCTCCCGCAGCACCGCATTGCTCAGAGCCAACCCCTCTGGATCGCTGAGCCGCCAGCGAGTTCCCTCCTGAAGCAGCAAGCCCCGCTCGACAAAGCCCTGCCAACGCTGCTCCAGCTCCGCCAGCTCCCGAGAGGACACCCCGCAAGCCGAGGCCAAGGCCACCAGGGCAACGCCCTCACGGCGGCGCAGCCCCACCATCACCCGCTCATCGAAGGGCATCGGAGCAGGAGGCAGATCGTGATCCTGCTGCAACCAATGGGCGTAGCCCTCCCGCGTGCGCGGACGGGCCTGCCTCTGGCCCCAAGGCGCTGCTGTAGCCCCCATGCCGAACCCCCACCACCCAGCCCCGCTCCAATAAACGCGGTTGTGCCGCGAGGCATGCCCAGGCTTGGCGTAGTTGGAAATTTCGTAGTGCCCATAGCCCGCGGCAGCGAGGCTTCGGGCGGTGAGTTCCATCAGGTCGGCCGAGAGATCGTCTTCCGGCAACGCCAGCTCTCCACGGGCCTCCCGGCGCTCAAACACGGTGCCGGGCTCCAGGATCAGGTCGTAGATCGAGAGATGGGGCGGCGACAGGGCGATCGCCTGCTCCAGCTGCGCAGTCCACTGCTCCAGCTGCGCGCCCGGCAGGCTCTGGATCAAATCGAGGCTCCAGCTGCGCAACGATCCACAGCGCTCGGCGCTCTGTAACCACTGCGCCGCCTCCAGCAGATCGGCGCGACGGTGGCGGCGACCCAGGCGCTCCAGCACCGCGTCATCGAAGCTCTGGCCGCCGAGGCTGACCCGATTGACCCCCGCCTGCAGATAACCGAACAGGCGGTCCTGATCAAAGCTGGCGGGATCGAGTTCCAGGCTCACCTCCGCCCCTTCCGACAGTCCGTAATGAGAGGCGAGCTCCGCCAGCAAGCCCGCGATCTGCTCCACGCTCAGCAGCGAGGGGGTTCCCCCACCGATGTACACCGTTGAGAGGGGCGGCCCACCAGGGGCGCGGCGGATTTCGCCCTTGATCTGCTCGAGATAGACCTCCATCGAGCGGCTCCCCGGGGCCCCCGGCTCGGCGCTGGCCCGATCCCCCAGGGGCACCACCGGGAAGTCGCAGTAGAAGCAGCGGCGATGGCAAAACGGGATGTGCAGATAAGCGCTGCGGGGGGGGCGCAGGGCGATGGGGCGGTTACCTCTCTGGGCCAAAGCCACCGGAATAGGGCATGCTGCGCTTTCAGAGAGATCGGCAGCCACAGCACAGGCCATGGTGGACACCCTCATCCTGGTGCTGTTTGTGGTCTCCGGGGCCGCTGCGGGCTGGCTCGGTGTGGACCTGCTACCGGAGCAGCAACTGATCCGCATCGGCAACCTGGAGCAGCTGAGCTGGATCCTGGGAGGTGGCGGCGCCCTGGTGGGCCTGCTGGCTGGGGTGGTGTTTCAGCGGCTGCGGCGCCGCTTGATGGAGCAGGTGCGCACCATGCCCACCGACCTGCTGGTGAGCCGGGCCGTGGGCCTGATCCTTGGCCTGCTGGTGGCCAACCTGCTGATCTCCCCAATCCTGTTCCTCTCCCTCCCCTGGGAGCTGGTGCTGGTGAAGCCCCTGGCGGCGGTGGCGGCCAACGTGTTCTTCGGGGTGTCGGGGTACAACCTCGCTGAGGTGCACGGCCGCACGCTGTTGCGCCTGTTCAACCCCAACAGCACCGAGGCCCTGCTCGTGGCCGATGGGGTGCTGATGCCGGCCAGCGCCAAGATTCTCGACACCAGCGTGATCATCGACGGCCGCATCCGCGGCCTGCTGCACTCGGGCCTGCTGGAAGGCCAGGTGATCGTGGCCCAGTCGGTGATCGACGAACTTCAGGCTCTGGCTGATTCCTCCAACGCCGAAAAGCGCAACAGGGGTCGCCGCGGCCTGAAGCTGCTCAGCAGCCTGCGGGAGCGCTACGGGCGGCGCCTGGTGGTGAACACCACCCGCTACGAGGGCAACGGCGTCGACGACAAGCTGCTGAAGCTGGCGGCCGACACCGGGGGCACCCTGCTCACCGCCGACTACAACCTCGCCAAGGTCGCCGAGGTGCAGTCGGTCAAGGTGATGAACCTGAGCGAACTGGTGATCGCCCTGCGCCCCGAAGTGCAACCGGGCGATGAGTTGAACCTGAAGGTGGTGCGCGACGGCAAGGAGTCACACCAGGGGGTGGGCTACCTCGATGACGGAACGATGGTGGTGATCGATGGTGCCCATGGCCGCAGCGGAGAGCGCCTCGCCGTGACCATCACCGGCGCCCTGCAGACCCCCACGGGTCGGATGGTGTTCGCCAAGCTCGATGGTTGGGAGAGCGGGGAGCCTGCAGCGGCGCCTGCGCCAAGCAACGGAAGCAGCAGCCGCAACCGGGGGAAATCCGGCCCAAAACGTTCAGGGAAGGGGGATCAGGACACCGCCAACCCCCGCTAGGCTCCCGCTTCAGGCCTGCAGTGATCCGCGGATGTCGGTGTCAGCTCCCTATTACGGCGATTCAGCCGTCATGCGCACCCCTCCGCCCGACCTGCCTTCCTTGCTCCTCAAGGAACGCATCGTGTATCTGGGCTTGCCTCTGTTCAGCGATGACGATGCCAAGCGTCAGATGGGCATCGATGTCACCGAGCTGATCATTGCCCAGCTCCTCTATCTGGAGTTCGACAACCCCGAGAAGCCGATCTTCTTCTACATCAACTCCACTGGCACCAGCTGGTATTCGGGGGATGCGATCGGCTTTGAGACCGAAGCCTTCGCCATCGCCGACACGATCCGCTACGTGAAGCCTCCGGTGCACACCATCTGCATCGGTCAGGCCATGGGCACCGCCGCCATGATCCTCAGCGCCGGCACCAAGGGGCACCGTGCCGCCTTGCCCCATGCCTCAATCGTGCTGCACCAGCCCCGCAGTGGTGCCCGCGGTCAGGCCAGCGACATCCAGATCCGGGCCAAGGAAGTGCTGCACAACAAGCAGACCATGCTCGAGATGCTGTCGGCCAACACGGGCAAGAGCCCTGAGCAGCTCGCCAAGGATTCCGATCGCATGACCTACCTGACCGCTCAGGAAGCCGTCGACTACGGCCTGATCGATCGGGTGCTCACCAGTCAGAAAGAGCTGCCCGCGCCTGCCCCCACCGGCGCCGGCATCGGCTGATCCCTCCCCTCCTCGTCGTTCCTCTTCAATCCTTCAGCCATGCCCATCGGTACCCCCAGCGTTCCCTACCGTCTTCCCGGCAGCCAGTACGAGCGCTGGGTCGACATCTACACCCGCCTCGGCGTGGAGCGGATCCTGTTCCTGGGCTCTGAGGTGAACGACGCCATCGCTAACAGCCTGGTGGCGCAGATGCTCTACCTCGACTCCGAGGACAACTCCAAGCCGATTTACCTCTACATCAACTCACCGGGTGGTTCGGTGACCGCCGGCCTGGCGATCTACGACACCATCCAATACGTGAAATCGGATGTGGTGACGATCTGCGTGGGTCTGGCGGCCTCGATGGGCGCCTTCCTGCTCGGCGCCGGCACCAAGGGCAAGCGGCTGGCCCTGCCCCACAGCCGGATCATGATTCACCAGCCCCTGGGCGGCACCAGCCAGCGGCAGGCCAGCGACATCGAGATCGAGGCGCGCGAGATCCTGCGCATCAAGGACATGCTCAACCAGAACATGGCTGAGATGACCGGACAGCCGATCGAAAAGATCGAGAAGGACACCGACCGCGACTACTTCCTCAGCGCCGAGGAAGCCAAGAACTACGGGCTGATCGACCGGGTGATCTCCCACCCGACTGAGGCCTGATCCAGAACAAGCGACCGATCAGCCCTTGGCGGTGAGGGCCAGCAAGCGCCCAGCGGTGCCGGGATCCACCGGCAGGCCAGCGGGATCGAGCAGGCCCAGTTGCGCCAGCAGCCCGGCCTGGTCCCAGTAGATGTGCTCGTAGGCCACCTTCCCGTCCTTCACTCCAACGATCACCACCAGGGCCATTTCCACGGGCCGACCGGTTGGAGCCACACCGGGCAGCAGATGGCTGATGGTTTCGCTGTGGGTGAAGCGGATCACCAGTTCATCCACCAACCGCTCAGCATCAAGCGTGCGCGAGATCGGGATGAATTCCACATCAGGCGGAAAGAACTGCCCGATCAATTGGGTGGCATAGAACTCCCGCACGCCATCCGCTCCCTGGCCGCCCGTACCGGAGGCGAGATTGAGCAGGTGGGGGGTGTCCACCATCGTGGCCATGGTGGCGTCAAGGTCACCGTTGAGCTCCGCCTGCATGTGGGCTGCGAACAGGGCCGCCGCGTCGTCCGCCGCAGGGGTGGCGCGGCTGGAGTCATGGTCGGCCATGGGGGGGTTGGCAGAGCCCAGACCGTAGGGGTGGTGCGCCCTGGCGTCAGC
>Ga0194121_10005839_pt1 | contig 16805 bp, 14 predicted proteins | sample TA2MahCa50mmetaG_FD_148609 | JGI IMG/M metagenome (GOLD analysis project Ga0194121, IMG submission 148609) | Freshwater microbial communities from Lake Tanganyika, Tanzania - TA2015020 Mahale Deep Cast 50m | ecosystem: Environmental > Aquatic > Freshwater > Lake | place: Tanzania: Lake...
TCTGGCTCGAGTTCCGCGAAACGATGCTCGCGAATTACGTCCAGGACTTCGCCCGGTGGATGACCACGACGAAGAACGACGCGGGCGAGGTGCTCGCGCCGAACCGCTGGTACTCGCACCAGATCCCGGCCGAATACCTGAACGGCACGCGACCCGGATCGCGCGACCCCGAGCCGCGGCTGCTCACCTCGACGAGTCCGTTCTGGACGGCCCTGGTCGGCGACGAGGTCGGCAGCCCGGGCCTGACCATCCTCGACCGCTACGAGCCGGGGAGCCTCGGCCGCCCGACCTATGCCCGCACCAGCCTCTACCTGTTCGACGTGATCGAGGGGCTCGGCCTGCCCAACTGGGGCATGCCGGAGTACTCGCCGTCCTGGCCGATCGGCGTCGCCCCCGACACCAGCACCTCCAGCATCGCGGCGCAGTTCAAGCGCGCCTGGGATTCCGGCGCGCACATGTTCGCGTTCACGCCGTGGCCGCACTTCGTCGACACCGCCGACGGGGAGGCGATGGGCGACTTCGTCGACCGGATCCGCTTCCAGCCGCGCGGCACGGGAAGCACGTCGTTCGCGCCGCCCGCCGTGCGCGGTCTCGCGGCGACGGTCTCGGGAAGCACCGCCTCGTTCAGCTGGTCCGGGCAGATCTTCGAGAACACGCCCGGTTTCCGGTGGAGCGAATGGCCGCGCTTCCGCTCGTTCGAGCTCTGGCGCGGTTCGACCTCCGATTTCACCACGAGCTCCGGCCGACTGGTCCGCTCGACCACGAGCACGTCGATGTCGAGCATCCCCTTCAGCTCGAGCCAGCGCTTCTACAAGATCGTCGCCACCTCGCGCGACTACCGGCGCGGGCCGCTCTCCGCCGCGATCGAGGTCGGGAGCGGGACGCCCACCGATCCTCCGGACGACCCGGACGATCCCGACGATCCGCCCGATCCGACGCCTCTCGGAAGCCGCCCGATCCGGAGCTGCCGGGTCCTCTACACGCGCCTCGCCGACGGCCCCACCGGAGGGCCGGCGCTGGCGCCTTTCGAGACGCGCCACGTCGACGTGCTCACGCCGTGCAACCTGCCGGCGCAGACGACGAGCGTCACCGCGACCGTCGCCGTGCGCACGCCCGCGGAAGCGGGCGAACTCGTGGTGTCGCCCGGGGAGCGGAACCATTCCGGCCCCTTGACGCTGAGTTTCATCCGCGGACGCTCCGCCTACCGCAAGGTCTCCCTCGCACTCGCCGCGGACGGCACCATTGCACTCGAGAGCCGCGCGCCCACGGAGCCGATCCACCTCATGGTGTACGTCTCCGGCTACAGCCAGGAGTGAGACTCCTCCTCAAGTGGAATCCGACTTCCGCCGATCCCTTGGCCGGGGGGGCTGCGTCATGATACGGATGGGCGCGGTGGATGTCGCGGGACGCATTCGGTGTGCAGGTCGGGATCGCGCGCATGGGGGCGCGCGGGGGTGGGTTCCACTCGTCGCCGCCCTGCTGCTCCTCGCCTTTGCGAGGCCGGGAGAATCGGCTCCGAGCCGTCCGGCTCCGAGCTACGACAACACGCTCTACGGGTTCGTCTACGCGCTGAACCTCGGGTCGCAAGCGGGCCGCGACCTGGCGGAGAGGGATCTCCTCGCGCGCGCGACCCCCGGGCCCTACGCAAGAGTCGGGCTGAGCGACTACTTCCGGGTCGACATGCCGTGGAGGTTCGACCCGGCGAATCCGGTCCTGACGTGGCCGTCGCCGGCGTTCCTCGACGAGCTTGTCGCGGACATGAAGAGGAAGGGCCTGCCCTTCCACGCCTCGGTCCTGCTCGGCGTAAGCCGCGCGAGCGACATGTACGACAAGGCCAAGAACGCCGACCGGCGCAACGCGCAGTGGTACCAGGACGGGCTGATCGACGATCCCGGTGTCGGGCCCAGGAAGGCCCTCTCGGCCGCCTGGATCACCCCGTCGCGCTACGCGCGCAAGTTGCGCGCGCACCTCGAGGCCAAGGTCCGCGCGTGGGCGAAAATGTTCCTCCAGCTCGACGCGAGGTACCCGGACACGCTGATCAGCACCAGCGGCGACGGGGAATCCGAGCTGAACGACGGGCGGCTCGACACGGCGCTCGCCTACGATGACCAGATCATCGCCGACTACAGCCCGTTCACGGTGCTCGAGTTCCGCGACTGGCTCCTGCACACCGGCCTCTACGCCCCGGGCGGTCCCTACGCCGGCGAGGGGTACGTGAAGAAGCAGGGAAGGCGGTTCGAGCAGGGTGGCCCCGCGGCCCTGACACCCGAGAACCTGGTCAAGTTCAACAAGGCCTTCAAGTCGTCGTTCACCACCTGGGACCTCGAGTACTTCCACTGGTCGCTGGACGACCCGATCGACGGCGACCCGGGCGCGATCCCGTTCAAGCTCTACAAGAAGCCCACCTGGTCGCCGAATCCGACCGGTCCGGGCCTCCACCGGGGCGGCTTCGACGCGCCGCGCTCGAAGAACGACATGCCGCGCCTGTGGAAGGCCTGGCAGAGCTTCCGCAGGCACCTGGTCGCCAACTTCGCCCGCGACGTCGCGGGTTGGATCACCGGAACCCCGGGCACGGGCGGCAGGACCATCGCGCCGGACCGCTGGTACTCGCACCAGATCCCCGGCGACTACCTGAACGGCACCTATCCCGGCGATTCGCGGCCGGACCGCCGCCTGCAGACCTCCGCGAGCCCGATGTGGACGGCGATCGTCGGCGACGACGTCGGCAGCCCCGGGCTCACCATCCTCGACCGGCGCGAGCCGGGCGCCGGCGGAGCCCCGGTCTACAACCGCACCAGCGAGCACTCGCTCGACGCGATCGAGGCGCTGAACCTGCCCAACTGGGGCGTGCCGGAGTACTCGCCGTCGTGGTTCATCGACACCGCGCCCGACACCGACACCCTCGGCCTCAAGGCGCAGTACCACCGCATGTACGGCGCCGGCGCGCACATGTTCTCCTCCACGCCGTGGCCGCACTTCGTCCTCACCGATCACGGCTGGGCCTTCGGCCAGTTCATCGCCGAGGTGAACCAGGGGCCGCACGTCGCGTCCTACGGCATGACCCGCGAGGCCTACGTCCGCCAGCTCTATCTCGACCTGGCCGGCCAGCAGCCGAGCTCGGGCGAGCTCGCGGCGGGCCTCGCCGCGATCGCGGCCGGAACCGGACCGCGACAGAAACTCTACCTCGACCTCGCGGACTCGCTCGGCCAGCAGCGCGCCCTCGGCCTGCTGACGCGGCTCTACCTCGGGCTGCTGAAGAAGCGCCCGACACCCGCCGAGATCTCGAACTGGCGCAGCAGCCTGACGGCGCAGGATTGCCGGGTGAACGTCTGCACGGATGCGATCCTGCTCCAGATCGTGGACGCCGTGCTCGGCTCGCCCTCGTTCCAGTCGGCGAACGGCGGCGCCGCGGCGACCATGCCGATCGCGCAGTTCATCACCGTGGTGTGGCAGGGCCTGCTCGGGCAGACACCGGGGCTCGACGTCATCCAGGCGTTCCAGTTCGCGCCGCGCAACCAGATCGTGCTCACGGTCGGGAAGACCGACAATTCCATCGCCCACCTGCGGCGCGACGCGACCGTGGTCCTTGCCTTCGCGAATCTGCTGCGCGACCCGAACAAGCCGAGCAACGCCGAGTTCAACGACTGGACCGGCTTCCTCGGCAACTCGCCCTCGCTCGGCAAGCGCATGGGGCTCGCGCAATTCTTCATCACCTCGCCGGAGTACCTCGGGCGATTAGGCTCCTGACGCACCGTGCGGGGCTCGGGCGGGGCCCGCTGGCGCGGGCTCGCTCGAGCCCCAGCTCCGATTTCGCGGTTCTGAGAACCCGGCACCCGCTCTGTCATGACCCGGAGGGCGAGGCGCGCAGCCGCGTGCCCACGGAGGAGCAGACGGGTCAAGCATGGCCGATTCCGCGGATCTCGGTCGCTCGCCGGTCGGCGCCCCGGACCGGTGGCTGCGCGGTGCGGCCCCCGGTCTGCGCGTCGCCGCCGCCGCGGCCGCTCCGCCCGGCACCCCGCTTCGCGACCGCCTTCCCGAGATCACCCTCGGAGTGCGGAGCTGGTCTGCCGCGCAGGCCGCCGCGCGGGAGCCGCGCCTCGACGGATTTGTCGCCCACTGGATCTGGACGTCGAGCCGCGGTCTGGTTCCGGCCGACATGCTTCCCAAGCTCGAAGCCCGCCTGTTCGCGCTCGCCCGGCGCGAGCGCCTGCTGCTCGCGGAGCAGAGGGCGATCCGCTCCGCGCTCGCGGTGCGCGGCATCGCGTCGCTCCCGTACAGGGGACCATCGCTCGCCGGTCGTCTCTACGAGCCCTCCTTCCTGCGCTACTCGCGCGACCTCGACATCCTGGTGCCACCCGAGCGCGTGGACGAGGCGATCCGATCGCTCGAAGCCGACTACGAAGCGATCCGGGAGCACGCGGAAGGCGGGAGCGAGGACGAGACCGAACACCACCAACTGATCCACCACCGCGAAAGCGGCGTGCTGGTCGAGGTGCACGGGTCGCTCGCGCCCGCGCGCTGGGGCCTGGCGACGGACGCTCTGGTCGGTCCACCCGGGACGTGGCCGCCCGCGGACGCGGGACCGGAGGACGGCTGGTCCCTGCCGCGGCTCCTCCCGGTGGTCGCCGCGCACGGCGTCCGACACGGATAGTCGCGCCTGGTCTGGCTCGCCGACGTGGCGCGGATCCTCGCGCGCCACGCCGACCTCGACTGGGGCGCGACGTGGCGTGCCGCCGCGACCGGATGCGAGACCGCGCTCGGCGCGTCGCTCTTGCTCGCCGAGCGCATCTTCGCGGCGCGGCTGCCGGCGGCGGCGAGGCGCCGCGCGTCGTCGGTCGCGTCCCGCACCCTGGCCTCGTGGCTCGAGCGCCGGATCGCCACCGGACGCAACGTCTGGGATCCCGTCGCTCGCGGCGTGTTGCAGGCGGTCTCGGCCGACGGGTGGCCGCGGCGGGTGAAGATCGCGGCCCGGTTCGCGTTGCGCCCCACGGCTCTCGACCGGGCCGCGCTGCCGCTGCCAGCGGGAATGCGGTGGCTGCACGCTCCGCTCCGCCCGGCGTTGCTCGCCTCGCGATTCCTCGCGCGCCGGTCGCGCTCCCGGGCGATCGGGTCCGGTACCGCGGAGCGTCCGGCGGGGGCCGCGCACGAGGACCGGGGCGAAGGTCGCGGTTGATTCACCCCCCGGGCGCGCCCGGGGCGAACGAAGCGCGCAGGTCCTGCAGGAACGCGGCGGTCGGTGGCCCAGGCTCGACGCCGGGCGCGCGATCCGGGACGAGGACCGGGACGCCCCCGATCTCCTCGATCGTCCCCTCCAGACCGGCCCGGTCCGCCCAGCCGCGGAGCTCCGCCGCGTTCCGGCTCGCCAGCGCCCAGCCCTGCGGTGCGCGCGCGGCGAGCGCACCGACGCCGAGAAAATCCGCCGCCGCCTCGATCGGCACCCCGTGGAGCCGCTCCCGCGACACGAAGTTGTACGGGTACACGAGCCAGAAGTCGCCGACGACGGCGGTCACTCCGCGCGCCTCGAGCTCGGCTAGCAGGACCTCCTCGCGCGCCGGTTCGAGCGCGAGCTCGCGGCGGAACGGGCTCCACACCAGCGGGTACCCGGCCGCGTCGTAGAGCAGCGGGATGGCGATCACCGCCGCCGCCACCAGTCGGCGGCCGCGGGCCAGGGACAGCGCGAGCAGCGCCACCGCGACCGCCGCGACGACCATGAGCGGCAGCGCGTAGCGGACCGAGTGGTCGCGCAGGCCGCCACCTCCGGTCACCGTGTTCAACACGATCGTCACGGCGGCGACGCCGGCGAGCAGCCACCAGCCTCGCCTCAGGCGGACGTCGTCCGCGTCCGGCAGGACGCGGCGGTCGAGCAGCGGCAGGAGCGCGAAGAGGAGCAGGCTCGCGACCAGGATGGCGATCGCGGGCAGCGACAGCGCCGCCTGCAGTCCGTTCGCCGGAACACTCGCCGCGAGCGGATTGTACTGCCAGAGCAGATCCGGCAGGCGCGTGCCGACGAAGTACCCGACGTTGTCGCGCAATGCCCCGGCTCCGGGGACGAGGCGCGAGGCGTAGGGATCGTTGAAGCTGTCGAGCGGGTGCACGACGTTGTACGCAATCCACGGCGTCGCGCCGGCGAGGCCGGCGAGGATCGCGGGTCCGATCAGCGCGGCGCGGCGGAACAGGTCGGGCCGCCGGACGGCGAGCCAGACGACGGCCGGCGCCGAGAAGGCCACCCCGAGCAGGCAGTTCCACCAGCCGATGCCCAGCACCAGGCCGAAGACCAGCGCCGCCCCCGGTGTCGCACCGCGCCGCGCGATGCGCGCCGCGAGCCAGAGCGCGAGCAGGCCGAAGAACAGCGTGCCCGGATACCCGTTCGGCATGTAGGTCCAGAACAGGAAGGCCGGCGACGGCACGGCCATCACGAAGGTCGCCGCCACCGCGACGCGCGAGTCGAAGAGTTCCAGGCAGAGCAGCGCGAACACCACGACGATGCCGATGCCCATCGCGAGGGGAACCAGCGTGATGGCGAATCGCGACGGCTCGACGAAGAGGAAGACCAGCGCGTGCAGGTACGACTCGACCGAGCCCATGCGCCGGGGCGTGTAGAAGACCGGCGTCGCGCCGCGCAGGATCTGCAGGGCCTGCGCGCCGGTGAGGAGCGCGTCGCCGTCCGGCGCGTACTTGTGCACCGGATACGTCCAGATCAGGCGGACGGCGACGCCGAGCGCGATCGCGGCGAGCAGGCCCGGCGTCAAACCAGCGGCTCGTGGCTCTCGAGGTGCATCGAGACGCCGATCACCGACACGCCGTAGGGCTCGCAGACCACGACCAGCCGCCGCAGAGCCTCGTGACCGATCTTCCGCGTCGAGACGATCACCTCGCTGATCGTCTCGGCGCGCAGCAGTTCCTCGAGCCGATCCGCGCCCCCGACCACGGGGATCCCGCGGATGCGGCGGCGACGCTTCGCCGGGTCGTCGTCGATGAAGGCCACCGCGCGCCGCCCGAGGCCCGGGTTCTGCATCATCTCGCGCAGCGCCATCTCGCCGCCGTCGCCGGCGCCGTAGATGACGATGCGCTTCGAGTCGGCCGGCGGTGGCCGCAGCGACTCGCCGAGGAAGCGGAAGGCGACGCGGCTGCCGCAGAGGAACACGGTCAGCAGCAGCCAGTCGAGGACGAAGGTCGAACGCGGGTAGCCCTCGAACTTGAAGACCAGGGCCAGCGTCGCGACGGCGAGGATCGTTCCGAGCGTCACGGCCTTCACCAGCCTCGCCAGGTCGACGAGGCTCGTGTAGCGCCAGATCGCCTCGTACGGCCGGTAGACCGCGAGGCCCAAGAGTTGCGCCAGGATCACGATCGGAAGCGACTTCGTGAAGAGTTCCTCCACCGGGGAGATGTCGCCGTCGAAGCGCAGCAGGTAGGCCGCCTGGTAGGCCGCGATGATCAGGACGAAGTCGAGCAGCAGGGTGGCGACCGGGGTGGTGAACGCCCAGTTCGCGGGCACCCGGAGCAACGAACCCAACTCGCCCTTTCCCGACGCCGCGACCGGCGCCGGCGGGTGGACCTGGACGCGGGACAGGTAGATCGCGAGCATGCCCACGCTGAGCACCAGGAACACGATCAGGACGGCGCTGCGCGACACCCCGTAGAAGTAGGACACGTAGGCGATCGCGCCCGAGACGATCGCGATCAGGTAGAGCAGATTGACGGCACGCTTCTCGGAGAGGCCGAGCGCGACCAGGCGGTGCGAGGTGTGATCGCGGCCCCCGACCGAGATCGGCCGGCGCGCGAGGGCCCGGGTGACCGTGACGAATGCCGTGTCGAAGATCGGCACCAGCAGCACGAGAGCCGGGACGAGCAGGATCGAGAGCACGCCGCGCGAATAGGGGTAACCGCCGACCAGGCTCAGACCGGCGACGAAGAAGCCGAGGAACATGCTTCCCGTGTCGCCCATGAAGATGCGCGCCGGGTTCCGGTTGAAGATCAGGAAGCCGAGCGCGGCGCCGAAGAGCGTCGCGGCCGTGACCGCGTCGACCGCGTTGCCGTCGAGCGCGAAGAATCCCACCCGGAAGGCGGCGGCGATCGCGGCGACGCCGGCGGCGAGGCCGTCCATGTTGTCGAGGAGATTGAACGCGTTGGTGATCGCCACGATCCACAGCAGGGTGAGGATCATGTCGAGTTCGTCGGAGCCGCCGAGTTCGAGGCGCAGTCCCATCGCGACCACCAGAGTCGCGGCGACGAGCTGCCCGAGGAGCTTGGTCTGCGGCTTGATCGTCCGCAGGTCGTCGATCAGACCGACACCCGCGATGAGCAGCGCCCCGACCACCAGGACGAGGACCTTCGGGTCCTGCGGCCCGGCGGCGAGCAGCGGGACCACCGTGCCGGCGGTGATGGCCAGACCGCCGAGGAGCGGAATCTCCTTGCGATGCCAGCGGTCCTCGCGCGGCCGGGCGACCGCTCCCACGCGGCGGGCGAGCGGCATGCAGACCACGGTCAACAACGCCGAGAGCGCGAAGGCCACGCCTCCCCAGGCGGCGGCCGTCAGCATCGCTCGCCCCGAGCTCCGGCGTGGTGTTCAGTCGAGGACGCAGACACGATCGACTCGCTCGGCTCCGTGCCGCTTCGGGTATCGCGTTCGGAGTGCCGCGTCAAGAAACCGGGAGCCCGCGGCGCACGGCCTTGACAGCCCACGGCGGCGCACGGGACGCTCGACCCCGGGACGCCGGATGAAGAGAGAGTTCGCCGCCGCGCTACGCTGCCCCTTCTGCCGCGGCCCCCTCGGCGGACTCCGCGAAGACGCGTGCGACGAGCGCGAGGTGCGCGAGGGTGAGATCGCCTGCACCGGCTGCGCCCGGCGATTCCCGATTCGCGGCGGGATCGTCCACCTCATCGATCCCGAGGACCGCACGATCGCGCGCGAGGTCGCCGGCTGGGAACGGATGGCCGGACCGCTCGGCGACGGACTCGAGCCGGTGATGACGGCGCTGCCCTGGTACCCGCACCGGCCCTGGCCGGAGACCGCTCCCGACTTCTTCCAGATCCTCGAGGAGGTCGACTTCGCCGGCCGCCGGGTGATCGCCATCGGCGCCGGCCGCACCTGGTCGAGTCGGTTCCTCGCGACGATCGGCCGCGCGGCCGAGGTCGTGGCGGTCGACGTCCTCACCCGGCGCTATCTCGGCCTCGAGACCGCCGACCTGTTCTTCGCGGCGGACCGCAGCTTCTTCGAGCGCCTCTGCGCCGACGCGCACCGCCTGCCGCTCGCCGACGGCTGGGCCGACGCCGTGTTCAGCGTCGCCTCGATCCACCACTCCTCCGATCTCGACGGCCTCTTCGCCGAGATCGCGCGCGTGCTGCGGCCGGGCGGCGTCCTCGTCTTCGTGTCGGAGCCCGGCCGATCGGGGCGCTCGGCCAGTCGGCGCTTCTGCTCATCAAGGGAAACGAACATCGCACACTTGACGATCGTGGTGCCGGAGTCGACGAGTTCCTTCTCGAAGGCATTGATCTCGTCGTAGCGCGGTTCCCAGACGTCGCGAGGCACCAGGTCGTGCACCCGGACCACCAGCACGTCCTCGTAGTGCGACCGGTCGAAGACACCGATGTGACCGCCTGGGGGTGACGCCGTACCGTGCGGGCGCGTCAGCGGAGTCGAGCCACGCTCGCGACGTCCGACAAGAGGGCATATGTACAAATCGCGGCTTTGTGCTTCCTCGCCGCCCAACGCGTTCGCGGTGACGGGAGAGGATGTCTCGGCGTTCTCGGCACGGCTCTGCCGCGCACACGCGAACTGCTACGAGAACCTGCCGGTCTTCGCGGCGCTGTGTCTGGTAGCGTTGGTCACCAGTCACGCGGCCGTTACGGACCCGCTGGCGCCCCGGGCCGTGGCCAGCCGCGTCGCACAATCCGTCACCCATCTCACGTCGACGTCCGTTCGAGCGGTCCAGCTACGCTTCGGATTCTTCCTGGTGCAGTTCGTCATCCAGATCGTCTGGGTGGTGCGTCTGGCGAGCTCTCTGTGACCGCTGCGCGAACGGATCGCCCTTCAGCGAGACGACCGCGTCAGCGCTGCCGCACCCGACAGGTCAGGTTGGTCTCCGCTGTGTTGAAGGTGCACTCGGCGGGCCTGAATCCGCAGATGCGATCGGTGTCGACGTCGTTTCAGCCCACGAACTGACGGATGACCTGCGCCAGCTCCGTCGCGGCCGCGGACCGGGTCCTGGACGGGATCCGGGGCGCGCCCAGGTGGTCCGCGAGGTGATCGCAGAGCACCTCCGCCGCGAGCGCGTTGATCGCACCTCGAGCAGCGGCGATCGTACGCACGACGGCTTCGCAGCCTCGCTCGTCCTCGAGGGCGCGCTCGACCGCCTCGATCTGGCCCCGCACGCGCCGCACGCGCGCGATGAGCTTCTTCTTGTGGTGGGCAGTGTGCATGCTGCGACGATACCCTGGGGGGTATGGGCAGTCCAATTCTTGCAACTCGGTTGCAGATGATGTAAGGGCAGAGCATCCGCCCTGGAGGTGCTCGCCATGAAGAAGATCCCCGTCACCGTACTCACCGGCTTCCTCGGCTCCGGGAAGACGACTCTCCTGAACCGGATCCTCACCGAGAATCACGGCAAGCGCATCGCCGTCATCGAGAACGAGTTCGGGGAGATCGGCATCGACCAGGCCCTCGTCATCAACGCGGACGAGGAGGTCTTCGAGATGAACAACGGGTGCATCTGCTGCACCGTGCGCGGCGATCTGATTCGCATCCTCGGCAACCTGATGAAGCGGCGAGACAAGTTCGATCACATCCTCGTCGAGACCACGGGCATGGCAGACCCGGGCCCCGTCGCGCAGACGTTCTTCGTCGACGACGATCTCCGCGATCTGTTCTCTCTCGACGGGATCGTCACGCTCGTCGACGCGAAACATGTCCAGCTTCACCTCGAGGACTCGAGCGAGTGCAAGGAGCAGATCGCCTTCGCGGACGTGCTCATCCTGAACAAGAGAGACCTCGTGACGGACGTGGAGCTCGACGCCCTCGAGCGCCGCGTGACCGGCATGAACGTGATGGCCAAGGTGCTCCGCGCCGAGAACGCGAACGTGCCGATCTCGGCGGTGCTCGACGTCGGCGGGTTCGACCTGGATCGCGCCGTCGCCGCGAAGCCGACGTTCCTCGAGCCCGAGTACCCCTTCGAGTGGGCCGGCACGTTCGAGGTGCAGGAGGGCGTCTACGAGCTCGCGCTCGACGAAGGCCCGGACCCGACCATGGACGTGGTCGGCATCTATCTCGACGACGGCGTGCAGGCACACGACAGGCCGGGCGCAGAGCGTGCGCTGCGCGTGTGGTCGGAGCCGCCGCGGAAGGTCACGACGGGGTCGCCGAGCATCGAGCTCGACGCGAGTAATGCCGCGTCGCTTCAGCTCCAGGCGAGCGGGGCGAAGCGCTTCGTTCTGCGCGCGCCGCGGGCCGGGCGTGTCGGTCTCTATACGCAACACCTCCCCTCCGAGTTCGCCCTGCGTGTCCTGCGCGGGGGTGCCGAGGTGACACCGCTGACCGAGCATGAGTTCGTCGCAGGGCACTCGCACGACGACGAGGTGACCTCGGTGGGGATCCACATCGACGGCGCCGTCGACGGCGAGCTTCTCAACCGATGGGTCTCCAAGCTGCTCCGGGAAAAGGGGACCGACATCTTCCGGATGAAGGGGATCCTCAACATCAAGGGGAACGAGAATCGCTTCGTGTTCCAGGGCGTCCACATGCTCTTCGATGGCCGCGAAGACCGCCCTTGGGGGAACGCGACGCGCGCGAGCGACCTCGTGTTCATCGGCAGGAAGCTCGACCGCGACGCGCTGACACGGGGCTTCGAGCAATGCCGAGCGTGACGACGACGGACCGTGCGCGCGTCCGGGCCGAGGGCGAGCTGGCGCCCAGGTGGCGTACCGACGTGGGAGACTACGTTGCGGCTGCGGAGATCTCCCGTGACGGAGCGTTGTGCATTCTCGGCGCGGGGGACGGCCGGGTTCACGGGCTCGACCTCGCGACGGGGAGCCCGATCTTCACGATCCACGCGCATGCCGGTGGTGTGCTGGGCGTCGGCATCAGCCCGGACGGCGAGCGGTTCATCACCTGCGGCCAGGAGCCGAGCGCCAAGCTCTGGAGCCGAGGCGGCGAGCTCCTTCGCGAGCTGCCAGGCGGCGGCGCGTGCTGGGTCGAGCACGTTGCCTGGGCACCGAGCGGGGGCCGAGTGGCTACCGCGGCGGGGAGAAAGGTGCGCCTCTGGACGAACGACGGAGAGCCGCTCGTCGAGACTGAGCCGCTCGAGAGCACCGTGAGCGCGCTCGCCTGGCGGGCCGACGGCTCGGGTCTCGCGGTGGCTTGCTACGGCGGCGTCCACATCCTGCCCTTCGTCCCGGGCGCCAAGCTCCGCAAGCTCGCGTGGAAGGGATCGCTGATCTCGCTCGCCTGGAGCCCCGACGCGAAGATCGTCGCCTGTGGGAGCCAGGACAACTCGGTGCACTTCTGGAGGCTCGCGACCGGCCGGGACTCGCAGATGAGCGGCTACTCGTTCAAGCCGAAGGCGCTGGCTTTCGACAGCGAGTCGAAGCTTCTCGCCACCTCCGGGGACAGGACCGTGACGGTCTGGGATTTCCGCGGGAAGGGGCCGGAGGGCACGAGGCCGATCCAGCTCCGGTCCCACAAGGGTGTCTGCACCCGGCTCGCCTTCAGCCCGCGAAGGGGCGTGCTGGCGAGCGGCAGCCAGGATACGTCGGTCCTGCTGTGGGAGCCGCGTCGAGGCACGAAGCCGATCCGCGTCGCGTCCCTCGAAGACGAGATCACCGCACTCCACTGGCATCCGCAGGACCGTGGCCTTCTCGCCGCCGACGCGAGCGGCAACGCGGCGTTCTGGGAGACGAGCTGACGATCCTCCGAGGTGCGCGATCGCTCAGTCCATCGCCTGCTCGTAGAGCAGCACCACCTGCTCCAGGGACACGGGCTTCGGGTTGGTGAAGGTGATCATGTCGGCCATCGCATCGGCGGCGAGCTGCTCGATCATCTCGGGAGAGCCTCCGAGCGCTCGGATCGAGCGATCCACTCCGACCTCGGCGCGCAGCCGGCGCACGGCGTCGATCGCAGCCTGGGCCCGGGCCGAGTCGTCGCCCTCACCGGACGCGCCGAGCGCGCTTGCGACCCGGGCGTACTTCGCGGCGCACACGTCGGCATTGAACGCCATGACGTGGGGCAGCATCGTCGCGAGAGTCTGTCCGTGCGCCGCGTGCAGACGTGCCGAGAGCGGGTGCCCCGTGCCGTGACAGGCGCCGAGCCCCGCGACGTTGAAGGCGATGGCCGCCATGCTTGACGCGAGCAGCATCTGCGAGCGGGCCTCGATGTCGGATCCGTCCGCGACGGCGCGCGGTAGCCACTCGGCGACCATGGCGATGGCGCCGAGCGCGACGCTGTCGCAGTAAGGGGTCGCGCCGACCGCGGTGAGCGCCTCGATGGCGTGGGTCAGCACGTCCATGCCGCAGGTTGCCGTGGGATACCGGGGAAGCCCGAGCGTCAGCTCGGGATCGAGAACGGTGATCACGGGCCTGACGCTGGGATGCCCGATGTACACCTTCCGCCCCGACCCCGTGTCCGTGATGACGCCGAACATGTTCGTCTCGGAGCCGGTTCCCGCGGTCGTCGGAACGGCGACCGTCGTCGCCCCCGGGCGTTGCGGCTGCGTGCCGAAGAGGATGTCGCTCAGGCCACCGTCGTTGGGTCCGAGGAGGGCGATCGCCTTCGCCGCGTCCATGGCGGAGCCGCCGCCAAGCGCCATCACGACCGGCATTCCCAGCCGGCGAAGGATGGCAGCACCAGCGGTCACGTTGCGATCGGTCGGGTTGGCCTCGACCCCCGCGAAGACCTCGACCGCGAGGCCGGCTTCCGAGAGCGCTGACGCCATCGGCGCCACCAGTCCCGCAGCGACGACGCCCGGGTCGGTCACGATGAGAACGCTGCGTGCGCCGAGCGGCTCGAGCAGCTCCGCGAGCCGTCGCGAGGCCCCGACGGCGAACACGATCCGGGGAAGCGGGTGAACCTCGAAACTGGACCGTGACAGCATGATCTCACCTCCCTGGGTGTGCGTCGGATGCGCCCGCGGCCGTGCGCGGCAGCGTGTGCGTGACCTATCGCATCTCGACTGCCCGTGCAACGCGATTGTATCTAGCCGGGGTCAGACCCGCATCCCGCGAGCCGGCCGACGAGGTCTAGGGCGCGCCGTCGGTGCGAATCACGCTGCCGCCCACCGGCAGAGCGCCCTGCTCGATCGCCGCGAAGATGCGGTTCAGCGGACCGAAGTAGATCCCGTGCGGGTACGCGAGGCCGCTCGCGATCTGGCAGTGGCGCACCGCCTGCAGCGTCGGCTGGTCGGTCGGGATGCGCGTCGTGAGGTTGCACGCGCGCGCGGCGTCGCGGTCGCGAAAGCCGCTCGCGACGATCTCGTAGCGCACGTGGCCGCCGGACTTCGCGGCGGTGCGCACCACGAGCCGGCCGCTGCGCGCGATGGCGTTCCAGCGTTTCCGGTACGGCAGCAGGTCGTCCTCGACCGCCGTCAGGAGCAGGCTCCGGCCGGGGCCGTACTGTGCGGGCGCGTCAGCGGAGTCGAGCCACGCTCGCGACGTCCGATAAGAGTGCATATGTACAAATCGCGGCTTTGTGCTTCCTCGCCGCACCGCGCCGGATACGAGGTCGAGATCGTCGATCAGTTCGCCGATCCCAACTGGGAAGCGCGGCTCGAGACGGCGCTCGCCACGCCGCCGCTGTGCGTCGGCGTCACCTCGATGACCGGCCCGCAGCTCCTGCGCGCGGTCGAGGCCCCGCGCCGGGTGAAGGAGCGCCACCCGCAGGTGCCCGTCGTGTGGGGCGGCATCCACGCGAGCCTGATGCCGGCGCAGACCGTGCAGAACCCGTGGGTGGACGTGGTCGTCGTCGGCGAGGGCGAGGAGACGTTCGAGGAGCTGCTCGCGGTGCTCGAGCGCGGCGGCTCGCTCGCCGGCGTGCCCGGCATCCTCTTCAAGGAGGGCGATCGCGTCCGCACCACACCGCCGCGCGACTTCGTGGACCTCGACCGCGAGCCGCCGCTCGAGTACGGCCTGGTCGGCGTCGATCGCTACCACCGCCGGCTCTTCGGCGTCGATCACCTGACCTTCAACTCGAGCCGCGGCTGCACCTTCCGCTGCAGCTTCTGCTGGGACCCGGTCATGCACAAGCGCCGCTGGCGCGCGATGGAGCCGGAGACCGTTCTCGACCAGCTCCGGCGCATCATCCGCGATCACGGCGTGCGCAGCTTCCTCTTCTCCGACGACCACTTCTTCATCGACATGAAGCGCGCCCACGGCATCGTCGAGGGGATCGTGCGCGCGAACCTCGGCATCACCATCTCGAAGCTGCAGATCCGCGCCGACACGATCTGCCGCATGGACCGCGACTTCCTCGACCTCATGGTGCGGGCCGGCGTCAAGCGCTTCACGGTCGGCATCGAGTCGGGCAGCCAGCGCGTGCTCGACCTGATCAAGAAGGACGTGACGGTCGAGGAGGTCGTCGAGGCGAACCGGAAGCTCGCGCCCTACGACATCGTGCCGCTCTACCTCTTCATGATGGGCCTTCCGACCGAGACCCCCGACGAGCTCCGCCAGAGCATCGCGCTCGCCGACCGGCTGATCGCCGACAACCCGAAGGCCGCCAAGACCTTCAACATCTACACGCCCCACCCCGGCACCGAGCTCTACGACCTCGCGGTGTCGATGGGCATGCGCGTCCCCGATCGCCTCGAGGACTGGGCGACCTTCAACTTCCGCAACGTTCCGCGGCACGCGCCGTGGATCGTCCCCCAGACCAAGCGCCTGGTCGAGAACCTCGACTTCCCGCTCATGTTCCTCGGCAGCAACTTCACCGACACGTACCGGAAGACGAATCCGATCGTCGTCTCGCTCGCCCGGCTCTACGCGCCGGTCGCGCGCCACCGCGTGCGCCACCTCGACGTGCGCCTGCCGATCGAGTCGAAGTTGGTGAAGGCGCTCGGCCTGTTCGGGAGGCAGGACTGAGGCCGTCCGCCCGCGCCCCGCGGGCGGGCTCGGAAGCCGCGCGCTACTGGGACCGCCTCGCCGCGGAGTGGCTGGAGGCGCGGCTACGGTGCGGGCGCGTCAGCGGAGTCGAGCCACGCTTACGACGTCCGATAAGAGGGCATATGTACAAATCGCGGCTTTGTGCTTCCTCGCCGCATCGTGCGCGACTGGATCGCGGCGGCGTGTCGGGGCGCCGCCACGGCGTGACGCCTCGCCGTCGCGCCCCTGAGCGCCCCGTCACCTCGTGTGAAAGGGAGGATCGGCATGGGCAAGACGACGCTCCGTTGGGCAGCGCTGCTCGGGATGAGCCTGCTAGGCGGGTGTGGCGGTAGCGGCGGCAGCACCGCCAGCGACCCGCCACCGCTCGACGGTGCGGCACCACCCGTCACCGTCACGTTCAAGAGCTACTGCTCCGAGCAGGTCGCCGTGTACCAGACGGACCCGTCGGGTTCGGCGTGCACCCCGGTGGACGTCGCCGGGCCCGTGACGCCGGCGGCGGGTGGCGCCAATGCGTACTCCGCCAGCACCAGCGGCGGTCCCGCGTGCGTAAGTGCTCGCCGGAGCCCGTCTCGCGTGCCGTCGTGATCCGCGGCATCGTCACCGCGGGTGGGACCGGGGAGCGGATCAGGCCGACGCGAGATCGCGTGGCAGCGTGACGGTGCCGGGGTTGTCGATCGCGCGCCGCGTCGCCTCGGCCAGGTAGCCGGCCGGCTCGACGCCAG
>Ga0194121_10005844_pt1 | contig 16782 bp, 10 predicted proteins | sample TA2MahCa50mmetaG_FD_148609 | JGI IMG/M metagenome (GOLD analysis project Ga0194121, IMG submission 148609) | Freshwater microbial communities from Lake Tanganyika, Tanzania - TA2015020 Mahale Deep Cast 50m | ecosystem: Environmental > Aquatic > Freshwater > Lake | place: Tanzania: Lake...
TCCCAAGGGGAGAATTCGCGGATTATACGACGGGACCCAATGGGCGGACTGCGAAATTTTGCAAAGGGATATCGCCTTGCTTCAGGAAGAATTCAGAAACCGCTAAGGTAGCTCGTGGTTCAAGCCCCTCGGTAAGCGGCCAAGCCTGTAGCCAAGCAATCCATGGCCAAAGCAAGATTGGCCTTCTCCAAGACATAGGCCAAACGAACTTCGTCCTTGCCCAGACCGGGTGTCGCGTAGAATCCGGTGGCCGGGGCCATCATCACGGTGGCTCCTTCGTGGCGATGATGCTCCAGCATCCAACGGCAAAAATCATCGCAGTCGGTAATCGGTAAACGAGCAACCGCATAGAATGCCCCGCCGGGTAGAGGACAGGTCACGCCTGGCATTGCAGAGAGCGCCTGCACCATGAGATTACGACGGCTAACATATTCCGATCTGACTACGTCGAAGTAATCATGACCGGTATGGAGCAGGGCCGCCATGGCTCCCATTTGTTCCAAGGTAGGCGGGCTCAAACGTGCCTGAGCGTATTTGAGCGCTGTAGCCATCAAATCCTGATTCTTGGTGATCAGGGCTCCTATTCTGGCCCCGCAGGCACTGTACATTTTGGAAGTGCTTTCCACCACGACCGCATGTTGCTCGAGCCCATGGATTCCCAAAATAGAATAATGTTGCTGACCATCGTATACAAATTCGCGGTACACTTCGTCCGCGATGAGAAAGAGGTCATGCTTCAGGCACAAACTGGCCAAGGCTTCCAATTCAGCTTTGGAGTACAAGGTACCGGTGGGGTTATTGGGATTGCAGATCATGAGGGCCCTGGTTTTGGGGCCGATGGCAGCTTCGACAGCCTCCACTTCGGGCAAGGCGAAACGCTCCTCGATCGTGGTGGTTAATGGGCGGACCACCACACCACCCATTGCGGCAAAACCGTTGTAATTGGCATAAAAAGGCTCCGGAATGAGAACCTCATCGCCGGGATCAAAGCAGGCCATCATGGTCATAACCAAGGCCTCGGAACCTCCGGTGCTGATGAGAACATTCTCTGCGGTGAGCCCGTAGCCTTTCCGGTTCAAGTTGTCGGCGTAAGCCTGTCGGTATTGCACAAGGCCCGCTGAATGCGAATAGGAGAGAACCTTGTCATGGTGAGCAGCGACCCCTTCCCAAAATGCAGGGGCCGTGGCGATATCCGGTTGACCGATGTTGAGATGATAAACCATGGTACCGCTTTGTTTGGCGGCTTCTGCATACGGGACCAATCGCCGAATTGGCGAAGCAGGCATGAAATGTCCCCTGTTTGAAATTTTTGGCATAAAAAAAGACCCGTGCAAAGGTACACGGGTCTTCACCACTTGTAAGGAATGGTCCTTGCTAAAAATAGGTCTGGGTTACGCCTGTTTGGATCTCTTTAGGGTTTGCTCACCGGACTGGCCGCTGGCTTGGTTTCGGGTACACCCGGTTCCACCTTCTCCACCAAACCGGAAATGGTCAGTACTTTGGTTGCTTCATCGGCATTGGAGGTTACAGTGACTTGTTTGGTGAACTGACCTGGACGGCCTTGGGAATTGTAAACGGCTTTGATTTTACCGGTTTTTCCTGGAGGAATCGGCTCACGGGTCCAATCAGGAGTAGTGCAACCGCATGATGCGGCAACGTTGGAAATAATCAAAGGTCCCTTACCGGTATTCGTAAATTCGAATTCGTGGGTAGCCTGAACGCCTTCTTTGATCTTCCCGAAATCATGGGTTTCGGCCTTGAACTTGAAAGCGGGCTTGTCTTTGGTTTCGGTGGTCTGAGCAATCGCTGATAAGCCTAAACCCAAAGCTAGAGCGAACGATAAGATTGTTTTCATGGAAGGTGTTTGTTTTAGGGTTCAAAAATAATGCGAATTTCACATAACAAACGCTCTTTTCTTCAAAAATTGTACCTTGATGGATTTTTTCCATCCTTTATCTTTGCATCTTAACCGGGACCATTCTCTTTTCAGTTTCGGTTAACTTATTCCACCTTTTTTCGAATGGAAATACCCGCAGAAACTGCTCCCTCCCCATCGCAAACCGCCTTGAACAAAGAGGAATTGGTGGCCGAAGTGCTGCGGGACTACCGAACGGGTTGGGAAAGCCGCCATGCCAGCTTATTGGGGCGTAAGGAGGTTTTGACCGGCAAAGCCAAGTTCGGAATCTTCGGCGATGGCAAAGAACTTCCTCAATTGGCAATGGCCAAAGCCTTCAGAGATGGGGATATACGCTCAGGATATTATCGGGACCAAACCTTTATGTTAGCGACGGGTATGATGACGTTGGAAGGTTTTTTTGCGCAGTTATACGCTCATACCTCCGTGGAGCATGAACCCGCTTCGGGGGGAAGGTCCATGAACGGACATTTTGCAACCCGATGGCTGGACCAACAAGGTCAATCGGTGAATTTGACGGACAAACCGCAATCCACGGCCGATATCTCCCCTACCGGCGGCCAAATGGGCAGAGGCCTTGGCATTGCCTATGCTTCCAAGCTTTATAGGGCTTTGCCTAATCTTCCGTCTCCTTCCAAATTTAGCCGAGGTGGCCATGAGATTTCCTATGTGACCATCGGAAATGCCTCCACCAGCGAAGGCCATTTTTGGGAAGTCATCAACGCCGGCGGGGTCCTGCAAGTCCCACTCTTTGTGTCCATTTGGGATGATGGATACGGCATCTCTGTTCCAGCAGCCTACCAAACCACCAAAGAAAATATTGGCGCCTTGCTCCAAGGCTTCCGAACGGGACCTGATGGGAACGGGTATCGGCTTTATACCTGCCCAGGATGGGATTATCCCCGACTCTGTGCCCTCTACCTCAAGGCTGCGGATTTGTGCCGCGAAGAGCACATGCCGGTACTCTTTCATGTGACCGAACTCACCCAGCCCCAGGGGCACAGCACCTCGGGATCCCATGAACGATACAAATCGCCCGAACGGCTTCAATGGGAAAAAGAATACGACGGTTTGAGCCGAATGAGGTCCTGGATTTTGGCCCAAGGCTTTGCTAATGCAAGAACCTTGGACCGTATCGAAACGGAAGCCGCAACTCGCGCCAAGGAAGCCTTGAACAAGGCTTACCAAGACTTCCGCGATGACCTTAACTCTTGGACCTCGGAAACCCTGCAAAGCTTGGAGGCATGGTCCACGGCGTTTCAAACCCAAATCTCCACAGTGTCCACCAAGGACCGTTCAGCCGAAACCACCCTGGGAAATACCGATACCCCGACGCGGAATAATTTCCTAACCCAATGTGCCGCTGCTGTTGAGCGATCTATTGCTGATTTGCGCGCAGAGCGTGAGCCGCTGCGCAGGGACATCATGCAGGCCCTTCGAAGAAGCCTTTTAACGGCGCATCGTCTGGGCATCAGCGCTTGGGCCTCCGATTCGGTGCAATTAGCCTACCGACAAACCCTCGGCCTGCGCTCTCGTCTGGAAGGTCTTCATTCGTTGTTATACAACCGAGGCCTGCACAGCCAATCCTCGGATGCGGCGGTCAAGGTTCATGCGGTAAAAGCGCAATACCCTGAAAATGCTGAATCGGTCAACGGCTTCGAAGTCCTCAACCGTTGCTTTGATTACTGGCTTCGTGAAGATCCCCGATTCGTTGCCCTGGGGGAAGATGTCGGCAAAATCGGAGATGTCAATCAAGGTTTCGCTGGATTGCAGGAAAAATATGGAGACCTGCGCGTTTCGGATACCGGTATTCGTGAAATGAGCATTGTGGGTCAAGGTCTGGGGGCGGCAATGCGGGGCCTACGGCCTCTGGTGGAAATTCAGTACCTTGACTATTTGCTCTACGCCATTCAAATCCTGAGCGATGATGTTGCCACCTTGCAATACCGCACGGCAGGTGGCCAAAAGGCTCCTCTCATTGTACGTACCCGTGGTCATCGGCTGGAAGGGATATGGCATTCCGGATCCCCCATGGGGATGATTCTGCATGCCCTGCGAGGCATGCACGTCTTGGTTCCACGCAACATGGTTCAAGCCGTAGGTTTCTACAACACCCTTATGAAAAGCGATGAACCCGCATTGGTCATCGAATGCCTGAACGGTTATCGCCTCAAAGAAACCCTGCCATCCAATTTGCATGATCTTTGTGTCATACCCGGGCAGGCCGAAATCCTTCGCCAAGGGGAAGATTTGACTTTGGTCACTTACGGGTCTTGTTGCCGTATTGCCATGGAGGCCTCTGACCTTTTGGAGGGTCTTGGTATTTCGGTGGAGGTAATCGATGCTCAGAGCTTGTTGCCTTTTGACGAGGAAGGGCTTTGCGCCAAGTCACTTCGCAAGACGTCACGGCTCTTAGTTTTAGACGAGGATGTGCCTGGGGGGGCGTCAGCATACCTTTTGCAACAAATCTTGGAGCGGCAAGGCGGTTTCCCCCTCTTGGATTGGGCGCCCCAAACCCTAACCGCACAGGCTCATCGACCTGCCTACGGCTCCGATGGGGATTATTTCAGCAAACCCTCGGTGGATGATGTGGTGGAGGCGGTTTGGTCATTGATGGCCGCAGCGGAACCCGGCTACTTTGCCCCTCTCCCCTAAACTTGGGTTGGGATTTGGAAAGTATTCTCTTTATTCAATCGTCACCCATAGTCCCTCGTCTGCCAAGAGGGCTTGAACAGGCAGCAGATCCGAGTAAGAACCGGATTTGACTTGGCATTTTCCGTTGAGGTGCACAATCCATGCGCATTGTTCGGCCTGCTCTGCGCTATGTTCGCAGTACCGCATCAAACATTCGATGACGTGCCCAAAGGTGTTCACGTCATCGTTATGCAAAACAAGGTTACTGCCCTCATCTTCCAATTCCAAAACTTCAAGTTCAGGCTTGGCCTCGGTGCTATCCCCAAGCGAAAATGAGCTAAAGCGATTTGGCCTCGGTGCTATCCCCAAGCGAAAATGAGCTAAAGCGATCGAAAACCTTCATGTTCCAGGGGTTAAACTTTTTCAAACAACAAAGTACTCCATTTGTTCAGCGCAGCGGACCCCACACAGACCAGTTCCAATCGCTTGGCCTCCTGTAACAAGACCCCGTGATCTTCCGTGTAAAATCCACTTAGCCATAATTGCCCCCCTGGCTGCAGGGAGCCATCGTACGCGGCCATATCCTTTAAGAGAATATTTCGGTTGATATTGGCCAAGATTAAGTCAAATTTTCCATGCACGGCCCACAAACTTGGCAACAATTCCGCATCCCCGCATAACCATTCGGCATGCGAGCCCTGGGCCGGTACGGCATTACGGGTTGCATTTTCGGCTGCATTTTCGGCGGACCATGCTTCAACATCGATCCCAATGACCGATGAGGCACCTAATCGTGCTGCCAGAATGCCTAAGATCCCCGTTCCGCATCCCATATCCAGAACTCGAATCCCCTTGAGACGAGAAAAGGGAGCGTCCTGTTTTGGATTTTGGTGCAGCGACAATCCCTCTACCGTATCGACCCTTAGAGGGCCTGGTTCCCAATACACCTTCTGACCAATTTGAATGGTTTGTTCGGTGGGTGCCCCTAACAGCCACCAACTCATCAGCAAGGTGGTTTCATGGTGACCGGTGCCGAAGGACATCCTCGGCATCATGACCAGTTCCAAGTCCATACCCCCCATTGGCTCGTGAAAAGGCGCACGCAGTCCCAACGTATTCCCCAAACGAACGGGCTCAAAATTGGATTCCCATTCCGCATTCCAATTGGTATTCGGCATGGAGTGCGGTCCATCGATCCACAGAATCTTGTCCTGGTTCTCTCCCAACCAACGGTCTTGAAATAGAGGGCCAACGGTTTCGACCAGTCCATAGGCTTCCATAACAAATGGCGAAGGAATATCCTGCTTCGGATGGCCCGCGGAAACCCCCACCCCCTCTTGGTTCATGGGCATAGTTTCGAAGGCTTCAAACCCAACCTCACCAAGCAAGGCCATGAATAATTCACAGGAACTTTCGTCTGCAACCCCCAAGCGCCAACGCAGGTAAGAACCCCCCATCGTTTAATCCATAGAACTTAACACAATATCAGCAAATTCCCTGGCCTTGAGGGAGGCGCCGCCCACCAAGGCCCCGTCCACATCTGCGCAAGCCAAAAGCTCCTTGGCATTGGAGGCATTCACAGACCCTCCGTAAAGGATACGGATTTGTTCAGCCAGGCTTGCACCTCCATGTTGAGCGACCCAAGCACGGATCATAGCATGCACTTCGTTGGCTTGTTGCGGGCTCGCGGTCAGACCGGTCCCAATGGCCCAAACCGGTTCGTAGGCAATCGCCAATGAATCTTGATTCAAATCCTGAATTCGAGAACCCAATGCTTCCATCAATTGAAAGGTAATCACTTCGTTGAAGCTGCCCCCTTGACGTTGTTCCAACGTTTCCCCAACGCAATAGACCGACATCAAGCCATGTTCACGCAAGCGGTCAATTTTGAGACCGCAAGTGGAGGAGCTTTCATGGTGGTGCAGACGGCGTTCACTATGCCCCACCAAGGCAAAGCTGCAGTGCATCGCAGCCAAGATACCGGCCGATATTTCTCCAGTATAGGCTCCTTGAAGATGCGCTGAACAGTCCTGAGCCCCCATCATTCCCGAACCCTCCAGTTCCGAGCGCAGAGCGCCCAAATGCGTGAACGGTATCGCCAATCCCCAATCCAAATCCCAATGCAAACCATCCCGGATCATGGGCAACATTTGCCTGGCCACCAAGCGCCCTTCTTCAGGCAGGGTGTTCATTTTCCAATTTCCCAAAATCAAAGGCCTACGTTTGGACATTTTCATGAATTTTAATACTTGGTTGACCTGTAAAATTCGAAATGGAATTGCGAGGCCTGTTTCTATTTTTTCTCCCAAGTTCGTTGAAGAGCCGTGGCCTTGTAAACACGTTGAAGAAGATCCCTCTCTGCATCCGACAGGGCGAGGCCCCGCCTTTGCATCACCTTTTCGGCGGTCTTGGCAAATTTATCAAAGCGAAAAGTTTCCATGCCCTGGGTTCCGCCCCAGCCAAAAGATGGAATGAATTGCCGAACAAAGCCACCTCCAAAAATATTGGCCCCAACCCCAACCACAGTCCCCGTATTGAACATGGTGTTGATCCCGCATTTGGAATGGTCCCCCATGATCAAGCCGCAGAAAGTAAGTCCGGTATTTCGAAAAGTTTCCGAAGCAATATCCCATAACTTCACCTGCTCGTAATTATTCTTGAGGTTGGAATTGTTGGTATCCGCTCCCAAATTGCACCAACGACCGATAACCGAGTTGCCCATGAATCCATCGTGTCCCTTGTTCGAATACGAATGGATCACCGAATTGGACACCTCACCGCCAACTTTGCAATAGGGGCCCACGGTGCTGTCGCCGTAAATTTTGGCCCCCATTTTGATGCTGCTGTGCTCGCCTATGGCCACGGGGCCTTTGATCATGCTTCCCGCCATAATTTCCGCCGACTCCCCGATCCATATTGGGCCCTCCGAAGCGTCAAAAACCGCCGCGCGAACAATTGCCGAAGGATGCACATAGACCTGTTCAGGACGGTATACCGCGGTATAGGGATCCGGATCAACTCGATGCGACCAGGACGGCAAAGCCCATTCCCCACCCGCTTCCAAAAGCCAGTTCACATCCCTTCGAATCTGAGAACCATTCTTCAAGAAAATATCCTCGGGATGGGTAATCCATTCTGCTTCACCATCCCAATTCGTCCATTCTATGCGGTCGGCCTGACCATGCCATACCAAATCTTGACCTCCTTGACGCAAACCCTTACCTTGACTCAACGATTGTGCCGCGAGCAGAAGGGCGTCGTTGGGAAGAAGTCGTGAATTAACCGACATGGAACCTTCTTGACGGCGCCATAACAAATTCCACTTTTGGGATAAAGTCAGGATACCCACCCGACAGTCTTGAGGACCATGGGTATAGGTTAAGGGAAGCAATCCACGAACCCCAAGGTCATCGACAAAGGTCAAACCCATGGCTCACGGCTACATCCCACCGGATGCGATAGGTTCTCCATCGTTTGCTTCATCGGGGCAGGGAGTAGATGAGGAACCTTTGCTTTTGCGGGGAGGCTTAGCGGTCGTGGCCGAAGAAGATTTTCCTTCGACGGAAGCAGCAAGGTCCGAAGGTTGACTTACCTGAACCTGCATTTGGCCCTCATCATTGACATCAAGGTTCAAAACAGCGCCCTGAGTCAATTGCCCACTCATCATTTGTTCGGCCACCACATCCTCCACATATTTCTGAATTGCCCTTTTCAATGGCCTTGCCCCAAATTGTGGGTCATCAAAACAGCGCCCTGAGTCAATTGCCCACTCATCATTTGTTCGGCCACCACATCCTCCACATATTTCTGAATTGCCCTTTTCAATGGCCTTGCCCCAAATTGTGGGTCATAACCTTTCTCGGCAAGCAAATCCATGGCTTTGTCGCTTAACGCTACCTGGTACCCTAAATCTTTAATTCTACGCAAGACCGAGGCGAGGGTCAAATGGATAATCTTATCCAGTTCCTGACGCTCAAGCGGATTGAAGATAATCACGTCGTCAATTCGATTCAAGAACTCGGGAGAGAAGGTTTTCTTGAGCGCCTTGAATAACCGCCGAGGTTTCTTTTTCCCGAGCTTCCACTTTGCTTGGCGTGGTAAAACCTACACCGGTGCCAAAATCTTTTAGCTGACGAGACCCAATATTCGAGGTCAAGATAATCAAAGTGTTTTTGAAGTCAACTTTACGGCCTAATCCGTCCGTTAACTGGCCATCATCCATAACTTGCAACAACAAATTGAAAATATCCGGATGGGCCTTCTCCACCTCATCCAAGAGAATTACCGAATAAGGTTTACGCCGAACACGCTCAGTTAGTTGACCGCCTTCTTCGTATCCCACGTATCCTGGAGGCGCTCCCACTAAGCGAGACACGGAGAATTTCTCCATGTACTCACTCATATCGATGCGGACCAAGGCATCTTCGGTATCAAACAGGTATCGAGCGAGTTCCTTGGCCAATTCCGTTTTGCCCACCCCGGTTGGACCCAAGAAAATAAACGAACCCATGGGCTTACGGGGATCTTTGAGACCGGCTCTGGTCCGTAGGATAGCCTTACTGACCGCCTCGACAGCCCTGTCTTGGCCAATTACCTTTTCCTTCAAATCAGAAGCCATTTTACCGATTCGTTCCGCTTCTGATTGAGCGATACGTTTGACCGGCACACCGGTCATCATTGCCACCACCTCCGCGATATGGTCATCATCGACCGTAAAGCGAGTACGCCGAGCTTCTTCTTCCCAACGGCTCTTGGCTTGCTCCAAATCTTCCAGCACATGCTTTTCGTTATCTCTGAGTTTGGCTGCTTCTTCGTACCGCTGGCTTTTGACCACTTTGTTTTTGAGTTCTCGGATTTCCTCCAAGGCAGCCTCCAATTGAATAACCTCTTGAGGTACTTTGATGTTCCCAATATGCACCCTGGCACCGGCTTCGTCCAAAGCGTCAATGGCTTTATCTGGTAAATGACGGTCCGATATGTAACGATCTGTTAGTTTGACACAAGCGGCCAAAGCATCCTCGGTATAGGCTACCTGATGATGGTCTTCGTATTTATGCTTAATGTTATGCAAAATCTGAAGGGTTTCTTCTGCCGAAGGAGGATCCACCATGACTTTTTGAAAACGACGGTCCAATGCGCCGTCCTTCTCGATAAACTGACGGTATTCGTTCAAGGTTGTTGCGCCAATGCATTGCAATTCTCCTCTGGACAAGGCTGGCTTGAACATGTTGCTGGCATCCAGAGATCCTGAAGCACCTCCGGCGCCGACCATCGTATGAATTTCGTCAATGAACAAAATCACATCCGGGGACTTTTCCAGCTCGTTCATCACCGCCTTCATCCGCTCTTCGAACTGGCCGCGATATTTGGTTCCGGCAACCAAAGAAGAGAGATCCAACGTCACGATACGCTTGTCAAACAAAATTCTAGAAACCTTCTTCTGGTGAATTCGAAGGGCCAAACCTTCGGCAATAGCCGTCTTTCCGACTCCAGGTTCACCAATGAGGATAGGGTTATTCTTCTTGCGACGGCTAAGAATCTGGGATACCCTTTCGATTTCGGAATCTCTTCCAATAATGGGATCCAAACGACCATCTTCGGCAAGTTGCGATAAGTCACGCCCAAAGTTGTCAAGGACCGGGGTTTTGCTTTTGGGATTGGCGGATTTACGAGGTAAATCACCGTTACCCTTTTTGTCGTCATCCCCGTACGCATCTTCGTAAGAAGAACGAGGCGAAGCCGGTGGCTCCGTTCTTTCTCTACCTTCGATCATGGCATCAATTTCTTCCTTGACCATTTCGTAGGTAACATCAAATTTTTCGAGTACTCTGTTGGCCAGGCAATCTTCGTCCCGGAGAATGGACAACAACAAATGGACGGTGCCGATCAACTCGCTCTTGAAAATCTTGGCCTCCAAAAAGGTAATCTTCAGGATTTTCTCCGCTTGTTTGGTCAAGGGAATTTGATCCGCTTGCAGGCCTTCCTTTTCCCCGGTATGCCGCATGGAATCTTCGATGGCGGCCTTGAGTTTATCGATGTTTACCCCAAGGTTGCGAAGGGTTTTGATCGCTTGCCCATCGCCTTCGCGAATAAGGCCCAAGAGCAAATGACTGGCATCGATATAATCATGCCCCAAGCGAACAGCTTCTTCTCGGCTGAAGGCTATGACATCTTTGACCTTAGGGGAAAATTTTGCATCCATGGACGGGGCTTTGTTGCAAAATTAGACACAAATCCCGTGCCAAACCTTGGCCTAACCCAAAATTACTCACATCCATGGCCGCCCAAAAGGCTCCCTATGGACGACGTATCAGCAAGCGTTCGAGGGCAAATCCACCTTGATGAAGGACCTCCACAAGGTAAATACCTTGAGGCCACCCAGCGGTTTCCAAGTCACCGTAGGCGTTTCCGACCAGCAAATCCCATTGATCCTGGTGGTGTAAGCGGCCTTGAGCATCCATAACACGAATGCGGACCGTCGCATCCCCCTCCAAATCCAAAGCCAACCTTACCCTATCCGTACCCGGATTGGGGAAGACCCGCAATCGGGTGCTGGCTATCGAGGGTACTGGACGAACTGAGGTCCCTGTGGAAGTCCCAAAACCGTAAACATCGTTGCGATTCCGGGGCTGTAGCTTCCAGTTTCCAAAATTGTAGGTCAGAATGCCGCGAATGAAATTCAAACGCTGACGGAATGTCAGGGAATCGGTATTGAAGTTCTGCCCCAAATCCAGACTTGACAAGGAAACTCCGCCTCGGACCCTCAAGCCTGCGGTCACCGTGGAATCGGCATAAATACTAAATTCCCCGAAGTTGCTGGGCGCATCAGGGTTCTGATTGACCACATAGACGGAATCAAAAACCAACAAAGAGGATTCATGAGGTTCCGTGTAGGAGTACCTTCTGGCCATGATGGAATCCATGGGGACGCGGAATGGGGCGTAGGGCTGGCCCGGGGCAATAAATTGATAGTCCAAAACCTCCAGGGTGGTGATACCAAAGTCTTCAATCACCAAGCCCTTTTTGATCCAAATGCTATCTCCCCTGAGACGGGTATCAATATCCGTTGACCCGTTGTTATCCGGACGCAAGGTGATTCCCGTCCAAGGGCCCACACCATCCTGGAAAATGATCCTCCCATAATCCGAAGGATCCAAGGTGGACATGATTCTCCCTCGGATTTGCATGCTATCCAAAACCGTACCATCGTAGATGGAGCGACCGCCAATGACAGGCGATTCTTGAATCTCCGATACCCGGGTAATTCCTCCATTCATCACCCTAAATAATCCAAAGGATTGTATCGTATCCGGTTGTACGCCGTTATTATTCTGGTTATCGGTGGCCCGAACATAGTAATGATAATAGGCCCCGTTGGTGTTGAACACTGAACCAGGAATAATGGCCAAGAAAGAATCCGGAGCGACCAAAGTCATGGCAACCGAATCATAGGGTCCTCCGGAGACTCCGGGTGCATAAAACAATTTGGCTGCGGTCACTGAACCGTCCAAGTCCACAATGCGAGCTCCGATGCGCACGGTATCCCCTACCTTGGGAACCGATGGTCTCGCCTTCCAATTGCTGATAAAGGGAGGAGAAGCCATCACCGAACCCAGATCCGAAGGGGTCAATGGAATAATCTCATACCTTGGATAGAGGTTACCAAAATTGGTTTCGGTGATTACACCACGTACATGAGAAAAGACCTTACCCTGTTGAACAAAAACCGGTGCAGCGGGATTGGGAGGAACCGATGCAGTCGATGAGACGAATGGAGGACGAAAGAAACGAACCGCATCGCGCACATTGATTTCGGAACCGGAAGCATCCCTCAACATCCAACTGACCCTGCCACCTCCAAAGGTGCTCACGTTTGTGACCAAGACATTGTTAAATTGCACATACATCCCCTCGTATGGTTCTCCGCTAGGCTTTTGAATTTGTTGAGGAACGGCCGGATTATTCGGATCATAGACCATGAACAAGTTCATGAAAGAAGGCCTTGGAGGACGGGGGGCGCCGAACCCCAAAACCGAACTGGCTACCCCAATTAAATTCAATTGAGTTTCCCCGGAATTGGGCGATGCATCCTGATATTCTGCCACGATACCGGTACATTCCACGATATTACCAACTTGGAAATTACTAAAAAACCCAACGGCTGCAGAATCCGCAAGATTTGGCAAACGAACAAGCAAGCCCTTCCATACCCCATCGGCCAAACCCAAGGTATCCACCAAATAGGTGGCTTTCCAAGAGGTACTGAGTGCATGATCACGGGGATTGAGAACAACCATACCCCGTACCTTTACCGTATCCCCCATATACCTCGACAATGTCTTACCGGTGAGCAGGGTATCCGGATGCACCCACTGAATGGAATCGATGGAACGCAAAGGGTAGGTTTGAGCAATCGACCGCGAATATGTTAGAAAAGCCAGCAAAGCCGCGAAAAAGATCGAAAAAGACAGAAACCTATTTGCAAAAGTTCCATTGGATACACCTGAAGGAATTTGTCCCGGGGCAGAAGGTTGGTTATTGATCATGGTTTTATCAGATAAGAAAGGTAGGCAAACTGAAATCAGTAAAAGGAAATGGCAAATAGGAGCGCTCTGTCGATTGATCCACGACCAGAGCGCTCAAAAGTAAGGTAGGGGGATGAAATCTAAATCAAATTTAAAAAATGAAACAAAAAGTTTAATTGACTTCAATCAAGGAGAAATAATCCATTTTAGGGGGCCTAAAGTTGGCTGACCAGGCGCTTGAATCCTGACCCAATAGGCCCCTGGTGGCAGATTAGGGGCGATAATCCCCCCATTTCGTAGCCCTTCACGGTGCCAAGGCTGGCCTACCATACCCGTTGCCATGGGATACCAATCTGCTTGGGCAAGACCAGACTCACATGTTGGCCCGTTCCACCGCAAAACCTGGCCAGGCCTAATCGGATTAGGTCCCAATAATTGCTGTCCTGTTGGATTGACTCCCTTCACGGTCACCAACCTTAGAGGATCTAGGGTGCTTTGTGGGGCAATTTCGCTCCGCTGAATTAGATTTGAATTCGGACCCCAAAGGCATGGCGATGGGGTATGCTTGTCACGGCCAAGCGCACAAGCCCAATACGCCTGAACGTGCTCCCATCGTATATCGGGCAAAGCGGGTTGCCATGTGCTCACGCTGACCTTGTGACCCGGTAAGATTTGCTTCTGCCATACCAGGGCCTCTGTTTGGTTGCGGAACATTTCTTGGCCGCAAGTATTCATCCATTGGGTCCATCGTCGTTGAGCCGCTGTAAGGGTTGGATCTTGATGACCACCGCTCCGCTCCATCCATCCCAAAAGCTCCAGGCTTAATTGAGCCCAGTATTGGATCACGATTGATTGATGAGAAAGTCGGTTGCATGCAATTTCCATACTTTGGCAGGTGCTGTTCCAAGCGCTCAACAATGCTCGTCGCCTTGTCGTCAAATTAAAAGCAGAAGGGGTTGCCCATTCATTGGCAATTTCATGGAGACCCTGAACCAAGGCCCGCATGGAGTCGGCAAAGTTGCGGCCCAAGGCAGGCAGGTTCCGCTCGAGGACATAGGCAGGCCCACCGCCTGTTGCCATACGGTTTTGGCAAGCAAGGGCCGAAGAACTTGCCCCGCTTCCTAAATAAATCAAGGGGTTACCATCCCAATCCACCAAATTGGCCGGGATCACCCCCCCTCGAAGGCTCATTCGATTGCCATGCAGTTCCAACCCGTACAGTCCTCCCCTTTGAGGGATTAAATACTGCAAGGCCAAACCGCTCAGCATCCCATCCAAATGCCAACCTGTTCCACTGAAGGAATTTCCGCCGTTTCGTAAATACAGTAAATCCACCTCCTCTAAATACAGGGCCGTTCGGTTGTTTCCAAATTGATTCAATGCCCCATCACCCAACCATACTTGGGTATTCCCTGCATACCAACCTGTTTCGTTGCGGGCAAAACCACTGCACAGCACCTCAATCCTTAATTGCCCAAAGCTGAACATGCCGGTGCGGTTGGAATCCAACCTGCATTCCTGAATACGCAACAATGCCCCTGCCTGACCCATGACATCCACCCCACTCACATGACTCACATTACCCACCCATTCTGATTGCAGCGCACGGCTAAGACCCGTGATGTCGTAGCCACGCCAACCAATACGGTTGTCTCGGAATCGGCAACGAAGCAAATCAATTCCTGACGAATGGGTTTCTAAACCGATTTCGTTCCCCGTGAATTCAAGATCCCTCAATTGAGGATTGGTCATGACACCAAAAAGATGAAGCCTAAGGCCGGTTTGCATGTTGGTGATTTGTGCCTGAGAAAGATTCCTAAGGGCTGAACCATGCACCACCCAGGCTGTCCCCGGTCCTAGATTGGAATTCTCGCCGATTTTGCAACGCTGCACCGCCACCGGTCCATAACATTCCCATATGGAACCAGTGGTGATTCGAACCCTGCACGATTCCAACAATACAGAATCTCGCAGCGAACCCAATTGCCACTGTCCCTCGATCACCAAGCGCAAATGTTCGGGAGATCGCCCTCTTAGTTCCAGCGATGCCCCTGCCCCAAAAGACCAGCGGGAAGAATTTTGCCTCGCATTGACCCACAGGATACCTCCCCCTGTGGGGGCTAACCGAGCACCGGGATGCAGGATAACCTGTCCATGAATTTCGAGAATGGAAGAATCGCCTTGCAATTCCACCACAGCGCCGGGATGAATTTCCAAAACGGTACCGGTGTCCAAGCGTAACCTGTACCCGTTTTGAATGGTCAAACGACTGCCTCGATGGAGAATCAAACGAGTACCGGATGCAAAACGCGCCAAAGAAGCATCAGAGCCCCAGCCACCGCCGTGTCGACCTATTTGCATCAAGGCATCCGTCCCGAGTTCAACCCGAACGGAATCGCAGGCACTTGCCACCGTGGCAATTTCCCGATCCGCATTCGTGGGCAAAAACCTGGTGTGCGCAACCCCGTTCACCCGCAATGGCCCTCCGCCAAAAATGCGCAATCCGGAGCCCGCCCCAAGGCTTATGGATGGAATCCGAATATCCGTATTGAAAGGAAGGTAAGGTACAGAAAGAAGATGCCAACCGAGATCCAGCGTATCTCCTTGTGCCAAGGCGAGGGGCCTGGAAATCGGTGCATTGGAAGAGCGCATCCAATCCGTGGCTCTACCTGCCCATGCCCGGTAAACCATAGCATGAGGATCATTGGCGTGATGCTCTCCCCACAACGGCCTGCTGATCCAACGTTCAAAATGGGAACTGCTCCATGGTGTTTGTATGGAAACCACCGGGACAAAGGGAGATGAAGTCAAGTTCAGTGCTGAAACCGAACTCACAAAGGTGTGCAGGGAGACAGGTTCGTTGCTTTGCACAAAACGGTCAGCGCTCACCACTCCGAAGCTAGAATAGTCCCCCGGAACATAATCCACCCCAAAACGAGGCAAGGTGTTGATGACCGAGTAAACCCCCAAACGATTCCGAATGAGATGACTTTGCCAATCTCTTTCCAACATGGTTCGAAAACGGTTGTGGATTCCTGCAGCTACCACTTGCCTTGACATCAAAAACCAAGGAGTCCATGGCGGATAGGCCATGATAGCGATTTTGTGAATCAACGTATTCAGCGCCAAAGAGCCAAGACCTTTGAGGTAGTTTCCGTATTGGCGTTGTATATCTGCAAAATTGCTTTGAATGTCGTTTCCGGCCAGATAAACCGTATCCAGGGCCGGCATGGATGGTGAGTGAACCAAGACATGTCCTCGGTTTCGAAACAAGTACATCCTTTGTGAACCCATATCCCGGAAGGAACGGAAAGGCAAGGGAAAAGTGCAAGGCGCCCAGGCTCCAGCATCCATCGCAAAAGCGATTTCACCGGATCGTATGCTGTCCCAGGGCGTGGAGGCATGCCTTCCTTGGCGCAAACCTGCCAATGACCCGTTGGTAAAGGCATAATTACGTGACTGCCTAGGCAGGCCCAACGAATCCAAGAGGACCATAAGCCTGTCGTGAAATTGCTGCAAGGTTGGGTCGTAATGGTAAATGAGCATTTGAGCGGCGGCCGGTGATCGCAACACATAATGCAATTGCTGACGATTCCGCTCCATGCGTCCCATTAAATTCCCCCTAAGGACCCCATCAGCCAAGGCGTGTTGGGCACTCAAGGGAAGATTAGCCCCTCGGTGGGGTGTGGACAAGGTACCGAACGAAGA
>Ga0194121_10005849_pt1 | contig 16764 bp, 26 predicted proteins | sample TA2MahCa50mmetaG_FD_148609 | JGI IMG/M metagenome (GOLD analysis project Ga0194121, IMG submission 148609) | Freshwater microbial communities from Lake Tanganyika, Tanzania - TA2015020 Mahale Deep Cast 50m | ecosystem: Environmental > Aquatic > Freshwater > Lake | place: Tanzania: Lake...
AGGTCCCCTGTTACAAATCTTGTGTTGTGATTCATTCGAGTCGTATGTTACAAATCACCGGAAGTGATTCATTCGGGAGTCATGTTACAAATCGAGCTCGATGATTCATTCGTGCATCATGTTAAAAATCGTTGTTAGTGATTCATTCGTCCAAAATGTTACAAATTCTAGCTTTTGATTCATTCCAACTTGTTGTTACAAATCTGCGAGGTTGATTCATTCTCTTAAAATGTTACAAATCTTTTTTTTTGATTCATTCATTTCTCTTGACACTAATCGCATGAACTGATTCATTCCTTCAGATTGTTACAAATCTTCCAATTTGATTCATTCATTATCGCTGTTACAATTCTTGGACTCTGATTCATTCATTAACAATGTTACATATCTGGAACCTTGATTCATTCTCATTAGACGTTACAAATTCTGTCTTCTGATTCATTTCGCTACCGTGTTACAAATCAAATTCGGTGATTCATTCTGCGACTCTGTTACAAATCGGGTTTTTTGATTCATTCACGATGGGTGTTACAAATCGGGGAAGATGATTCATTCATTCCACATGTTACAAATCGACTGTATTGATTCATTCGTGCTCAATGTTACAAGTCCCGTTTGTATGATTCATTTTGTCGCTATGTTATAATCATCCGTCATGATTCATTCTTATAATTTGTTACAAATCCGCATGTTTGATTCATTCGGGCCGTATGCTACAAATCCTAGTAGATGATTCATTCAAATCGAGTGTTACAAATTGCGTCCTGTGATTCATTCACAAACGTTGTTACAAATCTGGCGTCATGATTCATTTATTGGCGTTGTTACAAATCGGCCCGCATGATTCATTCATTTGCAGTGTTACAATTATTTGTCATGATTCATTCATTCCACGTGTTACAAATCTCTGGAATTGATTCATTTCTGCGTGGTGTTACAAGTCCACTATCTTGATTCATTCCGACGTGATGTTACAAGTTCACGATTGGTGATTCATTTCTCAAACGTGTTACAAATTGCGGTAGTTGATTCATTCAACGTGCATGATACAAATCTGCTGGACTGATTCATTCGTCGCAGATGTTACAAGTCTATTGGAATGATTCATTCATGGTATGATACAAGTCGCGGGTATAAGCCGGAACAGTGATTCATTCGTGCCGCTCGTTACAAGTTAAGACCCCTGATTCATTCAAACTACTTGTTACAAATCTATTCTTGTGATTCATTTGTCCCACATGTTACAAATTGTCCTTCATGATTCATTCACAAACGTTGTTACAAATCGATTTTTGTGATTCATTCAAACTACTTGTTACAAATCTTAGGATGTGATTCATTCAAAGGCGTTGTTACAAATCTCGGATTCTGATTCATTCAAACTACTTGTTACAAATCAGTAATGGTGATTCATTCATGCAAAGTGTTACAGATCTAGTTCAATGATTCATTTAGTAACTTTATTAGTCCATACAATCTGAGCGGGTTTACCTGGGATATAACGCTCAATAATAATGTCTTGTTTACCGTCGGGGTAACTGCATGTGTGGACAAATCCGATGTACACAAACCTGGAATTGGAATTGTCAACGATCCACGTAATTCGTTTATCATTGCCTAGCGAACGGGCTTTACGAATTTCGCTGGAACTGTAACTCGACTTGTTCATGTTCTGCGTAATCCATAACAAATAGTATCCTTGTTCATTTGGCAGTTTGACAGAAACATAGCCCTCATGAGGTGGTATAAAAGGCTGGTAATTTTGACCGCTCCACTCAATGAAAGGCTCTTTATCCCACAGCGCATGGTGCACCCTGAGTGTGGACAATACTTTAGGGTCATCAGTCAATGGTATATACTCAGAATTTAAAATCTGCGTACTCATATGATGATGTACTTTCCTAAGCTTCTTTCATTTTGCGGTTTATCGTTTTCTTTGCCTTTTGACGATCTTTCAAAGGAATGTAGTTTGGAATCTTGATCTCATGCACATGTCCCATATGCGCGATGGTATATGGCGTAGGTGCTGGCTCATCGTAGTAGTCTTCGAACCACACCGCATGGAAATGCGACAAGAAGATCTTGGCTGCAAATCGTCTTGCCTGCGCGTCTATTTGTCCGTCGGGAAGGAATCCATCTTTAAGCTTGCGTCGAGTAACGTTGTCTCTCTTCCATTCTTTTTCGTCAAGAATGGCCCTTGCCCTATCGGCAAATCCGCCGGCTTCGTTCTTGGCGATGCGACGCTCTTTGTCCTGTTTGTACAGTTTGCCATAGAAACATTTGTCCTCATTAGAGAACTTCATGAAACTCTGGCCAATTTTCCAAACAAGAGTCTTGAGCTCTGCGTTGTAAGGGCGCTTCTCGCCCTTTCCCCACTTGGTCGTAGGGTCAACGCCAGCATAACGCCAAACCGATCCGGCAGTCGGCGCACGGTCGATGTCAATATGGGAAATCAATCCAGCGGTGATAACTGGTCCGATCCCATATTGGGACAACGCCCAATTGCCAACTTCGTAAGATTCGGCGAACCGCTGAAGCGGATACTTAAGCGACTTTTCCATTGCTTTAAGCTGAACCGAGAGATATTCCATCAGCTCATAGGGCGATTTTGCTGCTCGCAGTTCACGAGTCTGAGCCGCAGAAGCCATTCGGTTATCTTGAAGTCGATAATACAAAGATACCAGTTCACGAACTGAGCTGCGGTCAAAGTCGACTGCTAACGCACGAACGTCTTTGGACAAATTGCTCCACAAAGGAAACGAAAACAATCCATTCTCTTCCGGGTCAATGTCATCAAAATCAGGTTTCTCATTCATAAAATAATTTTCCTTTAAATAGTAGTTAGTTTGTTTTTAAAGTATGATGCGCATGGGCAGTGCCGCAGTATTTTGCATGAAAATATTTTTTCTTAAAACAAAGTTAAGACATAAAAAGCAACCAAGGTTGCTATAATAACAATTATAATAGTTAGCACCATCAATAATCCTTTATATTTCTTTTTATTTCAACATATGTATTTTATATTGCATGATTATAATTCCCAATCACTATCAAAATCATTCCTAAAACATTTCCAATTTTTAATGACTACAATAGATATTGAAAAAATAATAACAAGTAAAAGACCAATCAAAGGTCTAAAATCCGGTTCAAAAACATCAGGATTTAATACAGAAGAAATCATCAATGTTGTCCTTTTAATATATATATTATATATTATACAACAGGTATAGGTACAATGTTTTTGTTATTGGTTGAATACTCATGACCATAGGTATCCTTGTAATCCAAAGTGTACCAATGGACAAGGAATATCTTAACCGCGTATCGTTGTGCTTGTGCACGCAAACGGTCAACCGTTAACTTCTCGGGTTGATCTTTTATTATGCGAGTACCGGCAACGACGAGTTCTTCTTTAACTAAATCGGCGTAAGCTCCGTTTTCGTTAAGTTCCGTTCTGCGCTCAAGTTCTTCGTTAAAAAGCTGGCCATAAAAACAGTCTTCTTTATCAGAATGACGGATAAAGGATCTACCAAGATCAATACAAGTTTCTTTCAGCGAACTATTGTATGTCTGGTTGGGTCCACTCTTGGGGGCCAAGCCAGCATAGGCCCAAAGCTGTTCATGAGAACGAGTTTTCTTCACATCGATATAACGAAGCAGTCGAACCACACTCAGCGGTCCGACTCCATATTGGTTTAATGCCCAGCGACCAACCTCAAAATCTTGGCAATAAGATTTGACGGCCTTTTTAAAAGCATTTTCCATTTTAAGAAAATTTTTCTCAAAATACTCCAGTACTCGCCTATCCCTGGAGGGAACTTGATCGTTTTTCGTCTTTTGAACTAGCCGTCGCTGAGCTCGAGTTTCCCAATATACGTCGGCCAATGTAAAAATCGTATCCTCGGTAATATGAACTGAAGCATTTTCAAGTTCAGTAAGCGTCGCTATATCAACAAGATCGGGGTTTTCAATTTCTAAATCATCGCTATTCACATGTGTTTCTATCGAAACAGGGCTTTCAGTTTTTTGATCATTTTTGTCCATAAGGTTTTCTTTGTATGAGATATAGATAGAATCTTGCTGTATGTCAACTAACGACCTACTCGCGTCTGGTCAACTTGATAATTTATCCTTGCTAGGATGAAGGTTATAAATTAAGGGGTACAGCGCTCCCTTGTCGGGTAATGGGTCTGGGAAGGACTCACCCAACATCTTTGAAGATAGGACAATCGTCGTCGTGTATTGGACACCTTGGTGCGCTACTGCGCACAAGCAGCCAGCATCGTTGACAGTGCTGTTCATCCTTCTGACGGGGAACTATAACCGAATCGTTAACACCGTCAAGAACGTCGTCCTCCGCATCTTCGGACAGATTTTCTGCTTCCTCTTCGGAAAGAATTTTGCTTTCGAGAATCGTAAGAAGATCTTTTTCAGCATCATCTGAGAGAGATAGCTCGTTTTCGTCTATTTCCTTTAGTTCTTCTTGAATCGCAAAAATAACTTCCGGTCGAAGAATAATTTCTGGTCGTTCGACGGTCAAAAAATTATCTTCATTAAGTTCTTCTTGATTCACAATTTCATTATCATTTAGATCTTGTTGGGCGAAACCATTGTCACCGTTAAAATCATCGTTATCATTTCGGTTAAGCTCTGTCATATGCCCTTTTTTGCGTGCTAGAAATTTTTATGTTAGAAGCATAGATCACAAGTGCAGTGATCACGTCCGCCTGACTGGCAATACCGACTGGCGGTATGATAAGGGAAAAAATCATTTCCCTTTTCGCGTTCTTCATCGCAATATGAACATACTCCCTTGGGCATTTGCTTCACAAAAACATGGCCTGCTGGGCTTTTAACATTGGGCTTTTGAAATGTTCGAGTTACGGGTTGTTGTTTTTCCTGCATCGATTACTCCATTCTGGACCCCATGTGCAAGGATCCCATGGACTCCAACCGGAATACTGGTACAAAAGATAACCAGCCTTCAGGTTTTTCAATGGGTCAAGCAACGGGGTTTGTTCACAAATCTTAAGATCAAGGCAAACTCTAGCCCACTTGTTGCGACTAAGGTTATAGTTTACGCCATTGATCTGCAATAAACCAGTATCAGAACGATGATTCCATTCTGTTACATGGGTTATTTTACAATTTTTATTAACGGCATCACCGCCACGTCGGTTAGGGCATCCGCCAGATTCTCTTAAGATAATACTTGCAAGCTGAGGGTGAGTGTCTTTTGGCCAGCCGGCCTGCGCAGCCAGTTCTGGTAACCAAGAAACATCACCATGCTTGAAAACAATTCCATAGTATTCAATCAAATCTGAAGGCTTTGTATCTATAACAGGGCCTTTAGATTGCTTGGTAAAATTCACCGTAGAAACAGTCGCAACTGTTTTACTAAACGGCGTTGACTGAAAAAATGTTGATTGTTCGGTACTTTCTTCAATATTTGACAAAGTTGTCAAACCAATTATATTTGAAACGACCAATATAATAGCCGCTATATATTTGTCTATCATCTAGTTACGCTCCTTATCGTCTGGTTTGACGATCAAAACTCAATCGTCATTAGTATGGCGCAGGTTGCGAACCCGAAGATGTGTGGACACTTACGAGATGTCCATATCACAGATGGCAGGTTGCCAATCTCCGACTTCACAGTATTCTTTCTGTTGTATTAACAGTATTCTTTCTGTTGTGTTAGGGATTTGTTACCCTGCCCGCTGAGCACGGGCACTTGTAAGTATACCACTTACAAAAGGTTATTAAGATATTTCTTATTGCGTTTATATCCCTCATTCTGTAGATATTACGCACGACTAAACTACTTGTGCGTAAATCCACAAAAATCTTATTATATAGTACCCTCGTCATTTAAAAATGATTGGTTACTGGCAGCATTAATTTTAAATGTGCCACGCGTCACTTTAGTAAAACGCTGAGGGTTTTTACGAATATAAAGATAAACGGATTGAATTGTGCAATTAACTGTTTCCGCAATTTGATCCGGTTTAATCTCTTGACCAACTCTTTCATTAATATACTTATTAATTAAGAGTGATTTTGATGGTGTTCTCATTGCTATCTCCTTGACTTATCGTCATTTGTTGGTTAATAATAACATATAAAAACTAGTATAATTAGAATTGAAATTTCTAGTGTTTCGTATGCAATTGTTGTATTATTATAGCATAGAGATTACAAATCATGTATATATATAGTCAAATTTATCCAAAACCTATATAAATTTTGTAGTCCAACAATGTTTCACGTGGAACCAATATTATTTTAAGCTTTCTGGGTAAAAATTGCTCGTGTAATATCTTGGGGTTTCAATATCCCTTATCGCTAACAGCTGCTGATAGAACACATGAAGAGATGTAAGTGCATTTATATATTGATAGGTAACAAGGTCTAATTTAACTAAAGTATTTGGATCGGCATCAGCAATATCAAATTTAGTATATAACTCGGTGATTTGAGGAAAATTACTTTCTATTGCATTTAAGAAATTGAGTAGTTCTACTTGACCGGTCATTAAAAACCGTTTAATTTCCTCCGGATCAGCAAGATTATAATCACTTGGTCTTAAACTTAGTTCTGACATATATATCCTCCAGTTAATAATTTTTAGGTCTCTAGAAAGTGTTACAACCAACAGATGTTCGGCACCTATGTGTTCATGCTTCGTCACCTCTGCATAAATGAGACGAAAGGGGGGGAGATCTCACTAACTACCTTCTAGAGACTTAGAAACCATTAATTGTAATTAATTGTTTCTCCACCTCTAATTTTGTATTTGATGGTATATTATACCAGAATATTACAAAACTAGAGCGGTATCTGTACAAATAATAAAACCTTAAAGCTACAAAGACTATGTCTTTTTTACTACCGCAAAAATTTAGATGGTCAAGCCATACGCGGTAGTTTTAACCGTTCGGCAGGACGCTCGTTCGTTATCTCCTCGCACTGCTCACTGACTTTTTTCTGCTTCACTCCCTAAGACAAAAGAGTCTAAATATTAAGTTTTAAAATAATATGATTAATTAATAAATCCCCCGTCCTGCAAAGCCAAGCATATGCTTGGACTCCACAGAACGGGGAAATTATTAAGACGCTGTTGTATGAACAATTGAACTGCGTTGCATCATAAATTTCTGATACTTCACAGGATCATCAAATTCGTTGGTAACCATCTTGGTTTCTGGATCAATATACTGCCATTTCTCGACACGATTCTGGCGGAATGTGAGAGTTCCGTCTTCTTCCTGTATAATGTCCACAGATTTAGCAACGCCATAAAATATTAGAGCACGCTGTAAATAGCTGAATACCAAACGGTTCATGACAATTTGATCGGTAACCCTATTGGTGCTTGTTGGATCCGTCATGGTGACGAGATACAAGCCCAAAATATAATCATAACGATCATTGTCAAGTTCGAAAGAATTCACTTTATCAACGATAGTCTGATAAATCATGTCCCAACCTTGACGGTCAATACGACCGCCTTGGTCGTTGGTCATCTGACTATTGGTATTCATGATTAATTGTCGAAACTTCTTGAGATCGTAACGAGCTATGAAATGCATACGATAACCAAGTTCCTTCACTATGTCCAAAGGCTTGATGTTGACCTGCGAATGTGTACGAATACGCATACAGAATTCATTGAAGTATCTGCGACAAAGAATATTCATCTGGGTAATCGTACCTTCGTATTTTTCCACCCATTGACCGGGCTTTAAATAACTCTTGAAGTTACGATTTGTAGCGTCCCAGATGGAACGATCAACTGGCATTCCAGATGCTATGATTTCACGAACCATCGTATCCGCATCAGAGTCAATTGCCAGTCTGTCTTCAACCACACTGGTTTGGACATAACCGTCAATAGCATCTTCCAAGCTGCATACCTGTACGGGACGGTGTTTTTGAAACACCGAAGCCCATAATATGGTTGCATTAACAAACTTGCCGACACTACTAGTGGAAGTAGATGCTTTAAGATCGTTGATTACATCCTGTCTGGTATATGCATCGCTTAAAGGTGTTTTCTGCGGATTAATCTGGCTTGGTAAACCAGAATAAGACACATCACCGTCGGCAATAGCCTGACTCAGGCGTTTGGGCCATCCACGCCCAGTAACGGGCAGGAAAGACTGTTCGCTTCCATCGGCGCGCTTCCAGGTAGGATGCCAATCGCCTTCAGTATATTTAAATATACTGTATTCACCAAAACCATTTGGTGAACGCATAGCAATTACTACCTTCTGGCCGTCGCGATCTCCGCCTTCCATCGTTCGATAGAACAATTTGAAGAAGTCATCCTGATCGCATCCACCATGGGATGCGTACATTTCGATCCAATCCAGGTCATTAACGACATGTACTTCCAACTCGTTGAGTCGGCGAATATAGCCTTGTTCCACCACGATAAAGAATCCAGCCATACGGGCCATTGACTCAGAGATTATTTGCTCGTAAACGGCGCAAGCAATTGGAATTTTCTCTTCCATAGGCTTTGCGCTGCCGATAGCTAAAGTCTCAAACAGCCATGGGGAATCAGTAACCTTCATGCCCATAGCACGCCAGCGATAGCCCACATAATTCATGCGGGCTTGCGACTCTTCATCTTCAGGATCAACCCGATCACGCCAAGAGCGCTGATAAATATTCTTCCAATTCATCAACGATTGATCTTTAACGGCGCTATCAAACAATTTTGCATACTCCTCTTTAAGCCAACATTCCATATCCTCTTTTGTAAAGAGCATAGGAAAGTTAGCAAGAGTTTGATCGTCCGTATGAACACGAGGCTTAGCTCCTTGGGGCTCTGCAAGAAAGCGAACGCCACCCAAATAGGTGACTTCTTTCTTTAAATTACCGTCCCAAGAAATTACATCGATGCTCTTAGGCAAACGCTTAGAAACAAACGCATTGCCTTTGAGCATACCGTCTATGGTGATCAAGCGAACATTAAAAGTCTTTGCATTAAGCAGGCCTTTAATCAGCTCTTGACGCACTGCGGGATTGTAAAGATACTCATCGGGATCGTCTGTTGGTCCGGGTGTATAATTAGGAACATTCTTTATTGCTTTTTGAATCAAACGGTCGGAGATGATCATCCCGCCGTCAACCAATCGGCATCTTTGTTCTTCTGTATAGCCGCTATCAGGGTCTGAAAGCAAATCTTTAAAACGACTAAATTCGTCACCTTCGCTAAACAGAGAAATGGCACATTCTTCTACTTTAAAATGTGCATTGAGCAGAGTGGGACGGTGAAACGCTTTAAGGCGCTTAGCCGTCTTGCCACCGCCCCTAACTGAATAGCCCATTTCATGGAAAATATCCATCCACGGGGCATAATTCTCAGGGTCGGTATCATGTTTTCCAATCTGAACAAAGACAACTTTATTTTTATCGACCAAAGCATATTGAATGCTAGGATGCTCGATGATTCTTTTAATCTCATCGAATTCCCGCTTATTCTCTGGAAGCTCTACGGCGCCAACCCGAAAATACTCTTCACCAGAATATTCAAGAGCTTGGCGCAAAGTACCAATATCATAGAATCCGAATTGGCAATTATTCACACTGCGCAGCGGGCCATTAACATAGCCAGATGAACGAGTATTAATTTTCATATAGTTTAACCCCCTTAAGGTTAGTTTCAATATTTATATTCAAGATTTAAAAGCCCGTTTACGGGCTTCAACGCGATCTCCCATCCGTTCAACTGCCTTGTTAACTTTAGAGATATAGGGCATCATCTTAAGAATAACCAAACGAGTAAACCAAATTGGAAATGTAATTACTTTAATTATAGCATAAATTAATTGAAAGAAATCTTTAATTGCCACTGACCATTTAGCCCAGTAACTACCAAAGTTTTCTCTGAAATGCTTCCAGCGATTTCCGCCTACAGCAATGGCTCCAGGTGAATCATAATTCCATTTCAAGATTTTATAACCTGGAACTGACATAAGAGTTGAAATAACACCAGCACCCAATGCAACTAGACCAGCTGCACCGAACGCAATACCTAAAAGAAATGATAAGAATAAAGAATTAATTAAATTAAATAATGGGCTAGCACCGCTCCAACGACGCCATACTGGCACACGAGCGGCAATCATTAATTCCAGCAGACACGAGGTCACGGCTAGAATCATCATCATAGAAAACAGCATGATTCCCTTTCAGTACTATTTGTCTTTGTATTTAATAAAAAAGTAGGATTATATATTTATTTACATTTACTTACTTGATGGTTTCGGGTAGAGGTCAGGCACTTCTCGTCCTGACCCCTACCGTACTTACCTACTGCTCCGCAATTGAGCAACTAGTTCCAAGTTATTTCCTTGGTGTCCGAAACCGTGGCTTCAGCGCTGGGGGTAACTTGCACTGAATCCGAGGTATTGGCACGAACGCTATTGGTCCAAAGGTCTACAGACACTTCTTGACCATTAACGATCATCTTGAATCGACCACAAGGCGCTGAGGTCGGGTCGAAGACCGCCTCTGGCGTCTTGATGGACGGGTCTTTCTTGTCAACGATCAGACGCTGTTGTGCACCCGACCAAACGGTTGCCCACTGCTGGCTCAAACGAACCAGAGCGCCTGCGTCTTGATTCCGCGTCGAGATACGGTCTTGCGTCCAACTCTCGGCGATAGCCTTAGCGTTGACTTCTTGACGGATCACAGAAGCCTGTTTACGCAAGGTGAGTATACGCTTAAAGTTTTCACTGACAGCATCTACGATGTCCAAGAAACCTTGGCCAGTCATAGACTGGGTGCGGTCTGCGCGACTGAGCTCGAAGCTAACGACTTCAGGCCCAGCAACATCGCTGCCTTCATGCTGAGGCATCTGGTAGCATTCTTTAATGCGACCAGCGTTCTGCATTGAATGCATTGCATCGACTGCGCCTGCAGCCTTAAAGGCTTCAACAAGCTTGGTGATGCCTTCAGGACTTGAACCGAACTGTTGCCAGAACAAGTTCATGCCAGAGGCAAATCGGATACCGAGCTGTTCAAGCGTGGCAATGAAGTTCTCTTCAGAAACATGCTTTTCGGCAGGAAGATTACGGTTGGCGACTGCACGGAGAAGGTTCGGAAGGCTCACAATTTCGCCATCGAACACGACTTCGACATTCATTTTAACTGGCTTGAAGATACCAGTGACAAGCTTAGAAACCTTGCCATTCTGCTTCAAGGACACATGGTCTATCACCGAAATACGGTGAAGATAAGCGGACTCCAGAGTTGCATATGCGGGAAGTGTCATTCCAGCAAAGGTTGCCTGAAAAGGAACCCGACGACCCTTAGTCAAAGTAGTCGTCTTGCTTTGGCCATTGAGCGACGCTGGGTCTGTCGCCAAAACGGTGAAGTCTTGTTCGCCGATAAAGGCATCCAAGAGATTAATGTCGTTTGACATATTTGTGTTTTCTCCTTATTGAATATTGGTATAATTATTATTTGGGCATTATATTAATTGGTATTTTATCGGGGTGGTTAACCCGCAGGTTTTGTATGGTCTAGAGGTTGCTAACCCCTAGACTATACGAACCGTTAATCAATTGGTTTATTCCAGCCCCTGATAAAACCAGCGGTAAAACTGGTTACAATAGCGGCAGCCATTTTAACCAGATATATCGGGTAATAAACGATTGACTCGATCTTAGCCTTCATTACTCAGCCTTATCGACTGTAATGACGGTCTCGACCAAATCACCATTCGCGAGCTTGGTATTTCTCTCGATAGATTGAGCGTGTTTCTCGCCATACTTGGCTTTGTGGATTTGATTTCCACGAGCAACACCCTTGAACGGAGCCTTGACCAGATGGGTAAGGGCATTGGCGGTTGTCTTCACAATCGCGGTAGTTGCCTGTATGGCAGCCGTACCTGTGTCGACAACAGCAACAACTGGAGTCACGGCAATCTTCGTTCCGAAGTAACCTGCACGAGCACCAGCCTTACGAAGCTGATATTTAGTCTTAGTAGCCATTTTGGATTCTCCTTTTTGGCACTATAATTGGATATTATTATCGGCATATAGGGCATTTAGAATGCGCACATATGCCAGATGCGCAATGAACTCAGTTACTTACGGTCGAGATAGTTGACCGCTGAATTGGTGACGCTAGCAAAGCCAGCAATCGCCAAACCAGAGCCTACCACGTCAATCCAAGCTTGCGGGGCATCAAGGCCGAAGGTGCCCAAGATGGACACATTGCCGAGCCACGCAAGAAGAATTGCTGCAACGACGAAGAGACGGTCGGGATTACCGACGAACGGAATCTTCGATATTGCAGGAACGAGGTCGGTAACAAGAGCAACCACACTTGAAGTAACAAGCCCCATGAGGACAAGCAAAGCGATGGTATACATACTAGTTGACCTAGCCTTTCATTGCATTGTATTAGAGCGGTATTATGTGCTTGTTCGCTGTCACCGCCGTCGCAGCGAACAAGATTTATTCGTTCTCTTCTTTGTATGAAATCCAGTTATTTACACCAGAAAGCCGCTTACGACGAAGCCTACTAGTGATAGGGCAAGAAGTACGATACATACAAATGTTCTTTTAGGTTTCTTACTCACCGTGTTCGTCCAAACTGTCGTTTCGACCACGGGTTAGTTTAGCGTAGCAGTTATTAAGCTCACGCAGTTGGTCGTCAGTGCATTTGATTACACGGTTGTCCGCAAACCAAAGTGACACACTTCTACCAGACTTATATGAGCCAGCTACTTCTTTACCATCTCCATTTGCCCAGTACGCTTCAGCATCTCCGAAAGCCCAATCTTCAGAAACAAACTTATGAAGTTTGCTTAAGATTGACTTGGCTTCATTGAAACTGACATGTACGGGTAAAGTCGTTACATTTTCCATTGTTCTCCCGTATGATGGATGGTTGTATCGAGTCATTATTTTACGATGACTCTCTTTGATTGAATGGCATAGTCTAGGCAATCATCACAGATGATTCCGCCATAGGAATGCCCTTCAAAGTTTGAGCCATAGGTAGCCGCTATTGCTAGGTAGCTACCTTTGGCTAGTGTTGTTGATGTAGGCGCGTAGTATATACTCTTATAAACTACCGCTTTCTCACATAATAGACAAGGTGTGAGATTCATTTGATCATCTGTTCTGTAACTTGACGATACTTGTCAGCAATTGCCTTGGCTTGATCGAAATCAACACAAGGCATTGTATAGTTGTAATGATCTGACGAATCACCAGTCGGGGATTGAACCGCAAATTCAATTTGGGTTCTACCGTTGAACCTGGCATTCGGCTTATCCCAACATGCGTTGAAGGAAGTGATCGTGCCCTTGGGCATTGATCTTCCGTCATTGCGATACACGAAGAATCCGTAGATGCTTGTGGTTTCACTGTCATAAACATTTTCATGGAATGTATACATTGGTTGTTCTCCTTTTAGATTTTATCCCATTTAGCCTTGACGGCTTTGTATAATTTAGAATTTTCTATTTCATATACTTTACCTTTGGTGATGTGGAACACTAGTTTTCCTACGAAAATTATGGTCCACATCAGCACCCAAAGAATTACCATTAAACTAATGTGCGCCATTAGATGCCACTCAGACGAATGCTTGGAAGATTCACATTGAAATATTCATCAATTGAATCGATGTTTTGTTCATCTGCGGGAATAGCCAGACTTGGGCTCATTTTTCCCAAGGCTGTGGTGAAAGCATCCAAAGCTTCTTCATATTGGTCGTTGCCAAACGCACCGTCGAACACGGATACGGTCACATTACCCTGCAACTGAACTTCAGTACAGTTTTCGGGCGCAGTGATCATTCGTTCGAGGGCATCGGCAATGACATCTGTATAGCAATCTTGCACATGTTGGACTGTTCGCCGAATTCGGTCATAGTACAACTCGGTTGTTTCCAACGGCATGGTGACATACCGATTGGCGGTGAACGCAGTTTCCACCATATAATTAATAATACCATGCGCTATTTCAAGATATCGATATGACATGGGTTTTTCAATAACTGACATTTTATCTCCTTATATAAGATATAGATTAGTTGTGGGCAGGGCACATAGGCCCTACCCACGATTCTACTCATTTGGACGCGCAAGTTCCTTTGACAACTCGCTCAATGTGTTCTACGAGTAATGCTTCGGTTTCAGAGGCGAAATCGCCTTCTGATACCACGAAGGCCCACTCCATGGCTTTACGAACCATGTTGTAACCTTTGAAGATCATCCTGTAAGTCTCATTGCTCTCGTTGAAATGTATTGTAACTTCGAGCGCCATGTATTCATGTAAGACATCATTTTGTTCGACATGTCCAATTCGGATGCGCATTGTACAATCCTTACTGGTGGTGGTGGCCAAGTCGACAAAAGTGTCTAGTAAAATACGGGTTACAAACATATATTTCTCCTTCAATCGAACATATGGTCGATGGGGATTTTAACACGACAAGCGTGTTTATTACGGGCTTTCTTTTTGTTGAGAATGGTAGCGGCTCGTAAGCGGTTTCCATCCTGGAAAGCCTGTCGGTCCGCGTCATTCCATGTATTGGGTGGCTTTACCATTGATTATTCACCTTATATTCCGCGCGAAGTCCGCGCGATTTTTTTTGATTTTTCCCCTATTCGAGAGGAAAGTTTTTATCTATGATTTGCTCGAACTTTTCGTCGAGTTCCCAATCATAAGGTCTTGGCTGGTCTTGTTGGAATGGTGGCAGAACATTTTCCAAATCCATCTTGCGGACGACCACCGTATAGTTGGGGTCGTCATTGATGATTCCTAAGACTTCCTGTATGGTTCCGTGGAACCACTTGAGAAGACGACGAATCTTGCGCAGATGCAGCCAGTAGCCGATTCCACCAGTGACCAACGCCGTTTGGGTGATCACAATGATGTAGGTTAGTATCCTAATCATAAGTTGAGAGGTTATCAACTCCTTTTTTTGAAATAGTAATCTTCTTTTAGAGAGGGTATTACTTATTGCTTATCTTGACCAGTATATCGCCGTGACAAGGCTTTGGTGCGCACCAGCACACCAGATCCTTGCCACGCAATTCATCCAATTGTCCCAACAATTCGGGTGAATTCAACAAGTAGTTCTCATACTTGGCGATCACGGTAGCCCTATCGCCATCTCGGCCTATGACATAGGGATTGCCCCATTTGCTGGGACGGCCGATATAGACGATATTTTCAGAGGGCTTAGACTGGTCGTTCATATGCCAGACTTTCACAACAGGCTCAAGACCGTCTTGAAGCCCGTGAAAGTCAAGGCTAGACACCATAATGAGAACATTATTTTGATGGTGACAGATGGGCTATTTTTCTGAAGAGATATCATTATGGGGATATTTCTGTTTGTAATGCTGGTAGATTTCTTCGAAACGAGCATGGGTCTCCTGATCATCTTTTCGGGAAAGATGTTTCTTGGTGCTGGAGATTTGGTCATCCCAATCTCTCAGCTGTTTTCGCATAAAGACTAAAATTACACCCGCGCATACGATAAGACTAGCACTTAGGGCTGAGAATAGATTCAACGATTTATTATTCATTTTTGTTATCATCCTTATCCTTTTCTTTTCTCTTGTCTCAATAGGGATGTTACTAACGGTACTAACTTTCTTCTTGGGGGGAATCAGGGTCATAACCCCAGCCACAACATAGCGTGCCTGGTTTATCCGAAGGATGATGACCCCAATCAGGTTTCATTTTCAGAAACTTGAAAAGTTCGACACTACAATCATGGCACAACAAGATATTCTTATACTTGTCTTCCCATGGGAATGGCACATCATTTGATGGGCTGTCCAACTCTTTCATATAGGGCAGGTCAACGAACTCTTCGTATCCACCCCATGTATAGGGGTTTATCCTGAGTCCACGATATGGAACGGCGTTCATGGTTCCTTCAGTGATCATATCACATACCGAACATTGAACCGCGCCAAAATCAAACATTTTTTGTTTATATGACATATATTTAGAAATATATCTCCTATTTCATTCATCATCTATAATAATAAAGAGCCTTGTTGAGTACTCATCGAAAGTACTCTCCGACATCCATTGGGGACAAGGCTAACTCCCAGTACATAGGCTTTTATATGTGTCCTATGATTATTCACACAAAGTACATGGACTTTTGTCCGTGTTCCATGATTATTCACACGTCGGCTATCCTAAATTTTTAGTGTCGCTATAGCTCGACAATTGCATTATTGATTTGATTGATCATGTTGGGTGTCAAATCGTCATCCTGTACGATTGACAACCCACCATTGGGGTATGCAGTTTTGTGTCCGTGGTCAGCTATATCTATTGCTTGTTCTAGCGTAGGAATATTGACCGAATAGACACAGTCGTCGATAAAGTCAACGACATGATAAACGGGTTTATCTTTCATTTCTGGTGCCTTTCTTAGGGAAGGTCATGTTGTGAACAGGTGGGTGAGAACATTTCAATCCAGCACTTTGGGTGGGTACCACTAATCATCTGTTCTCGTAAATCCACATCCAGTTCTTTGTAGGCATCCTGCATGAGGGCACCCTTGTCGTACAAGGCTCGACCTTCACAGAACTGCTTATAAGGCATTTCAACATAACCATCTTGACCACAATGGCAACAGATGCCTGTGGGTACTTGAATCATCATACTTTCTGGAGAATTACTCATCTTTTACGAAATACTCCTTTTTTTTGATTGTGAGAGTTAGTTAGCTAGTATCTAAGAATTAGCTAGTTGG
>Ga0194121_10005856_pt1 | contig 16756 bp, 12 predicted proteins | sample TA2MahCa50mmetaG_FD_148609 | JGI IMG/M metagenome (GOLD analysis project Ga0194121, IMG submission 148609) | Freshwater microbial communities from Lake Tanganyika, Tanzania - TA2015020 Mahale Deep Cast 50m | ecosystem: Environmental > Aquatic > Freshwater > Lake | place: Tanzania: Lake...
AGCGTGCCACGACTGGTCTCTCGTTCGGTAGTTGAGTTGCCTCCGACGTGGATTTGCGGCGAAGAGTTTCCGCGACCACGATCTTGATAAGATCGATCGGGGGCTGAAACACCAGAATCGAAACCCTGTGAAGCGGTTAACATCGGGGCCAGAGGGGCGTCAATCGCCCAGTATCCCCATCAACGCCGTCTCCAGCATGTCCATACGAGCAAGGCCGGATCGCAGACGATTAGATATGCCAGACTCGCCCCAATACGCCCCGGCGAGTTGGCCGCAGATGGCTCCCGTGGTGTCGGCGTCGTCGCCCAGATTGACCGCTTTCAAGACGGCATCCTCGAACGAATCGGTATCGTGGAAGGCCCAAAGCGACGCTTCCAGGCTCTTGACCACCCAACCTGATCCCTGGATGTCCGGCGGCTGATTCCGACGAAAACTCCCCTGGGCAACCTCCTGGATCAACGGGTGCAGAGGCTTAACTGCGTTGAGTCGCTGCAACGGCTGCCATCCCGGGGCCAGCACGTCGTCGCGATCCTCGCCTTGGATCAGGGCGGCAAGAACAGTCGCCAGATACCGGCACGCCGAGATGCATTGTTCGCTGGCGTGCGTCGGCAGGCTCGATTCCTCGGCGAGTCTTGCAAGTTCGTCGCCTTGGTCGGGATAGAGATGAACATACCGTACTGGCACGGGCGCGAGCCGCATGATCGAACCGTTGCCACTGGCACGATCCGAGCGGTCCCCGGAACTAAGTGCGTTCTTCTTGACGGTAAAATTGGTGAGGGCGATTCGGGTCGTGATCCCGATGTCAAAACAACGGCCGTTGACTGAGTAAGCCCCCTTTCGCCACCAGGCGACATAACGCTGGGCTTGATCGTTGAGGTCCCAGCCGGTATTCGCGATGCTGTCAGCCAATGCCAATGCCATACTGGTGTCGTCAGTCCACTCACCTGGGTCCAGTCCATGTGGCCCACCCGCACGATAGCCAGCGACCGGTTCAAAGGAACCGGGAGACTGGAACTCGACGGCTGCACCAAGCGCATCGCCCACTGCCAGCCCAATCAATGTTCCGCGCCGTCGATCTTGCATGCTGTCGGTTTTCGCCTGGACAAAACGAAGCGAGCATTCACTCAGTTACCGCGGTTTGGGACGAGCTGTCCCCGGCTGCCGCGTTCCCGCCTGCTCGTCCACCGGCGGATAGCACATCACTCCCCAATCTTCATCGGCCCCATATTCGATCCAGATGCGGAGAAACGTCGGCAGTAGCAGCCCGATCATCGTCGAGCCGTGTTTGAGCACCGTGCGGTTCAATCGGCTGCGCAGAGTGGCAGCTCCGTGAACCAGCTGGCACCTGAGCAGATAAATGCGGTCGACCGTGTTCCCCAGAATGATCCTCCAATCCTTCTGCGCGTACCAGCTCTCGGCCTTATGTCGCCCGCCGCGCCCCGTCTTGCCGGCTTTTTCCCCGTTGGGATCTTGCCAGAAGTAACGGTTCAGGTACGCGTTCCCCAGAATTGCCAGGGTCAGTCCTCGATGTTCCTGGAGCAGAGCGATCAAGTGACCGGCGGTATCCAAGTCCTGCATGCGTTTGAGGAATTCCTGCCAGCTCTCGCGGTCCGCAAGTGCTTCGTGGCGCAGCAAGTCCCACTGTCCGTAAAGAGCGTTGAACGCGGTCCACTGGAAGATCAAGCGGTGATCGATATGGCTGTTTTCGTCGAAGCCCTCAGCCTCCTCCAACCAGCTGCACGCCCGGTGAAACCGGATCGACGTGGGATGACTGTCACGCGAGCGGTTCAAGCGTTCCTTATGCGGTAGCCAGAGTCCCCGTAATTCGTGCACCGAAACTATCGGAGCAAATGCCGCTGATTTCATCTTTGTTAAACCTCGTCACAGCCAAGTGTGATTAACGTCGGTTGCCGGCGATCCGTGATGTTTGTGGAGTCTGCCTTTGCCTTCAAGTCTTCATCATAATCCTGCGGTAAGAGCTTATGCGGTCGAGACGGTACGATTTCTCGCTGTCCGTCTCGTGGCACAGGGCGACCAGGTAGATTCGGCCCCGGTTCATTGCGCTGCCCAGTGGTGTCACCACGCGCGGCGAGCCGGGCGAACTACCGCCCTCGTAGACCAATATTACTGGCTGCTGCTGAGCGATCGCCAGCCACAACTCCTCGAAGCCGGCCGGCGGATGGTCGAGAATTCCACCAAACGGTTCAAAACTCAAGGTCGGACACAATTCAAACAGTTGTTCGACACTCTGCATGACCGGCCGCCGGCCGATCAGCTTGAGAAACACGTCCTTCAGCAGCAGTGTGTCCTCGAGCGCCCGATGCCGTGCGTCGTGGATCAGCCGCAGAAACCGCCCGATCGTCTCGAGCTTGTGGTTCGGCAACTGGAGGCGACGCCGCGCCAAGATCAGCGTGTCGACCACGGCATGCATCGGACAGGGCTGTCTCAAGCGGCGGATGGCGGCCGCAAGGAAACCGAGGTCAAAGGCCGCGTTGTGGGCGAGCATCACGGCGGGAGAATCGCCGACGAACTCGAGGAATCGGGGCAGTGCCTCCCGAATCGTCGGCTGCCCCGCCACATCGTCGTCCGTGATGCCGTGGATGTACGTCGCGTTGTCGGGGATGTGGCAGCCGGGATCAACCAACTGCTGAAACTCACCCAGGATCGTACCGTCGCCGCGAAACCGCACGGCGCCGATTTCGACGATGTGCGCGGCCAATGGATGAAGCCCGGTCGTTTCCAGGTCGAAGGCAATGAAGTCGGTGTCGCGAAGCAACTTCATATGCATTACACCCCGGTAACCAGCCTATCGCGCCGGCACCTGGCTGGCAACCTGCGACAAGAACTTGGAGCTACGACACATCTCCCACAAATGCCTGTGGCCTTCCCCCGATCTATGTACCACTCTGAATGAGAGGATCTGGGGTAAAGTGAGCGGCGAACTCTGCCGGGGTCTGGTAGTCTAACGCACTATGTGGTCGGCGGTGATTGTAATCGATCCGCATGCAACCGATGATCGTGTCGATCGCGGACAGGTCGGTTACGGATTGGACGAAAGAGTGTCGGCGAAAGTTCAACAGATCGTGGCCGGGTCGATCGCGAAATACCCGTCGACGAACACTCTCCCAGGCAGCATGAGGAACTCGAACTGTCCGTATCGCGAGATTCCGTGATAAGATTCTTTCAGGAAAGGGAGCCATGGAACGATGAACTGTGAGACGACGCGACTTGGTCCAGCGTGGGGCCGCGGTATCCGCATCGGTTTTGCGAGCCGCCGGAGTCAAGCAATATGACCCACCAATCGCTCACCCGTCGCCGATTTCTGAACGCCGGGTCGCTGGCGTGCATGGCGTCCGGTTTGTCGCAGCTGATGCGGCTGCGGGCGGTGGCCGGGGAGCGCGGCACGAGTCGAGATGACACTGCCGTCATTCTCGTCTGGCTCACGGGCGGCTTATCGCACATGGACACCTACGATTTGAAGCCGGACTCGCCGCTGGAATACCGCGGCGAGTTCGCGCCGATCGGCTCCAACGTGCCGGGGATCGAGGTCGGCGAACTGTTGCCGCTGCACGCAAAGATCGCCGACAAGTTCTCGCTTATTCGGTCGGCGTCGCACGGGTTTGGCGATCACGACGGAGCCCACAAGCGGATGCTCACGGGGCGGATTCCCAAGTCGCCGGTCGGGTTCGTCAACGACGCGCCCTCTGTCGGCTGCATCGTCAACAAGGTGCGCGAACCTCTCCGCCCGGACGTGCTCGCATTTACCTCCGGGCAACGTCCCGGCACGAATCCCGATTCCTATTCGCAAGGGGCCGGCTATCTGGGGCGGTCGTATGAACCGTTTCTGCTTGCCGATCCGAGCGTCGAAAACTGGTCGGTTCCCAATCTCAGCATCGTTCCGGAACTCAGCCCGCGGATGGCCCATCGCCGCACCCTGCTTACAGCATTTGATCGGCTACGAACTGAGCTTGATTCAACGGGTGCCATGGCGTCGGGCAGCCATTTTCAGAACAAAGCGTTCTCGCTGCTGACGAACGACGCTACCCGGCAGGCGTTCGACATTTCGCAAGAATCGCCCGAGGTCCGCGATCGTTATGGTCGCCATGCGTACGGCCAACAGGCGCTGCTGGCTCGGCGCCTGGTGGAAGCCGGGACGAGCTTCGCCAACGTCGTGATGGAACATCCGGGCGGTCCGAGCCCGCCGCAAACGCTCTACAACTGGGACTGCCACGCGGTGAATTGCCACGTGTTCAAGGATGCTCGCTGGCGCTTCCCGCCGTTTGATCAGGCGGTGTCGGCGCTGATCGAAGATGTCTACCAGCGTGGTCTCGACCGCAAGGTGATGATCGTTGTCATGGGCGAGTTTGGCCATACGCCGCGGATCAACTCGCAACCGGGCACGGGGACCGGCATTATGCAGCCCGGCCGCGACCATTGGCCTGGCGCGATGTCGATCCTGGTTTCAGGCGGCGGTCTGCGGATGGGCCAGGTCATCGGCTCGACGGACCGGTTGGGCGAACGGCCCAAAGACCGGCCACTCTCGCCGAACGACCTGTGGGCCACGGCCTATCGCCATTTGGGAATCGACGCCGAACTGATATTCCCCGACGAATCTGGCCGCCCCATGCCGATCCTGCCAGACGGCGCTCCGATTCGCGAGTTGATCTGATTGCGGAGTAACGATGTTTAGTTTGTTTCCGAACCCGCTGGCGATGACCGCTCGTGCCGCTCGTGCCGCGCTTGCCACTCGAAGGCAATGGCTGCGAATGTCGGCTTTGGCCGCGGGCAGTCTGGCCGGAGTTGTGAATGCGAGGCCGTTGTCCGTCGGAGCCGCATCGGCCCGGCGAGGCAAAGCCAAGAGCTGCATCTACATTTTTTTATGCGGAGGTCCTTCGCAGCCCGACCTCTGGGACATGAAGCCGGACGCGCCCAGTGGGGTGCGTAGCGAATTCAATCCGATCGGAACCAGCGTTCCCGGCATCGTGTTCAGTGAATTGATTCCTCAGGTCGCTCGTCATGCCGACAAGTTGGCGCTGATTCGGTCCATGACGCACAACGACAACGGGCACGGCACAGCGATCGCTCGTTCGCTGCTGGGGATGCTGCCGCCGCGTCCAGGCGACGAACATGTAGCGCGGGACGACCATCCGGGGCTGGGTGCGATTCTGCACAAGACACTCGGCGCTCCGGGACCGCTCCCTGCCTGGGTTGTCCTGCCGCGTTACTTCACCACCAGTTCGCCTCCGTACAAGGGACAGTCCGGGGGATTTCTAGGCAATGCCTACGATCCGTTGGCGTTCGACAAAGAAAAGAAAGGTTCACTCACGGACGGGCCGCTGCGCGTCGGTCCGCTGGAGTTGCGCGATGGAGCCAGCCCGTCGACTTTAGCCTCGCGCCGCCAGTTGCGTGAGAGCCTGGCGCGACCGTTGGCCGGAAACTTGATCACGCAGGCGGACGAAGCGTTCGAGAAGGCCTACCATCTGCTGGTATCGCCCGAGGTTCGTAGCGCGATGGATCTGGATCGCGAGCCGGCGCATGTCCGCGATCGGTACGGCCGGAACGAGTACGGCCAGAGTTTCCTCATGGCCCGCCGCCTCGTGCAATCGGGAGTGCGCTTCGTCAACGTCTTCTGGACGTTTTTTGACAACAAGGGGTGCCAGTTTAATCTCTGGGACAACCACGGTGTGGAAAGCGACGTTTGTGGAATCGACGGGCAGCTAACCGGCCGACAGCAGCTCACCCATCAATACTGCACCCCATCGTTCGATCGCTCGTTTTCAGCACTGCTCGAAGACCTCGCGGAAAGCGGCATGTTGGACGACACGTTGGTTGCTGTGGCCAGCGAATTTGGTCGCACGCCTCGGATCAACAAGACGGCCGGCCGAGACCATTGGGCTCCATCCTACACGCAACTGCTGGCTGGCGGTGGCGTACGCGGTGGTCAGGTGTGGGGCGCCAGTGACGCTCAAGGAGCCTACGTCAAGGACGCACCGGTCACTCCTGACGACTTCTCTGCCACCATCCTGCATGCTTTTGGCTTGGACGCCGAGACCGCGATCCCGGATATCTCGGGGCGCCCCGTTCGTGTCACGACCGGACGGGCCGTTACGGAGTTGTTTTGAGCGTATCAACTGCAGCAGAAACGGCGGTACCTACCGTGATTCAAAAGCCGGTTTGCAGATTCGGCAAGGGGAACGACAGACGATGTTGAAGCTGTTTCGAAGATGGAGCGCCCTGGCGGTTCTGTTCTTTGCGCTGTCGTCCTTGTCTGCTCAGGATGATGTTTACGACTGGAGCCAGGCACGAGCACTGCACCCGGGAATTCGTTACGTTCGAATCGAAGCAAGTCAACCGCGAAAAATGATCATTCACGCGGCGCGCATCGATTCCTGGATGCCCGACTTGCGGCTGCGGACCACGCCACGCCGCGAGGAGTGGGTCGACGGGAAGACCGAGACGGATCGATTGACAACCCGCGACTTCCTCCGGCGGTCCCGATCCGAGGGACGCAATATGCTGTTTGCCGTCAATGCCGACGCTTTCCAGCCGTGGCCCGCGCCATTCAATCAGAGCACACCGACCGATCTGCTCGGTTTGGCGGTTTCCGACGGTATCGTGGTTTCCCGTGGCAGCGGTTCCCCTTCCCTGCTGGAACGGAAATCGGGAGCATTGCGCATTGCCGCGACCCCTCCCGACACCGACCTCTCCGACGTGCGCCTGGCCGTCAGTGGCTTCGCGCTTTGCCTGGACAACGGCCAGCCGATCGACGGAGGTGACGATCTCCATCCGCGGACCGGGATCGGACTGAGCAACGATCAGCGTTACCTGGTGTTCGTCGCTATTGACGGGCGACAACCTGACAGTCGTGGCGCGACGACGCGGGAACTCGGGACGTGGATGAAACAGTTTGGCGCGCATCGCGGAATCAATATGGACGGCGGTGGCTCCACCTCGCTGGTCTGGTGGGATTTCGGTGTAGGCGAAGCCGACAAATGCCAACTCCTCAATCGGCCGGTCGGAAACGGCGCGAGAGCGGAACAGCTTGACAGCGCGCAGTTCATTCCCACCGAGAGAGCCAATGGCAACAACCTGGGAGTGGTCGTCGACATTGGACGAACCACAAACGACGCCGATCTCTATCTCTTCATCGACGACCATTGGATCGAGAAGCAGCAAGGTGTGACTCGAATCTATAACCAGGCCCAACCGCTCGATCAGCCGATTATCGCGCCCGATGATCCGAGGACAGACCAAGATTGCGCCTGGGGCAACGTGATTCGTGACGCAGATGGGAAGTTCCGCTTGTGGTACTGCACGATGACAATGGGACACAATGCCGCAGGTCCCCACGAGATGGCCGCCGCGGGGGTCTGGGGACGCGGTGCCGATCTTGCTTTTCGTCCCCGTTCCGAGGCGGATCGCCCCGACATCGAGTCGATGCTGGGCAAATACGCCGAGTCGGACGACGGGATCGTATGGCGGAAACCGAACGTCGGATTGATCAGCTATCGCGGTAATAAGGACAACAACGTGATCCTGACCGGCCAGCGGGCATCGGATCAGACGCAAGGAGCACTCACCAACTTTGACGGCTACACCATTCTCCGTGACGACCGCGAAACCAACCCCGATCGCCGCTATAAGATGGTCGCCCATTGGGAGTCGATCCATTACTGGGACAACCACGCGGTCAGCGGTTCACTCGATCGACCCAAGGAGTTGATGGACCGCTATGCCGCGGCGCGGGGCGAGTACATCACGTACAGCCCTGACGGACTGCGGTGGGAACAACCTCTGGAGCGACTGGAAACTCTTCCGAGCGGTGGCGGCGATCGATTGCTGGTCGTCCCCGATCATCGCAACCAGCGCTGGATGGCCTACGTTCGCGCTGGCGGATGGTCGTATCCTTCATTCAGTTACAGCGACGACTTGCGGCACTGGTCTCCGGCGGAACCAGCGCGACAGATCACACCGGAACTGGTCAACACGCCGGCGGTCGAGTGCATGATTCCGTTCAACTATGGCAATCAAGATTTGGGTTTTCCCTGCGGGATGAACAAGCCGAAGGGGCAATTCACGGTGATGCTTGCTTCCCGTCAAGATCGTGGAGAATGGGTCCCGGTCAATCCGAGTGCCGGATTCATCTCCTCTGGCCAGCCCGGCAGTTACTTCGCCACGGGCGCTGTCCCTCTGCATAACGAACCGTTCCTGGTGGGCGATGAGATGCTGATCTATTTCAATGCGTTTTCCCGCAATCAGCAGGTGCCTTGTCCGCAGGGCTCACGGTCGATCGGCGTCGCGAAACTGCGCCGCGACGGGTTCGTCGGCGTGCAGTCGGCGGACAAGGATGCCGTTGGACAACTGACGACCAAACCTCTGCCCGTCCGCGGTGCGCAGCTCTTACTGAACGTCGAACAGCGTGGCGGTGCGGGCGAAGTGGCTGTCGCCTTGCTCGACGAACAGGGAGCGGAGCTTGCTGGCTTCGGTTTTGCCGACTCCATTCCGCTCGTTACGGATGCGATTCGCGTTCCCGTCCGATGGAAGACTCAGGCAGACGTCGCCATGCTGCGCGGCAAGACGGTCCGCGTCGCCTTGAGGATGCGAGGGCCAGCGATCGTTTATGCCTGTGCGATCCGCGATGATCATCGCTGAACGCGTCTTGATGCTTACGGTGCTCCCGTCTCGATCGGATTGCCTGTGGACTGCTGCCTCCAACCGGGTGTGCTGCCCTGCGCCGACGAATCGGCGTGATACTCCGTGCTCCATCCGCTCCAGCCGTCGGAGTAGTTACGGATGTTTTCAAAACCGAGCAGCCATGCATAGAAGAATGCGACACTCGATCGCCAACCTCCTCCACAATAGAAGACCAGTTCTCGCTCGAACCGCCCGTTTTCTTTTGCCGGGATGATGCCCTGCCGCTGCCAGTGCGCGAGAATCTCCGCAGGCGGCTTGAGACGGCCATTGCGTTGATTGTAGAGATGCGCACTATCGTCTGCGTCGCCCAGGTGGATGGCGGAGGGAATCCGCCCTTTCGCGTCAAGGTAGCTGTAGCCGCTGGCACGGCCGGTGAACTCCTTCTCGCTGCGCACATCCGCCATCCACACATCCGAATCTTGCAGTCGATCGCGAACGTAGTCCGTCGTCGCCAGCATACGGGAGGCGACCGGCGCCAAGAATTCAACGGGTTCAGGCAGTCGGACCTCTTTCTCTACCGGATATCCGGCCTTGGCCCACGCCTCGAATCCGCCGTCCAGCAGTCTCACGTCAGCGACGCCCGCGTATTTCAGCGCCCACCAGACTCGCGCCGCGGCAATCAGCTTTCCGCTGTAGACGATCACCGTCGTGTCCGGTGTGATGCCGGCTCGGCCGATAACCTGCGGCAATTCGTCTGCCTCGCGCAACCGCCAGCGTGGCTCGCCGTTCTCCAGGTCATCGGTGTTGAAATGGATCGCTCCAGGGATATGGCCGCGATGGTAGTCCTTCGCCTTTTCCAGCGTGGCCCAGCTGACCTCGAGGATGGCGAAACGTTCATTGCCGTATGTGGCCGGACGCCGCGTCTTTTTCCCGGACTGCTGGTAATCCAGCAACCCCTTCAGCCAGCTCACGGAAACCAGATCGTGTCCGTTCGGTAATTCGCCAGCCGGAAAGTCGGTCAAGGCGTCGGGTTCAGCCTTCGCGCAGCCTATCAACAGGCAAAACGCAAACGCAAGGAGTCCCGCCCGCCGATGACCTGCCTGCTCAAGCGACGGTTTCATTGTGCTGACTCCGATTCGACCGATTTGCTGCTCAATTAGATTACGGCACTCGGGGCGTGCCTGCTCCCACGGGGTCGAGCCCTCGATCGGTCACACGGATATATTGGGCGCGTAATGTCTTGAACCAACTGTCCTGATGAATGAACAGGATCAGATCGGGTTCCACTTCGACGAGTCCGCCCATCGCCCAGATCGAAGTGTCGATATAAGTTCCGCCGCCGCCGTCGTCCCAGGTCTTGCCGTCATCCCGAGTGTGATGCAGGGTAAGGCCGGGAAACCGCGTCGGAAAGACCACGACGCCTGACTTCGTGCGAACCGGTGCCGACGGCGCCCAGCCGGGAAAGGGGCCGCGAACGCACGGACTCCACGTCTTCCCTTGATCCGCAGACAAGGTTTCCCACATCCAGGGCGAGTAGATCGGACGAATCAGGCAGATGATTTTGCCGTCGGCCGTCTCGAAGCCGACCGGTTCCGTGAGATCCAGGTTCCCCATCCCGGGATGTTCACCGTCCAGGCTCGCCGGCAGCGACCAGGTTTGACCCGCGTCGGTGCTTCGTATGGCAAAGGCCTGACTATGCACGGCTCCCCACCTGGTCACAGGTTCCGTGGATGTCGAATGAAGTCCATAACAAAACCGCAGCAGCGTTCCGTCGCGCAATTGCTGTTGATATCCCGTCACGATTCGTTTCGGATCGGTCGGCCAAGGGTGTTCGGGTTGGATGGCCATCGGTTTCGACCAGCTGCGACCGTTGTCTTTGGACTCGGACCAGACGCCTTCGCCGTGCGTCACGCCCAGGCTGATCAACCGGCCATCCTGCAAGGCGGCGATCGAGGCGCCGCCAGGAAGTCCGTCGGGTTGAAGTTGGGGCGCGGGTTCCACCGTCCATGTTTTACCGCCATCGGTGGAGCGTCCCAAATGCGGCTTCGTCCCTTTGAACGAGCTGCTGCCTTCCGTCGAGAACAGGCAGAGCAGGTCGCCGTTGGGGGCTTTCGTCAGGCTGTTGACGAACTGTCCCGGGCCCGCGTCCGGGAACGGCGTGAACCAGTTCTTTACTTGAGGGATGGTGGCGTTCCAGGGCTGAGCGTCAACGGTCGTTCCGGCGATCGATACCTTGCCATGCGCGAACGTTGTGAACCCGGAAAGGCCGATCCGGCCCGAGTCGTAAGTGTCATCCGTGATATCCAGCGCCGGATGTTCATTGACCCAGACCTGGTACCGATTCCCGGTGACGTTCACTCTTGCCTGATGGGCAATGCCGAACGGATTGCTGGCCACGCGGCGGACCATTTCGACGCGCTTCAGCCTGAGATAGCCAGAGCCATCCGCGATGGACAGCGCCACCCAGAAATGCTGCGCGCGGAACTGTTGGCCCGTTTGAGGAAAGTGAATCAACGCGAACCGGGTCGGGTCCTGAGCGCGGACGATCAGGCCCTCGTCCGCGTGATTCGTATTCATCTGGACGGTGAACGTTGCCTCCAGATCGGAATAGGCTCGATCTTTTAGAAACGCCATGCAATAGCCCTGCAGGCCGTCGCCGTCGCCGGTCCGTTCCCCGGCGATACCTCCATCTTGTGTGTCCTTCCACTGGCTGTTGACGAATGACCATTGGCTTCCGTCGCCGATCGCAAGCTGCACCCGTTCCTCGGCGAGGGTGGCGGCGGTGCAGGTCAGAATGCTCAGGAAAACAATCGTCCCGGTTCGTGGCATCATCGGCATATCGAGCATTTCTCCATGTTTCGGCTAGTTTCGGGGGCTGCGAGCTTCAACAGGCTCGAGTGTCCATTGCAAACGAAGCGGCCGTCCTCAGCCTTCCAGTCATAATGCTGCAAGTTATTCTGTTGACCGCAATCCCCCATCCAACGACCGTCGCAAACGCATTTCAGAAATGATTGCAACGCTGTCAGGAATCGAGCAGGTACGCCGACCCCAACATCGCCAGGTAGAAGATACCCCATCCCACGCGATTCGGTTAGAGTCCGCATAAGCCTGGAGGCGGACAGAACTGACGCGATCAAGTTCCACGCGCGATCTATCCGTCGGCTTCCAGATGCCGGTCCCCTAGTCAACGCAACAGGAAAAAACTGAATGCCACGTAGATTATTAGCCTTCGGGGCTGGTGCTGCGACTCTGGTTGCGGTCGCAGGCCAGAGGACAATCACGAGTTTTCCCGGCCGTTCACCTCCACGTCTCTGAACGCAACAACAGATTCCGATGCCTACGGCCATTACGACCTCCTCACCGTTATCCTTCATGAGGTAGGACACCTTGAGGGGTTTTTTGTGGTCAACCCTTCGTTCCACCAGCACGTGGAATCAATCGCCGGTTCCCGTTTGTTCGTCGGTCCGGGGTTTGTGGCAAGACTGTCAGAAGATGACGACCATTTGGACAACGAGGCCTACCCCAATGACCTGATGAATTCATCGCTACAACCCGGGCAGCGGAAGTTGCCATCGGCCCTCGATGTACAGATCATTGCCGCAGCGCGGGACACGTTGACGGCACTGCCGCAGGTGTTCGTGCGACTGGAGGGCCCCGTCAACCGCAGCATGCGCACCGACATGCTCGGCAATTATCTATTTAACAATCTTCCGGACGGTGTGTACACGGTTTGGGAGTATCACCCGCAGTCGTTCCTGGATGGAATCGATTCGCGTGGGACGCCGGTCCTGGGAACCGTTTCCAACGACGGCAAGGTCAGTCCGCTCGACGCAGCACTGGTGATCAACGCCTTGAACGACCGCATTCGGCGGATGAGCTCCGATGTTCGCGGAAATGGACAGCTTGCTCGACCTGCTGGCCACGGATGTGGGGAACATCCGACCGTGGTCGGGCCGGCGCAACAAGTAGTACGACGGAGTTCCATTCCGTCGGGAATCGCGAATTTCCGCGGAAGGGTCGGCAGCGTAACACGATGTCGGTATAATCCGGGCTGCGTCGAAATCAGAAACGTGTCGTCGAGTTGGCGATCGTATCGATGGAGGGTCGTCGAGTCGGGGACAAGCAACCGCCCATTGGGAGTCTGCCTGATGTTCCATCGTCGCCAGTTCCTGGAAGCGTCGGCCGCAGCGTCGCTGTCGGCCGGATTCACGGCAACAGCTCGTGGCTACTTCGCGAATGAGACGATCCATGTCGCCTGCATCGGTGCCGGCGGTCGCTGCCGCAGGTTGATGGATTCGCTCGTCAAAGTGCCGGGCGTGAAGATCGCGGCCGTGTGCGACGTCTGGGACGTGCATCTGGAGATGGCCCGGAAACTTGCCGATCCCGGCGCGATCGCGAGCAAAAAGTACCAGCAGCTTCTTGATCGCAAGGATATCGATGCCGTGCTGATCGCGGCACCCGACCACTGGCACGTGCCGATGACGGTCGACGCCTGCGCCGCGGGAAAAGACGTGTACGTGGAGAAACCGCTGACACACGACTTGTCCGAAGGGGCCGCGGTCGTCGAGGCACAGAATAAGCATCGTCGTATCGTCCAGGTTGGCATGCAGCAGCGCAGCATGCCTCACCTGCAGAAAGCTCGCGAACTGATTCAAGCCGGGCAACTCGGCGAGATTAACAAAGTGCACCTTACCTGGAACCGCAATCAACCGAGGCAAAAAGCGAACCAGATCGACATCGATCCCGCCTCGGTTCATTGGAGCGACTTCCTGGGGAACGCTCGCAAGCAGGAGTTCGATCCGTACCGCTTCCGCAACTGGCGCTGGTTCTGGGATTTTGGCGGCGGCATACTCACCGACTTGATGGTCCACTGGATGGATGTGGCCAACTGGTTCTGCGATCTCGACAAGCCGGCCAGTGCCACGACGATCGGTGACCACCTGATTACGGCCGGGATCTGGGAAACGCCAGACACCATCCAGACCCTGGTTCGCTATCCCGACCGCAACATCCAGGTTTACTTCGAGGGCACGTTCGTGAACGCTCGCCACGGGTCGAGCATCGCAGTCATGGGGCGTGACGCCACGCTCTACGCCGACCGCGGCGCGATGATCGTAACCCCGGAGCGAAACAGCAAGACGCCCAAGACCGAGCTGATTCCTGGCGAGGGTCCGCGCGGCGCCGATTTCTACGACCAGCCCAACGGCGAACTGCTGCACTTGACCAACTGGATCGAATGCGTTCGCAGCCGGGCGACACCCAACGCGCCGGCCGAGGTCGGCGTCCAAGCCGTCTACGCCGCACACCTCGGCAACCAGGCCTACCGCTCCGGCCAGATTGCCAGATGGACGTAGTCATGGCCTGCGCAGTCGTGATGCAGCAAGGTTGTCCGAGGCCAGAATCCAATCGTGAAATTCCTGAGAGGTCGTCTGGCTATGGTTGCTTCGTCGCATTCGGCCTGGCCGCTGCGGCAGACGTTGAACTCAGCGCGGTGTTGGCCGCTTCATCGTTGTCACCGTAACCAGGGCACAAACGCCCGGCAGATATGCTGATTTCATTTTCGCCCTTCGCCGACAAATTTTCCGCGCTTTTCGCGACGCGCGCCGTTGTTGGATTCTTCACCGGCATGAGTGTCCCGTATTCCAAAAAGCGCGTCGCATTCCTGCCCCAAGACCCCGCCAATCAGTGTGCAATTCCACGTGGGACTGCGACGGATGACTTCCGCCGCCGGTATGTCGATCTGCCGCCAGCCACGCCTCTGCAGGGAGCGAATCGAGGTGCCGTAAACGACGCTTTGTATGCCACTCCACAGAATCGCCCCCTGGCACACTGGACACGGCTCAGCGGTTGTGTACAAGGCAAGCACTTTGCTGTTGAAAGTAGATCCCGAAGATGCCAGTTCGTTGATGGCGTGGATCTCACCGTGCCATGTCGGGTGGATGGAAGTCTTATTCCACCCCTCCGCGAGAATGGCTCCGCTGTCGCTATCAACAATAACTGCGGCGAAAGGAAGGTCGGGAACCTTCGCCGCGAGTTCGATGGCCCGTCGCATGTAGTGCTCATGGTCGATCATTGGTCCCTGCCCTCAATTTCCTTCCGACACTCGGGGCAGGTGTGAAATCGGGTTCCTGTGCAGCAGACGATATGTTCATAGCAGAATTTGGCCTGGCCACATTCCCAGCAGGGGGCCAAAACCAGTTCCGTCTGTTCCTGGGGCGGCGCGGCATCTTCGAACGTATCCATAATCGCGTCACTCCCGTTCGTCAGGCCCAGGCGCCCCAGCCTCTTCGGGAATCATAGGCGCAAGGTACACTGTTGCCCATCAGGAAAAATTTGGGTCGCGACGTCGACTCCCGGCGATCAGGACCACTGCGAAGTGTCGAGGGCACCGACAAGCTTGGGACTCGGACCGCCGCGTGCTCGTCTGGCGGCAGAATAGATCGGGCTTGGACCCCCGAAGAACGAAGAAACTACGGGAAATGCAGCAATGAATCGCAGCCTTACCTGCTCTACCCTGCTTTACTCAGGGGGTTAGAGTTCGAACGTCGACCTGATCGCGAATGGGGCGAAACTGGCCGTCTTGTTATGGCAACCACTTCCAATGGAACGCCCAGCCGCCAAGGGGAACGGGGCACTTCTTCGCGGCTCGGCGCGGCTTGTGGCTTTACTTCGCGCCGATACAGTACAAATTGCTGTCGGTGCGCAGCAGCAGTTGCCCGTGGCTGACCGCGGGCGACGCATTCGCGCGGCTGGAGTCGTCGGCGATCGTGTTGTGCGCGAGGAGTTGGAATTTCGGTTGTGCGGCGACGACGAAGGTGCCTTTGGATTGCGAAACGTAGTAAAGCCTTCCTTCGGCCAGTACGGGTGACGACCAGATCGTGCCCGAACCAGGTTCAAGCCGTTCCTCGTAGACCATCTCCCCGGTCGTCGGATTCTGGCAGCCGGCGATGCTGCCGTCACGCGTCCAGTAAAGATGGCCCTCGTAGTAGATGGGCGAGGAGACATTCGGGCCCTTATTCAAACGCCAAAACGTGTGCGAACCGCTGACGTCGCCACGGCCACCGGTGCGCACCGCTAACGAAGTGTGGCCCCCGCCGACGACGTAGACCACATCCTCATGGAAAACGATGCTGGGACAGACATAGCGATGGACTCCTTCCGCGCGCCAGAGTTCTTCGCCGGAGTCCGGGTCGCAACTGACGACATGGTCGGCAATGCTTACGACGAGTTCCGTTCGCGCTTTGCCAGGCACCAGAACCGGCGTGTTCCATGCGGCTCCGATCCCCTTGGCTTGCCAGACCTGGTTTCCGGTCAACTTGTCCAACGCCACGAGCGAACTGCTTTCCACGCTGGCGTTGACGATCAACAGGTTCTTGTGGAGCAAGGGCGAGCAACCCGAACCCCAGCCGTTGGTACCCTCTCCGACACTGGCCTGCCAGAGTTGTGTGCCATCCAGGTTGAAGCAGTAGACGCCCGACTTGCCGAAGAAGACATAGAGTCGCTGGCCGTCGGAGACGGGGGTGCTGGCGGCATAGCCATGGTACGATCCTTCGCCTTCATATTTGTGTTCGGGCAGTTTCGGCGCGAACTGCTTTTGCCAGATCACCGTCCCGTTCCGACGATCGAGGCACAGTAGGTGTCGGACCAGATTCTGCGGGTCGCCGCTGGCCGGTTCCAGGCCATAGCCGGAATAGCAGGTAATGAACACACGATTCCCCACAGTGATCGGACTGGAGGCACCGGGTCCAGGCATTGCTGTTTTCCAGACAATATTCTTGGTGGACGACCACTCGATCGGCAGGCCGGTATCGTTACTGATCCCCAACCCATTCGCGCCGCGGAACTGGGACCAATCTGCCGCGGGCAACTGGGAGTACAAAGCAATAAGACTCAGCGCGGTGAACAAAGCAATTCGTGGGCGTGGCATGGCGGAATCCTGATCGGGAAAATGGCCTGGCGTGCCGCGGAGCGCAACCGGCGATCGACGGGACGTGAACCAATGTACGCGAAACGGGATGTGGGGAGAAGAAAAGATCTCGCCAAGCCGCCAAGCAGAGCGCGCAGGCGCTGACGACGAAATCGCTTGCCCCCTTGGAACCCGCGCGGCGAGTCCGTTATAACG
>Ga0194121_10005866_pt1 | contig 16725 bp, 16 predicted proteins | sample TA2MahCa50mmetaG_FD_148609 | JGI IMG/M metagenome (GOLD analysis project Ga0194121, IMG submission 148609) | Freshwater microbial communities from Lake Tanganyika, Tanzania - TA2015020 Mahale Deep Cast 50m | ecosystem: Environmental > Aquatic > Freshwater > Lake | place: Tanzania: Lake...
CTGTGGCCCGGCACCGTGCGCAGGACGTTCGCCGGACGAGCGGACGCGCCCGGTGGCGGCCGTAGCTTGAGCCACCGCGACGGGCGACCAGCGCGCATCCGAATGGCCACGGCGCGCCGGCTACCTTGAACGCCCGTGGAGTATGCTGGGGACGGTCCTCGAGGACTGGACGGCGATGGATCGGGCGCGTAGCTCAGTTGGTTAGAGCGCCACGTTGACATCGTGGAGGCCAGAGGTTCGAGTCCTCTCGCGCCCACCCTCTCGACCGGCTGGACACGTGGGTGCCATTGGGTCGGTCGTTCTGGTCCTGCTCGCCGGGCTGGCCGCCTGCGACCAGCCGCCAGGAGAGGTCGTCGTCCTGACGCTTACCGCGCGTCCGGCCCGCGCGGGGCCCGCGGTAGCCAGTCCGACCGGGCATGCGTCGAGCCCTGCCGCCGCGGCGTCCGGACCATCGGCAACCGCCGCGCCCTCGCCAACCGCAACTCCGACCGCGCGCGTTCTGACCACGGGCCTCGATGGCGCTCAGCGCGTGACGGTCACCGAGGCGATCGACGGCGACACGTTGCGCGTGGAGATCGACGGCGTGGTGGCGCTGGTGCGGGTCATCGGCATCGACGCGCCGGAACTGGCCGACGCGGCCGCTCAGCGGGAGCTGGCCGAGGCCGCGCAGGGCGCCGCCGCAGCCTGGCTGGCGCGGGGCCCCATCGAGCTCGTGGCGGATGTGGAGCCACGCGAGCCCGACGACGGACGCCTGCTTCGCTACGTGCGCCGCGGCGCGTCGGATTTGTCGGTCGACCTCGCCCGCGCCGGTCTTGCACGGGCGCTGCCAATCGCACCCAACCTGGCGCAGCGCGACGCGATCGCAGCCGCCGTGGACGAGGCGCGGGCGCAATCGCGCGGGTTGTGGGCCCTGGTCGCCGGGCTCGGACTGCACGTGGACAAGGTCGCCGAGCGTGTGACCGTGACCAACCGCTCCGGGCGCGAGGTGACCCTAGCCGGTTGGTGGCTGGTCAGCCTGCGCGGCGGCCAGGCCTTCAAGTTGCCGTCGGATACCGCGCTGGCGGCGGGGGCCTCGCTCACGGTGAGTTCCGCTGGCGAGCCGGGCAGTCTTCGCTGGCCTGGGCGGAACGTCTGGAACAACAGCCGCGCGGATCCGGGCGAATTGCGTATGCCGGACGGTCGCGTGGCCGCCGTGTGGGACGACCCCAGCAGCGACTAGCCGCAGCGCGCCCTACGTGTCGCCAGCGCCATCACGCCGACGCCCCGGTGGAAGCCCGAAACTGCGGCCAGCGTGCGCTCACCCGCTCGACATAGGCCGGCTCCACACGCAGTTCGACTCCGTGGGGCGTAACTTGCCCCCACACGGCTGGCTCGACGTCCTCGAGCGTCAGCCAGGCCTCCACCTTGCGCCAGAGCGCCTGCGCCTCATAGAACGTCTGCGTCGGCGCCCAAAGCGTGGCTCGCATCGCCATCGCCCATCCTCCACCCCCTGCCGCGCGATCCCTGCGGGCACTATACCATACAAAAGACGAACGTCAACCGAGTCGGGTCAGCCACAGACCGAGCCCGATGATGGCGGCCACGAGCAACGCGTTGAGCCGCGCGAGCCAGCTCACGCGGCTTCGTGCGCGCCGGTAGGCGGGATCGGCGGCGCCACGCTCGGATGCCAGCCGCAGCGTGCGGGGACCCAGCCAGAAGTCATGCGCCGCGCTCAGGATCAGCACGAGCGCGACCAGGCTGAGCTTCGCGACGAGCACCGTGCCGAACGGCCGGTCGAACAGCTCCGCGGGTCCCGGATAGCCGCGGCGAACGAGCATCAGGGTCCCGGTGGTCGCGAGGAGCGCGAGCGCCGCCCACCCGTACCCGCGAAACCGCTCGCCCGCCACGCGCAGGAAAGCCGCGCCCGCGTCGCGCAGGCCCGCGCGTCGCATGGTGGGCACCACGATCAGCGCGAGGAACAGCATGCCGCCGAACCGGAGCGCCACGCTGACGACGTGCAGCCAGCGGAGCATCACGTCGAGCGCCAGCATCGCTATCCCCGCCGGTGCGGTGGCATCGTCAATTGCTCGGGACGACGCCGTAGCTCGCCAGTCGCCGTCCGAACTCTGGGAACACGTCGGCCGCGGACGGATTCTGCGCGCCCAGGGGGTCCTCGGGATCGTGGCTGAAGGTGGTGACGCGGTAACGGAGATCCTTGGGCGCGCGTGCGAACTCGTCTTCAGGAATGAGGAGCAGCAGGCGAGCACCGAGCCCAAAGGCGACGGCCCGGGTCGGCGTGGCCGTGGTGGGGCTGGCCGCGTCGCGCCGCTGCAGGCGCCAGACGGGATCGAGCTTCGGGTTATAGATCACTTCGTACCACTGGTCGGTGCCTTGATAGAGATCGAATTCGCCGATGCGGGGCCGCCAGTTGTTCTGCACATTCTCGTCGGCTTCAAAGATGATCCCGATCCGCAGCCCGAGCGTTGCTTCCTGGTGGGGCAGCACGTCGTCCATTTCCACGATCACGGCGACGAACGCGCCCGCCGCGGGGGCGGGTCCGGCCGTGGTCAGCATGGAGGCTTCGCGGCGCAAAGCGTCGAGCGCCAACGGCACCAGCTCCGCCCGTCCGGCAGCCACGCGCCGAATATCGCCGGCGGCCGGCCCTTGCGTGGGCCCGCGGGTCGTCAGCAGAAACAGGTCCTTGGCGCGATCCTCCTGATACAGCACCGCCGCTGCCGCGCTGGTCGTGAGCGTCACTGCCTTGCTCTGATCGACCAGCCCCATGACCACCACCCCGTCGCGCACGATGCTGCGGGCGCTGGCGGCGCGGGCGCGGTACTCCCAGCTCGACGGAAGTCCATCGCGCAGTAGGACCAGCGTGCTGGTCCGCTGCTTCCCGGCACGCACGCTTTCGCTCGGGAAGGTGGCCGGCAACGCCAGCGACGTGCCGGTCATGCGGGTGAACCGCACGTCCGGGATCCCGTCGCCGCCGAAGTTGTGGAGATCGCACCCGAGCCAACCCAGCAAGGCCTCGGGCGCGACCGTCACGGTCTGCGGACAGCTCAGCACGAAAGCCGGACTTGGTCGCGGCGCGGCGCCCGGGTCGTCCAGGCTCGGCAGCGCGAGCTGGTAGTCTTCCACCTCGCCGTAGATCCACTGGCCGCTGCCGTCCCAGTCGTCCCCCGCAATCGGATCGCGCGTGAGCAGCACCCGCATCCAGGCGCCGTCCGGCAAGCTCGTTCGATCGCCGATAGCGAAGGGTTCGCTGCGCAGACGCGTGGTCAGCCCGGGCGGCGACACGATGATCCAGTTGCGCACGGCCCACTCGGGCGCCGCGTCGATCGTACGTCCCCAGCGGCCGTCGCGATTCATGTCGATCAGGACATTCACGTAGCGCACCCCACTGGGCGCGGTTTCGGCCACGGTGAGGGTGATGGACAGCTGGGCGCGCAGTGGCAGGCCGCCAAGGTCCACCGTCAGACCGTCAACGCCGTCGTCGCCGTCGTCGCCATTGACCAGATTGGGACGCCCATCGTCGTCCCGGGGATCGTCCGCGTCGGCTTCGCGGGTGACCAGCCGCCCCAGCCGCTCGTCGCCCGGCGACGTGATATGCGCGCCAATGCCACCGCCGTGCAGCGTGCGCGCCAGCGTCGGAAAGCGCCCGACGATGCGCGTATTGGCGTAGCCGGCAGGCTGCCCATCGGGTGCGTCGCCGAAGTCGCCACGCACGGCGACGGCCGGCGTCGGCATCGCCGTCGGCTTGGCCGTCGGCTTGGCCGTCGGCTTGGCCGTCCGCTCGGATGGCACGGTGACGCTTGCCGCTGGGACGGTCCGCGCCGCGCTGGGCGCCGTAAGCGTCGCAGTCACGCGCGCCGTCGGGCTCGCGCGCGTAGTCTCCGGTGCCACGGCCGCGGAGCCTGCGTCGCACGCGCTGAGGCTCAAACTCACGAGCAGGCCCGTCGCTGCCCACGACCACCGCCACGAAAAAGGGGCGCGCCACCGGCACAGCATACGCAGCATTGTCCTCGAACCGCTCAGGCCGTCCGTACCACGCCGCCCAGGCGACCGGCCATCCTCGCGCCCTGCTGCGCGATTCGTCCGACACGGCGGACCCGGCGGCTACCTACGCTCGGCGTGCGCCACCGTCGCGCCGTCCGAAGCTCGCTGGCCGATTGGCGTCGGGCGATAGGTGGCATACGAGTCCGGAGTCTCCCAGAGCGTGACGGCCACCACCGGCAAGCCGAACTCCGCCACTGTCGCATAGAGCAGGCGGGCGAGGTTCTCGGTGGTCGGGTTCTCATCCATCAGAAACGCGGCCTGTCCGAGCGCTGTAATGGCGTCAGCGAGGGGGTCATCGCGCCGCAAGATCATCCGGTGATCCCAGTTTGCGTCGATCCATGCTGCGACCGTGTGCCGGACTTCGCGGAAATCCGCCACCATGCCGAAGGCATCAAGGGCTGCGGATGCGAGGTGGATCTCGACGCGGCCGTTGTGCCCGTGCGGCTGATTACACTTCCCGTGATAGTCGATCAGCCGGTGGCCGAAACAGAAATCGATGTGCTTCACGATCTCGAACATGGCGTCACTTCCCCTTTTCGGCGCGCGCGTGCGGTCGTAGGCGTGCCCTGTGGCGGCGTTGGCATCAACCCGTCGTCCGGCGCGGGACGCCCCTCGGTGGAGGGCCGTCCGTGGATGGCCGGCCCAAATGGAACGCAGACGGAGCGTCGCGGTACCCCCAGCGATATGTTGCCGCCGGCTCAGAGCCGTCTCCGCTGGGCTCCGCCACGCTGGAGTGAACCGCCGATGCTCCCACGAACGCGCTAGGACACCCGGCGTCCGCCGTCGACCGGGATGACCGCCCCCGTCACGAAATCCGTCCCCTCGACCAGGTAGATGATCGTCTGGGCGATGTCTTCGGGCGAGCCGATGCGGCCCAGCGGCACCGCGCGCTCTACCGCCGTGACCGTCGCCGCGTCGAAGTCCGGCGGCATCAGGATCGGCCCAGGCGCAATGGCGTTGACCGTTACCTGCGGCGCAAGCTCCTTGGCCATGACCTTGGTGAGCGCCACCACGCCGCCCTTCGCCACGAAGTAGGGGGCATAGTCGACGTAGGGGCGATCGACTGCCCAGTCCGCGATGTTGATGATCTTGCCGCGCCCGCGTTCGCGCATGTGCAGGCCCACCAGCCAGCAGCCATAGCACGGGCCCAGGAGGTTGACGTTGATGTTGTTGAGCCAGTCGGCCTCAGTGACCTGCGCCAGCGGCGAACGCCCATAGATCGATGCGTTGTTGACCAGCACCTCGATGGCCCCGAATCGCGCCCGCGCCGCGTTCAGCACAGACTGAACGCCCGGCGCGGTGGACACGTCGGCTTGCACGGCGAGCGCGCCCACTCCCAGCGCTTCGAACTCGGCGCAGGCGGCCTGAGCCTCGGCGGCCGATGCGCGGAAATTGATTACGATATTGGCACCGCGCTCCGCCAGCCGGCGCCCGACGTGGCGGCCCACTCGGCGGGCGCCGCCGGTGATGAGAACCGTAGAACCCTGCAACTCCATGGCCGTGGGCGGTGATTGGGCGGCGCGCCCACCGAACCAGGGGCGCGCCGCGGCGATGGCCTAATCTAGCATGGGCCGCAGGCCGCACGATGGCGAACCAACGGGAGCCGTCTCCGCATGATGACCACTCGACCACCCAGGCCGTCGCGGGTGGCCGCCCTGGTCAGTGGCCTCGATAGCTGCATCATGGCCGCGCTCCTCGTGCGGAGCTATCAGGAAGTCACCCCGTTATTCGTGCGCGCCGGGCTCGAATGGGAGGCTGCCGAACGCGCGGCGCTCCAACGATTCTTTGCCGCCCTTGGCGCCACCGCACTGCGGCCCGTCGCCGAGCTGAATCTCGGTTCGACGGCGCTCTACGGCCGCCACTGGAGCACGGGCGGCGCGCCGGTGCCAGACGCCTTCGCAGCGGATGCCGCATGGTATCTGCCGGGACGCAACTTGCTGTTGCTGGCGCAGGCCGCCACGTACGGCGCGATCCACGAAATACCGGGCGCAGCCATCGGCATCCTGGCGTCGAATCCGTTCCCTGACGCCCGCGACGAGTTTCTGGCGAGCTTTGAACGCGCGGCCAGTCTGGCACTGGACTCCCAGTTTCGCGTGCTGACGCCGCTGCGCGGAATGCATAAGGCCGAGGTCATCCGCGCGGGGAGCGACTTGCCGCTGGAGCTGACGTTTTCATGCGCCGACCCGGTTGGAGACCGCCACTGCGGCGTGTGCGGCAAGTGCGGCGAGCGCCGCCGCGGATTCATCGCAGCCGGCGTTGAGGACCGGACCGACTACGTGCAGGTGGGACCTTTGTAGGGCGGCCGCGTGCCAGGCGTGCGGCCGCCAGGGGAATCCGCTCCATCGCCCCGCCGAGCGCAGCTCGCGTTGGCGCGGGCTCGGGCCTTGCCTTGCTCACCGCGGGGCCCGCTCGGGGGTCAGCCCTCCCGCGCCGCCGTCCAGAGCTGCTTGATCGCGTCCCCTGAGACCTCGGGGAACGGATTGAACGGCTCGAGGTCGACGCGACGCAGCCCGGCCTGAACGAGGGCCGAGGCGACCTCCTCGTTGTGGAACCAGCGCGCCCGCAGCGTCGTGGTCGTGACGACCGGCGGCCCGACGCTTCGGTCGGTCCTGCTGGGACCACCCGGCGGCGCGCCCTCGAGCGGTGCGCGGGGACGGCGCGCGCGGTCAGTGGCGCCGCGGCCCGCCCGCTCGATGCGAAGGTGCATGACGGTCCATGGGCTGTCAGCAGCGAAGGTGAAGGTACGGTCGACGCGGAATCCGGGACCGGCGTTGTGCGCGGGCATGCGCCAGAGCGCCGCGAATCCCGCCGCGGTATTGAGATCGAAGATGAACGCGCCGCCCGGATTCAGGTCCGCGCGCACCAGCGTGAATGTTTGTGCCAGTTCATCCGGTCCGGCCAGGTGGTTCAGCGACGCGTAGAGGCACGTCACGGCGTCCACGCGCGTCCCCAACTGGAATGTCCGCATGTCCGCTCGAATGCAACCGATCGCGAGGCCTGCAGCGGCGGCCTTGGCGCGGGCCTGCCGGAGCATCGCCTCCGACAGGTCCACGCCGATCACCCGACGGCCCCGACGAGCCTGGGCGAGCGCGTGGGTGCCAGTGCCGCAGGCGAGGTCGAGCACGGTGCGAGCGCCCGGCGCCCAGCGCTCCAGCCGTGCTTCCACCCTTGGTGCTATCAGATCTGAATAGTCTGGACCGAACGTGCGCTGCCAGGCATCGTAGATTTCGGCGAAGGCCGCGTAGCCATCATCCATCGGCGGCCCCCGTGCCCCGGGACGAGCCGGAGCGAGGGCGGGGCGCGAGGGTGGCGTCACGCACGCCTACGGCGCGCCCCTCATCGGAACAAGCCCGGTGGCAGATGCCAGCGCCGTAGACGAGGAGATCGGACCAGCGGTCACCGAACGTCCCCACGTAGGGCTAGCCGGCGGTCCTCAGCCAGTCGGGCACGAGCCCTTGGGTAAGGGCGACCGCCCATGGGATGGTCGCGCCCGCCCGATTCTCCCCCTGGGAGGCTTCGGCAATGAGGCGCGCCGCGCGCAGCGCGCCGTGGTGAACGCGGACCGTGCGCGCAATCAGGTCGGCCCGGGCGCGCACCGAGCGTTCGGCCTCGACGGTGCGCGCCTCGATGCGGCCGGCGCGCACCATCAGGGCGCGCACGTCGCGCACACGCAGCAAATCGATGACTTCAATCTGGCGCGGCAGGCGCAAGATGGTGTTGGGCGCATCGAGGTTCCGCACGTTGATGGCGGCATCCACGATGGCGGGCCCGTCGACGGTCAGCTCCGGCCCTTCGATCACCAACGTAAACGCGGCGAAGATGAGGGGCGTGGCGATGTGGGTGATCCCAGCCGGAACCCGCAGGATGGCGGCCGTGCCGGCCTTTTCCACGACGCAGCCCGGCGGCACGATGGCGCCGCGTGGCGCGACGACCGGCTTGATTTCCTTGTAGAAGACGTCGCCCGCCATGGCATCCTCCGTTCGGCGCGCGATCGTCCCGCGTACGGCATGCCCCCAGCCCCTCTGTCGGGCGAAACGCGCCGCTTGGAGGATACGGCCTGCGGCATCCGCTCACGAGTCGCCCGGCCGCGCTGACTCGGGCGCTGCCACCGTGACTGTGACAGCCCTGCGCGCGGCGGGACGCCGATGTGACGCTCGCGCCGTACGCATGAGTCGGCGACGTGAAGCACGGAGACAGCGCCATGGAAAGTTCGAACGGAGTCGCGCGCGGCGTCTTCGCCGTCCTCGTCGGCATCCTGGCTATTCCCATCCTGCTGCTCGTCATTCCGATCACGATCATGTGGCTGCTGCCGGCATTTGGCGTCGCTTGGTTCCTGGGCCACCTCGCGATGGGGACGCTGACCGTGGCGCGCCTGATCCTCCACCGCATCGCACCCACTCCGGCAGGCGCCAAGCGGTTGCGGCCGCCGCAGCCGTGGGAAGCCAGGTCGTCGTAGCGGTTGCCAGTGCGCCCCGCGGGCCGGATGCGACGGGTCGCCGATTGCTCGTCAGGTCGTCGGACGGTTAGGCCTCGACGAGCGCCCCCAGGTCGTACATCTCGGCAAGGAGGCGCGCGACTGCGTCCCGCAGGTCCGCCGCAGGATCGTCGGTGCGGCCGTTCGTCCGCTCCGCGAGCACGCCAACGACGTCATTCCCGGTGCGCGCCCCATCGAGAAGATTCAGGATCGACGCCGTCGCCGCCGGGAAGCTGAGGTGCTCGCGCGCCCCGTTGGGCGCGTGCCGGATCAGCCAGGTGACGGGCTTGAGCCAGGCGCCGTCCTCCTCCATGTACATCCGATAGGCGACCCCATCAATCAGGCGGCAGCGCGCCGCCAGGAGCTGTTCCGGAGACCGAGGCACCCGCGCAACGGCGGGCTGGTTGGCCGCGACCGCGCGCCCGACGGCCTGCCGCTCCGCATGGCTGAGGTCGAGCGTGAGGTGGTCGTACGTGACCTGCAACTGGCGCGGACTAAAGCCGCCGCTGAAGCGTAGATTCGCGCCTGCGCCGGCGACCCCTGTGACCCCAGACGAGAGATAGACGAACGCCTGGCGGATGGAGAGGTTCTTGGCCGGATCCACCAGCCGGTGGGCGCGCCAGAACCAGGCATCCGGGCTGCGATGCCCCGCATACCAGTGCGTCGCCAGGTCCACGAAGTCCTCCGCGATCGTGCGGTACTCGCCCTGGTACCAATCCATCGCCAGCGGTCCCAGCGCCGGGTCGCGCCGGGCGGTGTCGAGGGCCCGCGCAGCGCGGCTGGCGCCGTTCACGGCCAGCGTCACCCCCGTGGAGAGGATGGGGTCCACGAAGCAGGCCGCGTCGCCGACCAGCGCGTACCCGGGCCCGTGGAAGCGCCGGCAGAAGAAGGACCAATCGCTGAGCGTGTCGACCTCGCCACTGATCCAGGTGGCGTGGCCAAGGATGGCCTGGCTCTCGCGACAGCCAGCCACCACCTTGAGATAGTGGGCGGTGCGCGCGGCCACGCTCAGGCCGCCCACGGCGGACGGTTCGGTGACGAGCCCTACACTGCAGATCCCGTCCTTGAGCGGGATGTGCCAGATCCAACCGTCGTCGACCGCGGCGATGAGGATGTTGCCCGCGTCGCGCGCATCCGTGCTGCCGAGCGCCTGCTGGACCGAGCGGGCACCGGTCCAGTGGCCGAACAGCGCGACGTGCCGGAGATCGTTATTGAACTCGCGAAGCCGGAATTGGCGTCCGATCAGGCCGTCCTGCCCCGTGGCATCGATCGTGAGCGGCGCCTCGATCGCCCCGGCGCGACCGTCGGCCAGGCGGGCCCGCACGCCGCGTACGCCCTCGGCCGATCCCAGCGCGCGCAGCGCGTGCGCCTCCTCGAAGACCTCGACGCCGTGGGCGCGCGCGTGCTCCAGCAGCACCTTATCGAACTCGGGTCGAGATACTTGGTACGCATACGCCTGTGCATGGGCGACTTCAGCGAACTTGATGGTCCACGGCTCGCGCGTTCGTCCCCAGACGTAGGTGGCGCCGTACTTCTTCGTGAAACCGGCGGTCTCGATCTGCTGCAGCACGCCCAGATCGTCAAGCGCGGCGAGCGTTCCCGGCAGGAGGGATTCGCCGACGTGACGCCGCGGCATGCGCGCGCGCTCCAGCAGACCCACGCGCCAACCCCGCCGGGCCAATAGCGTTCCCACCGTGGATCCGGCGGGTCCGCCCCCGATGATGAGCGCGTCATAGGGGCGGCCGAATGGACCGGGCGCGCTCACGGGCGGACCCCCTTCAACTTCGCGCGTGCAATCCTGAGGTTCCTTTGTACCGCCCGATGCTGGGCTGGATAGGCGGCGGCGGTGTACACGCGGCCCGCAAGCCGCAGCGCTCCGGCGGCTTCCTGCAACGCCTCCGCGGGTGGTTGCGCTGCGCCGTCGAGGATCACGCCCGCTAAGTTGAACTGCGCCCGAGCGAACGACGGCCGGTCGTCGGTCGCGTGCGCGTAGAGAGCGGCCCTGCGGTAGCACTCGGCGGCGCGCGTCCGCGCGTCCGCGCTGGTTACGCAGAGATACGCGTCCCCGAGGGCCAAGAAGGTGCTCGCAAGCCCTGCGCTGTCGTTTTGCGCCTGCTGGATCTCGGCGGCTCCCACCAGCGCGCCGATGGCGCGCGCGAGCGCCTGGGCCGGGTCCGGCGGCGCGCTGTCTCCCGGCGCGTGCAGCCACGCAACCAGCGCGCCGCCGAGGTCGTGGAGCAAGGCGGCGCGTTCCACTGTGGGAGCGGACTGGTCCAGGGCGGCGAGCGCCGCCTCGAAGGCCTCCACCGCGGCACGCAGGGCGGCCGCGGCGACGGCCGGTTGGGCGGCGGCGTGACGGGTCCACAGGCCGCCCACCAGCCGCTGCAAGCGCGCGTGACGCGCGCGCAGGTGCTTCGAATCCAATACGAACGCAGCAAGCCGGGCGGCGGCGATGGCACGTTCCAGCGCGTTCAGGACGCCGAGGTCGGCCTGGCGCGCTCCCACGGCGGCGAGCGCAGCCTGCACGGTGCCGAACTCAAGCGGATACGCCTCGAGGTTCAGCACCCGTAACGCTTTGGCGTACTCAGCCTCGGCGCGATTCAGCGCGTCGAGCTCGTCGGCGGTCCCCCGCTGAGCGAACAGCCGATCGCCGCGGCGACGCGCAGCGTGCGCCCGTGCAACGGGCGATGCCGCGCCGCGAGAAGTGGCCACAGCCAAGATAGCTCCGGAGGGATGGCAGACGGCGCGCTGGCGGACCGCGCTCTGGCGCGCTCCACCCCATGCGACGCCGCGCACCCGACCGCGACGCCCAAGTGTAGCGAGTCTCCTGGACGCACGGACCGCAGCGGACGCGCTCTGGAGCGGCCAGGCGTCGCCGCACGTGCGGTACGGTCGCCGGTGGCGGCGGCCGAAACTGCGGGACGTGCGAGGATAGAGACCGACGCCACATTTCGAAGAGCCGGCCGTGCCCCTGCCAGCGCGCGACGCCATGCCGCCGCAACTGGCGCGCCGCCCTCTGTTTCGGGGGTACCCGGTCCCATTCACCACGTTGATCGGGCCGGATGGAGTGCCTGACTTCAAGGTGACCGACGAGGCCAAGCGTGAGGAGGTCCTGCGGCGGCGGATGTGCGCCCTCTGCGGCGAACCGTTGGGGTACTGGATCGCCTTCATCGGCTCAGAAACATTGATCGGCCTGCGGGAGTTTTACGACCCCGCGATGCATGAGGCGTGCGCCCGCTACGCCGCCCAGACGTGCCCGTTTCTGGCGCTGAGCGACGCCAAGTACGCGACCCCCCGCCGGCGAGGCGTCACGATCGAGCCTACCCATCACCTCGCGGACGTCACCCGCCCGAAACGCATGGGCCTCTATCTCACGCGCACGTACGCCATCGTGCCTCGACGCATCTCCGCCACCAGCACCGTGCTGATGGTGCGCGCCGGCCGCGCGACGTCGATCGACTGGGAGATCATGCCGGAGGGGAGCGGAGGGTCCCCCAGCGTTCCAACTGCGGGCATGGGGGGCCCGTAGGGGCGGCTCGCGAGCCGCCCCTACCCAATCCAGGCCCCTACCCAACCCAGGCCGGTGGCCGATCACGGGCCAGCGGGCAAAACACGCCGCCCGGCGGCCCCAAGGGGGCCGCCGGGCGGCGCCGAACGTGCTATCGCAGCCGCGGGCGCGCTAGAACTTCAGTGTGCCCAGCCACTTCTTGTACTCGTCGTACTGCTTCTTGGTCTTCGCCAGTACGTCGTCCGAGGCCTTGATGACGGTCCGGATGCTCTGCTCGGCCGTCTCGGCGCCGGCGAAGCCCTTCGCCGAGGCGTCAAACGCCGCGTACCACTCCCACCACGCGGGGTGGGCGTTCTGCCAGTGGTGGTTGCCCTTCTGGTCCATCCACTTCTTGTAGTACGTGCCGTGGTTCTCGGGCGGGGGAGCGGCCATCTCCTTGCCAGCGATGATGCTCTTGACCATGGGCAGCGAGCCGCGGTCGATGGCGATGCGGCCCTGGACGAGCTCATCCGCAAAGAACAGCACGAAGGTGGTGGACGCCTCGACGTTCTTGTTCTTCTCGGCCGAGTTGGTCACCATGTGCGGCTGATCGGTGAAGTGGTGCGGGCCAGAGCCGCGCGGGCCTTCGGCCATCGGGCCCAGGCCCCACTTGAACCGGTCTTTGATGCGGACGATTTGGGACCCGATGCCACCGCCGGTCCAGGAAATCATCAGCTTGCCGGCCGAGAACGGATCGCCGATCTCGCCCGCGAGCTTCTTGGTGTCCTCGATGCGCGGGGCCACCTTGTACTTGTGGATGGTGTCGATCGCCAGGGTGTAGCCCTTATCGCCACCGTCGTTGAAGATGTCCCACTTGGTGGCGTCGGCATTGCGCCACATGTGATTGCCGGAGCCCTGCAGCGCCCGCGCCCAGGTCCCCCACACGATCCAGCCGTTGGAGTGCATCTGGATGCCGTACTGCTCTTTGGAGGCGTCCGTGACCTTCTTGAGCGATTCCAAGAACTCCTTCAGGTAGCCGTACTTGCCCTCGGTGGGCCACGGCACGCCTGCCTTCTCCATCATCGTCATGTTGTAGATCAGGCCGTTGATGTTGCCCTGATACGGCATGCCCCACTGCGGTCCCTTGATGCCGGTGAGCTGGATGTCGGAGGGGGTGTCCGAGAGGTTCAGCGTGTATTCATCCGGCGTGAAATACCACTTTTGGGGATCCCACGCCTTCTGCTTCTTCAGCGCTTCGTTGATCTGCGCGAACCCGCCCTGCTGCACCCACTGCTGGTTGAAGCCGCCGTCGAGCAACGACGTCTCGGATTGCGTACCCGCCGCGATCTGGATGCCGAAGGACTCCATGTACGAGTCGCTTTGCGGCTCGACCTTCACCGCGATGCTCGGGTAGGTCTTGCCGAATTGCTCCAAGGCCCACACCATAGCCTGGCCGCGTGGCCCCGACGTGTGGTCGGTCGAGTGCCGGATAATCGCCGTCAGCGCCTGTGGCGGCTTCTCGACGATCTTCTCGACGATCTTCTCGACTTCCTTCGTCACGGTCTTTTCGACGGTCACGACCTTCTCGACCGGGACTTGCTTCTCGACGACCTTCTCGACTTCCTTGGTGACGACCTTCTCGACTTGGACTTCCTTGACGACGACCTTCTCGACCGGGACTTCCTTGGTGACGACCTTGGCCTCACCACACGCAGCGAGCACCGCGGCCCCGGTCGTCCCCAGGGCGAGCGCGCCAGTCGCGCGCAGCATGACGCGCCGACTCAAGCCCGAACGCATGCGAACCTCCTCGGCCGGACACGCCGGCCTCAGCTGTGCGGCCCGACGGCGACAGCAAGACATCCATCGCCAGCCGAAACAACACAAAGCCCAACGGCTGCCTGGCGCTCAGTCTACCCGAATCCCGGGAGGCTGCGCGGCCAGACGGTGAAGGAACTCCCAGACGTAGCTGCGAGCGCACGGCGCGTGCGTGCTTTCGCGAGGAGCCTCAGGAACCGAGCCGCGATCCTGGGGCGCCGGCGTGGGGGAGACCCAGGATCCGGGCGAATTCCCGGTCGGACCCGTCTGGTCGAGGTCCTTCGGCGCGTCGGTCGGGGCCATTGGGTGGATGCTCGGTGGCCCCGCGGGTCGCGCTTTGGGCAGACGACCGCGTGAAGGCGCTGCCGGATCGGTCGACGCGCGAACCGTAGCCCGAGCGTGGGTCGGTAGGCGCTAGCCCGACCCGTGCAACCATTCCCGACTTGTCAAGTACGGCACGCTGCCATCGCGCGGGATGGAGACGGGCGCGCGCACCAAGTCGCCGTCCGGCGCCGCGTGCAGCAGCGCAAAGAACGGGAGGGCCGTGAAGAGCTGGTCCGGCGACCCCAACTCCAGGTAGCGCTCTTGGACGGGCATGTACTCGGGCAAGGGTACGTCGCTCACCCTGAGGTCCTGCTCAACCAGGCGCGTCAGGAGGATCGTGCACATCATCGGCCGGTGCGGCTCAGGTGCCGCGCGCGCGTACACGCGGCACATCATGGGGCGCGCCGCATACACCCGGCAGCCACCCGTGCCTGCGAGGAAGACACACGGGTGCTTGCGCGGCTCGGCGACTTTCACAGTCAGCCGGTGGAAGAAGTCGGGATCGCGGGGGCGCTTCCACATGGACGCCAGCGCGCCGAACTTTGGATGCGTCAACCGGCGCGCGCGCGCCACGACGTCACGCCGCAACGCGGCGTCGCCCGCGGTATGCAGATGCTCGAGCAAGACGGCCCATTCGGCCTCGCCGATGACGATCTGCTGATTGCAGCATTGGGAACAGCCGGCCGGGCAGCGGAGCATGGGGTTGACGCCCGTCACCGTCTCGTCCAGCGCCTGCAGCACGTCGAGGAACTCAATGAGGTTCTGCGCCACGATGGCGCGATCGGTCAGGTGATCGAAGCTGGTGCGGTTGGGGCGCGTCACGGGGGTCAGGTCGGGCGGCCGGCGACGCGATTATCGCGCCATTGACCCAGGCGCCCCACTCCGTTCCTAGGGCGCCAGCACCTGCGGATTCAGGCACCACCGCGGCGGCTCGCCGTGCAGCACGCGGCGGATTTCCTCGGCGGCGTGGATCGCCAGGCGGGGATTCGACTCGCGCGTAAGGCCTGCATTGTGGGGCGAGAGCATGACGTTGGGGGCGTGGAGCAGCGGGCTTCCGCGCGGAGGCTCGGTTTCGAAGACGTCGATCGCGGCGCCCGCGATACGCCCGTCGCGCAGCGCCTGCGCCAGGTCGGCCTCATGGACCACCGGACCGCGGCACGTGTTGACGAGCACCGCCGTGGGACGCATCAGCGCCAGCGTCCGTGCGTTGATCAGATGCCGAGTGGCGGGTGTGAGCGGCACGTGCAACGAGACCAGGTCGGCGCGCCCGAGCAGCCCCTCCAGCGCCTCAGGCTCCGCCCCCCAGCTCCGGATGGTGTCGTCCGGGATGAAGGGATCGTGCACCAGGCCGTGCATGCCGAACCCGCGCACGAGGGTGGTTAGCACGCGCCGCCCTATTCGGCCCCCGCCGATGATGCCGGCGATGCGCCCGTCGAGTTCAGGCACGGGGGGCCGCATGGCGTCCCGCCAGCGCCCCTCGCGGACGAGCGCATCCTGAAACGCCAATCGTTTGAATGCCGCCAGCGCGGCTGTGACGGCATGCTCGGCCACGGCGACCGCGTTCGCTTCGGGGGTGTAGCACACGGGTACGCGGCGCTGCGTGGCACGGGCCACGTCGATGTTGTCCACCCCCACCCCGTGCTTCTGGACCAGCCGCAGATCCGGCGCGTCATCGAGCACGGCGGCGGTTATCGGCGCCACACGGGTCAAGATCGCCGCCGCGGGCGGCGCTGCGGCCCGTACGGTCGGTTCATCGGCTTGGGCGAGTTGCACGACGCTGGCAAAGCTCTTCAGCACCTCGATTCCGGCGGGATCGATCCACTCCGTCACGAGGACCACAAGACGTCGGTCAGGCACGGCTCAGCATCCCCGTGGCGCGCGGCGCCGCGCGCGTGCGCCCTGATGCGTAGGGACTCTGAATGGCGCGCTCGGGGGACGGATCGCCGAGCGACAACCGGGCCGTGCGCCAAGGGGGCGCTTCCCGCTCATGGCCGCTCGCGCACCACCGGACGGTAGCTGGGCACGCGGTCAAACCACCGGTGGGCCGATGGGAACCCCGTCGCCTGGCGGGACGAGGTGGGTGTACTTCAGCCCGTTCCCGGTGTTCAAGAGCACCACGCGCTCTTCCGGCCGCACGTCACCGCGCGCGGCCAGGACCTGGAGCGCCGGCACGAGGGACGCACCCTCGGGGCACGCGAAGATCCCTTCGACGGAGGCCAGCGTGCGCATGCCCGCACGGATCTCCGCGTCGGAAACCGCCACAGCCGTGCCGCGCGTGGCGCGCAGGATGCGCAGAATCAGCCGGTGCGCGAAAGGCAGGGGCACGCGCAAACCGGCCGCAATGGTCTGCGGATCTGCGACGCGCTGGGCCGACGCGGCCCCCGTGGCGAACGCGTCCACGATGGGCCGGCAGCCGGCCGCCTGGACGGCGACCAGGCGCGTGCGTTTGGCGTCGATCCAACCGAGCGCGGCGAGTTCCTCCATGGCCTTCCAAATACCGATCAGCCCCACGCCGCCGCCGGTCGGGTAGAGGAGGACGTCCGGCGGATCCCAGTCGAAGGCTTCCACCAGTTCGAGGCCCATGGTC
>Ga0194121_10005876_pt1 | contig 16701 bp, 16 predicted proteins | sample TA2MahCa50mmetaG_FD_148609 | JGI IMG/M metagenome (GOLD analysis project Ga0194121, IMG submission 148609) | Freshwater microbial communities from Lake Tanganyika, Tanzania - TA2015020 Mahale Deep Cast 50m | ecosystem: Environmental > Aquatic > Freshwater > Lake | place: Tanzania: Lake...
GCAGGTTAAAGAGACTGTCACAAATCCTACCTTTTGCTTCGAATTTTACTCGCGAACTTTTTTGTGCAGCTTCGCTGCGTGAGTTGTGTGAGTTGCAAATGACGCAGGCCGAAGGCCGAGTAATTTGCAACTCACACAACTCACGCAGCGAAGCTGCACAAAAAAGTTCGCGAGTAAAATTCGAAGCAAAAGGTAGGATTTGTGACAGTCTCTTAGTAGGAGAAAACTTCATCTGCGATTTGGTATTTATTAACTTGAAATCCAAGTGGATTGATCAGTCTTTCTTCCATGGTAAGATTGGTTTCTGGCGCGAAATAAAATCCAAAAGAAATCACTTCATCCTTTGTTGTCGAGCCTTTGTCCTTTACCGAGATTTGGCGAGCGATACGAATTTGTGCATTATTGTCGTCGGTGAATTGAACGGATTTGATTCTCACCTCGATTCGCGTGTCGGAGCCAAGCGCGTGGGTGTTGATGCGATTGCGGTAATCAGCATAAATTCCTGGGTTGGAGTAGAGACGAACTTTCTCGACATCCTGCTTATAAGTCTCAGGATTGTAGCCGCTGGCAAGGTGAATGAAATTATTAATAAAATAACGCCTAATTGCCTGATCGCCGGTGAAATGTTGTGCAGTTAGCTGGTTAACAACCGTGGCAATTCCACTCTTTTCTTCGACTTGAATGACGTAAGGTTCGATTGATTTTGAGGACATTATATTCTTCACGAATATTACAGCCACCGCTACCGAGAACATCGAGATCAAAGTGAAGAGCAGCAAAATATTTCGTTGTACTACTACGATTTGATAGCGATTTGAGTACCAACTTTTTATCTTTAACTTCGATGCCATTGCTTGATAATAAAGGGCTAATGAGGGTTGGTATGAAAAATTTCCGCGAACCTAAAAATCCTTGATTAATATTTCAAACGTGAATTCCGATCTACCTCTCTCACAGCGAATTGAGCAGCTTAATTGGTTGTTAATCTCGCTAATCACCACTCTTGCTTTCATCGGTTTTTTGATGCTTTACTCCGCTGGTGGAGGGTCATTCCGTCCTTGGCTGATAAGGCAACTCGGCTTTTTCTGCGCGTTCTTTCCGCTAATGATTGCAATTGCAGTGACTGACATTCGTCTCTGGTTTCGCTTTGCTTATTTATTCTACGCAATTGCGCTTTTTCTCATAATCATCGTCGACGCGATGGGGCATAGCGCAATGGGAGCGACGCGATGGTTTCGTGTTGGATCTCTAACTATTCAGCCATCCGAAATCATGAAAGTATGCCTGGTACTTGCGCTCGCTCGCTATTTTTACGTCATCGAAATGAGCAGCATTGGTCGCGTTAAATTTATCATCACCCCGATTATGATGATTGGCTTGCCAGCGCTTTTTATTTTTCATCAACCAGATCTCGGTACTGCAACTATTCTAATTCTGGTTGGAGTTTCTGTTTTGTTTATGGCGGGAGTGAGAATGTGGAAATTTATCTCGGTCGGTGCGGTCGTTTTGGTTGCGCTCCCATTCGTTTGGTATTTTCTTTACGACTATCAAAAGCAGCGCATTCTTACTTTCTTAAATCCAGACGAAGATCCGCTTGGTAGTGGTTACAACATTATCCAGGCCAAGATTGCCATAGGCTCAGGTGGGTTCTTGGGTAAGGGCTATTTGAATGGCACGCAAGGCCAGCTGAATTTTTTACCAGAAAAGCAAACTGACTTCATTTTCACCATGCTCTCCGAAGAGCTCGGCTTTGCCGGCGGTTTATTTACGATAATGATCTGCTGTGCGATCTTGGCGATTTGCCTTAAAATCGCGATAGATACCAAGCATCAATTTGGTCGCTTAATTGCAGTTGGCATCGCCAACATCTTCTTCATCCACATGTTTATCAATATTGGGATGGTAACCGGAATCCTTCCGGTTGTAGGAGCGCCGCTGCCTTTTATTTCCTATGGTGGTACGATCATGGCTTCGATGATGATCGGTTTTGGTTTAGTGCTTAATGCTGATCTCAATCGTGGTGCTGATGTCTTAAACAAAAAATCATGGTAAAGAATTTCTACATCACCTCGCCGATTTATTACGTTAATGATGTGCCTCACATCGGTCATGCTTACACTTCGATTGCTTGCGATGTGATGGCGCGATTTAAAAGGCTCGATGGTTGTAGCGTACATTTCTTAACTGGTACCGATGAGCATGGTCAGAAGGTCGAAAAATCGGCGCAGGTGCGGGGCAAAAATCCGCAAGAATTTTGTGATGAAGTTTCTGATAAGTTCCGTGAGCTCGCCTCCACGTTGAATCTAAGCAATGATGATTTCATTCGTACGACGCAAGAACGTCACAAAAAATGCGCGCAGAAGTTTTGGGAAATTTTGGAACGAAATGGCTACATCTATAAAGGCACTTACGAAGGCTGGTATGCTGTGCGCGACGAGGCTTTTTATGCGGAAGATGAGTTGGTGAATGGTAAAGCCCCAACCGGTGCGGAAGTCGCGTGGCACAAGGAAGAAAGCTATTTTTTCAAACTTTCTACTTTCCAAGAAAAACTCCTCACCCTTTACGAAGCTGTGCCAGACTTCATTCGCCCGCAATCACGTTTTAACGAAGTAGTCTCCTTCGTTAAAAGTGGACTCAAAGATTTATCAATTTCACGCACTTCTTTTTCATGGGGCGTAAAGGTGCCAGGCGCCGAAGGACATGTGATGTATGTTTGGCTCGATGCACTCACCAATTATCTCTCCGCCCTCGGCTTTCCTGATGAAAATTCTGAGCTCTACAAAAATTTTTGGGTGGATGCTGCTGAGTCGCCCGTACACATTGTTGGCAAGGATATAGTTCGTTTCCACGCCGTCTATTGGCCAGCCTTTCTGATGGCGGCTGGAATCAATATTCCATATTCAATTTTTGCACATGGTTGGTGGACGAATGAGGGTGAAAAAATTTCTAAATCTCTGGGCAATGTCATTGATCCGCACAAGGAGTTAGTATGGCTGGAGTCGCTTGGCTGTAATCACGAAACTGCTGTAGATTTTTTTCGTTACTTCCTTTTACGCGAAGTTCCATTCGGAAATGACGGCGATTATTCGCGCCAAAATTTTCTTTTACGTATTAATGCCGAGTTGGCGAACAACATAGGAAACCTTGCCCAGCGCAGCCTTACGATGATTTACAAAAATTGTGAAGGAAAAATTCAGGTAGAAAATCCACACAACAATTCACATCTAGAAGAATATTTTGTGGCGATGCGGGATTTTTCTTTCGAGCGCGCAATCGGCGCTGTCATTGAATTCGCGAGTGATATTAACAAAAAATTTAATGACCTTGCGCCGTGGAATCTGAAGAAAGAGGGAAAGATTTTTGAGATGAATGAGGCGCTTTACTTAGCGGCGGAATCAATGCGTCAGATCGCGATTTTGTTACTACCTTTCACGCCGGTTAGTGCGGTACGTATCCTTGATTTACTTGGTGTTGCTGAGTCGGAGAGAAATTTTGCAGCGCTAAAAAATCACTTAAAAAGTGGTCATAAAATCAACGAGCCAAAGGCGATTTTTCCGCGATTAGTTGAAGTACAAAAGTGAAAAAATTTCTTTTCTTAATACTGATTCTGGTCAGCAAACACGCGTCTGCACAGCAGACCATCTTTAATGTTCCATCTGCTGACATCACCGAAAAAAACCGAAATTTTTTTCAGCATGAGTCAGCAGTGCGTATGCAAGATCCTGGTAAGTTTTGGGGGACGACTAACTATTTTGCGCGAGGGCTTGGAAGCAATGTAGAGCTTGATGCAACCATGTTTAATCTCAATGATCCGGCATCAAAAAATGTGACGCTTGGAGTAGGGCCAAAAGCAGTTTTGCCGCTCGCTAAAAATTCTTACCAACCAAAATTAATTCTCGGTGGAATGCTACCTTTCTCATTACAAGGAAAGGGCGCGGGACATTGGATTTACAGTGCTGGTAGCATCACTATTCCCCAAACCAACACGCGTTTAACCGCCGGAATTAGCAACGGCACGAAGCAAATTTTTAACCGCAACGTCACCTGTTTTATCGGCGGATTTGAGCAGAAAGTAACAGAGGATTTGAGTCTGATCGCTGACTGGTATTCCGGAAATCACGATATTGGTATCCTGGCTGCGGGCTTTGGTTACACGCTTCCGCGTGAGTTTATGCTTTATGCTGGTTACCAAATTCCCAACTCAAAAAGAGTCGCGCGTAATTCGGTGGTGATTGAAGTGGCGAGGTTTTTTTAAATGCTAAGTGAGTCACAAAAACAGCGCTATTTGCGCAACATTATTCTTTCCGAGATTGGTGAAGATGGTCAGAAGAAATTGCTACAGGCGAAGGTTTTGGTGATTGGTGCGGGAGGTCTTGGATCGCCGGTTTTGCTTTATTTGGCAGCAGCAGGAGTGGGAAATATTGGAGTAATGGATGATGATGTGGTTGAGCTCTCGAACCTGCAGCGACAAGTGATTCACGGTGAAAAAAATTTAGGACAAAAGAAGGTTGAGAGTGCTAAGGAAAAAATCTCCACACTTAATACCGACGTAAATTTACAAATTTTTACCAGGAGAGCGGATCGTGAGAGTCTTAGAAAGATCTGTGCCGATTACGATTTTATTGTGGATGCAACCGACAATTTTTTTTCGCGTTTTGTGATTAATGAAGTTTGTTTTACGCAAGAAAAACCACTGATTTTTGCAGCAGTGAAGGGCTTCTTGGGTCAGGTTTCAGTTTTTAAATCTTACAAAAAGAACAATCCGTGTTACGCCTGCTTTAATCCAAATTTTGTTGACGAAAATTCCACCCTTCCCTTGTCAGAAAAAGGAATATTAGGATCGGTTGCAGGCACCATCGGCGCTCTGCAAGCGACTACTACCATTCGTGAAATTTTGGGAATTGGCGAGAGTTTGGTTGGTAAAATCTTACTCTTCGATTTTTTGCAAAACGACTTCCGTAAGGTGACGCTCAAGAAATATCCAGGTTGCAGAATTTGCGGTGGCTAAATAGAAAGCCGCACCTTTGTTTTAGGTGTTCTCCGGTTAATGGAGTACTTCTTAAGTTCTGGATTTTTGGAGAGGTGGCCGAGTGGTCAATGGCAGCAGACTGTAAATCTGCCCGCGTTAGCGTTCGCAGGTTCAAATCCTGCCCTCTCCACCAGCCTACGCTCTTCGAGCTACGGCTGGCAGGCAACAAAAAAACTAACTTATGCCTAACATGGCGGGCTTTCCCGCCATAGCTCGAAGAGCGTAAGCGGGTGTAGCTCAAAGGTAGAGTTCCAGCCTTCCAAGCTGGCCGTGAGGGTTCGATTCCCTTCACCCGCTCCATTAGACTTCTTTCAAAACCCCTTCTGCAGCCCAACTGAGTGGTTGGTTTGATACTTGAAACTCACCTTATATACCCGAATCTTTTATTTACGGCTTTGCCGCATGAGTTGTTGAGTTGCAACTAATGCCTTGTTTCTGCGCTCCTCTCCGCCCTCTATTTGGGCTGAAAAAGGGGGTTTCGAAAGAAGTCTACTTTTTTAGTTCAGAAAAAACACCAGTCCAAGCGTAATGCTTCTGCTGACGAGATTTTTTCCAGTTGTTTTGCCGTCCTCCGTATATCGGCGTTGTTCAAAATTGTGACGAATCTCAAAAGAAAGTTTTTCACCGATTCGGTAAACCAAGCTGCTCCTAAAATCATTGTCGACACTGTTATGATCAAAGAACCAGTAAGCGCGTTGAATGAATGTTAGATTATCGCTGAGCTTAAAATTTGCGCGCCAAGAGGTGATGAAATCAACTTCGCTGCCGTAATTTTGCACGTCGTGGTAACTCATGCTGACGTCCCACTCCAAACGCTCGCGCAAGAAAATATGCCCAATGCCGAGTGCGGTACGCATATCGTTTGGATATACCGCAAAATTGTCGTGAATGGTGCGGTGGTAGATCACGCCATAATTCTGTGAGTCGTGGATGCGTGCTTTGCTGGCGAGCGAGAGGTTGTAAAGATCGGAAGTTTTGACGTCGTATTGCTTGCTCTTGTCTTTGTAATCGGTTTGGTGCTCGAAGTTGAATTCGTGGATGAAGTCATTGTCTTGATAGAGATAGCGCGAATTGAGCTGGTAAGATCTGGAATTGTAGTCGGAAGCGTAGTTGCCTCCGAGCGAGAGATATTGGCGGGCACGACTAGATTTGTAGAAGCGCTTGGCGCGTGTCGATATTACTGCTTCGCGTTGCGATCTTGATTCGATGGCGAAAGCCGGAACGGCAAATAGCAACAGCAATAGAATGGCGCAGAGATGGTGTGGCTTCATTTGGTGTTAGAGTGGGTAAAAACCTATGGCTGAGGTTGTTGTGTGTTGTTTTCGATATAATCCATTGGAGTTACTGTGTCTTGCTGTACCGGCTCGCTTGGATTTTGTTCTATCATATTGTCGTCAGCATTTGGAGCGGTGATTTCTAATCCATTTTCGTTCGACAAGTCAGGCAGTTCAACTTCTTCCTCACCTTTATTTTCAAAGAGCCAACTCGCGTGAGACTTGATGGAATCCGAATATTTTACGCCGGCAAAGAAGGCAGAAATGATTAGGATGATAGCAACGATTAGCTCGATTGTTTTAATCATTTTTTAGGAAAATTGAGTAGACGAAAAAAGTAAAAACACGTGTCGCTAAAGCAACAAATTAGACTAAGAATTATAACCGCTTTTGCAAAAAAGTTCGAGTTTCTTTTCTGGCTAGGAGTACAAGCATATCAAGACAACTTGCTTCGCTAGTTGCAACTCGACAACTCATGCGGCGAAGTCGTAAATAAAAGATTCTAGTACACATATGTGCACCGCGGCCAGAAAAAACCGAAGAAATTTTGCAGCAAAAGTTAGGTTTTAAAGCAAAATCAAGATTGGGTGCTCAACATAACGACGTAACACCTTCAGGAATTCTGCGCCTGCAGCGCCGTCAACGGAGCGGTGATCTGATGACAAAGTTACATTCATCATATGGCCGATTTTGATTTGACCATGTTCGACAATAGGTTTTTCAACAGCGCGCGCGACCGCGAGAATACAGCTTTGTGGCGGATTCACGATTGCCGCAAAATTGTCGATTCCAAACATTCCTAAGTTGGAAATAGAGAAAGATCCGCCCTGAAATTCTTCCGGTTGCAGTTTACCATCGCGCGCTTTTTTGGCGAGATTCTTCGTTTCTTTTGAGATCTGCTGAATCGTCTTCTGGTCAGCATTTTTGATGATCGGCGTAATCAGTCCGCCATCAATCGCCACGGCCATCGAGATGTCGATATTGTTGTAAATCAGCACCGCCTCATCTGACCAAGCAGAATTAGCTTCCGGAACCTTTTTCAGCGCCATTGCGGTTGCTTTAATGATCAAATCATTAAGCGAAATTTTGTAAGCAGGATTGCCATTTTCATCTTGCGGCGCGACTTCATTTAATGCAGCGCGAAGCTCGGAGAGCTTGTCAATCCTAAGCTCGCAAGAGAGATAAAAATGCGGAACATTTTGTTTTGATTCGAGAAGTCGACGCGCAATGACCTTACGGATATTGTTATTTTTGACGGCGGTAAATTCCTGTGCATTGCGGCGAACCACTCCAGCTCTACTTCCGCCCGATTTCACAAAATCCAAAACATCTTCTTTGATTATCCGACCATGTGGACCGGAGCCAGTGATTCCACTGAGCGATATGCCTTCTTCTTTGGCGATTCGTTTGGCGAGAGGGCTAGCTTTTAGGCTAGTGGTAAGTGGTAAGTGGTAAGTGGTAATGGGGGCAGCGGGTTTTTCTTCTTTTTTTGGTTCGTGTTTTGGGGCCACTGCGGTGGTGGTTTTAGTGGCGTAGGTGAGTAGGGATTTTTTGTCTTCATTTTTTTCCAAGATCAGCGCAATACACGTGTTGACCGAGACATTTTCAGTGCCATCGGCGACTAAAATTTTTCCTAAAATTCCTTCATCAACTGCTTCGACTTCCATCGTTGCCTTGTCAGTCTCGATCTCGGCGATCACGTCGCCGGCCTTAATCTGATCACCTTCTTTTTTTACCCACTTGGCGAGATTTCCCTCTTTCATAGTTGGTGAAAGAGCAGGCATTAGAATTTCGATTGGCATTGGAACTGCGATTTAATTGGGGAGGGATAAAAAACGTATTTAGTCATTTTCTCGTGTCAAACGCGTCGCGGAGCGCTTCGCCGATGAAAACGAGTAGGGTTAAGATTAAGGTGATTACGACAAATCCGGTGATGCCTAGCCAATAGGCGGTTAGGTTATTTTTGCCTTGCGCGAGTAATTCGCCAAGTGATGGCGAGCCAAGCGGCAAGCCGAGTCCGAGGAAGTCGAGAGAGGTAAGAGTGGTGATTGAACCGGCGAGTAAAAATGGCAGATTGGCAATGATGATCGGGGAGGCGTTAGGCAAAATATGCCGAAAGATGATTCGCCAGTTAGACGCGCCCAAGGCACGACTGGCTAGGACAAAATCAAAATTACGCAAACGCAGAAATTCCGCGCGAACATAAGCAACCATTCCCATCCAGCTGAAGAGTAGCATTAAGCCCAGCAGCACAAAAAAATTCGGTTCAATGATTGAGGATAAAATAATCAGCAGAAACAGCACCGGCATGCTTGACCATATTTCCATGAAGCGTTGCAGGAGTAGGTCGATAAGCCCACCAAAATATCCCTGAATCGCACCCAAAAAAATTCCAATCGCCGCCGAAAATAAAGAGAGAATCAGTCCGAAGATTAGTGAGATACGGATGCCATAAATTACGCGTGCTAGCACGTCGCGACCTTGGTCGTCAGTTCCTAAAATATTTTCTGTAGTAGGGTGTGAAGGTGCAGGGCTGTTGATCTCATAGTTGATGGTTTGGTAAGAAAATTTAATTGGTGGAAAGAGCATCCAGCCATTTTTTCTGACCAATGCTTGCACGGATGGATCACGAAAATCCGCCCCACTTTCAAAAACTCCGCCCAAATCCTTTTCAGAAATTTTTTGTAAAACTGGAAAATGAAAATCGTCACCGAAGCGTACCAGCAAAGGTTTGTCGTTAGCAATCAGCTCGGCAAATAGAGTGGTAAGAAACAGCGAAATAAAAATCAGAAAAGAGAAATATCCACGACGGTTCTTTCGAAATCTCTGCGCAAAACTCATTGTTTAAAACTTGGCTGTAGCACCTGTCCGAACCTGCTTAACATCTTATCCAAATTCACTTTGGTTGATTGAATCATTTCAAGCGAAAGTGGAATCGCTGGACCACCATTTTGATTTTTCATTGACTCATGTTTGGCGGCGGCGGAGAGCAAATTAGAGGTGTATTCTTCCATTGGTTTCACTGCATCCACATTGTCGATTCGTTGCATTTCAGTCTTGAGCAGCGCGAGCTTATTTGTCGCTTTCTCGCAAGCGGGAATGTTGCGCGAATTCCAAGCCTGCTCGGCGCAGCTCCACACTTCGCGTTGATATTCTTGCGTGAACACGAACTGCTTCTTGAGTAACTCAATCATGTGCGCCTTGTCTTCCGGAGTGGTCATTCCGGTTTGTGCCCAGAATTTGTCATATTCCGCCTTGGTCACCGGCCCGCTACCCATAACGATTCCTTGGATTACTCCGCCAAGGCCAGCATCTTGTGCTGAGACGTTTGCGGATAAGAAAATGAGAGAGAGGAAAGTGATTTTAAGGAATTTCATTGAAGGAATTTAGGTTGGATCAACATCGATTCGCACTCTAATCGAGCTAGGAATCTCAAGGCTTTTCATCACATCCAAAATTAATTTCTGCAAGTTGGTTTTGCGCTCGGTTTTTAGATTTACCAAAAAATGATGGCGATTCTTTAAGCGTTGGATCGGCGCTGGCGCTGGTCCGAAGAGCTCGATCTGCTCACTTGCAGGAAAATGTTGGATTAATTTTTTAGCAAAATTTCTTGCTTCACTTTCCAAAAATGAACTTACCTCAAACCTGGCAAGCCTAGAAAATGGTGGTAGCGTGAGGGATTTACGATTCTGCAGTTCAAACTCATAAAAGGATTTTTTGTCATTTTTTAGCAACTGTGTGAGCAGAAAATTTTGTGGATTGTAAGTTTGGATGAACACCTTCCCACTTTTGCTACGCCTGCCGGCGCGACCAATTACCTGCGTAAAAATTTGGTAGGATTTTTCGAGTGCACGCAGCTCAGATGAATAAAGCAAACCATCGGCGTCAACAATACCAACCAGCGTGAGGTCAGGAAAATCATGGCCTTTCGTGATCATCTGCGTGCCAATAATCACGTCGATTTCACGTGCTAAAATTTTTGTAACCAGCTCGTCAACCTCAGAAAAATTTGTGACATTGTCGCTGGTAACCAAGGCAATTCGTGCTTCCGGTAAAAAATTCTTCACCTCCTCGACAAGCTTCTCCACACCAGCTCCGACAGCGATTAATGAATTTTGTTCGCCACAAAATTTACACTCACTCGTCACTCTTTCGTGATGACCACAATGGTGGCAAACCAACTGATTTTTTGTTTTGTGTAAGACGAGATGAAAATCGCAATCCGCACATTCATATTTATTTCCACATGTCTTGCAAAGTGTGACTGGCGCATATCCGCGACGATTTAAAAAAAGTAGTGACTGCTTTTTTTGGACAAGATTTTGTACAAGTTCATGACGTAGTTTTTGGCTAAGAAACTCATTCCTCTCTATTCTTTCCTGCCGCAAATCAATCAAATGAATCTCATTCTTTGCACCGAATTTCTGCTCTAAGATGAAGTGATGATATTTGTCTGAAGCGGCGTTGGCGTAAGTCTCAATGGCTGGAGTAGCAGAAGCTAGAATCACCGGAAAATCTTCCATATGACTGAGTAAAATCGCCATGTCGCGCGCATGAAAATTAAAAACATCCTCCTGCTTGAATGATGAATCATGCTCTTCGTCAATCACGATTAGTTGTAGATTTTTAAAAGGCAGAAGCAGGGCTGAACGTGCTCCAATCAAGACTCGAACTTCTCCCTCTACAGCCCCGTAGAAAATCTCCCGACGCGATTTCGGCGTGATTTTTGAATGCCAAACTGCCGGCTTAAATCCAAACTGCTCTTCGAAGCGAAGTAGTAGCTGACTGGTTAGAGCGATCTCGGGAAGTAAGATCAAAAGCTGCGCCGTGGGATTCTCGGCGAGTATTTTGGCAATCAGTGCGAAATAAATTTCAGTCTTTCCTGAGCCAGTAACACCATCGATTAAAAAAGGGGTCAGATCTCTTTGACATATTTTTGTCCACAGCCTGTCGAAGCATGACCTCTGCGCATCAGACAATTTTTTTAATAAAAATTTTTCCGGCGAAATTTTTTGGGTGAGAGCCTGCGGTTCTTTTTTGATGCGATTCGAATTCAGAATTCCAATAAAGGCACGTAGCACCAAACCGCGACTAGCGAGGTTGTAGCTCGCAATCTTCTCCAAAAATTCCAACTGCTTTTTTGAAAATCTTACGCGCGGATTTTTCTCTAAAACTGACTTAATCCTCTGATTTATGACTAACGATTTACGACTAACGACCAATCCCCAAATCCTCTTTTTCCCAAACTCCACCAACACAACATCTCCAATCTCAACTCCGATTTCATCTTTGTAAGTAAAGGGCTCATCGAGGGCAAGGGGCAACAGGATTTGGACAAGATTTTCGGACATCTGATGAAAATTTTAGATTTTACTCACCAGACTTTTTATTTTTTAGTTGTGTGAGTAGCGCTTTGTGTGATTTTTGATTTTAGATTCGCTCAATCCTTCCCAACTCAACTAAAGTTTTTACATGAAATTCTTCGTCGATACCGCTGAGATCAATGAAATCAAAGAGCTAGCGGCTTATGGCCTACTTGACGGCGTGACTACCAATCCAAGTTTAATCGCCAAATCTGGGCGCGATTTTAAGGAAGTAATTGCAGAAATTTGTGCTGTCGTTGCTGGTCCCGTCAGTGCCGAAGTGGCCGCCACCGATTTTGCCAACATGATTCGCGAGGGAGAAATCTTGAGTAAAATTGCCAAGAATGTTTGTATTAAATTGCCTCTGACCCTTGACGGACTCAAGGCCTGCAAGCATTTTTCAAGCAAAGGAGTGCAAACAAATGTTACCCTCTGCTTTTCGGCAGCACAGGCGATTTTAGCAGCAAAAGCCGGTGCAACTTTCGTTTCTCCATTCGTAGGAAGGCTTGATGATATTGGTCAGGACGGGCTTTCTCTGATTGAAGAAATCTGTCAGATTTATTCCAACTACTCCACCTTCAAAACTGAAGTTCTCGTTGCTTCCGTACGCAACCCAATCCACGTCACCGCCGCCGCCAAAATCGGCGCCCATGTAGCCACCATTCCAGCAAAAATTTTGAAGCAACTAGTCTCCCATCCGCTTACTGACAAAGGCCTAGAGACATTCGTGAAGGATTGGGCGTCAACTGGGCAACGAATCTAGGTTCTTTTTATTCAAATTTTTTACCTCTTCTACCTGCTCCTCCGCCACTTTTGGTACGTGATGCTCATTGCCATACATGTCGACAATCACTGTGGTTTCATCTTCTAACTTAGCCTTCTCCTCCGCGATACCGCGATTGAGTTCGTGACGTAAATCATCAAAGCCAAATTCTTTCTCCATTGTTTTAAGAGATGCCTTGAGTTCTTGGTATAAGTGTTTCGCGCGGTAAAAAACCTTACCAAAAAAATGAGCGATTTCTGGCAAGTCAGCTGGCTTGATGAAGATTAAGATCACCAAAAAAACGACGATTAATTCTGCGAGGGAGAAGCCGAACATCACATTATGTAAACACTGTTCCCACCCACAATAGTCCTAACAGCGCGCCCCTTCACCTTAAATCCATCAAACGGAGAATTTTTGGATTTGCTGTGGAATTGTTGGGAGTCGATTACCCATTCGTGATTTAGATCAATCAACACTAGATCTGCGCGCGCGCCTTTGCGAATTACGCCACCATCGAAGTTAATAATTTTTGCAGCATTGCAGGTCATCTTCGCCAAGAGGTCGCGCAGGCTTAACACGCCTTGATGGAAAAGGTTTAGTGAAAGTGGTAACATGGTTTCGACGCCAACAATTCCAAAGCTTGCCTCGGCAAGTGGTTTATTTTTTGAAGCAAGATCATGCGGAGCGTGATCGGTAGCGATCGCGTCAATCAAGCCGCTGCGCAGGCCTGCAATCAGGGCCTGACGATCTTTTTCACTACGTAGCGGCGGATTCATTTTGGCATTAGTTCCTGATTTCAAGACTTGCTCATCGGTCAAAGTGAAATGGTGTGGAGATACTTCTAGCGTGGCTTGCAGGCCCTTATCCTTGGCGCGTTTCATCGCCTCCAAAGCTTCGCGAGTTGAGACGTGGAGTAGGTGATAACGACCACCTGTTGCTTCCAAAATCGCTAAATCGCGCTCAACAATCACCGACTCAGAAATGTTGGGAATGCCATGCAGGCCAAGCTTCCGCGACACATTGCCTTCATTAATACAGCCATTGTTAGTGAGGTTTAAATCCTCTGCATGTTGTGCGACAACGACTCCCAGCTCGCGTGATTTCTCGAACGCTAAGCGCATCAAATGTGCATTCATCACCGGCAGGCCGTCATCGGTGAAGCCTACAGCCCCAGCCTTCTTGAGAGCTGACAAATCAGCAAGCTCTTCACCTTTCATGTTTTTTGTGATGCAGGCATAAGCGCGAATATTGCAATGTGCGACCTCGCGCGCCTTGTTGTAGAGGTCATCTAGAACTTCAACAGAATCGAGAGTTGGTGAGGTGTTGGGTTGACAGACGACAGTAGTGATCCCGCCAGAAACCGCAGACTTCGAGCCTGTTTCTAAATCTTCCTTGTGTGTCTGTCCGGGATAACGAAAATGGACTTGGATATCGATCAAGCCTGGTGCTAGGACATGTTCAGCGCAATCAATCACCTCTGCATCTGCAATCTCCAACCGCTCACCAAAATCAGCGATCTTGTCGCCAATCGTGAGTAGGCTACCGAGCTGGTCATAGCCAGAATGCGGATCGACCACCCGCGCATTTTTGTAGAGAATTTTTTTGTTGGCGGGGATTGGTTGGAGGTAAGGAAGATTGAAATTTGGCATGAGCTAAAAGATGTTTTATGACAAATGACGCAGGCCGGAGTCCGAGTAATTTGCAACTCATTCAACTAAAAAAAATTTATGAGTAAATTCGACAAATCAAAACTTCCTTCACGCTATGTTACTAACTCGCATGGTTGCGAGGGGCGCAAGACGATGCTCTACAACATCAAGACTGACTTGTATCCGCAGGGCTTGAGTGATGAAGATTTAGCCTCGCCTTTTGTTGGGGTTGTTAGTGCCTGGAACGAGGCGGCGCCTTGCAACATCGCGCTTCAACGCCAAGCGCAACCAGCAAAAAAAGGTGTAAAAGATTTTGGTGGAACACCGCGCGAATTCACGACAATCACTGTTACAGACGGTATCGCCAATGGACATCAAGGGATGAAATCTTCGCTAGTTTCGCGCGAAGTGATTGCTGATTCAATCGAGCTGACGGTGCGCGGGCATTGCTACGACGCCCTAGTCGGACTTGCTGGTTGCGACAAATCTTTACCGGGAATGATGATGGCAATGGTGCGCTTAAATGTGCCTTCGGTCTTTATGTATGGCGGCTCGATCCTTCCTGGAAAATTCAAAGGAAAAGATGTAACCATCGTCGATGTTTTTGAGGGAGTAGGACAGAGAGACGCTGGAAAAATGTCGGAAGAAGATTTAAAGATTTTGACCAAAGCCGCTTGTCCTAGTGCTGGCGCGTGTGGAGGGCAGTTCACTGCTAACACAATGGCCTGCGTTTCTGAAGCAATCGGCCTTGCGCTACCAGGATCGTCAGGCACTCCCGCGCCTTATGAATCAAGGGATGAATACGCTTATCAATCTGGAAAAGCGGTGATGAATTTAATCGAAAAAGGAATTAAAGCGCGCGACATCGTGACGAAAAAAGCACTCGAAAATGCGGCAACAATTGTTGCTGCAACTGGTGGATCAACCAACGCCGTTCTTCACTTGCCGGCGATTGCCAATGAGTGTGGAATTGATTTTGATGCTTTCGCTATTGCCGAAATTTTTAAGCGTACGCCTTACATCGCCGACATGAAGCCAGGTGGGAAATATGTTGCCAAGGATCTCTTTGAGGCTGGCGGCGTGCAGATGATTCTAAAGTTGCTGCTTGATGCGGGCTACATCCATGGCGATTGCTTGACGGTGACCGGACGAACGATGGCAGAAAATCTTGCCGACGTGAAGTTTAACGAACATCAAGATGTCGTGCATAAGCCCGAGAAGCCTCTATCTGCAAGCGGTGGTGTGGTCGTGCTCAAAGGAAATTTAGCAGAAGATGGTGCAGTTGTAAAAGTTGCGGGGATGCAAAATGAGGCTTTAGTTTTCAAAGGATCTGCCCGTTGTTTTGACTCCGAAGAGGCCTGTTTCAAAGCGGTTGAGCAAAAAAAATACCAAGAAGGTGATGTTTTAGTAATCCGTTACGAAGGCCCGCGGGGCGGACCGGGAATGCGAGAAATGTTAGCGACAACTGCCGCGATTTATGGACAAGGTATGGGTAATAAAGTCGCTCTGATCACCGACGGTAGATTCTCCGGCGGCACGCGTGGATTCTGTATCGGTCATGTCGCTCCCGAAGCTGCGCTTGGTGGTGTAATCGCACTCTTACGCGATGGCGACAAAATCACGATTGATGCGATTAAAGGCACCATTGATGTCGAGATAAGCGAGGCGGAGATCAATATCCGTAAGGCTGCGTGGCTGCCCAGAGAAAATGACTACCAATCAGGAACTTTGTGGAAATACGCACAAACAGTAGGTTCAGCACGGTTCGGCGCAGTGACTCATCCAGGAGCAAAGAAGGAGAAAATTTCTTACAACAATATCTGACGTCATCTCATCATCTAAACAGCTTGATATAAGGCTCGAAAGCGAAGATGCGGTTACGCTTTTGTCCGGTAATTTCGACTAAAATTTTTAGCCTAACGAAGTCATCGATCAGATGAAAAGCAGTCGAAAGATTAATCTTAAAGACCTTCACCACATCAGTTCCATCAACCATCGGATTGCTGTAGAGATGTTGTAGAAATTCCATCGCCAACGTTTGTTTTTTACCAAGCTTTAAAATTCTTCCTTCAACCTTACTACGCAGTTTGATGATATTTTTGAAGGTCTGAATCGAGTTTTCTGAAGTTGAGCGGACACCCTCGAGAAAGAATTTAAGCCATTGTTCTAGATCATTGTGAGTTCGGGCGCGCGTCAAATTGTCGCAGTAAAGCGACTTGTTTCGCTCGAAAAAATCGGAATTACACAGGATGAATATGACAGAAAGGCAACAGAGCTTCGAGAAAAACAAAACCAAATAAATGCCGAGCTAAAGATTCACAATGATGCTGATGAGAAGTTTGCAATAATGCTTACAAGCCTGATTTCTTTGGCTTCAAAAGCTTATGAGATTTTTGAGAGTTCGAAAATTGAAGAAAAACGACAATTGATCGCTTTTATGTTTTCGAACTTAAGGATAAATGGCGGGAAGCTGCTATTTGACTTGAAGCAGCCATTCAATCTGATAACAAATTTACGAAGTCATCAAATGTGGTGGAGCTGACGGGAGTCGAACTCGTGACCTTTTGATTCCTGGGCTCAACTTCGTTTCGCCCGCGTCTCACTCAAAACGACCATTTAG